>JGI12053J15887_10000109_pt1 | contig 25983 bp, 26 predicted proteins | sample MedBloCAOM1_O3_FD_15887 | JGI IMG/M metagenome (IMG submission 15887)
AGAGTTTAGCTGGGTCCTTAATAACCGCGCGCCTCGCCATGGAATTTGGCCGAGAAGTCTTGGGTGTTCCGGGCAATGTCACGCAAGCGGTTAGCTAGGCGCCTAATATACTAATCAAGCTAGGCGCCAAGCTGGTGGTCGACGCCGGGGACGTAATCGAGGAACTGCCTACGCCAGTGCGCGCNGCATTGGGTAAAGGCCGAGCGCCCCGAAGCCGAGCAACGTAATTTGCTGGCCTTTGGAGCTTTAGGAGCTTCGGAAAGAAAGCTCTACGAACTACTGGTAGATGAGGAAACTAGGCACATCGACGAACTGGCGGAAAACTCTGGCTTGAACTCTTCCGAGGTTCTAGCTACGCTTTTCGATCTGGAGATGAAAGGCGTGGTCCGGCAATTACCGGGCAACAATTCAGTAAAGTTATGTTGTAGCTGGATTTAGAAAGTAAATGAGGTTAGCAATTCGGCGCACGTCGCCGCGAAAAAAGCACCCGGATGCGCAATCTCAGCATCTGCTAAGGTAGCGAGAAGGACACACTCCCCTGCAGTCGACCCTTCCTGCGGAAGATTACGGAGTTACAAAGGCAACATGGCTCGTTCGCTTGTAATTGTGGAATCGCCGGCAAAGGCGAAAACGATCAATAAGTATTTAGGGCGGGAATACACCGTCAAGGCCTCCCTGGGTCACGTCTTGGATCTCCCTAAAAAGACGTTGGGCATACTTTTGCCCGGCGGCGAGAACGGAAACAAGAAAAAGAAAAAGCGCAAGACCAAGGCCAAAGCCAAAGACGGCCAGAAAGTCATCGAAGAGAAGAAACCGCCAAAACCGGTAGTGGTTACCGCGGAAAACATTTTTGAGCCTACGCTGGAAGTTATTCCGGGCAAGGTTAAGGTAATCGCGGACCTGCGCAAGGCGGCCGAAAACGCTCCCAACGTTTATCTGGCCACTGACCCTGACCGCGAAGGCGAAGCCATCTCGCAACATCTTCTGGACACGCTGGCCACCAAGAAGTCGGATCGCGCCAAGTATCGTCGCGTGATGTTCAACGAAATTACGCCGAAGGCTATCAAGGCCGCTTTCGCCAAGGCGGGTGACGTGAATGGCGATTTGGTGGACGCGCAACAGGCACGGCGCGTTCTCGACCGCCTGGTGGGCTACAAAATTTCTCCCATACTTTGGAATAAAGTGCGCCGCGGCCTGTCTGCCGGCCGGGTACAAACGGTGGCGCTGCGGCTGATCGTGGAGCGCGAAGTTCAGATTCGCGAATTCGTGCCGCAGGAATATTGGAGCATCCACGCAATGCTGGATGCCGGCGAGCCGCCAATCTTCGAAGCTAAGCTTTTCAAACACCAAGGCGAGGACGTTGAAGTTTCGAATCAAGAAACGGCCGACAAAATCGTTGCTGCCGTTAGTGACGCGAAGTGGGAAGTTGCAAACGTCACGCAGAAAGAAAAGCGCCGCAACCCACCTCCGCCATTCACGACTTCGAAGTTGCAGCAGGCTGCTTACAACCGCTTGCGATACACCGCTAAACGCACCATGTCGCTGGCTCAGAAGCTCTACGAAGGAGTCGAGCTTGGCGAAGAAGGATCGGTCGCGCTGATCACTTATATGCGTACCGATTCCGTGAACGTTTCGGCGGATGCTCTCGCGCAAGTGCGGGAAATGATTCCCGAGCGGTTTGGTTCGAATTATCTGCCTGAAAAGCCCAATTACTACAAGTCCAAAAAAGACGCGCAGGAAGCGCACGAAGCGATTCGGCCCACGGACGCCATGCGCGCGCCTGAGGATGTTCGCAAATATCTAGAAGACGATCTTTTCAAGCTGTATCAATTGGTCTGGCAACGCTTCGTCGCATCGCAAATGCTGCCGGCGATCTTCGATCAAACCACGATTGACATAACGGCCGGTGATTACACTTTTCGCGCCAATGGTTCGGTACAGAAATTTGACGGTTACTTGCGCGTTTATCAAACGCCGGCAGCCATCGCCGACCGCGAGGAAGACGAGAAACCCGACGAAGGCGAAGGCAACGCTTTGCCTCGCGTTACCGAAGGGCAAATCCTGCGCCTCGACAAGATTCGCCCGGACCAGCACTTCACCGAACCTCCACCGCGTTACAACGACGCCACGCTGGTGAAAGATCTCGAAGAAAAGGGGATCGGTCGCCCGTCCACGTATGCCTCCATCATTTCCACGCTGGTGGATCGCGAATACGTAAAAAAAGATCAGGGCCGCTTTACTCCCACAATGCTGGGAGAGCGCGTCAGCGTGTTGTTGATCCGCAGCTTCGAAGACATTTTTGATGTCACCTTTACTGCGCGTCTCGAAGACGAACTGGACGAAATCGAAGAGGGTAAGCTTGGTTGGCGCACGGCTGTGGGTGAGTTCTGGGATAAGTTTGTAATTGACCTGGATAAAGCCGACGACCAGATGCTTTCCTACAAAGCCGGCATTCCCACCGGGAAAAAGTGCGAAAAGTGCGGTGAGGGCGAACTGCTGGAGCGCATCAGCCGTCACGGATTTTTCCTGGGTTGTTCGCGTTATCCCGACTGCGAATTTATTGAAGACCTATCGCCGGAACTTCCTCCAGGCGATGAAAACAAAATCGAGTACTGCGATAACTGCGGCAAGGAAATGGCTATCAAGCGTGGACGTTTTGGCGTGTTTCTGGCCTGCACCGGCTATCCCGATTGCAAAACTACGCGACGTCTGGTGGAAGGCACGCGAATCGCGCGCCAGCCGGATGAGCCGCTGGATGAAAAGTGCACCCTGTGCGATTCGGGTCTGGTAAAAAAACACGGCCGTTTCGGAGAATTTATCGGCTGCTCAAATTATCCGAAATGCAAATACACGCGTCCGATCACCATGGGCATCAAATGTCCCAAGTGCAACGAGGGAGAATTCGTTCGCCGCGGCAGTGCCGGAAAAGGTGGACGCGGCCGCCCGCGCGTTTTCTATGGCTGTTCGCGCTACCCCGATTGTGATTTCACCACTCCGCACATGCCCATCGCAGAACCCTGCCCCAAGTGTGGCGCTCCGTTCATCGTGGAAAAGCGCAGCAAAATCGGAACCGTGCGAACCTGTCTGAAAGAAGGCTGCGACTTTGAAGTTCTCGCTCCGGAAGCAGCGGTGCCTGTAGCCACGGAAGAGGCAGTTCCCGAACCGGCAAAAGTCTAAGTCTCCTCGTCAGTTCCATTCTGGGCATACCGCGTTCTGAACTCCTACGCACATCCAGATGTTTAGGTATGATTTTGCATGGAGTTCAGTCCGCCCGATGAAACAAGCAATCGAAAGTTATCTCGAATATCTTGTTTCGGTTAAAAATTCTTCACCGCATACCATCTCGAATTACGGTAATGATTTGCGCCAGTTCGTGACGTTTCTTACGCCACCCGGTATGTCACTTCCGGCGCTCAGCGCGATAAACCACGGAATCATTCGTGAATTTGTAGCGCACCTACACGAGCAAGGCCTCGAAAAAACTTCCATTGCGCGCAAACTCGCCGCTTTGCGTTCGTTTTTCAAATACTGTGTGCGCGAAGGAATGTTAAACGAGAGTCCGGCACGCCTGGTGCCCACGCCGAAATTGCCGAAGCGCATCCCTTCGATTCTTTCCGCGGAAGAGATGAATAGTTTCCTGAATCACCTTGCGGAAATGGGCGGATCGCTGCCCAAGGGTAGAAACAAATCTAAAAAGGAATGGGTACCTGTAGACGCTCGGGCCCTACGAAACCAACCAAAGCTTCGCGAAGAAGGTTTGTTGCTGCGTCGCGATCGCGCTTTGCTGGAACTTCTTTATGCGGCAGGCTTGCGCGTCAGCGAATTGACGAGCCTGGATCTTGTTGATATTGAGCAGAAGGAGCGCGTGCTCCGCGTCACCGGCAAAGGCAACAAGGAACGCATCGTGCCGTACGGCACTAAGGCGCAGGAAGCTCTTGATAAATACTGGCCACTCCGCGAACAGCTTCTGCTGCAAACTTCCGGCGGCTACGCCAGCAGCACCGCCACTCCGTACAGCGAAGCGGTCTTTTTAAATTACGCCGGCCGGCGCCTTACGCAACGCTCCGTCGGGCGCATCGTCAAAAAATACGTGCGCCTGGTAAACATGAACTGGGATTTGCATCCGCATTCTCTGCGGCACGCCTTCGCCACGCACCTGCTCGCCGATGGCGCCGATCTGCGCGCTATTCAGGAATTGCTGGGGCACCAATCACTTTCCACCACTCAAAAATATACCCATGCGTCCATCCGCCAGCTCATGGACATCTACGACAAGTCGCACCCCCACGCTTAACGCGTACGCGTATCTGGCGTGGCGGCGCGCTTGCTGAATGAGCGCAATGTCGCAGCTTTACTAAACTTCGTTTTTTTCAAATTATTTCTTACCGCTCTGGTGTTGGGGTGAGATTTGCCTAGAGATGTTTCGAATAGTTTAAGCGCTTGATTAAAAGACAATTCGGCGTCCCGTTTTCGTCCCTCTGATTCGTGCAATATTCCCAGATTATTGATCGTAATCGCCAAATCAGGGTGCGTGGCGCCCAGTTCCCGGCGTTTCATTTCCAGCGTCGTCCGATAATACTTTGCTGCCCGGTTAGGGCGTCCTGTTTGCTGATATACCGCGGCAAGATTGTTTAAAATCAGCGCGATTTCCCAATGGTCCTATTCATGCGCCTTCATGGCGTGTGTTCCGTGGGTCATTGCGCCCCCGGCGCGTAATGCCGCCGCGACGACTACGGTCTCGGCAATTTCCTGATCTGATGCTCCCGCCGCGCGCGCCCGGTTCGAATGAATCTCGATACAATACGGGCATTGCGTGGTGAAGCCCACCCCCAGGGCAATCAGTTCCTTGTACTTTACGGGTATGGCACCCGCGGCCATGGCTGCTTTGTCAAAGGCCCAAAACGCTTTCATGCTTTCGGGGGCATTGGCGTCCAGCAGTTTTAGTTTGGCGAGATTTTTCATGTCGTACATGAGTTGGACCTCCGAGTCCTTACGCAATTTGATACGATGCGTGTTTGATGCATGAACGCTCCAGATTTTTACGGAACAAGCTGAGAATCGCGCGAATTATAACTGCACCACCCCTGGCAAAGCCATTTGTGATATCGCGCCCAGGAAGCTATGAGAGCCAAATTTACGGCATTGGTCAGTTTGGTGGGGACTCGATATTCTGCGGACGGCGTCCCATATCGAACAGGTGAACTCACCAGCAAGGGCGTATCATCAGCCAATGAAGCGAGAGCTACCTGTCACGAGTTGTACAGAGTGTGGCGCCGTTGGCTACAACATGAGGGTCGCAAACGGTCGTTGTTGCAAAACCATTGGCGAACGACGCTGCAGCGGAGTTAACGCAATTGCCGTCAAAAACCTTGATTGGATCGAATGCGTTCACTGTCAAGCAACCGGATATTACCGGAACAAGGAGTGCCCGAAATGCAAAGGCGCCGGGTATCTATTCGTGGGGCTTATAGGTAAAGATACGGTGGCTTAAATCCATGAGTTCGTTACCACGAACGCTTTAATTATTTACCGAAGACGTCGGAATGGTGGCGGAGGTCAGTTTTAGCTCGTTGACGGAATCGCCGTGCAAATCGTATAATCATAGTTTGTCTTTAGATGGCGGAGGCTTATGTACGCGGTAATNAAAACCGGGGGCAAGCAGTACCGTGTCGCGCCAGGCGATACTATTAGAATTGAACGAGTTAGCGGTGATGTTGGCGAAGTTGTGAATTTCGGATCGGTTCTGGCGGTGCACACGGAAGATAAAAAGGTGCTTTCCGGATCGGATGCTTCCAAAGCTACGGTCACCGGAAAAATCGTGCAACAGGGACGCTCCAAGAAAGTCACTGTGCTGAAATTTAAGAAGACCAATCAGTACAAGATTTCTCGCGGCCATCGCCAGAATTATACGGCGGTACAGGTCAGCGACATCTCGCTGTAGCTGGAAGTACAACTCTAAAATTTAAGCAAGTTTCCCAAAAAGGATTCCATCATGGCACATAAGAAAGGCGGCGGCTCCTCAACAAACGGCCGCGATTCACACGGTCAGCGGCTCGGCGTGAAGCGCTTCGGTGGAGAATTTGTCAACGCCGGAACTATCCTCATTCGCCAGCGCGGCACCAAGCATCAGGCCGGCGTCAATGTCGGACAAGGCAAGGACGACACGCTTTACGCACTGGTCACCGGCATCGTCAAGTTCCAGGATAAAGGCCGCAACGGGCGCTTTATCAGCGTGCAACCTGCCGACGAAGCAAAATCACCCGCGAAATCTGCGACGAACTGAACGGTATCGGCACCATGAATTCAGGCGGACTTCGGTCTGCGATTTTTTTGCGGTCCCGGTCATCCGGGACCGTTTTGTTTTTGCAACAATTCCTCCGCTAAGAGCTCAAAGGACGTTTCGTGTTCGCTGATGAAGCAAAAATATTCGTGAAGGGAGGCCACGGCGGCAACGGCTGCGTGGCGTTTCGTCGCGAAAAATATGTTCCGCGTGGCGGCCCTTCCGGCGGCGACGGCGGCCATGGCGCCAGTATTTATCTGGAAGCCAACATTAATGACAACACCCTGCTGCGTTACCGCTACAACCGTGAGTTCAAAGCAGACCGTGGCCGTCACGGCGAAGGTTCCAATTGCAGCGGGCAGTCCGGCGACGACATGGTGCTGCTCGTTCCGGTAGGGACAGTGGTATACGACGCGAAAACAAATGAGACCATCGCGGACTTGGCTACGCCTGGCCAGAGGGTGCTTGTCGCGCACGGCGGCCGGGGTGGCCGCGGCAATCAACATTTCGCCAAACCGTGGCACCAGGCTCCTCGCGAGCATGAAGAAGGCCAGGACGGCGAAGAGCGTCATCTGCGGTTGGAATTGAAATTACTCGCGGACGTTGGCTTGGTAGGATTCCCAAATGCCGGCAAGTCCACATTAATCTCAGTGATTTCCGCGGCGCGCCCTAAAATCGCGAATTATCCCTTCACCACGCTCGAGCCAAATCTCGGTGTAGTGAACGCCGACGGCGGTACNGGCGCGCACGGAACCGAACTAGGTCGCACGTTCGTGGTTGCCGACCTTCCTGGACTGATCGAGGGCGCGCACGAAGGCGCCGGACTGGGCATGCGCTTTCTTCGCCACGTTGAACGTACGCGGTTGCTCGTTCATCTGATCGACACCAGCGATTCGAACGAGGACGATCCGGTCCACTCTTATGAAGTTATTTCAGGTGAGCTGGCCGCTTTCAGCGAAACTCTTACGGAAAAGCCTTTGATCGTGGTGGCCACCAAGCTCGACGCTACTACCGACAGCACGCGCCTCGAAGCGCTGCGCGATTTTTGCCGGCGGGCGCATCTCGAATTCCATTCCATCTCCGCCGCTACCGGCGACGGTGTAAAAGAGCTGGTTCGCTCCATCGCCGACGCTTTGGACAAAATTCCCCGGCACGCGCCCGATACTGCCCATGCGCTTGACGCTACGGATGATCAAGTGTCTGATTCCTCGCCGGTCATTCCTGCTAGTGCTGGCGAGCACCAAGGGCATCTACCGCTATTAAGCCGCGACGAAAAATCATGAGAGAATTACAACATGGAGCCCAAACCGCAGTGCGGGCGGCAACTCTAATCCCGGAGAAGAATTGACCACCGCGCAAGCCCACCGCACCGCTGCAAAACATCATCCGCGTCGCATCGCTGTTTTCGGCGGGTCATTTGATCCCATCCACAATGGCCACCTGGCTATCGCTCGCGCGGCCGACCGGCGCTTTAATTTTGACGAAATTCATTTCATCGCGGCCAGCCGGCCACCGCACAAACTCAAACAGCATCTCGCGCCTTTCCCACACCGCTTTGCGATGGTTTCGCTGGCTTGCACGGAACATCCTCACTTCGTTCCGTCGCTCGCCGAAGCTGGAGAGGATTTCAGCGGCAGCCAGCTGCACTATTCGGTCGACACCGTGCGCTATTTTCGGCACACCTACAATAGCGCCGGCGACCGGGTTTTTTTCATTATTGGTGCGGACGCCTTTCTGGACATCCCGATGTGGAAGGAATACGAAACGCTTCTGCGCTTGTGCGATTTCATCGTCGCCAATCGCCCGGGCATTCGGCAGGAAGCGCTGCGCCTGGTTATTCCTCCGGACTCGATTGCGCGCCCGGATGTGAAAAAAGAAACCGAAGCTGCTCATCCTTCGCAGGTGGTGGCGCACCTGCATCGCAGCACGGTATATCTTCTGGAAAACGTGAGCAGCGATATTTCCGCAACAGATATTCGCCGCCGCGCGAATCGCGGTCAATCCATTCACGGGCTTGTGGCTGGCCGTGTAGAGGAATACATTCTGAAACAAAGGTTATACCAGTGAAACTAGAATCCTTTCCAAAAGGTGTGCAACTGGCCGTTCATGCGGCACAGGAAAAAAAAGCCGGGGCAATTACGGTCCTCGATCTGAGCGGCTTGGGCGCGTTCACGGAGTACTTTGTCATTTGTACCGGCTTCAGCACCCCGCAGGTGCAGGCTATTTGCACTGAGGTCGAAGCGCAATTGTACAAACACGCGCAGCGCTCGCCAGAGCATCGCGAAGGGCAGCGCTCCGCTGAATGGGCGCTCCTTGATTTTGGAGGCTTCGTCGTTCACGTGTTCAGCGAACAGGCGCGTCGCTATTACGATCTCGAGCGACTGTGGCGTTCCGCCCCGAAACTGGAAATCCCCGATTCCCCCGAAAGCCTGGGCCACGATAGCGTGTCCCGCCGCAGCAGCGGAGACTCCGAACCTTTCCCGGGCGAAGCAGTTTCCTGATGGCCTAATAAAAAATGCGCCTGCAGCTGGTCATGCTTGGCAAAACTCGCCGGCCGGAGCTTCGAACCAGCATCGACGATTACGTCAAACGCATCAGCCGTTATGCCCCCATCGAAGTTATCGAGCTGCGCGAATCGGAAGCGGCGCTAAAAAGGTTTGCCTTTGACCAACCCTCGACCGTTGTTTTGCTGGAGGATGCGGGAAAAAGCTTGGACTCTAACGGCTTTGCCAAATGGCTTGGCGAGCATCGCGACCGCAGCACCCGCCAATTGATCTTCGTGTGCGGTGGAGCCGAGGGCTTTCCTGAAGACATTCGGCGCCAGGCTCACCAGCAGTTATCGCTTAGCACCATGACCTACTCGCACGAACTTGCGCGTGTTATGCTCGCAGAGCAGCTCTACCGTGCCTTTGCAATTCTCGCCGGCAGCGCCTACCCAAAGTAGTTTGTGCACCCGAAAGTAACTATGTCCATTCGCGTTATCGCCGACGTAAATCAGCCCTCAGCCACGATCGAAATCCCGCTCGACAAGCCCTTGCCCGATTACGATCTCGATCAGCTGGAGCAGCCGACTCCGCGCGACGTCGACTCTATNCTGGTTTCCCAGGGATTTCGCGATCTCGTCGACGACGCTCGCGGCGTTTTGATGGACCTGCTCGTTCATCCGCCTTTTCAGGCAGGCTCTCCCGAAAATGCAAAGCTCGATTTCACGCATTCAAAGCCTCCGGCGCTTGAACTTGTTCAATTAACTGGCGCGATTTGTCCTGGAGACGACGAAGTTTACCGTCCGGGCTTGTGGATTGTATTGTCTGACCCGCATGCAAAAACAAAAACCGCGATGCCTGCTTCCACGCAAGACCGCATCCATTGCATTGCCGGGGAACTTGTTAAGCGGCTGCAATTGGAATAGGCAAAGGCTTTTCATCTTCATTCCCTGTGTAGCTCTTGACGTTTCCTTGGGCAATCCGCACACTTCTTTGCGTTTCGCCAATAACCCACACCAGTGGTTAGGACTCTAATGCCGGAAGAAAAGGGATTGCTCATCGTTTACACCGGGCCCGGCAAAGGTAAGACCACTTGCGCGTTGGGTACGGCCTTTCGCGCCGTAGGCCAGGGCATGCGCGTTTTGATGGTGCAATTCATTAAAGGTTCATGGCATTACGGTGAGCTGGACGCCGCCAAAATGTTGGGCGACGATAAATTTGAAATCCGGCCCATGGGGCGCGGTTTCGTGAAAATCGGAGGCGCGGAAACGGACCCTGCAGATATCAAGCTGGCGCAGGAATGCTGGCAGGCAGGCCGCGACGCAATTTACGGAGGGAAATACGATCTGGTGATCCTCGACGAAATCAATTACACCATCAGCTATAAAATGCTCGACGCTGGTGAAGTTGCTGAAGCATTGAAAAATCGCCCTGAGCGCGTCCACGTAATCTGCACCGGCAGAAATGCTCACCCTCAAATAACTGAGCTGGCGGACCTGGTCACCGAGATGCGCGAGGTGAAACACCCGTACACGAAGGGTATACTGGCGCAGCGGGGAATCGACTATTAGTCCGCATTGCTACTACCTATGACGTGGTTTAAGCGCGACAAAAAAGCCATCGAACAGAGCACTCCACCTGAAGAACGTCGGGTGCGCACGGAAGGTCTGTGGGTTAAGTGCGACTCTTGCCGCACTATCGTTTTCCGCAAAGACCTGGAAGAAAATCTTTTTGTCTGCCCCAAGTGCCAATTCCATTTCAAAATGGACGCCAAAAAACGCCTCGAAATGTTGCTCGATGGGCGTTACACGGAGCATGACGCGGGCATGACTTCCTCCGATCCGCTGAATTTCACCGACACCAAGCCGTACGCCACTCGCCTCAAAGAAGCTCGCAAAAAATTAGGAATGAACGACGCAATCATCACCGCGGAAGGCCAATTGAATGGCCGCCCGGTCGTTTGCTGTGCGATGGAATTTGGCTTCATCGGCGGTTCCATGGGCGCCGTCGTCGGAGAAAAGGTAACTCGCGGGATCGAGCTGGCCATCGAAACGCGTCAACCGTTTATTGCCGTGTCCTGCTCGGGCGGCGCACGCATGATGGAAGGAACGATCAGCTTGATGCAGCTCGCAAAAGTTTCCGCGGCGCTCGCCAAACTCGATGATGCCAGGCTGCCTTACATCTCCTTGCTCACGGATCCGACCACCGGCGGCGTTACCGCCAGCTTCGCCATGCTCGGTGATCTAAATATTGCCGAGCCCGGCGCCTTGATCGGTTTCGCCGGCCCACGGGTGATCGAACAAACCATCGGCCAGAAATTGCCCGAAGGCTTCCAGCGCTCGGAGTTTTTGCTGGAGCACGGCTTTCTGGATGCCATCGTGCCGCGCAAAGACCTGAAGTCCTTCATCGGCACTGCACTCGATCTCTTGCTGAACTGACTCCCGCAGAAAATGGATTACGCCGCCGCGGTAACTTACCTGCTTTCTCTTGGCCGGGAATTAGCCGCACCCACGCAAGCCGCCGCGGCCAAATTCAACCTGGAAAACATAACGGTCCTCGATGAACGCCTTGGTCAGCCCAGCCGCGCCTATCGCAGCGCTCATATCGCCGGGACGAATGGCAAAGGGTCGACTGCCGCCTTTCTGGAATCGATCCTGCGGCACGCTGGTCTGCGCACTGGGCTCAATACCTCTCCTCATCTGGAAAAAATAAACGAACGCATCCGTATCGATGGAAAAGAAATCAGCGACGAAGATTTCGCCGCGGTATTTACGCGCATCCGCAAGATGATCGAGCAGCTTCTTGCCGATGGCAAATTACGCGCTCACCCCACCTATTTCGAGTGCGTAACAGCCATGGCCATGGAACACTTCGCACGGCAACGAGTGGATTGTGCAGTTTTCGAAGTGGGGCTCGGGGGCCGTCTCGACGCCACAAATATTCTCGCGCCGGCAGTTACCATCATTACTCCTGTAGATTTTGACCACGAGAATTTCCTGGGTCACTCCTTGCATGAAATTGCCACGGAGAAGGCCGGCATTCTGAAACCGAACATACCCGCCATCGTCGCTCAACAGCTTCCAGAAGCCCGCGAAGTAATCCTCAAACGCGCCCAAGAGCTAGGCTGCCCGGTTATCGAAACGCATGTCGCGTATCGCATTANGGAAANGACGGTCAGCTTACGGCAGGCGAGTTCAGAAGGTTTTCCAGCAGGTACCGTCAAAGCAACCATTGTAGAAGTCTCCTCCGGCTGGTCACTTGATATCTCCCCATCGTTAGCCGGGGATTTCCAGACGCGGAACGCGCTTAACGCTGTCGCAGCCGCACGCGTCATCGCCACGGGTGGCTTACCCGTTTCGGACCAAGCCATCGCCTCGGGCATCTCCAACACCGTGTGGCCCGGACGCCTTGAAAAACTGCAAGCGCATCCGGATGTCTATCTCGACGGCGCGCATAATCCCGCGGCTGCTCGCGAGTTGGCAGCATTTCTCGCCCAGAATTTTGCGTCACGCAAAATCTGGCTTATCTACGGAGCGCTGCGAGACAAATCCGTCGACGAAGTAGCCGGGCAGCTGTTTCCGCTGGCCGCCGAAGTAGTCTTAACCGAGCCGCGCACGCCGAGAGCCATCTCTGCTTCACAATTGACCGAGATCGCCGGTTATCACGCGCACCACTCTGAAACCATCCCCGACGCCGAAAAAGCCTTGGACCACGTGTTAGTCAAGGCTCAGCCCGAGGATGCCATCTTCATCTGCGGCTCTCTCTATCTGGTTGGCCAGCTGCGCGCCTATTGGAAAAATCGAGCGCCAGTCGCCGCAAACCACAAAACACCGTAGAATATCCGCCTCATCGTTTGGATCGTCTTTGAGCGGAACGCATTAGCGAGATGCCCTACAAGAAATCACCGTCGCGCGATAACGCCAATCATTTGCACGCCAATCCGCTCGTCGGCGTGATCATGGGTTCTTCGTCCGACTGGGAAACTCTGGAACCTGCCGCCAAAACTTTGTCGGATTTAGGCATTCCTCACGAAACAAAAGTCGTCTCCGCCCATCGCACTCCAGATCTGTTGTTCGAATACGCTTCCGCTGCCGAAGCGCGTGGGATAGAAGTAATCATCGCAGGAGCCGGAGGCGCCGCGCATCTTCCGGGCATGACTGCGTCGAAAACGGTTTTGCCCGTTTTAGGAGTTCCGGTAGAGTCCAAAGCTCTCAAAGGACTCGATTCTCTGCTTTCCATCGCCCAGATGCCCGGCGGAATTCCAGTGGGCACCTTGGCCGTCGGCAAATCGGGTGCCATCAACTCCGCGCTGCTCGCTGCAGCGATTCTAGGCATTAAATATCCCGCGATTCGAGAATCGCTACGCAAATTTCGCGAGACTCAAACCAAGCGTGTCCTGGAAGCCCCCAATCCCTCCGCACAAGCGCGATTCAAAAAAAACGACCGCCGCCCTCCCACTAGCAAGTCGAGGAAATCCTCGTGACCATTGGCATCCTGGGTGGCGGTCAACTTGGATACATGCTGGCGCTGGCCGGCTACCCACTGGGTTTGCGGTTCCGTTTTCTCGACCCCTCTCCGGAAGCGCCCGTGGGCCGCATAGCCCAACGCGTCACCGCCGATTTTGACGACGAAGCCGCGCTTGAAAAATTTGCCAGCGGGCTTGAACTTGTAACCTACGAATTCGAAAATGTTCCCGTTGCTGCCACCCGATTTCTCAGTGAACGCGTTCCGGTCTTTCCTCCGCCTGCAGCACTGGAGGTCGCGCAAGACCGCCTAAAGGAAAAAGCCTTGTTTCGCAAGCTGGGAATCGCCACTACCGCATTCGCGCCAGTCCATAATCTGAAATCGCTGGACACCGCAGTAGCCGCCATCGGTTTGCCGGCGGTACTCAAAACTTCTCACTTCGGTTACGACGGCAAGGGTCAATGGACATTAAGAACCACTAATGATGTCGCCAAGTTAAAAGACGAAATTACAGACACTTTCTCCAAAGCGCCGAACATGAACGGGACGCAAGCCTCGCAGTACTCAGCCCCGTTCATCCTGGAACGCTTCATTTCTTTCACGCGCGAACTTTCCATCCTCGGTGTGCGGGCCCGCAACGGGGACATCGTGTTCTACCCGCTGGTGCAAAATCGCCACCACGGCGGCATTTTGCGGCTTTCCATCGCACCCGCCCCATCGCTTGCCCCTGGTCTTCAGCGGGAAGCCGAAGATATCGCTCGCCGCATTCTTACCGAGCTCGACTATGCCGGCGTTTTGGCCATCGAATTTTTCGAATATCAGGGGCGCCTGGTGGCCAACGAAATGGCGCCCCGCGTACACAATTCCGGCCACTGGACGATCGAAGGCGCGGTAACCAGCCAGTTCGAAAATCACCTGCGTGCAGTTCTGGATATGCCGCTGGGCTCCACGAAGGTCTATGGATCTGCCGCCATGCTTAATCTTATTGGTGAAACGCCGGACAGCGCCGAGGTTCTTGCCATTCCCGGCGCGCACCTGCACCTCTACGGTAAATCGCCTCGCCCGGGCCGCAAGTTGGGCCACATCACGCTTTGGACCAGTTCCTTCGAGGAGCTTTCCGCCAGTCTTCGCGCTCTGCCGCCGTTCTTTCACCAACCCTCGTTTTGCCTCGATGAACCATACGCTCGCGCCTCTCACAACGAACAATCCCGCTTCGCCTAAGCCTTAAGCACCCGGGTCCGATTTGGCTCCTAGTGGCCGGCCCCAGGCAGGTTGCTGCCCTTCTAGCGGGGATGCTAGGATTCATGAGTTCCATGACCCCCCAAAAACTGCAGCCCCCCCGTGTGGGGATTCCTTGGCGGACCTCTACGGAAGAGACGGCAGTCAATCTCGCCAAGACCAAGAACTATCAGGACGCCGTGCGTGCCGCAGGTGGTGAGCCTGTGCTGCTATCCCTGCAGCGTCCACAAGCGCTTCAGGAGCTATTACCAAGCCTCGATGCCTTCGTCCTGCCGGGAAGCCCTGCCGACGTCGCACCCGCCGAATATGGGGAGGTAAATCGCGGCAAGTCCGAGCCACCAGACGCCCCGCGAGAGAATACCGATCGCGCCATTTTGAAACACGCTTTCAGCGAAAAAAAACCGGTCTTGGCTATTTGCTACGGCTGCCAGCTCCTGAATGTTTATCTTGGCGGTACCCTGATTCAGGATCTGCGCGAGGAGACAGACACGCCCATAGCGCACGCCAAGCACGACATTGTGCCAGAACCGGAGGCCGACCCGGTTCACGCCGCAACCTTTGAGGAGGCTAGCCGTATTGCCAAAATTGCCGGCACCGTGGAGGCGCCGGTGAATAGCTCACACCATCAGGCCGTGGAGCGCGTTGGAAAAGGTTTGCAAGTCACCGCGCATGCTCCCGACGGCACCATCGAGGCCGTCGAATGGACGGGCGATTCGAACTGGGTAGTCGGTGTGCAATGGCATCCCGAACGGATGTTCGGAGATGCGTTTTCTGAAAGGTTGTTTCGGGACTTTATTGCCGCGGCCANTCAAGCTCGTAGCGCGGTNGAGCAAAAAGTTTAGCTGCGAAGATNCTGCAGAGTAAAACGCGTCCGCAGGTAAACAGAAGGCTTCCGGCCAAAAGTTTATGCGTACGCTTCAAAAACAGTTGGGGGACAGATGATTTCATTGGCGGGCAAGGCGGCACTGATTACCGGAGGTTCCAGAGGCATTGGCGCGGCGGCAGTAAAGCTCTTCGCCCAAGCCGGCGCGGACGTAGTTTTCAATTACTACAAATCTAAAGAACCCGCCACGCAAGTAGAGCAGGACGCCGCAAAGCACGGCACTCGCGTGGAAGCCTTCAAAGCCGATGTTGGCCGCCACGCGGACAACAAAAAGCTGGTGGACTTCGCTATATCCCGACTGGGGCGCCTGGACATCGTGGTTCCCAACGCCGGTGTCTGGAACAGCGATGATCTACCCATCGAGAAAATGACCGAAAGGCAATGGGACGACATGATTCGCGTGAATCTTACCAGCGTGTACTCCATCATTCATTTTTCGGTGCCGCACATGATCAAGCAAAAATCCGGCAAAATCATCCCCATCAGTTCCACGGCAGGGCAGCGCGGCGAATCGTTACACACCCATTACGGCGCATCCAAAGGCGGAATTATCAGCCTCACCAAAGGGCTGGCCTCGGAGCTCGCTCGCCATAACATTCTGGTTAATTCCGTTGCGCCCGGGTGGGTGGCCACGGACATGTCCAACGATGTCCTCAATTCGAAAGCAGGCCAAAAAATGGTTGCCGCCGCCATTCCACTTGGCCGCGCCGCTACTGCGGAAGAAATTGCCGGGCCCATTCTGTTTCTAGCCTCCGATCTGGCCAACTTCATGACCGGCGAGGTCATCAATGTAAATGGAGGATCAGTTTTGTGTGGCTGAAGTTCCCGAAAGTTTGGGCGCGATGGTCATGCGCGCTTGTTCTGGTGAGTGCCTCGTACGTTGCGAGCAATGGCACCATTGCGGCGATGCGTCCGGAGCAAAATCCGGATACCATGCTGCCCGAGCAGCGAGTCGCTAAGGCACGCGAAATTCTCAGCCAATTGACGGATGCTCTAGGCGGCCCGGCCTATCTCGAAGTTCGTGAGCGTGAATGCGACGGGCGCCGCGCGCAATTCGGGCACGCCGGCGAACTCATGGGCTTCATCGACATCAAGGACTATTGGCGTTACCCGGACAAACATCGCACCGACTACTCCAAAAAGGGCAATATCATCGACGCCTTCGACGGCAACCAGGGCTGGACCATGGATCGTGCCGGCGTCAGTGAAGAACCTGCCCGCGCGATCTCCGATTTCGCAGCGACGGTGAAATACAACGTGGATAATGTGCTGCGCGTCGGGCTTAAAGACCCAACTTTAAATCTGAATTATGCGGGACAAGGCATCGTCGATATGCGCCCAGTCGATTGGGTGGAAATTTCCGATGATCAACGCACCCTGCGACTGGGTGTCGACCGCTCCTCGCATTTATTGCTGCACAGCGTGATGACCTCCGTTGACGAAAACACTCAGGAACGCGCGCAGGAAACCACCATCTATACGAATTACCAGCGCAAGGGAGGGGTGATGGTCGCGCTGCAAATTTCCCGCGAGCGCAATGGCCAACGTTATTACCAAGCTTTCTACGACACCTGCACTTTTGATCCGCATCTTCCTGAAGACATGTTCAGCAAGGCCGCGCTCGAAAAGCGCTACGCCCAAGTCGGAAACAAAAAGGACAAAGAAAGATACAGGAACGCCAGAGACTGACGATCTGAAACCGTTCTTAGTCTTCCACGGTTGCCTCAGTTGTTGCTGGCCCGCCGCCTTTCCTTTCAGCGTTGACCGTCTTTTGTTAGTCTGAGCCTGCTGATGAAATTAACTCCCCGCCAGCAGCATTCCCTGCAATTAATTTGTGACACTTTCGCGCCCGCAGATGATGGCTGGCCAGCGGCTTCTGAACTAGGTGTTCCGCAAGCTATCGCCGATGCCATGGATTTCAATCCGCGTCGCGGCGACCATAAACAATTTCTGCAGCTCCTAAACTTCTGGGATTCGCAACTGCACAGTATGATTTCGCTCAAGCGCAGATCGCGCTTCTCGACGCTGACCGCGGAAGCCCGGATTCGCGTCTTGCTCTCATGGGCCGAAAGCTCGCTGGGGCGCCGCCGCGCCGCGTTTCAGGCATTACGCAAAGCGGTGTCGTACCTTTACGTGATGTTGCCGCGCTTGCCAGACGCGCGCACCCCGGTCTGGGACAAAATTGGTTATCCAGGTCCTCCGAACCTCGGCGATCGCCGCCGGTCATCACATGCGTTGGCCACTCTCGTTCCTCATCAAGACACCAAACTATCCTGTGAAATTTGCATTATTGGATCCGGGGCCGGAGGCGGCACTGCGGCCGCTGTGCTCGCCGCCGCCGGAAACGACGTGATCATTCTCGAAGCCGGAGGATATTACGATGACGCCGACTTCGACGGCGCAGAACTTGCCGGCTACCAGCGCCTGTATACCGAGGGCGGTTCTGCGGCCACCGCCGATCACAGTGTCGGATTATTAGCGGGACAATGTCTGGGCGGCGGCACCGTCGTGAACTACACCACATCCTTCCGAACGCCCGACGATATCCGCGCGGAATGGGCGGCTAGTGGCGTGCCATGGTTCACGAGAAGCGAATACACTCGCAGCCTTGATGCCGTGTGCACCCGGCTCTCCGTAAACAACAACCACAATCGCATCTCCGCACGCGAGCAAATTCTGGATCGTGGTTTGCGCGCTCTGGGCTGGCACGTTGACGCTATGCCGCGCAACGTGGTGGGCTGCGACCAGGGAGAAATCTGCGGTTATTGCGGAGTCGGATGCGCCTTAGGCGCCAAACAATCGGTGACAAAAACGTGGATTACCGACGCACAAAAAAATCACGCCCGCATCATCACCGAAACACGCGCTCAGAAACTTCGCATTGAAGCCGGGCACGCCACCGGCGTCGAAGCCGTCTCGAAAAGTGGACATCGCGTTTCCATCACCTGTAAATCCGTGGTGGTAGCCTGCGGCGCCATTCATACAGCTGCGCTCCTGCGCCGTTCTGGCCTTCGCAACGAACATATCGGCAAGCACTTGCATTTACATCCGGTCTCCAATGTCATTGGTGTGTTTGACGAAGAAATTCGTCCCTGGGAAGGAACGATGCAGGCGATCTACTCCGACGAACATCGCTCTATGACCGGCAATTTTGGGGTGAAATATGAAACCACCGCGATGCAACCTGTAATAGCGATGGCCGCTCTACCGTGGCGCAATCCACAACAGCACCGCTCTTTTCTCGAGCAGCTTTCGAATACCGTAGGAATCGGCGTTCTTGTCCGCGATAAGGACGGCGGCCGCGTAACGACTGATCAGCAAGGCCACCCCATCGCGCACTATGCTCTTTCGCCATTCGACCGCGCGCACCTGCGGCAGGGATTTATCTCCGCGGCGCGCATCCTTGAAGCCGCCGGCGCCCGCCATATTTTTTCGCCGCACGCAAAATGGTGCGCTTACGAACCAGGCCGCAGCGGCTCGATAGATACTTTCACCCATGCTATGGATTCCGCAGGCTGGGAGTCCGGCCGGCTCGCGCTTTTTTCCTTCCACATCATGGGGACGGCCCGCCTCGGCAGTTCTCCCAAAACTTCCGCCACCAACCCCGACGGCGAAACGTGGGAAGTGCACAACCTTTTCGTGATGGATGGCTCCAGTTTTCCAAGCGCTTCTGGGGTCAACCCCATGATCAGCATCGAAGCCATCGCTCATCGCAATGCCTTAGCGCTAGCAGCGCGAACATAAAAGTTACAAGAACTCTCTCGTGCGGCGGGAAAAAATTTGCGGGCTTAGACGAATTTAGGGACCGGAAGGTGGTCAGCGGTATAATATTCCGATGCCTCATACCCAGGGAGACGCACTGATGCACGGAACCACCGTTCTGTGCGTGCGTAAGGACAGCAAAGTCGTGCTCATCGCTGATGGCCAGGTAACCATGGGCGATCACGTCATGAAACACACCGCTCGTAAAACGCGCCGGCTCTACAACGATAAAGTCATTGCCGGTTTCGCCGGATCAACCGCTGACGCCATCACGTTGTTCGAACGTTTCGAAAGCAAGCTCCAGGAACATTCCGGCAACTTGCAGAAATCCGCGGTCGAACTCGCCAAAGAATGGCGCAAGGATCGCGCCCTCCGCCATCTGGAAGCGTTGCTGATCGTTGCCGATAGCAAAGGCACTTTCATTTTGTCAGGCAACGGTGACGTCATTGAACCAGACGACGGAATTGTAGCCATCGGCTCCGGCGGCTCCTACGCGCTTGCCGCCGCACGTGCGTTAACAAAGCACTCCAAATTGAACGCCAAGGATTTGGCCATGGAAGCCATGCGCATCGCCAGCGAGATTTGCATCTACACCAATGCGAATTTTACTGTTGAGGAGATCTAGCCGCAGGTTTATCAACCGCAAAGGTTCGACAATGCATCCTATAGTCGGGCTTAAATTGCGGAATCGCATGCAACTATTTGAAAGCCGCGGTGTACTTATGGATTTAATTAGTTTAGAAGGATTCGATGCCGTCCAAAACCGATAAAGAAATTGTACTCACTCCCGGCGCCAACGGAACCGCGCCCACCGAAGAGGGAGAACTGCTGCCGGCCCTCGACGACATGACGCCGCGAGAAATTGTCGTGGAACTCGACAAATACATCGTCGGCCAGAACGCCGCAAAGCGTGCCGTGGCCGTGGCGTTGCGCAACCGTGTTCGCAGGCAAAAGCTCGCGCCTGAAATCGCTGAAGATATTCTGCCAAAAAATATTCTGATGATCGGTCCAACCGGGGTAGGCAAAACGGAAATTGCCCGCCGCCTGGCGCGGCTCGCGGGTTGTCCCTTCGTCAAGGTGGAAGCCTCCAAGTACACCGAGGTTGGCTACGTTGGTCGCGATGTGGAATCCATGGTNCGCGATCTGGTGGAGACTTCCATCGATATGATTCGCGAGGAAAAGCTTGACGAAGTNGCCGACCGCGCCGAACAAGCGGCCGAGGAGCGCGTCCTTGACCTANTGCTCCCGCCGTCGCCTGCACCCACAACGGGAGCCACTGAAGCGGACGTCACCGCGCAACGCGAACAAACCGACCGCACCCGCGAAAAATTGCGAGTGCAGCTTCGCGAAGGCAAGCTCGATCAGCGCATGGTAGACATTGAAGTCCGCGAACGCTCCATGCCTTCCTTCGAAATTATTTCCAATCAGGGCGTTGAAGAAATGGACGTCAATATTAAAGATGTCCTCTCCGGAATGTTTGGCCAGCAGAAGAAGAAACGCAAAATGTCCGTCGCCGATGCGTTCGAATACTTGATCCAGGAAGAGGAAAACAAGCTTCTCGATATGGATCAGGTCACTCGCACTGCAGTCGAGCGTGCCGAACAGATGGGCATCATTTTCATCGACGAGATTGATAAAGTTGCCGGCCGCGAATCGGGACATGGCCCCGATGTTTCACGCGAGGGCGTCCAGCGCGACATTCTGCCGATCATCGAAGGCACCACCGTCAATACTCGTTACGGAATGATTCGCACCGACCACATTCTCTTCATCGCTGCAGGCGCATTTCACGTCAGCAAGCCCTCCGACCTCATTCCGGAGCTTCAGGGCCGTTTGCCCATTCGTGTCGAACTTCAGTCTTTAAAAGAAGAAGATTTCATCCGCATCCTTACTGAACCCAAGAACGCATTGCTCAAGCAATCCGTCGCACTGCTCGAAACCGAAGGCGTAAAATTGGTCTTCACGGACGATGCCGTGGCCGCCATCGCCCGTTTTGCTACCAGCGTCAACGAACAAACGGAAAATATCGGCGCCCGCCGCCTGCACACCATTTTGGAAAAAGTTCTCGATGAACTTTCATTCGAAGCCCCTGATCTAAAGAAAAAGAACGTCAAGATCGATGCCGCCTACGTCACCAAACAACTCGCCGACATCGTCAAGAATCAGGATCTGAGCCGCTACATCCTGTAATCCCCATTACTCCGAAACGGAGAGCCCAATCGAGTGAGCATCCCGCCCGCGAGACTCCGACGGCAAGCCCACAAGAGTTTCGCGCCGAGCATTAAGTCGGTCAGCATCTGGGTTAGTTTTGTTTTGCTGGTCGTGGCTGGCTGCGGCGCTCCCGGCGAGCCCGTCCCGCCAACGCCTCCGGTGGCCGTCGCCATCAGCGACCTAACCGCGCATCAGGTTGGGGATGGCGTGCAACTCACATTTACGATGCCCGGCAGATCGATCACCGGCGATCGCCTGCTCTCTACTCCCGCAGTCGAAGTTCTTCGCGGCACAACAAAACCGGACGGGTCGCCCGATTTAAAATCATTGCGCGTAGTCGACGTCATTCCTGGTGCTATGGCCGAAAAATATTTTGTCGGCGACAAAGTCCAATTCACCGATCCATTGACGCCCGAAGAAACGAAAGCCCAAGAGGGCAAGATCGCGATCTACACCGTGCGAACCCGTCTGTCACAAAAACGCGCCTCCGCCAATTCCAATATTGTTACCTTGCGCCTCTTTTCGCCACCCGCGCGCGTCGATTCGGTCGAAGCTCGCGTCACCGAACCTGCCGTCGAACTCAGTTGGGCTCCGGTGAATCGCACGTCCGCTGGCGATCCGCTCCCCGTGTCCGCCCATTACAATATTTATCGTGCAGAGCTGGACGCCGCCCCCACGAATCTCGCCAACCCCGACGTTTCGCAACTGAATTTAAACGGGAACCTCCAGCTCCTGTCCTCACAGCCGAAACAAACCTACAGCGATAAATCCTTCGAATTCGGCAAGACCTACGTTTACATAGTCCGCAGCGCGATAGACCGAAATAACACGCCACTGGAATCGGCCGACTCTACGCCTGCCATCGTCACGCCTCGCGATACATTCCCGCCTGCCGCCCCGCAAGCCATTTCCGCCGCCGTATTGCCCGGCGAAACGGATAACGCCCCGGTCGTCGACCTCTCGTGGTCCATCAACGTAGAACCGGACTTTGCCGGCTATCGCGTTTACAGGAGTGAACAGCCAGACACAAAAGGTCAACTTCTGACAACGGAGTTGTTGCTCACGCCCGCTTATCGTGATACGTCTGTACAGCCCGCGCGCCGCTACTGGTATGTGGTGACAGCAGCGGACCATGCGGGGAATGAAAGTGCGCCAAGTCCCCCGGCCCTCGTAGAAATAGCGCAACCATTGCAATAATTTCGGGTTCTAACTTATTCGGAGCCGTTAACTATGTTGGCTCGCCCGCAAACTCAAGTGCCGCAACAGTTCCACGCGTTCAGGAACTCCGCAGTGCGCATTGGCCTGCTCGCAGGTGCGGGCCTGTCGCTGGCTTTTTCTGGTTGGATCTATCTGGCCAATCGTGTCCCGATTTTTGACCGCATTTCCATAGAGCGCAATCTTGCGGCTGCGGCCATTCTGGGAGTGCTCGCGTTTATCCCGGTGTTAAGTTTCTTCCGCGAACCGGCGGGCCTGCTCATCTCCAGTCTCATTTCCTGGAGCATGCTGACCGTCACCTACTGGATGCTGGGTATGTTTTTCTCCGCTTTGCGCGACTGGTACAGCACCTTCGAAGTCTTCACTCTCGGTGCGGTTTTGTATTTGATCGCCGCGACGGTTTCCTGGATTGGAAGGTGCATCTGGAAAGCACGCTCTGCCCACTTCGAACACCCGCACAACCGCGCACATCACCGCGCCAGCTAACCACCCGGGCCGTGGTGAGCCCTCCACACGCCGGGACGATGTAATTTTCCAAACTTCGCCTTAAAAATTACCCCAGTGGTCTGTTGCGCAATCCAGCGCATGCTCCTCAGGCGCAACTTCACGGGCATGTTGATTCCGGTAAACTACGCTGCGTGGGGTGTCCCGGGCCGTAAGGCTTGTCGCTGTCTCACGATTGTTGACTGCGGCACAGGGTTCCCAAGCGGATATCCACGAACGTCTTTTGGAATCGGAGCCTGAACGTTGAATTTTCTATTCCTTGATCTGAATATTCTGCTGGCCATGGCGGCTGCTGCGGTAGTTGCCATAGCAATGATCGGGTACGCGTTTCATCGTCCCGCGGAAACTTCCGAGGCCATGGAGCGCAAGCGTCGCCTGCATCTGAACCAGATCGGACGAATCGCCGAAGGCCAGATAGTGGAATTCGGCGAACATCCCCCCGAGCCGTTCGCGAAACCGAAAACATTGTTCGGGTCCGGCTCCCTGCCGGAGCCCGACAAGCAATTGCGTCAGTTGGTTTCTTACAGCTACGCGATTTCTGGCGTCACCTACCACACGGCACAGGATATTACTGGTCTCGAGGGCCAGATTCGTTTCGAACGCCTGGTGGCCGGACAACCCGCCAGCGTTAAGTACGATCCCTCAAATCCCAGCGATTCCATTCTCGTGGCAGACGACTGGTCCGGTCTGCGCTGACGCCCACCCTACGTGTGTTGCTAAATTTGTCGCTCGATGTTTATCGCCTGAGCCTCAAAACAGCCACTTGAGTTATTCTTGTCCGCGTGACTCCTGACTCCAATCCTTTGTCATGAAGATGATTTTCGCTTCAATTTTCACCACTATCCTCATCGTAGCCATGAGTCTTGGCGCCATGTTCATCCTGGTGGAGACCACCATTTACGTGACCGCTATTCAATCCACCGCGCAGCGCGCAGCAGCCATCGTAGCCGAACTGGTCCTGGGCGTTGTACTGCTGCTAGGAACTGTCTGGCTGGCCACGCATCTCGCTGTTCGCATTTTTGCCAAAAAAGACGCACTCGCGGGAGGGCCGCTTGTCTGAGAAGAAAAAGACCCTTTCCGCTTCCACGGCGAATCACCACGATCGCATGGAAGAGTTGCGTAAGTTATCCGCGGAAGCCGAAGTCGGCGGCGGCCTTGAGCGGCGCGAGAAGGAACACAAAGCCGGCAAGCTTACGGCCCGCGAACGCATCCACCTGCTGCTGGATGAAAATAGTTTTGAGGAACTGGACAAGTTCGTCCGCCACAATTGTGTCGATTTCGGAATGGAAACTCAGCGCCCGCCCGGCGATGGCTTTATCACTGGATTCGGGCGTATCGATGGCCGCCTCGTTTACGTTTTCGCCCAGGATTTCACCGTTTTCGGCGGCTCACTCTCCGAAGCCAACGCACGAAAGATTTGTAAAATCATGGATTTAGCCATGCGCGCAGGCGCGCCCCTTATAGGGCTCAATGATTCCGGCGGCGCGCGCATTCAGGAAGGTGTAGCTTCGCTCGCCGGTTACGCCGATATTTTCCTGCGCAACACTTTAGCCAGCGGGGTGATCCCGCAGATCAGCGCGATTATGGGCCCTTGCGCCGGCGGCGCCGTATATTCCCCCGCGATCACCGACTTTATTTTCATGACCCGCGAGACTTCTTACATGTTCGTCACCGGTCCTGACGTAATCAAGACCGTCACCCACGAAGAAGTCACCAAGCAGGAGCTCGGTGGTGCGATGACTCACAATGAAAAGAGTGGCGTCGCCCACTTTGTTGCCCGCGATGACGCGGATTGCCTGGCCATGATCCGGGAGCTGATGAGTTTCTTGCCTTCGAACAATCTCGAGGACGCTCCACGCCGTGCTACGTTCGATAGCCCCAGCCGCCGTGACGAATCGCTGAACACACTGGTGCCTAACGATGCTCAGCAGCCTTACGACATTAAAGATGCGATTCACGCGATCGTGGACGACGGCTATTTTTTTGAGGTGCACGAACATTTCGCCAAGAATCTTGTTGTCGGCTTCGCCAGGCTGGATGGACGCCCCGCTGGCTTCGTCGCCAATCAACCTTCGTTTCTCGCGGGCGTGCTCGATATCAGCGCTTCCGTAAAGGGCGCCCGCTTCGTGCGCTTCTGTGATGCCTTCAACATGCCGCTCATTACTTTTGAGGACGTGCCAGGTTTCCTCCCCGGGACGCAGCAGGAATTCGGCGGCATCATTCGCCACGGCGCCAAGCTCTTATTCGCATTTGCCGAAGCTACTGTTCCAAAAATCACCGTGATTACCCGCAAAGCTTACGGCGGAGCTTACTGCGTGATGGCCAGTAAACACCTGCGCACCGATGCAAACTTCGCGTGGCCCACCGCTGAAATCGCGGTCATGGGCCCCGAAAGCGCCGTAAACATCGTCTATAAACGTGAATTGGATAAGGCCCCGGAATCAAATCGCGAGGTATTGCGCCAGGAAAAAATCGACGAATTCAGGGAGCGCTTTGCCAACCCCTTTGTCGCTGCCGAGCGCGGCTACATTGATGCGGTCATCGAGCCCGCCGACACCAGGACACGGATTATCACCGCTTTGCGAGCATTGGAAAATAAGCGCGATACCAATCCGCGTAAGAAACACGGCAACATCCCGCTGTAATTAAGCCCTGGTCGTTGCCACCGAGGGCAAGCCTGATTTAGAAATTGGTCCGTTATTTCAGAAGATATTCCTCTAGAAATTCAACCATCGTATAAAACTGAAAATCTTGATTCTGCTTCTTGTGAAAGCCGTGTCCTTCGTCTTTCGCCATCAANTACCACACCGGTGTCCCCTGCTTTTTCAACNCCCCGACGATTTGTTCTGACTCNGTCACNGGCACGCGCGGATCGTTTTTCCCAGCGACGACCAGCATGGGCTTCTTGATTTTCTCGATGTTATTCATGGGCGCAATTTTTT
>JGI12053J15887_10000110_pt1 | contig 25978 bp, 13 predicted proteins | sample MedBloCAOM1_O3_FD_15887 | JGI IMG/M metagenome (IMG submission 15887)
CAGCCACGGCGGACGATGTGATCGCAGCGATCCTGGCGGGCACCGAGGCGATGACCCGGCTGGGCCGCGCCGTCGACGGGCCGGCGATTCTCTATCGTGGCATCTGGCCGACCTATTTTGCCACGCCGTTCGCGGTCGCCGCCGTCGCTGCGCGGCTCCGCAGGTTCGATGACCGGGCCACCGCCAATGCGCTGGCGCTCGCGCTCATTCTCGCAGCGCCCGGCGTCGGACATCACAATGCGGCGACGACCTCGCGCTGGTTCGCGGTGGGCCAAGCCGCACGCAACGGATTGACCGCGGCCCTGGCAGCGCAACAGGGCTTCACATCGGATCTCAAGCTGCCCGAGGGTGCGTTCTTTTCCGGCATCTATGGCGTGAAGCCGGATCTCGCGGCCCTCACCGACGCGCTTGGCGAGCGCGTTGCCTTGGCGGAGGTGTCGTTCAAGCCGTGGTGCGCGGCGCGACAGACCATGGCCGCGACCCAGGCGCTGCGGGAGATGATCGAAAGCGGCGTTGCCCCCGCGGCGATGGATGAGATCAAGGTGTCAGCGCTGCCCCCTCACCTCAAGATGATCGACCATGGCGTCGTCGCCGGCGATCGCGCTTCATATCTCACCAGCCTGCCCTATTGCATGGCGGTGGCGGCGTTCGCGCCGGACATGGCGTTCGAGGTCCAGCAGGCCTCGCCGCAACTGCCGGCGGCGGTCCGCGGGTTTATGCAGAAAATCAAGCTGCAGGCGGACGAGGACCTGCTCCGCGATTATCCCCACACGTGGCCGGCGCGGGTGAGTGTCCTCGCCGGCACGACGCGGCACGAGCGCACCGTCACCCACGTCCTCGGCGACCCCGCGCGCCCCTTCGGTCGCCCCCACGTACGCGACAAGTTCATGCGCTTCGCCGGGCCGCTGCTCGGGGCCGGGAAAGCCGAGCACATCGTCGCGCGCTGCAGCGACGTGCTCGCCACCGGCGAATTCGCAGCGTTGGTAGCGGAGATCGAGGACGCTTGCCGCGACGCGGTCACGCGACCGCATTGAGATGTGAGCGCAAAGGCGGCCGCAAAGTCGCATGTCATCCCCGCGAAAGCGGGGACCCATATTCCAGGGCTCGCCGCTGACGCGCCATGGGTCCCTCGCTTTCGCGGGGACGACAGCACGACGAAACGATCACGCCGATTTGGCATCGTGCGCGGCGCCGTCAGCTGCCGACCGGCCAGCGCGCAGCTTCTCGGTCGCTGCCATGTCCACCTCGAAGCTTTTGGGATCGAGCACGACGCCGTAGAGCTCGGCCGCTGCCTCGATCGTAACGTAGCCCTGGCGGACATCGTTGCGGACCTGCTCAACCGGACGCCCGAACGGACTGCCATAGCCGCCGCCACCGCCCGAGCGGATCTTGAAAGCGTCGCCCGGCTTGAGCTGCGCGACCAAGACCTTGGCGTTGGGAAAATCGGTCTTCCATTGTCCGCCCACGCGCAGCTCCACCGCGTTGCCGTCGCCGTCGAGGCCGCCGTTCAGGCCCCAGGGCCGGCAATGGGCGCGATCGCTCTGATTGTTGACCATCATATTGGTGCGCGCGCGCACCACGCGCTCGACGCCTAGTCCGCCGCGGTGGCGGCCGGCGCCGCCGGAATCCGGCACCAGCGCATAGCGCTCCACCACGATCGGAAATTTGAATTCGGCCTGCTCGTTCGGGCTGTTGTGGGTGTCGCCGTCATTGATGCAGACCGTGCCGGAGACGCCGTCCTCGGTCATCTTGGCGCCCCAGCCGCCGCCCAGCGGCCCGAAGCTGCCGATGAAGAACTCGGACGTCCTGTTGTTGATGCCGTGGAACGACGACGCCAGCAGATCGGCGTGGTGGCCGGCGATCACGCGGCCGGGGATCGCCGGCGCCAGCGCCTTGAAGATCGTATCGACGATCGTCATCGGATAGGTCATCCACCAGCGCATCGGCGCCGGCCGCACCGCGCTGATCACGCGCCCCGGCGGCACGATGATCTTGAGGCTGCGGAACGAGCCGTCGTTGATCGGATAGTCCGTAGGCGAGGTCAGGCATTTGTAGGCGACCTGCGCGCAGGCATAGCCGGTGGTGATTCCGGAATTGTAGAAGCCGCGCACCTGCTTCGACACCTCGCTCAGATCGACCGTCATTTCGTCGCCCTTGACCACGACTCGCACGCGGATCGGCACCTTCTTGCCGATATCGATGCCGTCGTCGTCCATGTAGGATTCCGCCTCGTACACGCCGTCGGGTATCGTGCGCGTGCGCACGCGCGCCATCGCCTCGGCGTGATCCATGATGGCGGTGATCGAATCGAGCACCGCGGCGGGTCCGTAGCGTTCGAGCAGTTGCAGGAAACGCCGCTCGCCGGTCTTCACCGCGGTGACCTGCGCGCGCAGGTCGCCCATGGCCCGGCTCGGCAGGCGGACGTTCTGCCGGATGATGTCGACCACGGTCTGATTGACGACGCCGCGGTCCTGATATTTGAGGATCGGGATCTGCAGCCCTTCGGAAAAGATGTCGGTGCTCATGCCGCCGAGAATGCCGCCGATATCGAGCCAATGCGCCATGCAGCAGGAGAACGCGACCAGTTTGCCCTGGTAAAAGATCGGCAAGGTCAGCGTGACGTGGTTAAGGTGGCTGCCGGTGAGATAGGAATCGTTGGTGACGTAGATGTCGCCGGGACGGATGTTGTCGGCGCCGAAATGCTTGATCTTGGCCTTCACCGTCTCGGCCATGCCGCGGATGAACATCGGCAGGCCGATGCCGATGGAGATGGTCTCGCCCCGTGGCGTGAACAAGCCGGTGGTGAAGTCGAGCGCCTCGTAGATGATGATGTTGTAGGCGGTGCGCATGAGGTTGGTTTTCATTTCCTCGGTCACCGCAATGACGCCGTTGCGCACGATCTCCGTGACGACGGGATCGACTTTGCGCTTGTTGCCCTCCTTGCTCTTATTTCGCTGCCGGCGTTTGGTGCTCGGTTTGGGCGCGGCGGTTTTGGTCTGCTTTGCCATGGCTGTCACCGGCCTCCCGCCACCTTGATCACCAGATTTCCGTAGACATCGACTTCAAACCGGTCGCCGGGCAGCAGCACCGTCGTCGAGGCATGTTCCTCGATCAGCGCGGGTCCGGCGATCCGGTTGCCGGCGGCGAGCGCGGCGCGCGCGTAGGTCGGCGTCGACTGGTATTTGCCCTGGAGATAGACCGGGCGCTTACCGGTGCAAGCAACCTTGTCGGGGCTGCTCTTGCCCCTTCTTATCTTTTCCTGCGGCGGCTTGCGCATGACGCCGGTGACGGTGCTGCGCAGGCTCACGATCTCGGCACGCTCGTCCGGCGCCGAGGTCCCATAGCGCAGCTCGTGCATGGCGTCGAAGGCGCGCTTGATCGCAACGCGGTCGGCACGCTCGAAGACCTTGAGCGGCAGGTCCACAGTGACCGCGTGCTCCTGACCCACATAGCGCATGTCGAGCGCCCGCTTCAGCGTGATCTTCTGCGGCTCGACGGAACTGCCGGCAATCGCGGCGCGGCCCTGGTTCTCGAGATCGCGGTAGATGCGTTCGATCCGATCGAACGGCGCGTCTTCGAGACGCGTGAACCAGGTGCGCACGAAATCGTAACGCAGATCCGAGAACAGCATGCCGAAGGCGGAGAACACCCCGGGCGCGGTCGGAATGATCACGGTCCGGATGCCGATCTCGCGCGCGACCTCCACGGCGTGCAGCGGTCCGGCGCCGCCATAGGCGACGAGCACGAAGTCCCCGGCATCGAGGCCACGCTCGGTGGTGACACCCTTCACCGCATAAGACATCGCGGTCGCGGCGATACGCAAGATTCCGTCGGCCGCCGCGGTCGCGTCTATGCCCAGCGGCTTCGCCACGCGCTCGAGCAGCGCGCGCTTGGCGGCCTCGACGTCGAGCCGCATTTCGCCGCCGAGGAACCTTTCGGCACCGAGTCGGCCGAGCACGAGGTTCGCATCCGTCACCGTCGGCTCGCTGCCGCCGAGGCCATAGCAGGCCGGGCCCGGTGCCGCTCCCGCGCTTTGCGGCCCGACCCGCAGCCCGCCCTCCTCCACCCGGGCAATCGACCCGCCGCCGGTGCCGACCTCGAAAATGTCCATCATCGCGATCTGCACCGGCAAGGCCCGATCGTAGCCTCCGATCAGAGCAGCACCGGTGGTGAGCGCTTCACCCTTATGGATGACTCCGGCCTTCGCGGTGGTGCCGCCCATGTCGAAGGCAATCGCGTTCTCGAGGCCGAGCGCATGGCAGAGCGCCTGGGTGCCGATGACGCCGGCGGCAGGCCCCGATTCCAGCATGCGCACGCAATGGTTCTTGGCCTGGTGCGCGTCGTAGAGGCCGCCGGTCGACTGCACGATCAGAAACGAGCCGGCAAAACCCTCGCTGCGGATGTGGTCCTCGATCCCGCCGATATATCCACGAACGATGGGCCCGACATAGGCATTGGCCACTACCGTCGAGCAGCGCTCGAACTCGCGATATTCCTCGGACAGTTCATGCGAGGCGGAAACGAACATCTTCGGATGATTCTTCTCCAGGATCGCCTTTGCGCGTGCTTCGTGGTCGTGCCGGGCATAGCAGTTGAGAAACAGGATCGCGGTCGCCTCCACGCCAAGCTCATCCAGCATGCGGCCGAAGCTCGCGATTTCCGCGTCGTCGAGCGGGGTCTCGATCTCACCGTCCGACAGCACGCGCTCCTTGACCTCGAACCGCAACGCCCGCTCGACCAGCGGTTCGTGTTTGCGGAAGTACAAATTGTAGGCGTCCGGCCGGTTGATGCGGCCGATTTCGTAGATGTCGCGGAAACCCTCGGTAATGAGGAGCGAGGTCTTGGCGCCCTTGCGCTCCAGAATGGTATTGATGGCGATGGTCGAGCCATGGAGAAACAGCCCGGCGGATTGGTAGCGACTCCCGGCCTTCTCCACCCCGGCATTGATGCCCTCGACCAGGCGCTGCGGCGTCGAGAGCGCCTTGCCGAATGTCAGCTTGCCGGTTCGCTCGTCGAACACCGCGATGTCGGTGAAGGTGCCGCCGATGTCGGCAGCAAGACGAAGGTTCGAGCCGTCGGCTCGGGAACGAATGCGCTGCTTCATATTCAGGTTTCAGAACGATGGCGGGGAATGGGCCAGGCTGGCTCCCTCTCACCACCGGAAAGGGACCCGACCTGCGCCCTGGGGACGGCGGCGTGATCAGTCAGCATTAGCAAGCCGGGCCGCCGGTGGCGAGACAATGCTCGACGCGACACAGGCGTGATCTCGTCCCGCGAGCGCGGAGGGACAACCCATGGAAGCCGCGCGCAGACGTCTGGACTTAATCGCGACCCCACGCCGGGCTGGTGCCGCCTAGCGCGCTTGCCTGACCATTAACCATTTTGGCATGGCGGGCCCGCCAACGCCTGGATTTGAAGGACACAAGGGCCGCAACCCTGCAACCGCTCGGCATTCCCCTCACCATCCCGATACGAGCGCCTTCGCTGGCTCCCCGACGAGCCCGTCTGCCTCATAAGCGGCTGAAATAACTATTGTTTCCTTGGGAAGAAAATTTTACCGTCTGCCGGAACCAACGAAATCTTCGGGCGTTATCAGCGTCAGGTGGGGGTCCGACCCGGACTCAGTAAGGGGTTTTCAACTCATGACCGGACCTCCCCGGTCGGGCGACGTCTATCAGCTTCCCCCGTCTTGGATTCTCTCGTTGCGCGGGAGAGGACGGCTTATTGATTCCGGCACCCTCCCTCAGGCCGGATGCCGACCGGCATATCACGTGTTCCTAACAGCGGCGTCCTGGCTTACGAGTCAAAGATCGCAACGGCGTCATGGTGCGGCCATGGCAGAACCGCTGCGCTCGTGACATTGTGACGGTTCATCCGCCCCGGAGGAGACCCCATGCAACCGAACCGTGAACCGGTTGGCGAACTCAAGACCAATGGTGTGTCTCCCAATGCAATCCCCGCCGGAATCCCTGAGACCCAGCTCGCGGGCGGCTCATCCGCCGAGCTGCACGAACTCTTGAATGCGCTGCAGTCCATGCGAGTGGGCGATTTCTCTGTACGCATGCCGGCGAGTGAGATCGGCGTCCTGGGCAAGATCGCCGACACCTTCAACGAGATCGTCGCCGCCAATGAGCGCATGGCGCAGCAGCTCGAGCGCGTCGGCCATGTTGTCGGCCGCGAAGGCAAGACACGCCAGCGCGTGAAGTTCGGCCTGTCGAATGGCGCCTGGGGTGAGATGGAAACCTCGGTCAACACGCTCATAGATGATCTGCTCTGGCCGACCACCGAGGTCACGCGCGTCATCTCGGCCGTGGCGCAGGGCGACCTGCTCCAAACGGTGCGTCTCGAGGTGGACGGCCGGCCGCTCGAGGGCGAATTCCTGCGCGCGGCGTCCATCGTCAACACCATGATCAAGCAGCTCAGCGTGTTTACCTCGGAGGTGACGCGCGTGGCGCGCGAGGTCGGCACCGAAGGCAAGCTCGGCGGCCAGGCGCAGGTGAGCGAAGTAACGGGCGTCTGGAAGGACCTGACCGAGAACGTCAACTCCATGGCCTCGAACCTTACCGCGCAGGTCCGAAACATCGCCGAGGTCACCATTGCCGTGGCCATGGGCGACCTGTCGAAGAAGATCACCGTCGACGTGCGCGGCGAGATTCTGCAGCTCAAGGAAGCCATCAACACGATGGTCGATCAGTTGCGGTCGTTCGCCTCGGAAGTGACGCGCGTCGCCCGCGAGGTCGGCACCGACGGCAAGCTCGGCGGCCAGGCGATCGTCCCGGGCGTCGCCGGCACCTGGAAGGACTTGACCGACTCGGTGAACGCCATGTGCGGCAACCTCACCGATCAGGTGCGCAACATCGCCCAGGTGACCACGGCCGTGGCGCGCGGCGACCTTTCGCGCAAGATCACGGTCGATGTGCGCGGCGAAATTTTGGAGCTCAAGGACACCATCAATACGATGGTCGATCAGTTGAACTCGTTCGCCTCGGAAGTGACCCGCGTCGCCCGCGAGGTCGGCACCGAAGGCAAGCTCGGGGGCCAGGCTCAGGTGCCCGGCGTCGCCGGCACCTGGAAGGACTTGACCGACAGCGTCAACTTCATGGCGTCGAACCTGACTGCGCAGGTCCGCAACATCGCCGACGTCGCCACCGCCATTGCCGGCGGCGACCTCTCCAAGAAGATCACGGTGAACGTCAGCGGCGAAATCCTGCAGCTCAAGGAGACCATCAATACGATGGTCGATCAGCTCAATGCCTTCGCCGGCGAAGTGACGCGCGTGGCGCGCGAGGTCGGTACCGAAGGCAAGCTCGGCGGCCAGGCCAACGTGCTCGGCGTCGCCGGCACCTGGAAGGACTTGACCGACAGCGTCAATTCGATGGCCTCGAACCTGACCGCGCAGGTCCGCAACATCGCCGAAGTGTCGACCGCGATCGCGAGCGGCGATCTGTCCAAGAAGATCACGGTCGACGTGCGCGGCGAAATCCTGGAGCTCAAGGACACCATCAATACGATGGTGGACCAGCTCAACGCCTTTGCGTCGGAAGTCACGCGCGTGGCCCGCGAGGTCGGCACCGAAGGCAAGCTCGGCGGCCAGGCCATGGTGCGCGGCGTCGCCGGCACGTGGAAGGACTTGACCGACAGCGTCAATTCGATGGCCTCGAACCTGACCGGCCAGGTCCGCAACATCGCCGAGGTGGCGACCGCGGTCGCGCAGGGCGACCTGTCGAAGAAGATCACCGTCAATGTGAGCGGCGAAATCCTGCAGCTCAAAGAGACGCTGAACACGATGGTGGATCAGCTCAACGCCTTTGCGGCAGAAGTGACCCGCGTCGCGCGTGAGGTCGGCACCGAAGGCAAGCTCGGCGGCCAGGCCCAGGTGCCCGGCGTCGCCGGCACCTGGAAGGACCTGACCGACAGCGTGAACTCGATGGCGGGCAACCTCACCGCCCAGGTCCGCAACATCGCCGAGGTCGCGACCGCCATCGCGGGCGGTGACCTTTCACGCAAAATTACCGTCGACGTGCGCGGCGAAATCCTTCAGCTGAAGGAAACGCTCAACACCATGGTGGACCAGCTCAACCGCTTCGCGGGCGAGGTGACGCGCGTGGCGCGCGAGGTCGGCACCGAAGGACGCCTCGGCGGACAGGCGAACGTGCCCGGCGTCGCCGGCACGTGGAAAGACCTGACCGACAGCGTGAACTCGATGGCGGGCAACCTCACCGCCCAGGTCCGCAACATCGCCGAGGTGACTACGGCGGTCGCGCGCGGGGATCTTTCACGCAAAATTACCGTCGATGTGAAGGGCGAAATTCTCGAGCTCAAGAACACCATCAACACCATGGTGGACCAGCTCAACGCCTTTGCCTCGGAAGTCACCCGCGTGGCGCGCGAGGTCGGCACCGAGGGCAAGCTCGGGGGCCAGGCGCAAGTGCCCGAGGTCGCGGGCACCTGGAAGGACTTGACCGACAACGTCAACTTCATGGCGTCGAACCTGACCGCGCAGGTCCGTAACATCGCCGAGGTCGCGACCGCGATCGCGGGCGGCGACCTTTCCAAGAAGATCACCGTCGACGTGCGCGGCGAGATCCTGTTGCTGAAGGAAACCCTCAACACCATGGTCGAGCAGTTGCGCTCGTTCGCCGCCGAGGTGACGCGCGTCGCGCGCGAGGTCGGCACCGACGGGCGGCTCGGTGGCCAGGCCGTGGTGCCCGGCGTCGCCGGCACCTGGAAGGATCTCACCGACAACGTCAACCTGCTCGCCGCCAACCTAACCACGCAAGTCCGCAACATCGCCGAAGTCACCACGGCGGTGGCGCGCGGCGATCTTTCACGCAAAATTACCGTCGATGTGAAGGGCGAAATTCTCGAGCTCAAGAACACCATCAACACCATGGTGGATCAGCTCAACGCCTTTGCCTCGGAAGTGACGCGCGTCGCGCGCGAGGTCGGCACCGAGGGCAAGCTCGGCGGTCAGGCCGCGGTGCCGGGCGTCGCCGGCACCTGGAAGGACTTGACCGACACCGTCAACGTGATGGCCGCCAACCTGACCGAGCAGGTGCGCGGCATCGTCAAGGTCGTGACTGCCGTCGCCAACGGCGACCTGAAGCAGAATCTGACGGTGAAATCGAAGGGCGAGGTGGCGGCGCTCGCCGAGACAATCAACAATATGACCGACACGCTCGCGATCTTCGCCGACCAGGTCACCAGCGTGGCGCGCGAGGTGGGCGTGGAAGGCCGGCTGGGCGGACAGGCGAACGTGCCCGGCGCAGCCGGCACCTGGAAGGACCTGACCGGCAACGTCAATTTGCTCGCGGCCAACCTGACCACCCAAGTGCGCGCGATCGCCGAGGTTGCCACCGCGGTGACCAAGGGCGACCTCACCCGTTCGATTCAGGTCGACGCGCGCGGCGAGGTGGCCGAGCTCAAAGACAACATCAACACGATGATCGACAACTTGCGGCTCACCACCGACCGCAACACCGAGCAGGATTGGCTCAAGACCAACCTCGCCAAGCTCACCAACATGCTGCAGGGCCAGCGCGATCTGACCACGGTCGGCCAGTTGCTCCTGTCCGAGCTCACAACGCTGGTGAACGCGCAGCTCGGCGTGATCTACCAAGTGACCAGCGACGATACGCCGAGCCTGCAGCTGCTCTCGGCCTATGCCGACGACGGCCTCAACGGACATCCCGAACGGCTTAGCATCGGTCAGGGACTGGTCGGCCAATGCGCCGCCGACAAGCGCCGCATGCTGATCAGTGAAATGCCTACGCACGCCGTGCCGATCGGATCGGCACTGTTCAAGGTGGTTCCGCGTAATATCGTCGTGCTGCCGGTGCTGTTCGAAAATCAGGTCAAGGCGGTCATCGAGCTCGCCTCGCTCAGCGAATTCACCGCCCTGCAGATGATGTTCCTCGAGCAGCTCACCACCAGTATCGGCATCGTGCTCAACAGCATCGAGGCCACCATGCAGACGGAGGGGCTGCTCAAGCAGTCGCAGCAGCTCGCCGGCGAATTGCAGGCGCAGCAGCGCGAGCTGCAGCAGACCAACGACCAGCTCGAGCAGAAGGCGCAGCAGCTAGCCGAGCGCAACGTCGAGGTGGAGCGCAAGAACCAGGAAATCGAGCAGGCGCGCCGCGCGTTGGAGGAGAAGGCTACCGAGCTCGCGCTGACCTCGAAATACAAGTCGGAATTCCTCGCCAACATGTCGCACGAGCTGCGCACGCCGCTCAACAGCATCCTGATCCTGGGCCAGCAGCTCACGGACAATCCCGACGGCAACCTCACGTCCAGGCAGGTCGAGTTCGCCCGCACCATTCACGGCGCCGGCACCGACCTCTTGAACCTGATCAGCGATATTCTCGACTTGTCGAAGATCGAGTCCGGAACCGTGACGGTCGACGCCGAGGAGATTGCGTTCGCGAACCTTCTCGACATGATCGCGCGCCCCTTCCGCCACGAGGCGGAGACCCGGCAACTTGCGTTCGAGGTCAATTTCGATTCCAATCTCGGCCGCATTATCACCACCGACTCCAAGCGGCTGCAGCAGGTGCTCAAGAACTTGCTCTCGAACGCGTTCAAGTTCACCGCGCAAGGCGGCGTGCGCCTGAACGTCTCATCGGTCCAGGGCGGCTGGAGCCCGGAGCATCCGGTGCTCAAGCAGGCGCCGGCGGTAGTGGCGTTCGAGGTTTCCGACACCGGCATCGGCATTCCGTCGGAAAAGCAGAAGGTCATTTTCGAAGCCTTCATGCAGGCCGACGCCAGCACCAGCCGCAAATACGGCGGCACGGGCTTGGGTCTCGCGATCAGCCGCGAACTGTCGAACCTGCTCGGCGGGGAAATACATCTCCGCAGCTCGCCGAATGTGGGAAGCACCTTCACGCTCTACTTGCCGCTGAAATATGTGGGCCCGACCCTGGCGCCCAGACCGGCGGCGCCATCCGGACAGATGATGCAAATCCCCAGCATCCACGTGGTCCCGGAACGGCCGATCGAGCAGATTCCCGACGACCGGCTCGAGATCCAGCCGGGCGACTCGATCCTGCTCATCGTTGAGGACGATCCGCACTATGCCCGCATCATGGTTGACCTCGCGCGCGAGAAGGGATTCAGGGTGCTCGTCGCGATGCGGGGGATCGATGCGCTCGACCTTGCTAAGCAGTACCAGCCGACGGCGGTGTCACTCGACGTGTTCCTGCCCGACATGCTCGGCTGGACCGTGCTCAGCCAGCTCAAGCAGAACCCGCTGACGCGGCACATCCCGGTGCAGATCATCACCTTGGACGAGGACCGCCAGCACGGTCTGGCGCGTGGCGCATTCTCCTTCGTCACCAAGCCCACGTCGCCCGCGGGCGTGGAAGCGGCCTTGACCCGTATCAAGGAATACGCCAAGCCGCGCCGCAAGCGACTGCTGGTGGTTGAGGATGATCGGGCCGAGCAGATGAGCATTGCGGAACTGCTCGGCCACGACGACATCGAGATCGTCCCCGCCGGGACCGGCTCCGAAGCCTTGACCGTTCTCAGGCAGGATCCGTGCGACTGCGTCGTGCTCGATCTGCGGCTTCCCGACATGTCGGGATTCGAGGTGCTGGAGGAGTTGCGCGCCGACGCGAACCTCTCCGACGTGCCGGTGGTGGTGTTCACCGGCCGCGAATTGTCTGCGGAGGAAGACGCCCGGCTGCACACCATGGCGCGCAGCATCGTGGTGAAGGGGGTCGAATCGCCCGAGCGTCTGCTCGACGAAACTGCGCTGTTCCTGCATCGCATCGTCACCGACCTGCCGGCCGAAAAGCAGCGCATGCTCGAGCGGCTCAACAGCTCCGACGAGGATCTGGTCGGTCGCACCGTGCTGCTGGTCGATGACGACGCCCGCAACATCTTCGCCCTGTCGAGCGTGCTGGAGCGGCGCGGCATGCATGTGCTCACTGCCACGACCGGCAGAGAAGCCATCGCGCTCGCGGAGTCGACGCCCGATCTGGCGATCGTGCTGATGGACATCATGATGCCGGAAATGGACGGGTATCAGACCATGCAGGTGATCCGTCAGAAGCCGGATTTCCGTCGATTGCCGATCGTTGCCCTGACGGCAAAGGCAATGAAGGGTGACCGCGAGAAGTGCCTGGAGGCGGGGGCGTCGGACTATCTGGCCAAGCCCGTCAACACTGAGCAGCTGTTATCGGCGTTGCGCATGTGGCTGCATCGCTAGGGGCGGAGACAAGAAATGGCTTCGGACGACAAGGTCAATATCCTGCTGGTCGATGATCAGCCAGCCAAGCTGCTGAGCTACGAGACGATCCTGGCCGAGTTGGGCGAGAACCTCATCAAGGCCGCGTCGGCCCGGGAGGCGCTCGAACAACTCCTCAAGCACGAAATCGCGGTTATTCTCGTCGACGTGTGCATGCCGGAGCTCGATGGCTTTCAACTCGCCGCGATGATCCGCGAACACCCGCGCTTTCAGCGCACCGCGATCATCTTCATTTCGGCCATCCACCTGACCGACGTGGACCGCCTGCGAGCCTATGAAATGGGCGCGGTCGACTATGTTCCAGTGCCGGTCATTCCGGAGGTGCTGCGCGCCAAGGTCAGGATTTTCGCCGAGCTTTATCGCAAAACGAGACAGCTCGAGCAGCTCAATCAAGAACTCGAGCGTCGCGTCGCGGAGCGAACCGCGGAACTGGAGGCCTCGACCGGGCGGCTGATGCAAAGCGAAGATCGCCGCAGCCTGGCGCTGGCGGCCGGTCAGATGGGTTCGTGGGAATGGGACCCAGTCAACGGCGACTTCGCCTGGGACGACGGGCAATATCGGATTTTCGGAGTCGACCCAGCAACGTTCGATGTGACCGTCGACAATATCAAGGCGCTGATTCACCCCGAGGACTGGAAGCACCTGCAGAACGCGATCAAGCCAGCGTCCCAGAATACTCCGAGCTTCCAGACCGAGTTTCGCGTCTGTCGTCCCAATGGGCAGACGCGTTGGTGCATCGGAACCGCGGTGGCGAGCGCCGACGCGACCGACAACATCGTCCGCATCAGCGGCGTGACGGTCGACATCACCGACCGCAAGGACGCCGAAGAGCGGCAGGCGCTGCTGGCGCGCGAAGTCGATCACCGGGCGAGAAACGCCTTGGCACTGGTGCAATCGATCGTGCGGCTGACCCGGTCGGATACCATTAAGTCCTATATCGCCGCCGTGGATGGGCGCATCGGAGCACTCTCGCGCGCCCACACGCTGCTCGCCCAGAGCCGCTGGCAGGGCGCCGACCTCGCGCGCCTGGTGGAGGAAGAGCTCGCGCCATATCGCGCGGGCGATGACGGAAAGATCACGGCCAACGGTCCTGACGTATCGCTCGAGCCACGCACCGCCCAGACGCTCGCACTGGCGCTGCACGAACTCTCCACCAACGCGGCCAAGTATGGCGCGCTGTCGGTGATGCCCGGACGCGTCGGGGTGACGTGGGAATTGCAGCCGGACAGTCTCGTCCTGCGCTGGTGCGAGAGCGGCGGACCGGCTACCGAACCGCCGGCTTCTCCCGGCTTCGGCATCAGGGTGATCAGCGCCAGCATCGAGCGCCAGCTCGAGGGCGAGACCGCTTTCCACTGGCGGCCCGAAGGGCTGCATTGCAGCCTGCGGGTACCGCGCGGCGACAAGATCGAACCGCTGGCGCCGCATGGCAATGCCAATCGCACGATCGCAGAGGATCGGCCTGTCCTTCCGCTGCGGCTGGCGACCGGCAACCGTGTCCTGCTGGTCGAAGACGAGATTCTGGTCGCCATGATGATGAAGGACATCCTGGCCGAGTTCGGATTCTCGGTTGTCGGACCCTTCAGCCGGGTCGCCGAGGCCATGGTTGCGGCCGTGCACGAGGACATCGATGCCGGCATCATCGACGTCAATCTGGGAGGAGAATTCGTCTACCCGGTCGCCGACGTGCTGGTGGCGCGCGACATTCCATTCGTCTTCGTCACGGGCTATGGCGTTGAAAGCATCGACAGCCGGTTCGCACATGTGCCGATCATCAAAAAGCCGGTGCAACGTGCGGTGCTGCAGAAGATTTTCGTTCCCGTGCAGGGCGAGTCCGCGACCTTTCAAAAGCGACGATATGGGGCAGGCCGCGTCGGTCGCGCTGCATCGGCGGGTCAGTCCTGAGGCGAGGCCGCCAAGGCGGCCCCGCGATATGATCACGACCAGCCGACTGCCGCCTGCATAGATTTTCAACTTTGGTTGGTGCGGCTGCCCACGATGGCGGCGAATCCCCGCCGCGGAACCAGAATTTCCCAGCAAAACCAATTCTGACTGGCTTGGCACGGTCCTTGCTGCTTTGCAGCATACCGGGCCAACGGTGGCCGTTCGCCCGGCGTTTNGCCATGCGTGCTGCGCAAGCAAACCAACAACGGGAACAATGTCCGGCGATTTCAACCCCGAGCAAAAGCGTTACCTGGAGGGTTTCGTCGCGGGCCTGCAGATCGCCAAGGCCGCACGCGGGAATGGCGGCGTCCCCGCGCAAGGCACAGCCGAACCGACCGGACCCGACGCCCCGCATCTGCGTGCCCAGGATCGCGTTCTCAAAGCCGGCGGCAAGCTTTCCGACCAGGAAAAATTCAAGCGCGAACTGCATCCTTTCGACGGCTACGACCGGCTGAAGGCGCAGGCGGCGAACAACGAGTACCCCAAGCCGCCGGACAATTTCCGCTGGCGCTACTTCGGCCTGTTCTACGTGGCGCCGAACCAGAACTCCTATATGTGCCGGTTGCGGATGCCGAACGGCATCCTCTCGCACGGGCAGTTTGCCGGGATCGCCGACCTCGCCGAGCGCTATGGCGGCGGCTATGCCCACATCACCACCCGCGCCAACCTGCAGGTGCGCGAGATCGAAGCCAAGAACGCCGTCGCGATGGTCGAGGCGATCCAGGACCTCGGGCTGTGCTCGCGCGGCTCGGGCGCCGACAACATCCGCAATGTCACCGGCTCGCCCACCGCCGGCATCGATCCGCAGGAACTGATCGACACCCGCCCGTTCGCGCGCGAATGGCATTTCCACATTCTCAACGAGCGCGCGCTCTACGGCCTGCCGCGCAAGTTCAATGTCGGCTTCGATGGCGCCGGCCTCATCCCCGTGCTGGAGGACACCAACGACATCGGCTTCCAGGCGGTCGAGGTGAAGGACGGATTCGACATCGCACCGGGCGTTTGGTTCCGCCTCATGATCGGCGGCATCACCGGCCACAAGGACTTTGCGCGCGAAACCGGCGTCGTGGTCAAGCCGGTCGACGCCACCAAGGTGGCCGATGCCATCGTGCGGGTGTTCATCGACCACGGCGACCGCACTGACCGCAACAAAGCGCGGCTGAAATACGTCCTTGACCGCTTGGGCCTGGAGAAGGTCCTTGCGCTGACCGAGGAAAAACTCGGCCGCAAGTTCGACCGCGTCGCCAGCGACGCGCTCAAGCCGCGCCCGCCATTCGATCGCAGCGCACATATCGGCGTGCATCCGCAGAAGCAGCCCGACCGCAATTGGATCGGCGTCGTGCTTCCGGTCGGAAAGATGACCGCCGCTCAGATGCGTGGGCTCGCCGAAGTGGCCAGAGATCTCGGCGACGGCGATATCCGGCTCACCGTTTGGCAGAACCTGATCATCTCCGGGGTGCCGTCGAAGCAGGTCGTGGCGGCGCAAACGAAGATCGAAACGCTCGGTTTTTCCACCAGCGCGAACTCCATTCGCGCCGGACTCGTCGCGTGCACCGGCAATGCCGGGTGCAAATTCGCGGCTTCCGATACCAAGCGGCATGCCGAGGAGATCGCCCGCTGGTGCGAAAGCCGCGTCGCGCTCGACGGGCCCGTGAATATCCATCTCACCGGCTGTCATCACTCCTGCGCGCAGCACTACATCGGAGACATCGGACTGCTCGCCTGCAAGGTGCAAACTTCCGACGAGGGCGACACTGTCGAGGGCTACCACATTCACGTCGGCGGCGGCTTCGGTCCGGACGCGGCGATCGCGCCGGAGATCTTTCACGACGTCAAAGCCGAGGACGTGCCGGGGACCATCGAGCGCATGCTCAAGGCCTATCTTACGCACCGCGCCTCGCCGAAGGAAAGCTTCCTTGTTTTCGCCCGGCGGCACGACATCGACGCGTTGCGATCTCTCATCGATCGCGAGGCGGTCGCATGAGCCTGCCGCCCCGCACACCCTTCCCTTCGCTGATCCCGGAGAGTGCGCCGTTCACGGCCGAGCAGCGCGTCTGGCTGGACGGCCTGTTCGCGGGGCTGCTTTCGCTCGAACACGGTGTCACGCCGCTTTCGCCGGAACAGGCGGCGGCGCTGCTGCCGAGCGGCCTCGACCTTGCATCGCCATCGGCCTCGACCACCGAAGGTGATGACGATGCGCCGTGGCACGACCCGGCCATGCCACTTAGCGACCGGATGAAGCTTGCCGAAAGTCGTCCGCTACAGCGGCGGATGATGGCGGCAATGGGACAACAGGACTGCGGACAATGCGGATACACCTGCCAGGACTATTCGGACGCCATCTTCTCGGAAAAAGAAAAGCGGCTGAATCTCTGCGTACCCGGCGGCAAGGAAACGAACCGCATGCTCAAGGCGCTCCATCAGGAGCTCGGCCAAACGCCGGCCGCCTCGAAGACCGCCAAGACCCTGCCCGAGACCCCACCGCCTGCCACTGCTACGGATGCACCGGACACGGCGCCGGGCTGTTCACGCGAGTCCCCGGCGCAGGCGATCTTCTTGTCGCGCACGCGCCTGAACAAGCCAGGCTCCGAGAAGGAAACCTGGCACGTTGAGCTCGATCTGTCTTCGACCGGCGTCGACTATGCAGTGGGCGACGCCTTCGGCGTGTTTCCCACCAATCATCCTGCTCTCGTCGACACGGTGATGACAGCGCTCGACGCCCCGCCTGATTTCCCGATCGGCGGGCGCCCCCTGCGCGACGTGCTGCTCGATGGCGTCTCACTCGGCGCGGCACCCGACATGCTGTTCCAGCTGTTCTCCTACATCACAGGAGGCGAGCGGCGGCAGAAGGCGAAGGCGCTCGCGGCCGGCGAGGATCCCGACGGCGACGCCACCACGCTCGACGTGCTCGCGGCCATCGAGAAATTTTCCGGCGTGCGTCCCGATCCCGAAGCCTTCATCGAAGCGCTCGATCCGCTGCAGCCGCGGCTCTATTCCATCGCCTCTTCGCCCACGATCGATCGCCGCCGCATCGCACTGTGCGTCGATGCGGTGCGCTTTCCCGTCAATGGCCGCGCCCGCCTCGGCGTTGCCTCCACGTTTCTCGGCGAGCGCGTGCGTCCCGGAGACAACGTCAAGGTCTATGTTCAGAAGGCGCAGCATTTCGGCCTGCCAGCCGATCCCTCGCTGCCTATCATCATGATCGGGCCCGGCACCGGCATCGCGCCGTTCCGCGCGTTTCTGTACGAGCGCATGGCGAGCAAGGCACCCGGTCGCAACTGGTTGTTCTTCGGCCATCAACGCAGCAACCACGATTTCTTCTACGAAGACGAGCTTGCCGGCATGAAGGCGGCGGGCGCGCTCAACCGGCTTTCGCTCGCCTGGTCGCGTGACGGCAACGAGAAGTTCTACGTCCAGGATCGCATGCGCGAGGTCGGCCCCGATCTTTGGGCCTGGCTCGCCGACGGCGCGCATGTCTATGTCTGCGGCGATGCCAAACGCATGGCCAGGGACGTCGAAGGCGTATTGGTGGAGATCGTCGCCACCCATGGCGCGCGCACGACCGACGAGGCGATCGCCTTCGTCGCCAGCCTGAAGAAATCCGGACGCTATCAGCAGGACGTGTATTGATGTCGGGTATCGCGGGCGATTCCCGTCGCTTGCAGCGTACACCGCGCATGCAAGCGCTCGCGCGGCTGCCGATCTTCCTCGCACTCGACGGCAAACCCGCGGTCGTCGCGGGCGACGGTCCGCCCGTGGCCTGGAAAGCGGAGCTGCTGTCGGCAGCGGGTGCCGATGTCACCGTCTTTGCCGAGTGTCCATGCGAGGAGCTTCGCGCCGTGGCCGCGCAACGTCCGCGCGGCGCGATCGTGCTGCGACATCGGCTGTGGCAACCCGAAGATTTCTGTGGCGCTGCCGTTGCCGTCGGCGGCTTCGACGACGACCACGACGCCCGGCGCTTCGCCGACGCGGCGCGCGCAGCTCGCGTTCCCGTCAACGTGATCGACAAGCCCACCTATTGCGACTTTTCCTTCGGCGCCATCGTCAACCGTTCCCCGCTCGTCATCGGGATTTCGACTGATGGCGCGGCGCCAGTCTTCAGCCAGGCGATCCGCGGCAAGCTCGAAGCGATGATCCCGCGGGGTTTTGCCGGCTGGGCGGACGCGGCGCGGCGCTGGCGCAGGGCCGTGCAATCGTCCGGCATTCCATTTGCGGCCCGGCGGCGGTTCTGGCAGACGTTCGCGGGATTTGCCCTGGCCCATCCCGAGCGCAAGCCTGCGCACTCGGATTTTGAATCATTCCTGCGGCAGACCATGACCGAGCCCAAGCTTGCCGAGGTCGGCACCGTCACGCTCGTGGGCGTTGGGCCGGGCGATCCCGAGTTGCTAACGTTGCGCGCGGTGCGTGCGCTGCAGTCGGCCGACGTCATCCTGATCGACGATCTGGTCGCACCGGAAATTCTCGACTTCGCTCGCCGCGAGGCGAAGAAGATGCTGGTCGGCAACACCGGCCATGGTACGCNCACCCAACCGGACGATATCAATCCGATGATGATCGAGCTGGCCAAGTCCGGCAGGCGCGTGGTGTGGCTCAAGCACGGCGACGCCGCGATGTCCATCCGCCTAGGTCGCGAGATTGCGGCCTGCCGGGCCGCGGGTGTTGCAATCGAGCTCGTTCCCGGGATCGCTGCCGCTGCGAACACAGAGGCTTCAATTCTCCTGGAACGCTTCCTCGCGCTTGCTGCGAATCGCCGGCAGCGCGACCAGGAGGCAGAGCGCGAGCGCGGCGATCAAGAGGCCGAGGCTGATCGGCCGCTCTAGGAAGATCATCGGGTCGCCGCTGGAAATCCTCATGGCCCGCCGCAGATTCTCTTCCATCAGCGGGCCCAGCACGAAGCCGAGGATCATCGGCGCCGGCTCGCATTCGAGCCGCGTGAAAACGTAGCCGAGCACGCCGAAAAACGCCGCCAGCAGCACGGCCGCGGAGCTGTTGCTCACGGTGTAGACGCCGATGCCGCAGAACAACAGGATCGCAAGATAGAGAAAGCGGTACGGCACTTTCAGCAGTTGAACCCAAATGCCGATGAGCGGCAGGTTGATGATCACCAGCATCAGGTTGCCGAGCCACATGCTGGCGATCATGCCCCAGAACATGCCGGGCCGTTCGGTCATGATCTGCGGGCCGGGCTGGATACCGTGGATGGTGAGCGCACCGATCATCAGCGCCATCACTGCGTTCCCCGGAATTCCCAATGTCAGCATGGGAATGAACGAGGTCTGCGCGCCGGCATTGTTGGCGGATTCGGGCCCGGCCACGCCTTCCACCGCGCCGTGGCCGAACTGCCCGGGGTGCTTCGATGACCGTTTCTCCAGCGCGTAAGCCGCGAACGCGCTCAGCGTCGCGCCGCCGCCGGGAAGCACGCCCAGGACGGAGCCGAGCGCGGTGCCGCGCAGCGCCGCCGGCCAGGCGCGGTGAAAATCCTCGCGCGTCGGCCACAGCCGGGTGATCTTCTGCGTGACCAGCGCGCGGCTCTCCTGCGGCCTGGTCAAATTTGTGATGATCTCGCCGATACCGAAGATGCCGATGGCAAGGGTCGCAACGTCGATCCCGTCGGTCAACTCGACAATACCAAAGGCAAAGCGCGTTCCGCCGGTGTTGCCGTCGGTGCCGACGAGACCGATCAATAATCCGAGGATAATCATGGCAATCGCCTTGATCACCGAGCCATGCGCGAGCACCACCGCGGCGATGAGGCCGAGCACCATCAGCGAGAAATATTCCGGCGCGCCGAACGACTGGCCGACGATGGCGAGCGGCGGCGCAAACGTGGCGATCAGCATCGTCGATACGCAACCCGCAAAGAACGAAGCCAGCGCCGCCACCGCCAGCGCCGCACCGGCGCGCCCCTGCCGGGCCATCTGGTGACCGTCGATGCAGGTCACGACCGAAGAGGTCTCGCCCGGCAGGTTGACCAATATGGCCGTGGTCGAGCCGCCGTATTGCGCACCGTAAAAGATGCCGGCGAGCATGATCAGGCCCGACGTCGGCTCGAGATGGAACGTCAGCGGCAGCAGCATTGCGATGGTCGCGATCGGGCCGATGCCCGGCAGAACGCCGATCAATGTCCCGATCAGCGCGCCGGCCAGCGCAAAGAACAAGTTCGCCGGCGTCAGCGCTACCCCGAATCCGACGGCGAGGTTGTTGAGAAGCTCCATCTACCACTCCGGCCAGACTGGAATCGTCAGTCCCAGCCCGAGAATGAAGATGCCCCAGGACAGAACGATCAACACCAGCGCCGCCACGACGGTCTCGATCGGCCGCAATTCGCGCGCTGCCACCGCGCCGACGCCGATCAGCAGCAGGATCGAGACCACGAGCCCGAGATGCTCGATGCTGAGCCCGAAAATCACCAGGCTTGCGGTGACGAAAATGACCGGCCGCCATGCCGACATGTCGGCGGACGAAAGCGGGCGCTCGGCCTGCGCCTGTCGTAATCCCTGGACGAGAACGATGGCGCCCAGGCCCAGCAGGATCCAGCACAACAGCCGGGGAACGTAGCCGGTGCCCATACGCAACGCGGTACCGATGGGATAGTCGCGGGAAAGCCACAAGCCGAGCGCCGCGACGCCGACAAAGAGCAGACCAGCCAGCACGTCCCTGCGCGCGAGCAGGCGCCAGAACGTGTGCGGAACCTCGCTTTGGCGTCCGATTGACATGACCGTCGCACTAGCCGCGGTGGTCTTGCCCGCGGATGCGGGCATCCAGTACACACGCGCGTTCGATCTGGCCCTGCCGCGCCATTCTCGACGTTCAGCGGTTACTGGATCATCCGCTTGCGCGGATGATGACATCGAGGCAAATGGTTGTCCTCCCCATCACGCTACGCTGCCGGGATGACTGGCAGCAGAAGGTACGATTGCTTGTCGCCGCCGGCATGAATGGTATTGGTCCCGGCGTTGTAGTCGGCGTGGTAGTGCATGTAGGAGGCGCTGCCGACGCCGTCGCGCGGTTGGACATCGAGGCGGATGCGGTGGCCTTTTCTGAACACCATGGAGGTCGGCCAGATTTCGACCTGGACCTGGACGATTTCGCCGGGTGTCAGATAGAGCCGCCTGACGTGGCGGTGATACGGGCGATACGGCAGCGAGAGCTCCGGGTCGAGCTCACGATGCGACACCCGCAGCCAGCCTTTCGCCACCGGCACGGGCGTGCCCTGCTGGCCGGTCTCCAGCACGTCCTTGCCGTCGACGTCGATGTTGCGCAGCGTGAGAAAGAGATCCATGTCCTCGGTCGAGCTCGAGACCCACAGCACCGCCGCGACCGGTCCGGTGACTTCGACGTCCTGCGCGAGCCGCGGCGTCTCCAGCGCGACCCCCATGCCGGGCGGGATGCCGCCGCCCATCACCTGCGACGACGCGGCTGACGTCGACCCCATCGAGCCCAGGCTCGTCGCCGGATAAGTGCGCGAGCCTGAAGCCGTCGGGTTGGCAGCAACGAGGCCGCCTGCATTCGCGGCTGCGCCCGCCGCGGGCGCCGACAGATCAAAATAATATTTCGTCCATTGGGTACGCGCGAGCGGCCACTCGTGCTCGTAGCGCCACTCGATCTCGTCACGACCCTTGCGGATCGCCAGCTTTACCGGCGGCTCGTCCATGACGCCGTTGTCGATGCCTTTGAGCCAGTAGTCGAAGAAGCGCAGTTGATCGCGTCGTCCCTCCTCGGTGTAGAACGGGTGCACGTGCGTGCCGGCGTGGATACGAAGCTTCTTGTGCGGGGTCGCCGCGCGCATGAAGGCTTCGGTGTTGCCGCGCAGATGCAACCCCATGCCCGACCAGTTGCCGACGCTGAACATCGGGACGGTGATCTTGTCCCATTGCGCCTGCGCGCCCCGGAACGCGCCACTGTCCAGATTGTTGCTGAGCCAGAAATGCAGCGTGTTGGGCTGCCAGGCGTTCGGGTGGTGCCGGGACGCGCGACCGACCAGATGATGCATCAGGTGCGCCACGTACCAGTTGGGCATGAACAGGCTGAGCAGCCCGCCATGGAACAGCGCATCACGGTAAAGATCGGCGAAGCCTTCCCACGGAATGATCGCTTGCAATGACGGCGGCTGCTGATTGGCGGCGAACCATTGGTTGATCGCGAAATAGGAGATGCCGGAGAGTCCGACCTTGCCCGAGCACCAGGGTTGCGCCGCCGCCCACTCGATCGCGTCGTAGAAATCAATCGACTCCGCGAGCGACCATGGCTCGCACTGCCCGGGAGATTTGCCGCTGCCGCGCCCGTCGACCCGCACGGCGGCGTAGCCCTTCGGCACCCACCATTCCGGATTGACAGTCTCCCAGTTCATCAGCGGGTTCGGCTTTTCCTCCAGGCTGTCCGGCGGAACCCACAACTTGTCCTTCTGATACGGACCCAAGTTCAAGATGGCGGGAAACTTGCCGCCATCGTCCGGCCGGAAGACGTCGGCTTTCAGCCGGGCGCCGTCGCGCATCGGCACGTCGACATCCTTCTCGACCACGATGCCGTAGACCGGCACGGTGGGAGCCGGCTCCATTTTCATTCCTGCTGTCTCCCCGCTTTGCCCCAACTACCCGTCAGTTAATCCGGCAGCTCCACCTTCACCTGATCGGTGACCTTCGTCCAATACGTCATTTCAGCACGATTGAAGGCTTGCGCGTCTTCCAACGAGCTGTTGGGAACGGCCTTGATCATCTGCTTCTTGAAAGCGGTCTGCACCGGCTCGGAGTCGAGCGCCTGCGCGGCGGCTTTGCGCACGGTTTCGAGCACGTCGCGCGGCGTCGCGGCGGGCGCGTACAAGGCCGACCATAGTCCCTTGCCGTTGACGTAGCCGAGCTCGACCAGGGTCGGGACATCGGCATATTCGGGCACGCGCTGCTCGGACATGACGGCCAACGCGCGCACCTGCCCGCCCTTGATCACGCCGGTCGAGCTGGCGGCATTGACGAGCGCGACCTGAGCATCGCCGGTGACGAGATCGTTGGTGATGGCGGCACCGCCCCCCTTGTTGGGCAAATGGACGAGCTCGATCCCGGCCCATTGTGCGAAGGCTTCCATGTCATAGTGATTGTTGCTGCCGATCCCCACGCTGGCATAGCGCACCTTGCCCGGGTTCGCCTTCGCATAGGCGATGAACTCGGCATAGGTTTTCGGCCCGAAGTCCCTGGTGGTGGCGGCGAGCACGAGCGGAACCTCGCTCAGCCGCGTCACCAAGGTGACTTCTTTCTCGTAGTCGATCTTGAACTTCTTCTTGTAGATGATGGGCGCCAGCGCATTGGTTCCGGGATTCCCGATCTGCAGCGTGTAACCGTCGGGCCGCGACCGCGCCATATCCTCAATGGCAAGAATGCCGAAGGCGCCGGGCTTGTTCTCGATCACCACCGGCTGACCGAGAAGCAGCCGCATATGCTCGCCGACGATGCGCATGACGATGTCGGTGGCGCTGCCCGGCCCGAACGGCACCACTACTTTGACCGGCTTGCTCGGATACTTGTCCTGGGCTTGCGCCCCGAACGCCGTCACCACAAGGCAAAGCACCAGCACTGATCCGAACCGGCGCATGGATATCCTCCCTGTTATTCGGCGGCGTTGGTTCGTCCGCTCGAGGTTATTCCGCGGTTTCGATCTTCACCTGGGTGGTAATGTCCTTCCAGGTCTTGATCTCGTCGGCGAGCCACGCCTTGGCGTCGTCGAGCGACTTGTTCGGCACGATATTGAAATTCTGCTTCTTGAAGGCGTCGACCACCGACGGCGCGTCCAGCGCCTGGACCGAGGCCTTGAAGATCGTCTCCAGGACCTCTTTCGGCGTGCCGGCCGGCGCGAACAGTCCCTGCCAAGCGATCGTGCCGACGCCGGGATAGCCGATCTCCTGCATCGTCGGCACGTCGGGAAATTCGGGCAGGCGCTGATGGTTGACCAGCGCGAGCGGTCGCAGCTTGCCGGCTTTGATCTGGGCCGCGGTCGAAGCGACATTGAGGAATGAGGCCTGGGTGTCGCCGGTGATCATGTCGTTGATCACGCCGGATGCGCCATTCTTGTTGTGGATGGCGATCATGTCGAGGTCGCCCGCCTTCTTGGCGAAGAATGCCATGTCGTAGTGCGGATAGCTGCCGGCGCCGACCGTGCCGTAACGCAGCTTGCCGGGATTCTTCTTGGCGTACTCGATCAGCTCGGGAACGGACTTGACGTTGAAATTCGTGGTCGTCACGACCAGGAACTCCGGAATGTCGACGATGCGGGATATCGCGACGACGTTCTTGTCGTAATTCGGCACCTTCGCCGGCGTGAGCACGGGCGTGATCGTATTGGTGGTCACGTTGCCGATCATCAGCGTGTAGCCGTCCGGCTTGGCGTTGACCATTTCATTGATGGCGACGATGCCGTTGGCACCCGGCTTGTTCTCGACCACGAAGGATTGTCCCGTGATCTGCCGCAACTGCTCGCCGAGAATGCGGGCTACGATGTCGGTTGCACCGCCGGGAGCATACGGCACGACGATCTTCACCGGCTTCGACGGATATTTGTCCTGCGCCGAAGCCGAGACGGTGCCGAACGCGATGCACAGCAGTGCCAAACCAAAACCGACCCGTCTCATCACGTGCTCCCTATGAATTCGCTTTTATCGCCGCTCGACCGGGGTGGGCGGCTTCCCATCGATTGTAGCCCAGACGCGGCCGCCGAAACAGGCAAACCGGCCGCGCGATCTTGTCGCCCTTTCGTTTCGGTCCAGACTTTATGGGCCTTGCGTTCGCGGGGGCGAGCTCCCGCGCGGGCGCGGTTCAGGCGGCCTTGATGCCGTGCAGGCTGTGGGAGGCGTCCTTGCAGGTGAAGAACACGACATCGGCCTCGGGCGTCGCCTTGCCGGAATGCACCACGTTCGAGGGGACATAGACCACCGAGCCGGCCTTGGCTTCGATCTCCTTGTCGCCGATCTTCGCCCGGAACGTGCCTTGCAAGATATAGATCCATTGCTCGTTCGGGTGCGAATGCGCCTCCGCGCCGGTGCCGGCGGGCATGCGCATCAGCCCGACGATCATCCGATCGCCCTCCACGCAGGCGCCGTTGGCGGTCGAATAGTCGGGCCCGCCGAGGATGTGGTTCACCTTGGCGAGATCGAATAAGTATTCGCCGTCGCCTGCGCGCTTGGCACCCGGTGTTCGTGCGTTGACAGCTGGCTGCGCCATTGTTTCCTCCTCTGCGTCGTTTCCAGATTATTTCGGCTTGTTCAGGCAAACGCCCGCGCCGTTGTCTTGCCGCCCGCCGCGCCCAGCAGCGTCTTCGCCCGCCCGCCGAGAATGGACGCCTGGTCGCCGGCGGGTATCGACAGGCCGCGAACCTGTAGCACGCCGTCGGGCATGCCCATGTCGAAGGGATAGTCGCTGCCGAGCAGGACGCGATCGACGCCCGCATTGCCGACCAGAAATTCCAGCACGTCTTTCGAATGCACGATGGTATCGAAGTAGAAGCGACCGAGCGACTCCGTCGGCGGCTTGGGCAGCTTGCTCTTGGGCTCCTTGCGCACATGCCAGCCGTGCAGGAAGCGCCCGGCCTGGTAGGGCACGAAGCCGCCGCCATGGGCGAGGCAGATCTTCAGCGACGGATGGCGCTCGAGCACACCGCTGAACACCAGGCACGCCGCGGCGATGGTGGTATCGAGCGGATTGCCGATCAGATTGTTGAGGTAATACGACGACAGCCGGTCGACTCCCGCCACGTTGATGGGGTGGAGCAGGATGAAGGCATCGAGCTCCGCGGCCGTGGCCCAGACCGGCT
>JGI12053J15887_10000111_pt1 | contig 25909 bp, 34 predicted proteins | sample MedBloCAOM1_O3_FD_15887 | JGI IMG/M metagenome (IMG submission 15887)
CAATCCCTTCATCGGCATGCCGCCCGCGAGCAACTTGCCGCTCGGGCTTGCCGCGCTCGAGAAGGGAAAGGCCGTCGGTGCGAAGACGCAACGCGAGCGCGACTACGTCGATGCGCTTGCCGTGTTTTACACCGGCTACGACAAATCCGACCACCGCGCGCGCATACAGGCCTATGTGAAGGCCATGGAGCAACTGGCGCAACGCTATCCGAACGACGACGAAGCGCAGATGTATTATGCCTTGGCGTTGAACGTGGCGGCGCCGCCGGGGGACAAGACCTACGCGAACCAGCTCAAGGCTGCGGCGATCCTGGAGGCGATCTTCCAGCGCCAGCCCTATCACCCCGGCGTCGCTCATTACCTGATCCACACCTACGACTATCCGGCGATCGCGAATAAGGGACTCGGGGCGGCCAAGCGCTATGCCGAAATCGCGGCGGCCGCTCCGCACGGGCTGCACATGCCTTCGCACATCTTCACCCGCGTCGGTTACTGGAAGGAATCGATTGCCTCCAATGCAGCGTCCGTACGCGAGGCGAAAGCCCACAAGGAGATGCACGATCAGCTGCACGGCATGGACTACCTGGTCTACGCCCATCTGCAGCTCGCGCAGGACAAGCAGGCGAGGGACGTCATCGACGACATGAACCGGATCCAGGGCTTCAATCCGGAAGTCCGCACCGGACCGTTCGCCCTGGCTGCCAGTCCGGCGCGCTACATGGTGGAGCGCGGCGACTGGAAAGGCGCGGCGGACCTTCCGGTGCGACCGACGCGCTTCGCCTATGTGGATGCGATCACCCATTTCGCCCGTGCGCTCGGCGCGGCGCGCAGCGGCGATCTCGCGGCCGCAAAGCTCGATATGGCGAAGCTCGGCGAGCTGCGGGACAAGCTGCGGGCCGCCAACGATGCATATTGGACGGAGCAGGCGGATATCCAGTTGCAGATCGCGAACGCCTGGGTCGCGTTCGCCGAAGGCAAGCGCGATGATGCGCTCAAGACGATGAGCGCGGCGGCGGATACCGAGGACCAGACCGAAAAGTCCGTGGTGACGCCCGGACCGCTGATGCCGGCGCGCGAGCTCTACGGCACCATGCTGCTCGAATCGGGAATCGCAAAGGAAGCGATGGCCGCCTTCGAAGCGACGCTGGAGAAGGAGCCGAACCGTTTAGGCGCCACTATCGGTGCGGCGAAGGCGGCTGAGAAGGCCGGCGACGCCAACAAGGCTCGGCAGTACTATGCCAGGGCGGTCGCCTTGGCCCAGGACGCTGATCCGGTCAGGCCGGAGCTGGCGGCCGCGCGGGCTTTCCTGGCAAAGAACTAGTGCCACGAAAGTATGCCGGCAGGCCCGGGGCAGGGTTGCGGATTGTCGGCTGCTGGCGCCATCTCGGACCTGCCGGGATGTCTGCTAGCCGGTCGCGCCTGGAAAGGTCCGTCATCGCGCGCTGCGTGAAGTGCCGGAATGGAGCGCGCCAAGGGCAGCCAACCGGCGATCTCGTCTTCCAGCGATGACAGGCTGGCGCTCGCCGCGCCGGCAGAGGGAATGTGATCTATGTGTATCGGGCGCCGAATTCCTCTCGAAACACCTGCTGGCCTCTGGGAGTGATCATCACAGCGCGTGTTCCGTCGATGCGCCTGATCCATCCCTGATCGAAGCTGTGGGCACAGATCGTTGCTCCGAGCATCCCGGCCAGATGCGGTCGTCGCTCACTCCAGTCGAGGCAAGGTCGGCAGAGGACGCGACCGGACTTCTTCGCGTATCGCGCAATCATGGATTTCACATCGATCCCAATTCGACCGAGAAATTCCACGCCCGTGTCTGTAATGATCCCCCCATCACTGGCCAACTCTGCATGTCCCGCCGCCACCAGTGCGTCAGCCAGGGCGACACCAAGCTGGCCGGCCAAATGGTCGTAGCAAGTGCGGGCGTTCCGTAGCGCCACATCCCGCGGCCCAACCACGAGTCGCTTTTGGGATGGCTCCAGCTCGGAAGCGACCTGCATGATGCTTTCCAGCATATGTGCCACGCCCGACGTGGCGAGACGGTGGTAGCGGTGGCGGCCCTGTTTCTCGACGGTGAGAAGGCCAACCGCCGTCATGCGGGCCAGGTGACCGCTCGCCGTCTGTGGTGCGATTCCGGCGACATGCGCCAGCTCCGAGGCCGTCAGCGCGCGGCCGTCCATCAGGGCGTGCAGCATTCCGGCCCGGGCCGGGTCACCCGCGAGTGCCGCGATCTCTGCAAACCTCGCATTGCTGGCCATGAATCGAATCCGCTAGCGGCGCACATATCCTAGTTGGTGCGTTGCCTTGATGCTTCGGCCGTCACCGTAACATGCTCGGATTGTTTTCGACAGAATGGCCCGATGCAGCGCGCGCGGCGTTGTCTCCTGGCCACTGTCATCCATCCTGCGTTGACCGGACGTGGTGCCCGGCGATCGACGATGCGGCGAGCATTTCAGCAACTGGATGAACAAGGGGGGTCGCCGACATCGGTCGAACCGAAGCCGGACGACAGCGCGAAATGTGTGAACGTTCTGGCGGGCGCGGACCGAAGCAAACAATGACCTCTGGGGCGAAACCAGTCGCGTTCTACGGTTGGCGCGTTGCGGGCGCGGCTTTCATCGTGGCGATATTCGGTTGGGGTCTCGGATTCTACGGCCCGCCCGTCTATCTGCACGCCGTTCGTGAGACGCAAGGATGGTCATTGCCGCTCGTATCCACGGCCGTCACCGCGCATTTCCTGATCGGCGCAATCGTCGTTGCCAACCTGCCGAAGCTCTATGGCCGCTTTGGCGTCTCGTCCGTTACGAAGGCGGGCGCGCTTTCGCTGGGCACCGGCGTCACCGGGTGGGCGGTGGCGCAAGAGCCTTGGCAGCTCTTTGCCGCGACTTGGCTCAGCGGCGCTGGCTGGGCCGCCATGGGCGCGGCGGCCGTCAACCAGATTGTCTCGCCCTGGTTCATACGCACGCGCCCGGCTGCGCTGTCCATGGCCTATAACGGCGCGAGCATTGGCGGCGTCGTGTTCTCCCCGCTGTGGGTCGCCACGATTGCGCTCATGAGCTTTCCCGTGGCGGCGCCGGCGATTGGCATCGTGACGGCTGTGACCATCTGGCTCCTTGCCGATCTCATGTTGTCGAAGACGCCGCGACAGATGGGGTTGATGCCGGATGGCGATGCCATCGGGGTGTCGGCCATCCCGGTCGCGTCGCCATCCGCAAAGCCGCTGCCGGGCTCGCGGCTCTGGGGCGATCTCGGATTCCTGACCCTGTCCACCGGCATGGCTCTGGGCCTGTTCGCGCAGATCGGATTGATCGCGCATCTGTTCTCGCTGCTGGTGCCGGCGCTCGGCGCCCAATCTGCGGGACTTGCGATGGGGGCGGCCACCGCGGCGGCGATACTCGGGCGCACGCTGGTCGGCTGGCTGATGCCGGCGGGCGCCGACCGGCGGCTGGTGGCGTGCGCCAGCTACGGTGTTCAAATCGCCGGTTCGATCGCCTTTCTTGTCGCGGCAGGGACGAACATCCCGTTGCTCCTGGTCGGCGTCATCCTGTTTGGGGCCGGTATCGGAAATGCGACGTCATTGCCGCCTCTCATCGCGCAAGTGGAATTCATAAAGGAAGACGTCCCACGCGTCGTCGCCCTCATCGTCGCCATTGCCCAAGGCGCTTACGCGTTCGCACCCGCCGCGTTCGGGCTCATGCGCGAACTGGCGTCGCAGGAGACATTTGAATCCGCCGGTGCCGCACCGTACGTCTTCGCCGGCGCCGCGCTTGTTCAAGGCCTGGCAATGGGCGCACTTCTGCTCGGTCGGCGGAGATGACGACCGGGCCCATCATTCAAGTCTCGAACATGGATCAAGACGAACGCGTGCGGCTTGCGCATGACCGCCTGCCCGGTCGCCGCGCGCCGATTCCGAACGTGCTTAGTTCTTTGCCAAGAACTCTCGCGCCGCCACGAGGTCTGGCCGGACGGTATCGGCATTGCCCGCGAGCGTCGTGAGTTTCTGGTAATAGTCCCTGGCTTTCGCCTGGTCGCCGAGGCGCTCGGCCGCCCGCGCGGCTCCGGCGATGGCGTTGAAGCGGTTCGGCTCCTTCTTGATCGTCGCTTCGAATGCGGCGAGCGCCTCGGGCGCCATTCCGCGGTCGAGCAGCATGATGCCGTAGAGTTCTCGTGCCGGCTCCGGCACCCTTGGAGTCACCGGGCTTTTCTCGCTCTTGTCCTCGGCATCGGCGGCGGCGCTCATGGCCTTGAGCGCCTCGTCATGCTTGCCCTCGGCATAGAGCACGAATGCGGTCGGCCCGAATGAAATCCAGGCCGTTGCCGCAACGGCCATAAAGCGCCTCTCCCTAAGGCTGCAATCACGCGCTGGCGGTGATTGTTCTTCGCAACGAAGCACGGGCCATTCACGACAGCCGGTCGCCGGCCCCGAGCATGATCCCGGTGATCTGCGCAAGATCGAAGCGAACAAGGCAAGATCGCGCGAGCGCGCGGAAGCCCGTTGAGCCAAAATGGAGGTGTTCCTCCTCCCTTGGCCTTGGGCCGCTGACAGGCTGATGCCGTCGGCGGCCCCTTTCACCGCACCGATCGCGGCTTTGCCGCTACTTGGGATCGCCGCTCTGGTGGCGCGCTGATGCTCCGCCGCGCCCTTTCGCTCCGAGCCGTTGCCGCCCAACGATCTCGTTGACGCGCCATCGGCGCTGTCATTTTTTCGGTGAAGTGGTCGTTTCTATACAGACTGCATTCCGGCAAGTGGCCTAGGATCAGGGCGCTCCTGTACCCAATTGCGGGGGCTGAGCTCCTGAGTACGTGCCTACTGGCCCCGCTTCGGCGGGGCTTTTTCTTTGTGGCGGCGCCTTCTCGCGACAACATAAAGGCCCCAGGCCCGGACCCCTTAAACGGCCCCCGAAAACTGAGGGGGCGTCCCTTTACGGGAGGCGCCATCAGCTGAGCGGATCCGCAAGTATGTCCGACCCGCATTCTCGGCCTTATGCCTGGTCTTTTATCGTCGCTAAGACCTTCCGTGCGCCATAATGAATGACGCGACGCCGAAGAAGATCGCGCCAGTCAAAGTGATTGTGAGTAAGGGGAGCCACGTCTGCGCATAGAGCAACATCTGACGATCCTCCCGCAGCGTGCCTGCCGATGGCATCATGCTGCCAGTTGGAGAGCGCGGAGACTTCGGTCAGTCGCCTTTTCGGGGTAGCGCGCAGGGCCAGCCACCACTGCTTTGCTTCTTTCTAAGTTACGTGGCGTGTTGGGCCCGAAGTACAATAGCAGCTGGGAAATTAATCGGGAGGCGCACCATCCGAGGCCTCAAGCGCGCAGGCGAGGTCGAATACCTTAAAACCCAAGGGCGCCCGAACGGCAGTCTGCGCAAGTGGCAGGGCCGCTTGGCGGTCACCAAGCCTGATCGGGAATGCGCTGGAAACCTGGGACGGACCGGGGGTGGCATCGTGTATGATCCGACTCGCCGCTGGGGGGCGCGGCCACGCTCCATAGACGGAGATGAACGGCTATGCCCTCGCACACCCTTCACGTCGTGCAGGCATTCGAGGAGCGAGAAGGCGGCATCATGCCCGTTGAACCGAAAGCGTGTCCATCCGCAGCTTCCGCGCGAGCATTGGCGAGCCGGCTTGCGCAGACGCATGTTGGCGTTATTGCGTGGTCTAGGACGGGCGATCCCGAACTAGGCGACTGGGGTCCGCCGGAGGTCCTGATCCGGTCGGGGGTCATTCCTGATGAATTCGAAGCGGGCGGCGGGGTGGAGTAGCGATATCGCTACACACTTGAACTGCTGAGCTCGCCCCTTTTCTCGTTTCGTGGCACGTTCCTTTTCCCCCGGCAGGGACGGGCCGGGTTTAACCCTCAGTAGCCGGATTTGATTTTCGCAGTGGCTGGATCTGAGAGTGAGCAACCTTATACAGACCGCCGATTGCCTACCGGTGCACCATCCCCCGATGACCGACAGTACAGAGTATCTACGGAAACAAGCTGAACGTTGCAGGCAGTTGGGCGATGATATCCGATCCAGATGTAGGGCGATCTCCAGATCGCACCCATGCTCGCGCAAAAGTTTTTCGGCCCGCTGCAACGCCCCATCCTGAGTTGAATGGGGCATGCTCATGGTCTCATCATCAATGGTCCAGACCATAATAAACTTCTCGGCCATATTGCCCTCCATGGCCGCCGGCGGCCTCGTCATCCGATCAGCTTCAAAATCTCTTCATACTTGTCGAGCGTCTGCTTGAGCGTCTTTAAGCCTTCAGGCTCACAGAAGGCAATCGTGAGCTATCACGTGGGCGCGCGGCGTCGACAATACGGACTCAGCCGGTACCCGCCCGGCCGATACTGTCATCCGGGAGTGTCCCCCCGTTGATCCAGAAAAACGGCGGGCGCTTCATCATTAGGGGAGGGGGAAAATCACCGCAATTGATGGAACGCCACCACCCAAGCGGATGACGGTCTATGTCTTCGACAACGTCGAGAAAATGCAAGCTTGGCAGGATGCCCCGGAACAAAGGAACTCAAGGTGATCCGCGACAAGGCCGCCAAATTTCGTTCGTTCGCGGTTGAAGGTGTAGCGAAACTAAGCTGCCCTGAAGCTGATGCATGCACGCGGGAGGCCGCCTCGGTCGGCGGCCTTCCCCAACTAACATTCGCTATTTCATCAGATTGGGCGTACCCTCATCCCATCACTGATCGCGGCCCTGCGTCAGGCGTCGGTGGCTGAGAGCCCATAGCGCTCGCCTATGCCTTGCCCCAGCGGAGTGAAGCTCATGCACCAGTATCGCATCTATACCTTTCGCGATGACGGACACTTCTCAGGCGTACAACGCATCGAATGTGCGGACGAGGGACAGGCAGTCCAGAAAGCGCGGCAACTCGTAGCCGGCCGGGATGGCGAGCTTTGGGAGAGTGACCACCTTATCGCGCGATTTCCCGACGCTCAGAAAACAACAGAGTAAGTCGGACTCGGTTGGCGCGGTGGTGAAACGTAGACCCATTTCAGTGATGTCGTTTGGGAGCGTCCGTCGGTGCACCTCAGCGAGACAAGCTCCTGGTGAGGATCCATTCCCGTAGAATCGTCCGAGACATACGAGGTCGTCCTGTTTGACCCGGGCGGTCGTCGCTCATATATGCGTTTCGTTGGTGACGCCACTCTCGACTGAGAGCGTGCGGCCCCTCGCTCCTTTTCCGCATAATCATATAATTGCTAGTGTCCCTTTGGTCCGACGTTCGTACGCGCGCGTGCTGCAAAGGGATACGAATGTCGGAACCGGGACACTAGCCGCAGGCTGAAGGCCCGGCTGCGCTACGGAGACAGCACCCATGCACACCCACTCTATCGACCGCTGGGCTCACGACCACGTCTTCTTGGGCGTGGATCATGACCGACACGAGCGCAGAACGTGGCTCGTGGTTATCCTCACCGCAACGATGATGGTGGCCGAGATCATCGGTGGCAACATGTTCGGCTCGATGGCGGTAGTGGCGGACGGCTGGCACATGTCCACCCACGCAACCGCCCTGACGATTGCGGCATTGAGTTATCGTTTCGCCCGTCAGCACGCGCACGACCCGCGCTTCTCGTTCGGCACCGGCAAGCTCGGGGAACTCGCGGGGTTCGCGAGCGCGATCATTCTCGTCATCGTTGCGCTGTTCATCGGCTACGAGTCCGTGACGCGGCTCCTCGCACCGGTGCCGATCCGGTTCGGCGAGGCGACCATCGTGGCGGTGATCGGTCTCGCAGTAAACCTTCTAAGCGCATGGCTGTTGTTCGATGACGATCATCATCACGGCGCCCACGATGCCGAACATGCGCACAAACACGATACCAATATCCGTGCGGCGTATCTGCATGTGCTCGCCGACGCGCTGACGTCCGTGCTGGCGATCCTGGCCTTGCTAGGAGGCCGCTTCTTCAACTGGGTGTGGCTCGACCCGATCATGGGCATCGTGGGGGCGCTCTTTATTGCACATTGGTCCCGCGGTCTGATCGTCTCGGCAGGCGCCGTGCTGCTCGATACGGTCCCAAGCCAGAAGCTCGCTACCGCCATCCGCGAGCGTCTCGAATGTGGGGACGACCGGGTGAGCGACCTCCATCTGTGGCGCCTCGGTCCCGGACATAGCGGGCTCATCGTGACGATCATCTCGCACCGCCCTCAGTCCCCCGCAATTTACAAAGAGCAGCTCGCGGGAATTGACGGGCTGTCGCACATCACGGTCGAGGTGCACGCCTGTCAGCCTCAGACGATGGGATGACCATGATCTTCCGCGTCCAAGATCCGGCCATGCTGAAACGGGTGAAGGTTGGTGACAAGGTGAGGTTCGACGCGGATCGTGTGAATGGACAAATCACGGTCACCAAAATCGAGAGAAGCAGGTAGCTTGGGCGCTGTTCGAGTTCGGGCTTCTCTGTCCTCCGCCGCGTTTGCGGCGGGAGTTGCGGATTGCGTTTACCTTTCTGCTGATCGGAGGAGTTGCGGGTGCGCTTTGTGTATCAGGGTCATCGGGCTTCCCGCTTGGCTGCGCGACCGCGCCCCAGGTCCATTATCGAGGAACCCGATAAGCGCGAGAGGCGTTTCCTGTGAGAACCCACGGAACCCGAGGAACCGTCGTTGACCGGGAAATCAGCAGTGCTCGCCGCCATCATCGCGCTACTTGCCAGCGCTGGCGTGGCATCGGGTCAGCAGCAAACGTCGCCGCTAGACCAAGGCAACGGCAATTGGGACCCGCCTCCGGTCACTGCTCCGACCACTCAGCGCTGACCCCTTTCATGAGAAAATAAGCGGGCGCTCTACAGGACCATGGGACGAATCCCTGGGGCCGTGCGAAGCCTTTTTTCATGACGAGGTCGGCGTTCGGCTTCAACGATTTTCTCTTCGGCTCGTTCTCGCCGTTTGGCGGAAGTAAGCATGGCATTCCTTGGTCATGCTGCAACGAGGTGCATTCAAGTAAGGGACGAGGAGCGAGCCCGGTCCAACGGAACACTGCCACGCCTCTCGCCTTCCTCTTCCAATATGGAGTCGTAGCGATCCTTTTGGGTCGCCAGCGTGGTCCAGCTACGTGACATCGCTAAGAGGACCGTCGCGCGTTGAACTGAGATGTTGGTTGACATCCCAAGCGCGACACAGGCCGCTGAATATGTTCGGCATTGCTGTCCGCTGATCATGGAGGCACTCCCCCGCACAACTGCGCGCCCCCCAGCTCGGCACTGGTGTGCGCCTCCAATCATCGCATGTCGAGGCAATTTCAACCTTGGCTGTGCGGCTCTTTCGCCAGCAGTTTGCGCCCGGCCCACAGCTCTATGCGATGAAACTCGGTGTAACGTTTCTAACGTATGCCGTATGTACGGTCGCTGACAATCGGAGGTCGGTAAGTTGCGGTCGAGTCCGACCGAGCCGTGTTTACGCGAGATTCTTCGATGCCAAGGTCGACATCGGAGCCATGGACGTATGGACAACCCCGACCTCCAGCGCGGACGATACAGGGGCAAGCCCCTCGGTGGCGTTGGCTCCAGAGGCGCGAGACGAGCCAAGTCCCGCCTGACCCGGCCACCAGCCGCGCCAGGTAAAGTTGTTTACGCCCTAAACTAGGGGTCGCCTACCGCCAACGGCTCCAAAAACCGCGGCGACGACGAACAGCAGAAGCGCCACGAAGAAAACGATCTTGGCGAGTTCTACCGCCGTACCGGCAATGCCGCCGAATCCGAGCACTGCGGCGATGAGGGCAATGATCAAGAGCGTGACCACGAAGTTGAGCATGGTAGACCTCGCTAGATTCCGACCGTGAGAGGGGTTCAGGCCAGCCGGCCTTCGGCGTCGCGCAGCTGTCCCCCCAGGATCCCGGCAAGCGTCGCCGCCGTGGCGAACTGAGCGCCCCTGACATGGCGCGACTGCCTTGCCCAGAATTGCTCTTGCAGGAGCGCGCGAGGGGCGGCTTGTTGTCCTGGCGCGATCGTCGATTAAACGGGGGGCGGAAGAGAAATGGTAAAAGAACGATAAGGATTAAGGTATATTAGGGCATCATGCGTAATTTGAGTACCGCCGCCGCCAATACGCGACGCATCCAATTCGCGGCGTTGCCATATAGGCGGACCGACGGCTCCCACACCGAGGTCATGCTGGTGACCTCACGAGATACGCAACGATGGGTCATTCCCAAGGGCTGGCCCCAGCGCGGTAAGGCACCGTGCGATTCGGCTGCCCGCGAAGCTTTCGAAGAGGCTGGAGTGGTTGGAGCTGTCGCTCGGCGCTCCGTGGGGACATATCGGTACGACAAGCGACTCAAGAACGGCGACGTCGTGGTCTGCGAAGTGCACGTCTTCCCGCTGGAAGTGACGCGTCAAAGCAAGCGATGGCCGGAAAAAGAGCAACGCGAGTTCAAGTGGCTACCTCTCAAAGAAGCAGCCGAAGTTGTGCAGGAGCCCAAGCTTGGCGAAATAATACGTCTCCTCGCTCGCGGGGCCGAGCACCGGGTTGGCTCTCGATAAGAACCCGTCCTGCGCCGCGGCGATATGAACGCCCCTTCGGCATCGCGATTCCCTCGCGTCCTGGGAGAAACCTGCTGCGATATCAAAGCGAGCAAACTTCCTCGCCTACACGATTAAAAGCCCGGGCGCCTGTACATGTTCAACATCCGGCCTAGCCGCCGGCGCGGCACAAGCTAAAAAGAAAATGCCCCGCTGAGGCCGGGCTCACCCTTCTGGCTCTCACTTTGAGGTTTGCCCATCTTAGCCACTTCTGCCATTGCTCTTCCAGATCCGCTTGCGCGCCTTCGAGTGTCGGAGCGACACCGTGGCCGCGCATGTCTGTCGGTTTGGCGAAGACGCCGTGGATCGACCAGGACCATGTGCGGTACGTCGCCGTCGCAGCTCCGACCACTCAGCGCTGACCCTGCAACGGGCCAGCCGGAATTATCTCCAGCCTGACTCACGGTCACAGGCACGACGTGCCGCGGGGTTGGTCTTTTCCCATTCCGTAATGGAGCGAGTTTCGTTGTTTTCCATCTTTTCGTTCATGCAAATGCAGTACTTGCGTATGATCGCGTCGCTCGCACCGCCCTTATTGTCAGCGATGCATTGATTGACCCATTTCAGGTCGTCGGCATTCATGGCCTGTGCGAAGACCGCGTTGGCCGAGATCGCAAATCCTACGAGGCACAGCACGAAGACTCCAAGCTTCACGGCGTTTCTCCAATCTGTATTTTAGGGCGGGGGTGTAATCGACGCCTTAAGGCCGGACTAGCCAAGTAATAATCCGGGAAATTGTCATCGATGACGTGGCCAGCACCGGCCGGCCGGGCTCGTGATGTCCGCGCAGGCGTCCACCCATTGGCCGCGCCTCAAACTGAATGTCGGCAACAGATTTGGCTACGGTCGCAATATGCGACGGATTGCGCAACTCTGCCACTCCTGCCTTATTCAAACTGACCCACTACCCAGCCGTTGACCTTCCACCGGCAAACGCGCTGGAAATTCCACCCCGCGGTAATTGGTTCACCCGCCTGGCGACCTATGCCGTTATTTGGCATATTGGTGCCCATGAGCAAATCTCCTCGGGTCACCTTCAAGTACAAGCGCATCGCAGAAGATGACTGGAAAATCGAGGCTCACTGCCCTGGAGCGGAAATTCAGTACATTTCTGGATTTAAGAGCAAAGCCGAAATTGATGAGTGGCTACAGGGAAGCCGCCGCATAGATTGGCTGAGATCGCAGGGCTACGCGAAATGAGCTACACCTGCCCACTCCTCCAACGGGTACTGGCCGGCTTTAGCCCCAGTGGCTGGTTTTGACGTCTGTCAACGACCGTACAGGCAAAGCGCCTAGGGGGCACTTCGCGAATGGCTCTGTGAAGCGGCCTTCCTCTTTCAGCCGAAATGCGCCGGCCCAATGTACTTAGCAGGGCTTTGCGGTTTCGGTGGCGGATGAGCAGGAAAATGAATGGCGTATGTGACGATCGCCGGGCGGCCCACTGACTGGGATATCTCGCCGGTTCCGAGATCGACTTCGTCGATGACCTGATCGGCGCCGCATTCCGGCATCAACAATCCGAACGCCAAGGCGTCCTGCGGCTGGGGGACGAGCTTTGCGTTGTAACCGAGCATCCTTCCCACCCGGTCACCCATTGAGGTCGAGCATGCGCCTCTCCCGCCGTCGATTGGTCGCCGCCCTCGCGGCACTTTTCGCTGCCGGCGTGGCAGGCCTTATGGCCCGGGGGGCGAGCGCCCGCTACTACCATGGCCCGGTGTCCGGTCACTTCGACGGCACTCGCTTCTTCGACGCGAACGGCGCGCAGCCGCGCAGCCTCGCCGATGCCATCCGCTGGCGGATGTCGCGTGCCACGAGCAATTGGCCGGCGTGGTCGGCCAGTCCCCACTCCGACCGGCCGCCGCCCCGCGTCGAGGGCCGGTCCTGGCGCATTTCTTTCGTCGGACATGCGACGCTGCTGATTCAGTCGGCCGGGCTCAACCTGCTGATCGATCCGGTCTGGTCGGAGCGCGTGTCGCCCCTGAGCTTCGTCGGCCCGAAGCGTGTCAACGATCCCGGCATCGCTTTCGAGGCCTTGCCGCCGATCGACGCCGTGCTGGTCTCGCATTGCCACTACGACCACCTCGATCTGCCGACGTTGTCCCGCCTCGCCGCCGTCCATGCGCCTCGAGTGATTGCGCCGCTCGGCAATGACACCATCATGCGCAACCACGACAAGGCCATCGCCGCCGAAGCGCACGACTGGGGAGACCGGGTGGCGCTCCCAGGCGGAGCCGCGGTGACATTCGTGCCGGTGCAGCACTGGTCGGCGCGCGGCCTGACCGACCGTAACAAGGCGCTGTGGGCGGCTTTCGTCATCGAGACGCCGGCCGGCCGAATCTTCCATGTCCCCGATTCCGGTTACGGCGGTGGGCTCTACTTCCGCCGCGCCCGCGACCAATACGGTCCTTTCCGGCTCGCCGTCCTGCCCATCGGCGCCTATGAGCCGCGCTGGTTTATGCGCGACCAGCATCTCGAGCCGGCAGAGGCCGTGCAGGCGTTCCTCGACAGCGGCGCCGACCTGGCGCTCGCCCACCATTTCGGAACGTTCCCGTTGACCGATGAAGCGATCGACGCGCCGCCGCTCGCGCTTGCCGAGGCGCTCGGGGCCGCCGGCATCGCGCCCGAGCGCTTCCGGGCGTTGCAACCGGGACAGGTCTGGCAGCTGGACTGAGTTCAGGATGCGAAGCGCGCGCGAAGGCGCGGGCCAAAGCGCCGAGATGAGGTCGGATATCAATCACTGCATAGCTCGGCAGGTGGTTGCTTGCGTTTCCACCCTTTCTTCCTCGGGAGGGTTTCCACGTAGAGCTTCCAGTAAGTGGGGCGCACCGCCAAAGGCGAGCCGGTGGCAGCATTGACCCATCCGTCCTGCGTGGGCTTGCACGGATACGGCAACAGATAGTCGTTGCTCGAGCCATCCGTGACGCGGACTTGCACCGCCACTCCGGCGGGCGCCGTCTCGATTTTCTTCCAGTATATTTCGATTCTACTGCGCATCGAGAACGCGCTCGCTAGCGCGTCTGGTCGGGACGAACTGATGGGTTGGCATGCGTTGCGGGCTCAATGCGTCTCGCGCTTCGCGGGCATGGATTGTTCTAGGATTCTGTCGAGCGTGTTGCGAAGGTCCATCGCCCCCCGAGTGAAAGCCGTAGCCGCGCGCAAACGATGCCCTCGACGGTGCTCGTGCCATCCGGCTTTGGCGTTGTCACTGCAGTAGCGAATGACAACGCACAGATACCGCGGAACTCGCGACCTTCGGTGATGAGGTCGGCGGATACGGCTTCAACTGCGTGCGGATCGCGAATGACCACGTTGCGCCCGCCCAGCCTGAATGATGCCGTCCAAAGATGGAGCCGGTGCCTTCCCCACTGCTTGTTTGGCCATTAGAATACTCTCCCAAGTTGTTTCCGGGTGGGAGCATTACATGTGTCTGTCATGTTTCCAAATTCACAAGTCTTTTCAGACTGTTATCTTTGCAGTTATGGATCAGTTGATTTGCTTATATGCAAGCCCGCAGCGAACTTTGTTCTCCCCGCTTGCCGACACTGCCGCGCCCGCCCCGCGCGACCCCCTATGCCTCTCGTAGGGGTCCACATTCGCGAAAAAAGCTACGGAATTGCCCGTTGGTCGGGAACCGTACGAACACCGGTGCGTTGCGAAGCCAGGGCACAGAGGCCGTGCAATGCCGAGTTCCGAGTATTTCCGCCGGCAATCCGACATCTGCCTTCGTCTATCCCTGATTTCTTCTTCCGAGGAGGTCGCGAATCGCCTGATCGTGATGGCCCGTGATTATCAGACCAAGGCCGATGCGATGGACGCGGAGTTGAGATCGGCGCTGCCCACAACCATTGCGGACGACTGGAACCAGATTGAATGATGAATGTTAGAATTCGCCTGGATGCGCTCTCCTTCCCTCAGCCGGGCACAGACTTATAGAGCCTCGCTTCGCGAGGCTTTTTCTTTGGTGGCGGTTCCCCCGTGCTTTTCTGCACCGGCCCCCTTGCGGGCTGATGCAGCCCAATCACACCAGTTTGTTTTTGGACGCGAGGTCTTGCTGGCAAAGGTCGCTCGCAATAGCCTCTGCGCGTCACGATTCATCCACTCCAAGCGCACGAGCCTCGGTCGGCATCCCCGCGTTTGACCGAGGCTCTTCCTTTTTCACCGCTTGGTCGGGTGCATGCCGTTGTCGGTTGCGCACAAGATCCGTAAGACATCTCGTCACTCCCGCGAGTGCACCAACATGGCCGAGCAACCCACCCCGCCCGCGTGCCCCCGGTGCAGCCAGCCGATGAGGCTTATCCGCGTCACTCCGAAGATTGGTCCGCTCCCCGAGCTGTTCACGTTCAAGTGCCTGAGTTGCGGACATATTGACACCATGGAGCAGAGTTGTGCCCCGAAGTGACTCAGCGGAAGCCGAACTTCCGGAGAAAATATGCGGGCCAATCCTACAAATGCCTATCCGCCGTGAACGCGTAACGCGCCACCGACGTAGGCATCGCGCACGTGGATTGTGTGCTCCTCGCCGCAGTGAGGGCATTTGACTTCCAGCGTCTTCCGCCAGCAGGCCCGGAGACTGTCGGGATCCGTCTCAATGCCGGTGGGTGTTTGCCGATTGGTGTTGGGGCAGATGAAAAAAAGCGGGACCATTTCACGCTCCCGGGCTGATCCAGACAAAACGCGGGATCGTTGTTAACGTTCCCTACGGATGGCTTTTGCACGTACAGCAGTTCTCGCCTTCATATGGCCGGTTCACAGGGGCCCCGAATTTGGCATGGTGGATATCGGAGTTACGAGGAGGCGCTCCGCAAAGCGAAAACCATCATCTACGGAGAAGGCGCCTGGATAAATTGCGGCCTTTGCCACCCGCAATGCGTTTCGCCGGATCGGGATCATCGCCCCAGCGGGTGCGGTCAATTCCATCGATACCGCCGCAGTGCCGGCAAACCCAGCGGACCTGAGGTTCGCGCAGCGGTGCGGCCGAAAGTGCCAAGAAAACCTGGGCTATGGCCGCACCGGCAGCTACGGCTGCGGATAGCGGCTGGTGGACATGGCGTCTATCATTTTCTCTTCGCCAGGGGCTTTGCGACTTCGCGGGCGCAGTCGATGAAAAGCTGTGCGACAGGGCTGAGGGCGCGGTTCTTCAGGGTGACGATTCCGCTTGGCGGGCGGGCCATTGGCAGTTCAACGGGCAGGGCTTTGATCTCCGAGCGCCTGGTGGGAAATCGCAATGCGGAAGCCGGGAAAATCGTGACAAAGCGCCCGGTCGCCAGGAGACTCATTCGCACCTGGGGGGAATCGGTGACCACAGTCGTACGGGGATAATCGAGCCCGCTGGCGCGAAAGGCTTCCATTGCGACCGACCCAATCCCGCTTCCCGGCGGAGGCAGCACCCACGACTCGCTCACTAGCTCGGCAAGTTCGATCCTGCGCCGCCGAACCCATTGATTTTGAGCGCCGGTCGCGACGACACATGAGTCATCAAAGAGAAATTCGAAATCCAGTCGCTCGTCTGTGATGGGACTGAATCGCCGTACGATCAAGAGATCGACGCTTCGCTCGCTCAGTTCACGGAGCAGTGTATCCACATATCCGGTCACGAGGTGAAACACGATGCGCGGATAGCGCCGAGAGAGCCGATCGACGAGAGAAGCAACAAAGCTCGTGGCCAGCAAGGGGTTGCATCCGATCAGAACGTCCCCAGCCGTAGGGTCAGCGAGAAACTCGATGTTCTTCACCGCTTGGCGTAGGTCATCGAACACAGCCGCTCCGCCATCGAGCAAGGCGCGACCGTACTCGGTCGGCTCGACGCCCTGCGGGTTGCGGTCGAGCAGACGCACGCCAATGGTACGTTCCAATTCCGCGATTGATCTGGAAATGGCAGACTGACCGGTGTTCAGGAGCGCCGCTGCCTTGTTCATGCTGCCAGCCTGCACGACAGCCATCAGGACGTGAAGGTCGTGCAGTTTCATCCGGCGTCCGATTCGATCGCTTAACTGCATCGCGTCACCCATCACAAGACTGAGATATCAGCATCCAAAAATAGCATTATGCGGGCATAGCCGCATCCAACTATTTTCGCGGACGAGGTTCGCAAACAAGCGAGCACCAAGACCGAGCATCTCGCAAGCTCGGGACCAGGGGAGGACGCCATGACACTTCCGCGCCGTCAGTTTCTGCATCTGGCAGCGGGCGCTGCCGTGGTCCCGGCCGTCTCGCGGTTCGCTTGGGCGCAAACCTATCCGACCCGGCCGGTACGCATCATCGTCGGTTTTCCTGCCGGCGGCGCGTCCGACATCCTCGCGCGATTGATGGGCCAAGCGCTTACGGAGCGGGTCGGGCAGACTTGTATCATTGAAAACCGGCTGGGCGCGGGCACTAATATCGGTACCGAATTGGTCGTGCGCGCGCCGCCAGACGGCTACACGCTTCTTTTGGTCAGTGTGTCGAACGTGATCAATGCAACGCTCTACGACAGGCTCAATTTCAATTTCAACCGCGACATCGCGCCGATCGCGGGCATCGTTCGCCAACCCGCCCTCATGATGGTGAATCCTTCGGTCCCGGCCAAGACTGTTCCCGAATTCATCGCCTACGCCAAGGCCAACCCGAGCAGGGTCAACTATGCATCAATTGGCATCGGCACTTCGAACCATGTGGCCGGTGAACTGTTCAAGATGATGACCGGCGTCAATATGGTTCACGTGCCCTATCGCGGGGGCGCGCCGGCGCTCACCGATCTGATCGGCGGACAGGTACAGGTCATGTTCATTGGGCCGGTCGGATCGATTGAATACATCAGGGAAGGCAAGCTGCGCGCGCTGGCGGTAACAACGGCAACGCGCGTAGAGGCTCTGCCGGACATCCCGACCGTGGGCGAGTTCGTGCCGGGATTCGAGGCGAGTTCGTGGTTCGGCATCGGCGCGCCACGGAGCACGCCGCCCGAGATCGCGGACAAGCTCAACAAGGAGATCAATGCGGTCCTTGCCGAGCCCAAGATCAAGACGCGCCTTGCTGACCTGGGCGGCACGGCGCTTGCGGGCTCGCCCGCCGACTTCGGAAAACTCATCGTCGAAGAAACCGAGAAGTGGGGCAAGGTGATCAGGGCGGCCAACATCAAGCCTGAGTGAGGCTGACCGCCACCACGCTATTTCGCAGAAATGGAGAGAGCCCACATGCAACCGGTAAAGGACACAAGTCACCTCTATGAGGTTGAGCGTCGCTCCCACTACGCCGCCCGGCCCGGCTTCCGCATCGCCGAGCTGCAGATAAGCCCGACGCAAACGGTACCCTGGCATTACCACAGCGAAGTGCAGGACACATTCTACGTTATCGAGGGAACGATACGCATTTTTACACGTGAGCCTGAAGAGGAGGTGTGCCTAACAATGGGTCAAACCTACACTGTTCGTCCGGGACGTCCTCATCTTGTCACTAACGCTGGTGACGCCTCAGCCGTGTTCCTGGTTTTGCAGGGGATTGGCGAGTACGATTTCGTTCCTCTCGCTTGATGGCGAGCGCGTGCCAGAAGCGGTCATTTGGCGCCTGTTTTCAAATTGCTTCGCGGCCAAATATCGCAACTCACAGCGCCAGAGCGATCTCGCGCCGGCAGCCTCAGCCCTCTTTCACCGGGCTTTTGCGACACCGCGCCCGCGATGAACAGCGTCGCGCCGGAGGTGTCGTTTTCCTTCCGTCGAAGCGGCAGCGGACACCCGTACACCTGCGGCGGCGAGCAGAACGCGAGCCGCTTCCCGTGCCGCGCGGGCCATCTTCGGTTCGCCGCGGACCAGCGCCGCGGCAATGGAGCCGTCGACGAGGAGCATGAGTTGGGTGGCGAGGCCATCTCTGATCTCTCCTCTCTGCGCCAAGGCTGCGCGTGAAGCGCAAACCGTCGCACCTGCAGCACCCGGATGTGGCGTCAGCTCTTGACACATAGCAACCCTAGGCATAACGTGCCGATGTATCGACACGGAAGGAGCGCCTCATGCCGGTTGCCAAAGTCTATGTACCCGAAGGTACGCTCACGCCGGATCAGCGTCGCCAAATCGTCAAAGGCATTCATGATGTCATCAATAGTGTCGAAAAGCGGCCACCCGACGGGCTGACATACGTGCTGATCAACGATGTCCCGCCAAGCCATTGGGGTGTCGCCGGCAGTGTGTATGTGCCTCGGCCCTAGCGCTAGCGACCGATAAGCTTCCCGTTTGCCTCCCGCGGATGCGCCAAGGACCACCGCAAGACGGGTTGCCTGAAAGGCCCGAACGAACAGTGGCGCAACGCATCAGGATAGAGGTCGTACCATGGACACGATCAATCGATCGAACAGGAACTCGAAATCGAGCAAGGACGCGGAGTTGCCCGAGCGCACTGGCGGATTGAGCCGCAGGTCCGTCCTCAAGACGGTGCTATCGCCGCGGGCGGTGTATCGGCCGTGCTGGTGAGCGCGATCCCAGCGGCAGGAACCGGCGACGTTCCCGCGGCCGTCCTCCCGGCGGCGGCCTTCGGCGCACCATTGGTGGAGCTCCATGTTCCCCCGGGCGTGCTTACGCTCGAGCAAAAGGGCGCCATGATAAAGGGTGTTACCGATGTGCTCGTCAGCACCACCAAGCTGCCGCCGGACCAGGCCAAGAAACTTTGGGTGCAGCTCTTCGAAACAGCCGAGGGCGGCTGGGGCGTCGGCGGCCAGGTCTTCGTGCCGCGCGGCAGATAGCCTACCGATTCGGCAAAGGGACGTTATCAACACATTGGTCCTCGAAAAGGTGGAATAACCTCCACCAAACTCGCGCGACCTCCCCACAACTTGACCCTTAGCGTTTCAAGCCTTAGTAATGCTAGGTATGGAAGGCGAAATGCTCAAGGGGCACCTCGACATGATCGTGCTCGCCGCGCTGTCGGCGGGCCCGGCACATGGCTACGCGGTGATCGAGGAGATCAGACGCAAGAGCGGCCAGGCGTTCGATCTCCCGGAGGGAACGATCTACCCCGCGCTGCATCGTCTCGAGCAGGCGGGCCTGCTCGCCAGTCGCTGGGTGACCGCCGAATCCGGGCGACGGCGGCGGGTCTACGCGTTGACCCGACGCGGCGATCGCGCGCTCGCCGAGCGGCGCGTGGTCTGGCGGCAGTTTTCCGATGCCATCGGCGGTCTCCTCGCAGGAACCCCGCCATCGAGGAAGCCGGCGTGATTTCCGATTATCTCGAATCGCTGGCGGGTGCGCTCAGTTTCGATCGAGCGCTGTCACGATGCGTGCGGCAGGAGGTCGAAGACCATCTGTGGGAGGCCGTCGCGGCCGATCCGTCTGACGACAGGCTCGAGGCACAGCGCCGCGCGATCGCCAATTTCGGCGACCCGCATGTCATCGCGGCCCAGTTCGCCGTAATCTCCCTCGCGAAGCAGACCAGGAGAGTTGGCGGCGCCATCATTCTGGTAGTCGCCGGTGTTTTCATTGCCATGAAGGCCCGCGTCGCATGGTATGCCGCGACGCAGTGGGCCATTAGTGACGATATGAGGGCAGCGAGCGCAATTGTGGGCTTGATTGACAGTTACTCATTCTGGCTTTCGGTCATCATCGGGATAGGAGGCTGGGCGTACATCAGCGGCCGCCCTATTCCCGCAGCCTTCTATCCGGCATATCGCAGGCAGCTTCATCGTTCCTTCCTCCTGTGCGCTGCAGCGACGGGCGCACTCGTCGTGTCGGTGATCAGCGACGGTGTGCTCACGGCGCTTCGGCTGCTTGGAACGGAATTGTGTGCTGGATTTCTAATCCCCATCTTCTCGATGGCAATCGAAATTGCCTGCGCCAGCGTCCTCGTTTTTCAGATTCGCAGCATCACGCAGCGGGCGACGTCCACAGCGGCCTTGCTGAAAACGTGACGTCCACCCGTCACTGCACATGGCAGAATCCCACCGGTCAGCGACGAGGTTCGGACTGGGTCCAAACTGCGAAAGCTAGCAGCGAACACATGTTTTCCGGGTTGGCCCCGATTGCGGACATGGCTGCGCGCTTTATGAGTACACGCCTGGGAAAACAACGGGTTCGGTCCACCAAATTAGGCGGCTATTGCTCGCACTTCTAGCGAGGCCCCTCCGCCGAGATCAGTTTCAGCATGACCCCTGGCTTTCCGGTCGGCTGGAAATCCCGCAGGACTAGCGTGGTCCCCTGCCCAAAGATGCGGTCCCAGGTAAATGACCGGCTGCCGTTGCTGCCCATTTCCGGCGATGGGACAGGTGAGAGCTTCATCGTTGCGACAGTCTCAGCGCGAAACGCGTCCAGATCCGGAACATCACCGACGATCGCGCAGCTCGTCGCCTTTCCTTTTGGCCCGGACATCTCATCGAGCAGGAGTACGAACGGGCCAGTCGTTAGAGTGCCGATCCACGATTTATTCCGGAAGACGATGTCACCCGGAGAGTTGAGCTTGCTGTCGGCTTCGGTGCGCATCCGCAAGGCGGTGGCCTTGGCATCGATATGCTCGAAGTTGAGTAGCTCAAAGGTGCACATGACCTGAAACGTGTCGATCATCGACTGAGAGCGGCTAGGCGATGGTTGGCTGTCGGCCGCCGCCATGGCTCGTGGCGTCGCGGTCGCGAACAACAAGAAAACGAGACCAATAAGCGAGAGCCACACGGGGTTCTCCTGCAGGCTGCGAAAATGGCAAGAGCCGATTATCGCTTGATGCACTGTATGTCTACGGCTCACCGGTACCCGCCAGCACTCAGAACTATCTTAGCAAGAGTCGCAATGCGGACTTCCTCGCAGCGACGTAATAGACTTCGTCACGCTTCCCAACGGGCGGCTCATCATATCCCTCGACTAAATCCGAATTCACCGCTCGGTTGCTGCCCATGCAGGGGTCCGTGACGTACCGGCTTTTGTCCCACACTCTCCGCGCCGCTGTTTAATTGACGACGCGGGAACAATCGCCAGAATGATCACATCGGGGGGTTGCAAACGTCGTGATCCGATAGTGACGGCTGGAATGCAGGGCAGCAGCCATGACCAATCAAGCGCAAGTATCGAATGCATTGCTTTGGGTTTTCATTGCTCTTTACGTGCTGATGGGCGCAGCTCGGTTGCTGCACAATGCCGACTTGCAACGGCTCACGCCATTCATTTCTGTGGCCATACTCATGGGCTTTGCCATCGTGCATGGGATGCCTCGGTATGGGGGGATGCACTTTGGCGTCTTCTTCATCCTCACCGTCGTCGTCAGTTGGAGCTACGAGACCTCGAGCATCCTGACCGGATTCCCATTCGGTCACTACGTCTACACCGACAAGCTTGGTCCCAAGCTTTGGCTGGTACCATTGTTGATCATGCCTGCCTATTTCTCGATGGGCTACATCGCGTGGACGCTGGCACATGTTCTTCTGGATCGTTTTGACGATCGGCTGGCGGGCGGGGAGATGGTTCTCGTCCCCGCGCTTGCGAGCTTCGTGATGGTGATGTGGGACCTGTGTATCGATCCGGCGAGTTCGACGATATCCGGTGCTTGGATTTGGCGTGACGGTGGCGGCTACTTCGGCGTGCCGTTCGTCAATTTTCTCGGCTGGTACCTTTGCGTTGTCACAATTTACTTGGTGTTTGCATTGTATTTGCGACGCTCCGCCGAGTGGACGAGAGCTACAAATCTTGGCGATCGCTCCACGTGGACATTGCCTGCGCTCATGTATGCAGCCGTCATGCTGCCCAGATTGATCGAGCCGATCGCGGGCGACTCCGTCCAGGTTACCAGCAATGACGGACACGTCTGGTGGACCGGGGATATTCACACGGCTTCGGCGCTCGTCGCCTTGTTCACGATGCTGTTCGTAACGGTGCTTGCGCTGGTCCGGGTCAGCCGAAGCCCGGCGCTGCATTGAGATAAAATAAGATGGGCAGACCGAGCATTGGCTGCTCCTGCCGGAAAACGGTCCTTTGGACGGTACAACAAGACCGCCGTGGCAACGATCCAAAAGCTGATCGCGGGAGCGTCATATTCGGAGAACTGCGGTCAAGCGCCGAGAATATCAATCGCTGCCTGGAATACCGTCCACGTCACATTGAATCAGTCTTCCGGCGCTTGAAAACCGCTCCGATGCCTGCAAAAATGGGTCTGCGGCACGAACGGGGACGGGACTGTGCCCATGCGCTGCGGACTACTTGCGTTTCTTTGTCTGGCGATGAATACGCCGGCGATTGCGCAAACTGCGCCGCCGACAGCAAGCGGTCAAATTTCCCCATATGCGGTAGATGGTCTTGCTGTCGGTGCGCGAGTTCAATCCAATAATTCAGGCTACCGAGAGTACAAATGCAGTCCCAGTGACCAATTCGACGGATTTATGTGGTGTCAAAAGGAGCGCCGGCAAAAAGAGCGACGAGGGAGTTACAGCGTCACATACTCGCTTCTGCACTCGCGTGATGGGAAGATTGTTTACGTCAACCGTTTTCAAGCGCCGGCATTTTTTGGTCCGAATGAAGCTGACGAAGACATTAAGCGATATTCGCGCAGGCTGGGCGAGTCGGCACGAATAACAAGAATGCCGCATCGATCTGGGGTTCCAGACGGCATTCTTGCCGCATGGGGCAACGTCGAATTGGAGCCACTCGACAGCGCAAGCATTGCAGCGTTGGGGAAGGGCAGTAGCCCGAAGAAGGGATATTTTGTCGATTTCATCGGCAACTTCGCTCGCTCCGCCAAAGAAGGCCTGCCAATATACCGTGTCAACGCAGGCGCAGGGTTCCTTTGGGTTGCCAGCTTCGACCAGAAGGGTCGAGGTACTCTGCGTTTCGCGGCGGTGGACCCTTCAGCATTTTACCCAGAACTCCTGTCCGCTACGGAAGCAGGCAAGACACGGAACAGTGATGCTCAGCGGGCACTGCCAGAAACAGCGCCAGCGGCAGGTGCGGAGGTTTCGCATCAGCAGGCTGAAGTAGCAGTAAAGCCGAATACCGCTGCCGAGGTTGTGCGTCCGAACCCAGCGCCTGGGCAACTCGATCCGCTATCGGTGCAAACTGAAATCGAAAGGTTGAACGCAGAACGAGCAGAGCTAGGTGCAACGATCAAGCGACTGGAAGCAGACAAAGCTGCCGTAGAAGCCAAAGCTCATACGATGGAAACCACGGCTTATGGAGCGGTCATCGTTCTTCTGCTCGTAGCCGCCGGGATCGGTGTGTTCGTTTTCGCCATGAGGCAAAAGCAGGGACCGGCAGGCGACCAATCGTCCGTCACGTCTGAGACAAAAGAACCATCCCCCGCCAAGCCCGCCCACATTACTAGAACAGGATCGGCAATTGCTGGATACCCGCAGCAACCCGATTTGGAATCAGACGGCGGCATGGATCCATCTGCACCTGAGACAAGGGAAGCGTCTGCCATAGAGACTATCGAAGTCATAAAAGAAGAATTGGCAGGAACTGACGACACTCGGTTTCCCGATTTAAAGGCGACCAGTAGCGAAGCTCCACCTTCAGCACCCAAGACTAAGGAGCCTTCCGCCAACGAGCCTGCCGAAATCTTAAAATCAGAATTGGCAGCAACTGAAGACCCTCAGGCTGCCGATTTGACGGGTGCCAGCGTAGATGCGTCTTCCCCCGCGCCCGCACGCATATCCGCATCACCTCGGGGCTTAGGCGCGCTCACAGGGACAATGATCGTAGGCACGGTGTCCGCAGGTGCTATTGCGACAGCTTTATACGTGAAAACACCCAGTCCATATCAGAGTGACGAGGCATCGCGCGTCGGCGCAACAAGAGAAGCCCCGTGGGAATTCCACACCAAAAATAATGACGATAAAACGGAGGCATTTGTAATAGCTTGGCAGGAAAACGGACAAGGGGCGGGGGCAGAGATTATTGGGGAGTGTGCAAATCGCAGCATAACATTCAAAGCAACGGTTCTAGGTCGTGACGCGACACCAACTGTGGAATTGCCTTGGGATGATAAATTGGAGGATTATCGAAATTCGACTGGAAAGTTCATGCAGGTCATTTACCTGCCAATCTCGGTCAAACTGAATAACGGTGAAACCGAGGTCATCAAAAGATTGCAAGAGGGAGCGTATCGTAATGTCATCAGGCTGGCGACATTGAGCTTAGACCCGACGCCTGCCGCTACTCGCGTTGCCCAACTCGACTACAATCTCTCAGCGGCAGAAAGAACTGCATTAGCGTCATATTATCCAGAACACCCGTTAAACATTGCAGAAGTGCGAAGCATGACGATGCAGTTCGAGACATCCGAAGGAACGATGCCAATCAAAATTATGATGGATGATCCGGCGATCCAGAACTTTGTGCGTGCCTGTCAGAAGCAGTGACCGGTCGCAATGGAGGAGCATTCGCACACGTCGGAAATGCCAGCAAAACCAAGATTGTGTCTGCTTGCCTAACTCGCCTTGCTGAGACCGAGTCAGGAGCCCTCGACTGCTCCTGATAAAGTTGCACCTTCAACCAGGGGAGCGATCATGAAGAATCTGCTAGCGGCATTGCTTTTGTGTACGGCGTGCGCACCTGCGTTTGCGCAGACCGCGGAAGAACTGCTCACCGACGGCAAGAACACGGAGAACGTGACGACTTTCGGCATGGGCTACGACCTGCAGATGTACAGCCCGCTCCAGCAGATCAACAAGTCGAACGTCAAGCGGCTGGTGCCGGTCTGGCACTTCAGTCTCGCCAACGACATGGGCGAACTGTCGCAGCCGACGATTTACGATGGTGTGATGTACGTGGTGAACGGTAACTGGACATTCGCGATCGATGTCGCGACCGGCAGGCAAATCTGGCGCACGCCCGCGGATTACGATCGGGCGGCGCTGCGGGTTGCGACCGGCGGCGCGATCATGCGCGGCCCGGCGACGATCTATGAGGGAAAGCTCTTTCGGCAGACGCTGGACGCGCATGTCGTCGCGCTCGACATGAAAACCGGCAGGGAGATCTGGCGACAAAAGTTCGCCGAATTCAAGGAAGGCTACAAGGGCGTTATCGCGCCTATCATCGCCAACGGCGTACTGGTGTCAGGAATGGCCGGCGGCGACAGTACGACCCGCGGCTTCATAGAAGGATACGATCCCGATACCGGGAACAGACTGTGGCGCACGTGGACCATACCCGCGCCGGGCGAACCCGGTTCGGAAACGTGGCCGCACGCGACCAAGCCCGAAGCCTGGAAGTATGGGGGCGGTGCAACCTGGCAATATGCTTCGTATGACCCGCAACTTGACCTGCTTTATGTCGGCACTGGGAACGCCGAGCCGTATAACCCATCCTATCGCGATGGCATGGACAGTTTGTATACCGCCAGTACTCTCGCGATCCGGCCGAAGACGGGTGAAATGGTTTGGTATTACCAATCCGTGCCGAACGACAGTTTTGACTTCGACGCCAACGCCGAGAGCCTGATCGCCGATAT
>JGI12053J15887_10000112_pt1 | contig 25771 bp, 41 predicted proteins | sample MedBloCAOM1_O3_FD_15887 | JGI IMG/M metagenome (IMG submission 15887)
ATCGGGGTCGATGTCACCGACGAGGACGATGCTTGGAAGCCCTTCTCTATCGATGGTCTCGACAGGAAAGCGCTCCCACGGCCTGTCGACCAGACGGAGGCGGACGCGGCCAATCTGCGCCGCGCTGAACAACGGCCAAATGGGCAGCTGTTCGCCACGCGCGATATCGGCGAGATCAGAAATCGTAGGCTTAGACTTATGAAATTCGGTATTCACGTAAACGGTTCCTTGGAGGAACCGGGGCAATTAACGCTTGAGCACGGCGCCGAAATAGACTATATAGGAACTCATTCCTACTCTGTTTCTCTCGGCTTCGAACCCCAGACCGTTTGCGCCGGTCGGGGTTCGTTAAGCTGCGACTGCGGCTTCGATGCCGAAGGACTTTGCCACGAGTGGTAGGTCCTCTTTCCGCACGTAGAGACGATCTCCGACTTCAACGGTCGGGAAGTTACCTGCGACGGCGCACAAGTAGGTTTTGGGGGTAGCCGGGGGATTTTGCGCCAGCGAGACGGCCGAGAGCTCTGGCGACTTGGGGAAGGCCGAGAAGGCCTTCGGGATGCTTAGCTGGCATAACCATGTTCCTGATCTGCATATCGATCAGGTCTTGCCGCTGGGGCTCTAGAGAGTGTCATGCACCTTGCATAAGGGCCAAAGCTTGTTTGAGCATATATCCGACGAAGGCGATGACGTGGAAGCCGGCGAGGGTTGTTGCATAGCGCTCGTAATCCTTGACGAGCCGTCGGCAACGTGTGGCCCAGGCAAACGATCGTTCGACAACCCATCTCCTGGGAAGAAGCACGAAGCCTCGCTTGGCTTCGGGCAGCTTTACCACCTCGAGCCTGATCCCTTCCGCCGCAGCGGCCTCTGCCGCCCTGTCGCCGGTGTAACCTTGATCGACGTAGGCAAGAGAGACAGCATCGCCGGTGGCGTCTTGGATGTCGGCGGCCAGGCGAGCGACAGCGTCCCGATCGCCAACGTCCGCGGGCGTCACGTGCAATGCCAACAGGTGACCAAGGGTATCGACCGCCATGTGGACCTTCGATCCGCGCTTCCGTTTGGCTCCGTCATACCCCGCCCGTGTGCCGCTTTCAGGCGTGGAACGCAGCGTGCGGCTATCTATGATGGCCGCCGTCGGTTCCTCGCGGCGTCCTGCCGCCAAACGCAGAATGGCCCGCAAATCCTGCGCCAGGGCCTCGAAACATCCAGCCGCCAGCCAGCGGTGGGCCTGCTGATGGACCGCATGCCAGGGTGGAAGGTCGTTCGGCATCGCGCGCCACGCAATGCCATAGCGGATTACATAGCGCAGAGCGTTGAACAGCTCCCGCAGCGGATAGTCTCTCTGCGGCGCATCCTCCTTCATCAGGGTCAGGTAACTGACCACAAGCGACCATTCTTCGTCGGTCACATCAGAGGGATAAGGCTTACGGGTCGAGGCAGCACACATGCCTCCCTATTATCGCGCGGCCACCAAAAAGTACATAATAGGCTCTAGTCTAGGGCGCTAAGTTCAGGGTGCCGTCAGAAAGCACCTGGACTTTTTCGCGCCCCGCCTCATTGGCAGGCCTGATCGTAGTCCACGCAAACCCGGGACCTGGGGAGGTTCCGGGTTTGTCGTTCCTGCCCGGGACTTACCGGACAACTCTCAATCTCTATATTAGCTTACCGCCATTGCCGAGCAAGCGTCGCCGCATGGGCGGCCCCCCATTTCGTTGGTTTTCTGGTATGCGCAGAACGATTTACTGCCTGTTGGCGATACGTTGCTTTGCGTATCGGTGCTTTACTTACGGGCATGTAATCTGGGTTTCGGCTCGCACCCTATTCGGGTTTGCCTAACGCCACCTTCATTCGGAACGATGATCATCGCCTGGACGGCTGCATTATGGTTTGGGGATATGTGGGCGAGTTTTTGCCCTCTGATCCCAGCGTCGGTCTCGCGGATAGTCACCTCGTTATACAACACGTCTCCATGCCTTGCCGACCATATGAAGGTGTCGAACAGCACCAGCTCGCGATGGGTCAGGAGGCCGCGTCGGAGCAGCTTGCGGGCGCGGCGGATCAGCTCACCAGCATCGGCGGCAGATAGGGCACCCGGCTGGGTGTGTAATGAAGCGGGCATGCCTCTTCGTTCCTCGGTCTGGCCGAGGCGCAGGCGGGCCGCCCGCAGGACGCAGTTCTCCCGCAGCAACGGGAGCTTGCTTTTTTGCTGAAGCTCGACGAGATTGGAGTTCTCACACACCCAATCTTTAGAGCTTCGGCTCTATCCCCGCGGCGCCCTAACAGGCGCCGTTGGCGTTTCTAGCGTCTGGTGTCCGGTAATCCTTCGCGACTCGCCGCCCAGGCTGGCGGCTGTTCTTAATGTGTCACATGAGGAGCGGGGCCGGCTACAGGGTCGACAGGTTACCGCGATCGATACAACCTAGGGTTGGCAAACCCCCCTGCCACCCGATACGGTTCCGGTATGAGAAGGTTGATCCTCGCCGCCACGTTAGCCCTAGCTTGGAGCATCGTACTTTCGCGCCACGCTGTGGCAGTCATCGTCGGGCAGAGTGACGAGACGAAGCTCGACGTGACCTTATTGCCCGATGGATCCAGCGCAGAACTTGATGCAACTTTTGACCTCCCTCACACGGTCGCCAACACTCGATCGGACCAGCTGAAGAATGGCGCGACCGAGCAAACTGCGGAGGCATGGCAGAAGTGGGCCTACAAGAGCCTTTCGTCTATACGTGGGCGGCATCAAGATCACTTTTAAAGACTGTTATCCCGCGCATCATGCAGACGGGAAATGTTCGCTACATTGCGGTAACAATCTTCTTCGTCGTGCCGGATGCAGATAACCCCGAGCAGATCCATCAGTTTGAGTCATATAATTGCGGACCGGAATGCATCAACGGCAGCCTGCCACAGAAGACCGAGATGACCCCGTGGGCAAAGCAGGTGATAAGAGATGAGGTCAGGGGTATCGGGAAGAAGACTCGCTAGATGCTGACTGGCATATAATGACCCAGCAACCGCCGAGAACTATTTCCTGCAGTCAGTGCGGAGCGCAATCGGTTGTCATGATCGAGGTTGTCCCTCCTACTTCATCGGTTGTTCGGGATCGGCTAGCGTTGGATCGGAGAAACGCCTCTTTCTGAGGATCAGCGAGGGCCTCCTATGAGGATCGATTGGCGGCGATTCTGGCGTAGCTATCACCTGTGCCGCCGCTCGATGGGCGTGCGGGCGTCACTACGCGCTGCCTGGCGTGCCAACGGCTACGATGAGGCTGGCCGCTAGGGCTATTCGCCGGCCGCGCTGGTGGCTGTTCAATGTGTCGCATGAGGAGCGGGGAGGCTACAGGGTCAAAGTGGCTCCCTCTAGACTTCGCTGCGTTTGGCTGCTCATTTCGGCCCCAAACTTATTGGAGATCATGGTGGCAGATTTCAAACTTGGCGACGTTGTGATGCTCAGGAGCGGCGGCCCCTACATGACCGTATCTTTCATCCTGACCGCTACTTTAACGGACGGCTTCGTGGGTGATCTGGACTGCCAATGGTTCGACGGCCCCACCCTATACAAGGGGACATTCCGCCCCTCTGCGGTGAAGGAAGTTGTGGAGCCAGTTGCCGCGCCAAATGATCCTGGGGATTATTAACCCGCCGCCGGCAGCCAAGGCACCTGATGGTGAGCCTGTGTAGGTTCAGCTCCAGGCTCCCTACGGCAGCGAATTGTCCCTAATCAATCGCTCTAGGACGGCGATTTCCTCCCTGAGCTTCTTGATGTCGTCATCGGTCGTATTGCGCTCGGATTCCCGGAGCGCGCTCGAGTGGGTCCGAAGGACTAGCCCCTCCACCCACAAATCGACGAAGTCTTGCTTCAGTTGGCGCGAGGTGTCCCACATCTCAACCGAAGCCTCGAAGCCGGGTTTTCCAGTCATTAATTATCCCCCGTCCCCCTTCACCAGCCTCATGAAGGCATCGGGACTAGCGCCTTCTATTCCACGAACCGACCCAAATGGGGTGCGGCGTCCCAGCGCCTGGCCGTCCACTCCGTAGATGACGCCGCCCAGAACGCGGCCAATCATATGCCCGCTCGAGGTGGTGTAAATTATCCCATTGGTGACGTAGGCGACCTCTATGCCGCCCGAGTCGTAGATACCAAGCCTATTCAGCGGCTTCTTCACTGTTGGGCCTCGTGCTAGCTCCGTATTCTCAGGAACCCCTTGAGCGACGCCACCATAACATCTTGATGCGTGACCCTTACGCCCGCCGCCTTCTCCTGCTCGTAGCAGTAGGCGCGGAGCGCGGCGTAGAGGTCGCCCTTCAGCTTCACCGTGAGGCTCTTGTCTGGGCTGGCCGTAGGCGCGGCTGCGGGCTCAGGCGCGGCGCTGAAGGGCACCGTGTCCGCAGCCTTCGCCTTGCTGATAGCCATGCTTCCGAGGTCACCCTCTGGCTTTCTTGCCATGCCCAATCCCTAACAAAGTATCCACGTAGCTACGTAGCTGGCTAACCTCAATAGCACTTTTCGTGCTGGGGAATTCAATAGCGGCGAGCCCCTCGATAGCCGCCATCGGATAATCTTGCCGGAGCCCCAGGCTCACGGGCGCCACCCGGCCCAGGGCCGCCAGCTGCCTCAAGGCGCCGTCTGTCAGCCGCGAGCGGGGCAAGGTCTGGGTCAACACGAAAGCCCACGTCGGATGCTTGGCAAGCGCCTCCACCACCCCTGCTGCCGCAGCCAGGTCATCGGGCGAAGGGCGGCAGGGCACGAGCACGAGATCGGCCTTATGGATTAAGCTAGCTACGTAGCTAGGCACTCCCGGCGGCAGATCAATGATAAGCTCAGCCACGCCGGCCGACGAGAAGCGAGCCGGATCATAACCGCCAAGTGAGATGTCCACCATCACGGGCGCCTCAGCCTCACGACGCCCATACCAGCCCGTTAGGCCGGCCTGAGGGTCTAGGTCCGCCACGGCGACCTTCCTGCCCGTCATACTCGCGGCGACGGCTAACTCGCGGGTCAGAGTGGTCTTCCCAGCGCCGCCTTTGCCCGAGAAAATGAGAATCGTGTGCATGGAGGAACGCTACGCGAACTCCCTGATCAAAACCATACCTGCGTGGGTGTTCATCTAGCTAGCTACGTAAATAGCTATTGCGTTCCATTTGGATTTGCCGCTAGCGTTAGCTCACCGCACCGGTCGGAAACCGGGCAAGTCGGACTGACGAGTGTATCGAGCACCCGCCAGCCCTGACCCCAAGCATAGGCCGTCACCAAATGCACAAGGCTAACATCAAGATAAGCACCAAACCGCCCTCAAGCGAGGGGCTTTCGGCCCGATAGCTGGCTCATTGAGCTCTGCCGGGAGTGGACTGAGATCAACGCTGAGAGCGATCGGCTCTGCATCCCCGCGGGGTGGACCGTGCGACCATCTCCCGAATGGGCCGCCTATGATCGGTTCGAAGCCCGTAACGGGAAGCGCTGGTCGGAACTCCGGCGCACCATCTTCGCCACGCGGCCTCAGACGATGGAGGGGCTGGTTGCCAAGGCGAAGGTCGCCGAGCGCGATCTCAACCGCGACAACCACGAGCAACTGACGGAGCCGAACGATCCGTTCGCCTCGCTCGTGCTCGATATTTTGGCGGGAGTTCCGGCATGAACGTCATGCAGACCATTTCCCCCGTCAACCTTCACGGCGCGGGCGTCCGCCTCGCCGAACTGCGCGACCGGCTCACTGAAATCGACGAGACGACAAACCCAACGCAGGCGGAGAACGATTATCCGGAATGGGACGTTGTCTACGATGAGCTCTGGCGGCTGGGCGGCGAGGCCATGGCTATGCGCCCCGTCACGCTGGAAGACGCTGGCACGCTGGCGCTCTGCATCTCGCACCACATCAGCTACCTGGACGAGTACGAGGTGCCGGCCGCCGACGCCCAGCCGTTCTACGAGCGGATATCCACGGCAATCGCTGGCATCCTTCTGGCTCTTCGCAATGCCGGCGTTTCGCTAGAGCTCGGACCAGTTGAAGCTGATTACGAAATCAGCCGTCGCGGCATGGGGGAGGGGGATTAAGCCCGCATTCCTCGGTTCTTGGCCAACTAAACGAGCCGCAAGGGGCAACGTTACCGTGACCGCTCTGGTAGTGGCCGGTGCGCGCTCCAAGTCCCGGTCGCTGCAGTAGATCCTTCGCAGCGAGCGTGACTTCCCTCCCTAAACTTGGCCCGGTCGCTGATGAGTGGCCGGGCTCTTTTAGGAGTAAGGTTGTTGGCCAAAGAAACGCTGTTATTCCGAATAGCGACCGTGGCGACGTTATGTGTTGTCTGCATTCTGACGACTGCGTTTGGCATCATGGCGCTGAGGCTGTTTCTGACGTAGCTAGTCACGCGCTCAACGCATAGTCCCTTAGCCTGAGATTTGGCCTAGGCACCGCCGCTCATTCCAGACCTCGACTTTTTGAGCCCCGAGCAAATTGAGTCTAGCCTGCTTGAGTGCATCCTCATCGGTCGCGCAGGCGACATTGAAACCCCACACAATGTGGTCGTCACTATCCAAGATGTAAATTCGATACGAGGCCACAGCCACCTCCGCCCTTTATTACCTCTGTGTAGACCGCGCGGGGCAGCGGCGCCTACTCCGGGTGCAACACAATTGCATACCCATCGTAGGACGAGTGCTCGACTAACTTCCCGTCAACCATTGCGACGCGCATCGGGACGATCTTCCCGATTGGCTTCGGGCCGTCCCTTGTCTGAATGAGAACAAGCGAGTCACGCGGGGTGCCGCGGAGGGAGCCTGCAAGGGTTGCGATGGTCTTGGTCATGATAGGAACATAACCAGAACGCGCCCGAGGGGAAGCCCGGCCTTTGGGGCGGGAGGAGGTTCTCGATCCTCGCCGGTTGACGGCTACTCCGTTCGCTCTCTAGCGGCTGCCAACTTCGCCTGAAGGTCCGCGGCAACGAAAACAAACGCGGCCGCCTCGATTTCACTCCTTAGTGGATGGCCAAGCAGTTCCTTTTGAACCTGCGGATTGTAGGTGACGCTACGCAATCCGACCTTGTGCTCGTTTCCGTCAACCTCAACCGTCACCCAGTATTTGTTGTGCATCGGCGACCCGTCCGCCTTGGTTCCAGCGTCCTCGTATCTCAGAATGCGAAAGGGCTCAGACATGGGAACCTCCACCGGCACCAGCTTAGCATAGTTCTTTACCTGCCCCGCTTCCCACTCCAATGCTCATACTTTCCTTACCCAGCGCCTCGAGCGTGACCTCTAGTGCCGACAACAGGGAGCTACGTGTATTCCATCACAACAATCCGCCCCGGCGCTCCAGCGCCGCCCGCAGCGCCTGTGGCATTAGATTGCCCCTGGCAACCTCCGCCGCCACCAGCGCCGGCAGAAAAGCCCGGTTTCCATTTGCGGAGCTGTGACCCGATCTCCGCCCGAGCGGGCGTCCGCCTCATGTGTCAATGGAACCATGCAAAGGCCGCGTCGGCGCCAATAATGAAGGCGGCCACGCCGGCCGCGTAGAGAATGGTTGCGCACGCTCGACTGCTCTCGGCCTTGGTGTAAAAAGAGATGAACTCTCCCTGCGCAACTTTCTCAGCCCGAACATCCTCGGCATTGACCCACATCTGCCGGAAATCCTCGGCTCGTTTATAGTAGCTCTTACCTTCGATCGAATTGGTCAGACCGAACAGGCTCATGGCTATTCCGGCCAAGATCCATTCCATCTCAAATGGCTCCCCTAAGCACCCCGATGGTGGCTGATGCCGGCGCGGGACTCACGGCGTGACCAATTCAAATGGCTGGACGCAAATTGCGTCGGCACGCCTTGGATCTATCCGCACCGTGGAGGAGAACCCTGATTTTACTGGACGTATCGAATACCTCACAATCTGGGCACCGGGATTTGAAGTTTGAGCCAGCCGCCCCAATTGCGGTGCCTCTCACCCAGGGGCGAAGATTGTGGCCGAAGAAGCTGTTACTTGGAAGCATGCCGCAGACTTTCTTGATCTCGAAATATCACAGGATACGGAAGCCTACCTTCAGAACGGCCGCGCTCACGCAAATCTAACCGATAGCGAACTCAGCACTCTCTGGGCAGCGGCCTTCAGCGCTTGGTTCAGAAGCCGATCTGCTGAAGACAGCCTAGGCTACTATGACCTCGACGCAGAGTTGGAACTTCGGGGCATGGAGACACCATTGGAGACTGTCCGCACCGAACTAACGCTAGCGATCGCTCAACTACCGCCAAGCCAGAGTGCACAAGATTCCGCATCAAACGAGCGCCTGATGAACTTTCTGATGGCTAACTACTCCGAGGTTGATCCGCTTAACCCCCAGCATCTCCCGCGCCAGAGCCACCAACGCAACCTCGAACCGGGACACGACGGCGGGATCGTCGACGTGAACCTCAGCTAGAAACTGCAGCAGGTTCTCCTTCGGGTGATCTCCATTGTAAGCCCGCCTGAACAGCTCCCGTGCTGCGCGCCAATGCGGCTGCGGTAGCGCGAGATAGGCCCGCCAGGCTAGATGCTCGGCCTCAGTGATCGGCCTCATGGTGTCGATGAAGCAGGCGCTGGTGGCCACGTCTGGCTTCGGCTGGCGCCGGATCGGGCGCTCGGCTTGAACGGATGAGATGCTCAAGTCAGAAGCTCCCCGGCCTGATTGCGAAGCCAGTGCCCGGCGCGTTCGTAAACATGCACCGTCGCATCATCTTGCCCATCGCGCTGCAAGTCGGCAATCATCCGGCGCTCAAATGCGCTGCGGCCTTCGAAAGGTTGCGAAGTCCAGCGTGGCGCGCGCGTCTTCCATCCTTGCACCCACGAGCCCGGCAGCTCCTCGAGATCGGCAACCGCCGTATCTCGCATCGGAACCACTGGGTTCGTGTGTGTCTTGAAGGTGATCAACTCCTATCCGTTGCCCGAGAGCAGCTTGCCAGCCTGGTTGCGCGAAAAGAACCCGCCGCGCGCCCAAATTGTAACGATCACGCCAACCGTGCCGGCCGCCTGTAAAGCCGCGGCAATGCGGAGCCTGAACATCAACTCAGTCTCGAGTGGCTGCGCGACGAATTGCGGCCATGATGTCCAAGCCGCGGCATTCGAGGCGCTGTTCAGCGTGGTCGGCAAGGAGCCCAGGTCGGCGACGCCAACGTCGGGCATGAGCATCTGGTTAGGGTTTTCGGCAATGGCAAACAGGATGCCCGTCGCGCCGTAGGTTCCGTAGCTGGTCATCGTGCGCTCCCCGCGTTGTGCAATTTCAGGACCAGCGCGTCATCCGCACCAACCTGCGCCGCTACGCCTTTGAGCATCATAATAGCGGCGTAGTTCCGGCCGTCCTTGTCCTTGTCCAGAAACTTGATAGCGTCGCTGATCGTCGCGGCTAGCGTGTCTCGGGCAGCCTCAACAGTCTCATTCTTCCTCGCCCCCTGGATCGTGTTGCCCGATGTGGCTCTAGCGTAAGTGTATTTCTGCTCAACGGGCACGGTTGTGTTGGACATCAATTTGTCTCCTTTTCAGCGAATGGAATATCGTAGGAAATGGCGTAAAGTTGGTGAGCGAACTCATCAGATGGGCCGGCGGCCTTGATCAGGCCGTTGATGAAATCCAGCGCCATAGCAGCGTCGTCCGCCGCGGGCCTGATGCCGAACACCAGCGCGTTGGTGAGCGTCGCAACGTCGCGGGCAAAGCGTGTGCGGACGGCCTGGCGCTGGGCTTCGGTCACCTATGATTATCCGGGAACACTGCAGAGGCAGCCGCTAGAATCTTGGCCTTGCGGATTGCGTCAGGGCTGCGCTTCGCCCATTCCCGAACAACCTGAAGGTTCTTCTCGTTAAGCTCGTCCACGGTCGGGGTCTCAAGCGTGAGGCTCCCGTGGTGCTCAAACACCGTCGCGAGTTTTAGCGTGTTGCTCATCATAGAATATGCCGCTTGCCACCCAGGCGAAACTCGCCAGAATAGCCGTTCAACGAGTGCCGCTCACGACGCGCACGCTCGGCGCGCGCCTTCGGCGTGAACCAGCAAAGGAGACGAAGCAGTTTCACTTCTGCCCCTCAGGCCGGATGAAGCTGCCAGACTGTCCACCCGACATGAAAGCCTGCATCCACGTCATCGGGTCACCGTAGAACTTCGTGTGCTCCCGGCCGCCGATGTTCTCTTTCACCGCGAGGAGCTGCCCCGGAGTGTTGTTCGCGCTGCTGCGGGCGAACACTTGGGCGTCGTGATAAACTCGCTCTTCGACACTATCGAGCACGGAACCCGTCAGGTTGTAAACGTTAACGTCCTTGTGCTGTGGCGAGAACTCAGTGAGTTCCTTGAGGAGCTTTCGACGATAGCTCTCAGGCGTGTCGGTCATAGTTGGCTCGGACCCGCGCTTACCCAGCGCCGCACCTGCGGCGTCAAAACGAGCCTGCGCCATCTTGAGGGCGTGTGCATCGTCGCCACTGCGGTTGTGCACCGCGGCAACCATTCGCTCCTAATCGAGGTTCGCGCCTTGGCGCATGAAGTAGCGTCGTTCATACCTAGTAATATATGATAACACCCCCCAAGAAAGCAACGGCCTACATATGCGTCTATTAGCATATCTGGTTTATACTATACTTGCTTTGTTACTTGGACGTTAGATAAAGACACTGTTATGCGATGCGCTCTTTATCTGTTGCCCACCCGCGGAGCCTTGAGAACAGGTGCCCACGCCGCGCTCTGAGGAGTTAGCGTTATTGCGACGGCCACCAGTAGAGCGAGACGCAGGGTGTTCTTGTCCAACACGTCTCCGCCCCTGAAATCCAGGGCGCCCGCCAGCGGATACGTCTTCGACCGCTCGGCAGCAGGCTCCGCAATCTTCATGCGCCCCTCAACAACGTGCCCAGCGGCCGACATGGCGAGCACAGTCGGATCGCGCAGCAGTTCCTCAGGGATTGTAATGGGCGGGTTTCTCCAGCCCTGAAGATGAGCCTGCATCAGCATGTGTTCCTGAACGTAGGACTTGCGCTCGCCCACGTGCGTGATCAGCCGCGCCAACTCCTCCTGCCGGCCATACATGCGCGAGATGGTGCCGCCGTCGTAGTGCCCCACCTCGAAGTCTAGAAGAACCAACGGGGGAAGCGTCGGGTGATTAGCAATCTGGTGGAACACAAAGTGGACAGTCGCGCTCGTGCCATCCTCACCGTGCAGCATAACCGCAAAAAGATAATCCGCGTAGTTCGGCACAGGCACCGCGGAGCCACCCTCGCCTAGCAAGTTCTCCTGCCGGATCAGCGAGGGGCGACGGTCGCCGTACTTCCACATCTGGGTTGGCACTGTCGCCACTAGGCCAGAATGCTGATTCGTCGCAAAGCACTGCTATGAATGTTCTTCCGCGTGGAGCCCCAATGCTTGCAGTGTGCACCTCGACAAGGATGCCGTTGTCCAGTCGGATTGACTCGGCCAGCTCCTCGACAATCATGCCCGCCAGCATCGGTGCGGCCCGCAGCGTGCCCGCGATATACGACAAGATAATCCGAGCCTGGCGCCGGTCCGCAGCAATGACCGCAATGACGCCCGTCTCGCCCGGCACAAGGAACTTTGCGTGGTCGGGCACCGTCGCCAAGTATGCCGCGATCAAGCCGAGGATGCGCGACTTGCCGCCGCGTCTGCCGCAAACCAAACTGGCGTATCTTGACGGCTTCGTTGGCGGGCGCTCGCGGCCCGTATGGTGCCTGAACAACGCGAGGTCGCTGTCGCCCAACGGCAAGCCCCATAACGTCCGCAGGAAGGCCTTCCAGGGCGTCCACGAGGGCGCGTCGAACATGCCTGCGAACAAGCCCGGGTCATCCAGCGCATCGAGGATGGTGGCGGCCTGTGGCGCCGGCTTGAGGGCTTTACTGGGCTTCATTGCTTGGCTCTCTCTGCGGCTTGGTTGGCCAAGTATTCGGCCACGCTCAGTTGCTTTGTTGGGGCAGCCTTCGGCCGAGGAGCTTCATCACCCTCGCGTAGCTGTTGGCGTGGGCGAGATACGTCCGATTGTCGTGCTCAGTCTGCGTCTGCGTTTTCGAGAAAGCGCGGTCCATGACTGCGATGCGCAGCCGCAGCTGCACCGCCGTGTCGATCAGCGCCTTCTGCGTCGGACTGGGCGAACCACCCACGTGCGCCGTCAGCTCGTCGCGCGTGTCGCGCATCAAGCGGGCTTCCTTGGACCGGCCGTCTAATGTCCCGAGGGCACGCCTCGAGTAGGGGAGCATCTGCGTCATGAACACCCGTATACCCCCTAGGGGTATATCTATCAAGTTAATTGATTAATTGACTGGTAGTAATCAATACGTGATAAGGAGACTATCGCGTTTTGATAATTTGACGAAGATCAAGGCCGGATCGGCAGAAAGCCAATCGGCGCCACATGACCGAAATGACTATTTGGGCGGGGCGCTGAGGCCGGGTTTTTTTAACTCGTTGAAATCCAACGATACACGGGCTCGCTGCCCAATAAATCGTTGCGCTTGCGGCTCGGCGCTTGTTTGGAGGTTTCGGCGCCCGGGGTGGTGGTGAAGTCTCCTAGAGAGAGAAGCCATCCCAGGCGCCGACGGCAAATAGATGGTGAGCGGCCAGACACAGCCGCCTCGTGATTCAGTGTTCGCCACCCTGAACTACGGGCACCCGCCCCGGCAGGACGAGCATCCTACCGGCCTTACGCAAGTGGAAGATACTGTGCCACGCCTGGGCGCCCAGCCCTCATTAACTTTGCTGCCAAATTGGCGCGAGCGGGCGGAAGTATTGAGTTCCAGCGCGGGGGAATGTTTTTTGTTCCCGCACGAAGCCTCGATGTCGCTGGACCGTGAATGTCACTCGAGCTTCGTAGGGCCATAGCATTTCATGAGGCCAGCGCAGTGGACATACTGGCTGGGGCGGGGGTGCCCGTGGTTCCTTCGCCCGCGACTGGGAAGGGCCGGGAGGCGGTGCTGTGGCCGCTCATCCGTGGTTTGCCTTCGGCGTCCGGGGTGACCTCTCTGTCGGGTGTAACCAACCCCCGGACGCCGAACCTCACAGCTGCAGAGTTAATGAACGCCCTAAGCGACGCGGTGGTATGCTTGGGGCACTAAATGAGGCCAGCGGAAGCGAGATCCGCTGGGGCTGGGTGCCCGTAGGTTCGGTGTTTACTGTGGCCCGGACCCACGAGGCGGATCTGGAGACCGCTCACCCATCTAACGCCGTCGGCGTCTGGGGTTACCTCTTTCCGAATGTGGGTGTTTGCCCCCCAGACGCCGAACCTCAGGCGGGAATCAAGCGGCAACTTGTCCACTTCCACTACCACGGCGCCGCCCCCTGCACCTGCCTCGCGGTATCGGGTGGCACCCACACAACCTTGCTCAGATCAAACGCGCCCTTCCCCGCCCAACGCAGCTTAGGTGGCGGTCCGTCGCCCATCCACACAACGTCGCCCGGTATCGGGAGCCGCACGGTTCGGGGTGTCACGTCGAATGGCGGCTCGCGGCCGAGGTAGAATTCGCCGGTTGATTGGGGTTCGGCCAGGTTTGCTGAATTCGTCAAAGCTGGCTGCTCGGAGGGTCTGCAAATTTGCGGACCCTCTTCAGCCGCCGGATGCACCACCTCATAAGCCGCGAGTTGGCCCAGTTTCGCCTCGAGTTGGCCTCGAACGGCGTCGAGTTGGCCCCGCAGCGCGTAGGCAGTGCGCTTGCTCTGCCCTCTACCTTGGGGGCGGTAGGAAAGCTCCTGAAGCTGATTTCTACCTAAATCCCCTATAAGAGTAATCCTCTTAGGGGGATTAGGTAGAAATCGGGCCTCGGATTGGCTGAGGGCATACTCGGCAGCCTTGAAGGCCACCTTCGGTTCGCCGGGGAACAGGTCGGGGTAGGTCTTAGCTGCATCGGTGGGGCTAAGGATTGCCGCCCCTCGAGCCAGCATCCGGCCGACAATATCGAGCCGGACATCCTCCCACCTAGCCACTCGGGTTACCGGCAACGGTAACACCACGTCAGCGAAGACGAACACATCGAGCGGGGTGGCTTCCTGCCGCCACACGGCTCGGCCACGCCCAATGACTTGGATGACCTCGCGGTCGGTGATGGCCGTGCGAAGCGCCTCCATATCGGAATCCGCATAGACACGAACATTGATGGGGTAGCCGGTCCCGTCCGCCATCAGGGCGCCGCGGGTCTCGACCTGGCCGTTCTCGGGTGCGATGGGGCGGCCGGTGAGCGCCATGGCCTGCGCTCGGATAGCAGTTGCATCGGGGAACGGCCGGCCGATGACGAAGATGCTCCGGACGTTCTTATGGGCGTCGATGCCGGCCATGTTGTTGAAGTGGCCAGTGGCGACGCCGGGCGCTTTGAAGTTGTTCTCGATGGCCTTGTAGGTCACTGCGAGAGCGTCGCCACCCGAGTTGATGCGCACGAAGTCGGCGAGCTCGGCGACCATGTTCCCGCGGCGGCTGTTCTCTTCCTTGGATGCCTTGTCATGCTGGACGAGGCTGGTCTTGCCCCATCCGCCAAGGATTTGGTGGATCGTCATGTGCGGGGCCTGAGCTTTCACCTCGGCCAGCACGTTGAGGTTGGGGAGGAAGCGGCGCACGATCGCCTCGGGCATCGTCGCATCTAGCAGCAGCATCGGTAGCTTTTTGATGCCTTCCAGGATTTCCCGTCTGCGGTGCAGGAGGATAACGCGGCGCCTGCCCTTCTTGTCTTCGTGGATCCCCATCTGTAGCCGGCCGGTGTGGCTTTCGTCCCCGCGCAGAAGCTCCTCTAGTGCCTTCCAGATGCCGGCGCGGCGTCCCCTATCGACGCATTGCCAGCGGCGGCCGCCACGCCCTTGTCACGCTCTGCTTTAGTCTGGCCGGGCCAGATGGTGCCTTCCACCTTCCTGTCCCACTCGAGCCTGGCTGCGTTAGCGCAGTCGTCCGCTGTGAGGCCTGCGGCTTCAATGGTGGCTTTGTCGACGAGATTGCCATCTGCGATCGATGCGAAGGCGCGCTCGGCTCTGGTGGACCAGACGTGCAGATCGTTGGTTTCTTCCTCGCGAGCCTTGGCGCGGTATCCGCGATTGATGCCGTGCGTCACGATGTGCTGCTTCCGAAGCACGGGGTAAGTGATTGGCGTCTCGCCGAAGCCGGCGAGGAATGTCCAGTTATCCTCGTCTATGCCGGCCTGCCACCAGGCTTCGTCGGCAATCACCACCCCCAGCCCCCGGCTCACTTCCTTGGGCGTTTGGTGGAAGAGCGACTGATGCGCCGCAATTACGACATCTGCAGCGGCCACGCTTTTCTTCTGCAGATGGTATCCGCACACCCCGCGGAAGATGCATGCGGGCTCGCCGTCTTTGCCTGAGCCGCACACGCTTTGCTCAACATCCGCGCCGACGCTGACGGCGTCTTCCACTGCCTCGAGGTCCATGCACATCGTCTGCGGCTCGATTGTGTCTCGCGGGCCGCCGAGGTGTGGAACTTCGGCTTTCCGCCCGCGCATTACGGCAACATTAATGCCCAGTTCATTCATTGCGATGAGTGCTTCGCCGGATAGCTTGTGCGTGGGCACCAACCACAGGACGCGAGAAGGCAGGTCCTCGTCCTTGGCGGTCTGGATGTAACTCGGCAGCATCGTCACCCGCCTCAAATACGGCACTCCCGAGAGTGCGGCTGCCTGGAAGGCTATCTGCGCACGGACCGATCGATGGTTCGAGCTGTGCGACCGGATCGCTGATACGCCGGCCCGCACTCCTGAGGGTATCCGGGCGAAGGCGAGCGTGCTGGTGCCAGTGGTCGCGATGGAGGAGCCGCTGGTAGCCTCTCTCTGCCGCGACCTGCTAGGAAGCGTGCGCGTAGAACCCCGAGGCGTATAGCAACTTCGCCGACACTGCCTGGCCGATTGAGAACCCTGCCGTGGCGGGGTTCTCTTTGGTTCCCTGTTGGAAGGCCGGCAAGGTCAGTATGCTTGGAAGTCGTGGGTTCGGTTCCAATACTCTTCGGCCCGACCTTCAGGACTGCCATCCTGTTGCCAGAGAATATAAGCGCGCTCGCGAAGGTGCTGCTCACGAGCACGATGCCAGTAATCGTCAGCACCTCCCTCAGGGCGGCCATCCAATTCCCAGAGAAAGTAGGCACGCTCGCGAACGGCCTGCTCCAGCGTCTCACGCGTCTCGGATGAGGGGTCTCGGTTGTCTCCATACGGAGCAAGAGCCCCTCCGCGGCTAATATGCATCCTCGCGGTGAGGCTCTTTAATTCAGCATCGGGCACCAACTGCGCGTGGGCGGCGGCCTCCAACGCTTTGGTTTGATAATCGACATCTGAAGTGTCTGAACCACCCAATGTAATCGGAAAGGTGTGAACGACTGCTCCGTCGCTGTTTAAAATGTCTACCAAGCGCTCGGCCATCCGCATGTTCCCTTCTCGACTGGATGAGCTGACCTGATGAATGGGCATCGGCCTGCCAGGCTGGATGCCTGGGAAGGCATTATAAAGATGGGCTTTCTCGGTCTCTAATCACACCCTGAAGACCTGGCTGAACCAGGCACATCTCCCGGGCTGTGAATGAGCCTGGAGGAGACCTTTTCCCCAATGCGGAAGGGCTGAAGTGAGCATCAACCTTGCCTTAGTCGTTCCCGGCGCTCATGTAGAGATCGATGGCAATGTGGTGGCGAGGTCGCCCTTTATGAGTTCCCCGGGGGATCGCCCTCCGGAACCCGCAAATGGCGCTGAGGCTGCTCTAGAGGAGCTCCGGCGGCAAAATGCCGAGCTGATCGAGGCGGTCGCCGCCCGTGATACGTTCATTGCAATCGCTGCTCACGAACTGCGCAACCCGATGACGCCGATCGTCGGCCAAATCGACCTCCTCTTGGCAGCATTGCAAGCCGGCAGGTATTCGTCGGCGCAGGTCGAGCACCGGGTCCGCCGCATAAGAAGAGCGATGGATCATTTCATAAAACGAGCCGGGACCCTGCTGGACGTGTCGCGGATTACCAGCGGCCGGTTCCAACTTGCTCTTGCGCCTTGCGAACTTTCTGACCTGGTGCGGGAGACCGTTGAAACCTTCACTGAGACGGCTCGCTACTCTGGTTGCTCAATCTCAATAGAGGTGCCCGAAAGCCTTCCTGGCGCCTGGGATCGACTAGCTCTCGAGCAAATTCTCGACAATCTCATCTCTAACGCTATCAAATATGCCCCCTCCGGACAGGTGATGGTGAGTGCCGAGAACCTTGGGTCTCTTGTTAGGCTAAGGGTGCGGGATCACGGTCCCGGCATATCCACGGGCGATCGGGCTCGCATCTTCGAACGTTTTGAACGAGCGGTTGGCGTGAGCGAGCGACGCAGTGGTTTCGGCGTCGGCTTATGGGTGGTTGGCCAACTCGTGACGGCAATGGAGGGAACGATCATGGTGGATGATGCACAAGGCGGCGGTTCGGTCTTCACCGTGATCTTGCCGCGTTACTCAGAAGCAAACCTTCCATGAGCGAGGACGGCGGCGATCTCGAACGCTTACCGAGTGGGATAGTCGGGCTCGACATCATCCTGGGCGGCGGCTTCCTCAAGGGTGGCCTCTACATCATTCAGGGGCCGCCAGGAGCCGGCAAGACGACGCTCGGCAACCAGCTTTGCTTCAACCATATCGCCCAAGGCGCGCGGGCTCTCTACGTCACCCTCCTCGCCGAATATCACGCTCGCATGATGCAGCACCTAAGCATCATGTCGTTCTTTGACATTTCAGCGATCCCGGACCACCTCACGTACCTAAATGGTTTGCGGGTGCTCCATGATGAGGGGCTCAAGGGCTTGCTGGCCCTGCTGCGTCGAGAGATCACGACGCGCGGCGCCTCTGTCCTTGTGCTTGATGGGATCGTATCCGCCCGACGGGCGGCGGAGGACGAGCAAGCCTTCAATGAGTTCGTCCATGAATTACAGATGATTGCCATCGCGACCGAGTGCACAGTGTTCATGCTCACGAGCAGCCAGGGCATCAAAGTCACACCCGAGCACACGATGGTAGACGGCATTATTGAGCTGACTGATCAGCTGGTCGGGTGGTCGGCTGAGAGTTCCCTGCAGGTCGTCAAGTTTCGTGGCAGCGCTTTCCTGCGTGGCCGTCATGCCTTCAAGATCACGAGTGATGGTATTGTCGTCCATCCGAGAATTGAGGCCTTGCTAGCGCGACCTTCGCGGCCCGACGCAGGGATCCCCGGAAAAGTATCCTGTGGCATCGACCAACTCGACGTCATGATAGGCGGCGGTCTGCCGGCTTCCTCCACCACGATGATAATGGGACCGTCTGGCACGGGGAAAACAACGCTGGGGCTCCAGTTTCTGGCGAAGTGCAGCGAGGCCGAACCGGGCCTCCTATTCGGCTTCTATGAAACGCCCGCGCGCCTCGATGCCAAGATTGCCGGCGTCTGCCAGCCGCTGCGTGGCCTCATTGATAGCGGCGCGGTAGAGGTGCGATGGCAGCCCCCAACCGACGATCTACTCGACGCCTATGGCGAGCGCCTGCTCCAGGCTGTGCACCGTCGCAAGGTAAAGAGGCTGTTCATCGACGGCCTTGGCGCCTTCAAACAGGCTTCGAGCACAGAACCCAGTCGGATCGGCAACTTTCTGACTGCGCTGATGAACGAGATGCGGGTGCTCGGCGTGACGACGCTCTACACGCTCGAGGTCCCTGACATCATGGGGCCAACCATCAGAACTCCCATCGGCGACCTGTCGAGCCTGGCCGAAAACCTGATCTTGCTACGCTTCGTAGAATTCGGCTCCCAGCTCTACCGTCTGATCTCTGTTCTCAAGGTCAGGGACAGCCAATTTGACGCGTCGCTTCATGAATACGTCACGAGTGGCCAAGGGCTGCTCATAGAGGCAACTGCAGATAGCGCTCAGAGGATTATGGCTGGCTATTCCAAACAAAAGGAAGGCGACCCACTTGCCGCCAATCTGTCGCGGGAAGGGCACGATCTCTTGTGACCAGAGTTGTTCTCGTGGTGGATGACGAATTCGGCATTGCCGAACTCATTGACGCCGTCCTTACGGATGAAGGGTATCGCGTGTTGACCGCGATGAATGGGCGGCAGGGGCTTGCCGTAATGGCGAAGGATCACCCTGATCTTGTGTTCCTCGACTACATGATGCCGGTGATGGATGGTGCCGACGTGCTGCGCGCCATGGCTCGTGACCCATCCATTGATGGCGTTCCCGTGGTGCTTATGAGTTCCATGCCCGAAGCCGTGGTGGCTGAACGCTGCTCTGGCTATGCAGTCTTCATGCGAAAGCCATTCAAGATCGCCCAAGTAATGACGCTCGCTCAGACGCTGCTCAGTAAGAACGACATGACCTGAGAGCCTTCCGACCCGTCAAGAAGGGCGAATGACATGCGTGAGGACGGTAATCGAAGTTTACCGTGCCTACAGAGGAGGGAAGGGCTGGTTGCCGTGATCTAGGCCGCCTGCCCTGCCGGTAGGCAGTGTATTCTTAGGAAACTGTCGGGCGTATCGTTATTAACTATTATCCGCTGGTACCAACACGGAATAGCGATGCATAATCCCGGAACGCTCCGCCATTCGGCGAAACAGCCGCGCCCGGCGCGGATCCTCAAGCAAGGAATTAGCAAAGCGGACAAAGGCGTCGTGGACGTCGTTCCGCGGCACGCTGGTGCCGATACCATTGAGGTAGGCAACCGCCATAACTGAGGCCACTCATCCAGTGATCATGTCTAACAAGCGCCCCAGCGCGCAGGCTCGCGAAAGCCTGGACGCCGGGCGCGCTTCATTATCGCATGGTCCCGGACAAGTGGATGCGGCGAGGAGCGGGTCTGCCCTGTTCCCGTGCCTCACGGCTTTAGGAGCATCGTCGCGCGCTCAACACGATTGAACGAGGTCGAGACTGCGTCTGAGACGGGGTTTCGGTCTCGGATGACGGGCAGCTCGACGCCGACATGCACGTGCTGACCAAGCCATTTGCAATGGACGCTCTTGCCGGCCGGATTAGAGAGCTTGCGGGGTAGACCGCATGGGTCCTAAGCGTGTCTCAGCCAGCTTTTGCCTCGCCAGGAGTCGCATTTCTGGCCGAAGGTCTGCCGCTGACGGATATCAATCACACATTCGCGTTATGGAAACCTGCGCGAAGCTCCCTGGTTGTTAGCAAGCATTGACAAGTGGAGCTACTGCCGGAAATTGCCGGCATGCCTCTGAATGGTAAAACCCGGAACGTATCGCTCACGCCTGAGATCGAGGCGTTCATCAACGATAGCGTCGCTTCAGGCCGCTTCCGCAGCGCGAGTGAAGTGGTTCGAGCTGCCTTGCGGTTGCTGGAGGACGAGGAGCATAGGCGAGAAGCACCTAGCAATGGTGACCGGGGCCGCAGCCAAAGCACGCACGCCCACGCCACGGCGAAGAGCTAGCGCATGCAGATCGTCGCCATTGGCGCCTCCGCAGGGGGCATAGAGGCCTTCCGACTGTTCTTCGAGGCGATGCCGGCGGATAGCGGCATGGGCTTTGTGGTCGTGCTACACATGTCCGCCGAGCGCAAAAGTATGCTGGCTGATATCATCAGTCGCTGGACCACAATGTCGGTGACCGAAGCGGCAGACGATGACAAGGTCCTGCCGAACCAAGTCTACATAATCCCGCCGGGCAACGTCGGCACACTTCGGGACGGACGGGTGCACCTCAGGCCGCTAGCAGCCGATGTTCCTCGCGAGGCAACACCCATCGACCAATTCTTCGACAGCGTGGCAGCGGACCTGGGCGAGGACGCCATTGGCATCGTGCTGTCGGGCACCGGCCATGACGGAGCATTGGGGCTAAAGGCCATCCGCGCCCTAGGTGGTTTGACCCTGGCTCAGGCTAGCGATGGCACCGCACCACAACATAGCGGGATGCCTCAAAGCGCCATTGCGACCGGCGCAGTCGACCTGATCGTGCGTGTGCAGGACATGCCCAGCCTCATGGGCGGGCGCCAGCCGAGGAATGGAGCGACTGAGCCACCCGCCCAGACGCCGGCTGACTTCGACACCGCACGCTTGAGCATCTGCGAGATACTGCTTGCAGGTGTTGGCCATGACTTCAGTCAGTACAAGGAGGCGACATTCCTTCGGCGAGTACAGCGCCGAATGCAGGTGCTGGGACTGACGGAGATCAACGGCTACGTTGCGCGGATGGAAAGCGACCGCGAGGAACCGGTGCTGCTATTCCGTGATTTACTCATCGGCGTGACGACGTTTTTCCGGGACGCACGCGCTTTCGAGGCCGTGGAGCAAGTTGTCATCCCGCGGCTTTTCGAGGGTAAGGGTACCAACGACCACGTGCGCGTCTGGGTGCCGGGCTGCGCCACGGGTGAGGAGGCATACTCACTCGCGATTCTGCTCCGCGAGCACATGGACGGCTTAAGCAACCTCCCTAAGGTGCAAGTCTTCGCCACGGATATCGACGACGCGGCCATCGGCACCGCGCGGACAGGACGTTACCCGGCTACCTTGCTGGATGGCCTGTCGCCAGAACGGCGCAGCCGCTTTTTTGCACGCCATGAAAACAGCTACGTCGTCACTAAAGAGCTGCGGGACGTATGCACCTTCTCCGCGCATAGCCTAGTCCGAGACCCGCCGTTCTCCCGTATGAGCCTGGTCTCCTGCCGCAACCTGCTGATCTACATGGACGTAGATTTGCAGGCTTCTATCATACCTGCATTCCACTACTCCCTACTGCCCGGCGGCGTGTTGCTGCTAGGCAACTCGGAAACTGTTTCGCGCCATGACGGACTGTTTGCACCGCTGGAGAAGGAGCACCGTATCTTCCTACGGCGAGATGGCCCAAGCCCCAGCCTAAAAATGCCGGTGCAACTAATGCGGAATGGTTCCTCGCCACCAAAAACCTTGGACGCAGACGCACAGCCCAGCAAGACCGGCTGGGCACGCACGCTTAATCTGGCAAACACTCGCGTGCTTGAGCGGTTTTCCTCACCGTTCGTCATCGTTACGGAAGACGGTACGGTCATGCACTACTCCAGTCATGTCGGCGGCGTGCTGCAGCCGGCATTAGGTGCGCCCAGCCGCAGCGTGTTCGACATGGCGCGTCGCCAACTGCGCCACCCTCTCCGCGCTGCATTGAGCAAGGCGGCTGAAACGGGGCGTACGGTCGAGCATGCCGTTCCCAGCGAGACTGCAGACGGCACCGGAGCCATAGCAATGGTCGTGGAGCCCCTGCCCGGTCCGGACCCGAACAGACCATACCTCATTGTATTCAAGGAGGCCTCACCAGCGAGGCTTGGGTCGGCCGATGGCGAAGGGGATGCCAGCGCCAAGGCGGCCGCTGCGGAAATAGACCGTGAGCTGCGCGACATGCGGGAGCAGCTGCAGTCTCTTGGCGAGGAGCACGAAACCGCACTCGAAGAACTGCGCAGTTCGAACGAAGAGCTGCACTCAGTCAATGAAGAACTTCAATCCAGTAACGAAGAGTTGGAGACATCTAAGGAGGAAATCCAGTCGGTCAATGAGGAGCTCCAAACCGTCAACGCGCAGTTGTCCACCAAGGTGGATGAGCTGGATCGGGCAAACAGCGACCTGAAGAATCTCTTCGAAAGCACGCGCGTTGCCACCTTGTTCCTTGACCAGCATACGATTATCCGGGCATTCACGCCTGACGTCGCCAGCATCTACAATTTGATTCCGAGCGACGCGGGTCGCCCTCTAACCGACATCGTCAGCCGGCTAGACTACGACAGCTTACGGGATGACGTGGCGAATGTGATGCACACCCTGGAGCCGTTGGAGCGGCGCGTGTCCCGCCGGGACGGGTTGGCTCACTACCTGCTTCGCATTCTGCCCTACCGAACTCCGGATAGCGCTGTTGATGGCTCCCTTGTGACATTCGTTGACGTGACCGGGATGGTGCAGGCCGAGGAGCATCAGCGGCTGCTGGTCGACGAACTGAACCATCGCGTCAAAAACATGCTGTCGGTTGTGATCTCGCTCGCGACACAGACCCTTCGGCGATCAGGCACGCTGGAGGAGTTCGAAGGCGTCTTTCTTGGCCGGGTTCATGCGCTAACGGCTGCCTACGCCCTTCTGAGCCGCGAAAGCTGGTCTCACGTCCAGCTCAAGGAGATTGTTGTCGAGGAGATGCGGCCGTTCACTGCCAGCGATCGAGCCAACATACGAATTGAAGGCCCTGCCGTGGCGCTCGATCCACGTAGTGCATTGGCTCTCGGCATGGCAATCCACGAGCTGGCGACTAACGCCGCCAAATACGGCGCGTTGTCCGTGCCAGAGGGCAACGTCGCCGTGACCTGGACTACAGAACGAAGCAGCGGCGGCGAGCGCTTGGCGCTAGACTGGATCGAGCAGAACGGTCCGCCTGTGACAGCGCCCACAAAAAGGGGTTTTGGCAGGACACTGATTGAGCGAGGCCTAACACATGATCTCGCCGGCGAGGCCAAAGTTCAGTTTCTGCCGGACGGCGTACGCGCGCATCTGAGCGCTGTTGTAGGCGGCCTATCCAAAATTTTGGGCCCGAGTTGATGTACCCGGGTCTTGCCGGCAAACGCGTTCTGGTTGTCGAAGACGAAATGTTGGTATCGCTGCTCGTCGAAGACGTGTTGTCAGACGCGGGCTGTATCATCATCGGGCCATTTGCTCGCCTCGCGCCGGCTCTAGCCGCCGCCGGGACCGAGATGGTCGATGTGGCTCTGCTGGACGTCAATATTGCGAACGAAAAGGTATTTCCAGTCGCTTATGTGCTAGAGGAGCGGGGCATTCCGTTCCTGTTCGTGACCGGATACGGAGACGCCGCCCTACCCAAGGATCACCCGGGCTGGGAAGCTTGCTCCAAGCCATTCCTGCCGCAGCAACTCGTCGCGCATCTCGCCCGGAAGTTGCCCGCCACTTAAATCGACAATGCCAAGTGCATCTACTCATGAGCATCACGATAATGCTCAGGGGCAGTCTTCTGGCATCGCTAGGCAAAGAACCCCGGTGCGACACATGCTGCCGCTCCAAACGTCAGGAACGCGGGCGAGTAGCCGAAATGATTGACGATGACACCGGCGGCCAGCCCGCTGAGCGAGGCCCAATTCCCTGCACCGTCGCCACGGCTCCTTGCGCCAGGTTGTAGCGGCCAGTTCCGCGCATGAGACCGCGATGACTAGCGGTGTGACGGCACCGAATCCCGGCGCCGATGCCGTCGAGGAGCTGCACGCCGATCAGCGGCGCGCTGTCCGAAATGGGGTGTGCAGCAGCGCTCGGATTGCAGCACAGCGAACCCAATCAGCAGAATGGGCTGGCGACCAAACCGGTCCGCCGTGCGCCCTAGGCGAGGGCGACCGGCAGCATGATGAGCTGGGCGGCGATGATGCAGGACGACATCATGGCGGTTGCAAGTTTTGGATAGGCCTGCGAGCTTCTGGCCGACGAGCGGCAGCAGCGCCGGTATCTGGACGCGCTGGACATCGGTTCGGAAGGTCAAAGAGGGCGAGACCACCAACGACATCTTCGCGTTTTTGACGACCGAGCCGAACGCGCTTGTGCATGCCTATCACCCGAAGGCCATGCCGGTGATCCTGACAACCCAGGAGGAGATCGACATCTGGATGATGGCCCCCGCCTTGGAGGCGCTGAGGCTGCAGCGGCCGCTTGCCGATGACGCGCTGATCGTCGTCGCCAAAGGCGAGAAACAGGATCCCCCAGCCACGCCGGAAACTCGTGCCGTCGCGATACTGCTCGGACACCGACGGCGCAGCCTACCTTATGGGAGGTGGCGCCTGAGGAATGAGTGACTGACCGTTCCGCTGATTGACGGGATTAAACGCCGGCGCGACGGGGGGCGGCCCGATCGGATGGACAGGCATGCTAGGCGGAGGCCTGGGGGGAAGCCCTGCACCGGGCGGTGGAGGGCCACCGGGACCGCCGTAGCGTAGGCCCCCAGGTGGCGGGGGCGGTGGGCGACGGTTGCCGCCTCCATAACCGCAGTTCCAGCAGCCACCACTGTAGTCGCCAACAACCCCGGGCGGGCCGTAGTCAGGCGCGTAATAGGGGGCTCCGCCATAGTCCTGGTTTTCAGGGCCGTAGCATCCGGCGAGGGCAAGCGCCGACGCCACCACGATCGCCGTCGCCGATCTGCTCATGATCCGGAATGAGCCTCGCGCTCTGCGACGCCATGCAGGCGGCCGGCGAGGGCGAGATCCAGCGCCGTGACCCCGACCACCATTAGCAAGCCTGCCAGCGCGCCATTCCGCCGTGGATTACGTGCTGTAACGCCGGATGCGAGCGTACCCATGTCTAGCGCATCACCGCCAACTCGCGCCCAGACCCAGAGCATCGGGTCGCGCGCGATAAGTAGGCCGATGCCGGTGCCGATCTCTCGCAATCCATACAGGCCAACGAGGGACCGGTTTCCAACTCCGGTTTTTCGGGACACCCCGCGACGCGCAAGGAGGTCGACGAGACCTAAGCCGATGCTCACCACGCCCAGCGCACGGGCTAGGGTCAGGTCGGTCTCCGAATAGGAAGGCCTATCGCGTCTCGCCATCGTTCATCTCCTGAGGACGGTGCGGAGATGGGTATTGAGCTCACTCGACGTCAGCACGAGTCCTCGATGCACGGAGGGTTTATCTCCTTCCCTTCGTGAATATAACTAATCTCTTTGAATGGCATTCATTACCGCCCGGACTCGATAGCCCAGAAATCGGCCAACCGGACCGCGCTGCAAATCACATCTCCTAAGGCTGAGCTCTCTTTTTCAGCCACTCGATTTGCGACGCCCCAGAACCGCCGCCGCCTTGGTTCGTGGGGGCTCCGGGGGCTCCGGGGGCTCCGGGGGCTCCGGGGGCTCAAGCTGCTCCAACAAC
>JGI12053J15887_10000113_pt1 | contig 25763 bp, 21 predicted proteins | sample MedBloCAOM1_O3_FD_15887 | JGI IMG/M metagenome (IMG submission 15887)
GCCTGTCTGGTGGCGGGCCCGCCTGGCTACGCAACTTTGGCGCGAGGGTTGGTTGGCGTGGGGCGATGTGGGTAGATTGCGTCCCGCAAGAGGAGTGCATCGTAATGGGACCGCGCTTGGAGCGCAGCAACCGACCGAAAACGAAGCAAGCCGGCACCGTTGCGGGGGCGTATCTTGCGCTATTGGCCAATCGCGGGGTCGACTATTTATTCGGCAATGCCGGGACCGATTTTGCGCCCCTGATAGAGGCCTATTCGCAGGCGGCACAAACCGGCGTCGCCGTTCCTCGGCCGATCCTGGCGACGCATGAAAATCTCGCAGTCGCGATGGCACACGGCTACGGCATGGTGTCTCGGCGGATACCGGCCGTGATGGTGCATGTCAGCGTCGGAACCGCGAACATGATCTGCGCGGCCATGAACGCAGCGCGCGAGAACGTCGCGATTCTTCTTACCGCGGGCAGGTCGCCGCTTACGGAGACCGGCTTGTTGGGATCGCGCGACGGTTACATTCATTGGGCGCAGGAGATGTACGATCAGGCGGGCATGATCCGCGAGGTCGTCAAATGGGACTACGAACTGAGAAACGGCGAGCAACTCACGACGGTGGTCGACCGCGCCCTCGCGATCGCGGCGACGGAACCGCGCGGCCCCGTCTACCTCTCTTTGCCGCGTGAAGTGATCGCGGCGCCGGTCGCTGAGCTGGAGCAAACGCCGCCCTCGCGGGTTGCTCCGGCGGCTCCTGCTGCGCCGGATGCAAACGCGATTGCCGCGGCGGCGCGTATGCTCGCGCAGGCGAAGCGGCCGTTGATCGTGACTTCGAACGCGGGAAGGGATGCGGCGGCATTCGGGACGCTCGCGCAGTTTGCCGAGCGCTTTGCGATACCGGTCGTCCAGCATCGGCCACGTTATCTTTCGCTGCCGTCGTCGCATCCCATGAATCTCGGATTCAATCCGGCGCGCGTCGTGCAGAAGGCGGATGCGATTCTGGTGGTCGAGAGCGACGTCCCCTGGATTCCAAGCCAGGCCGCGCCCAACGCGGACTGCAAGATCATCCAATGCGGGCTCGACCCCTTGTTCACGCGCTACCCGATCCGCGGCTTTCCCTGCGACATCGCAATCACGGGAAGCACGCTCGCGACGCTTTCCGCGCTGACCGCGGCTCTCGAGGAGGGGTGCGCTGCCGAAGCGGTTGCGCTGCGTCGGGGCTGGATCGCCGACGAGCGCGCAACGCTGACCGCTGCCTGGAAGACGGCGCTCGATGCCGCCGCCCGTCGGACCCCGCTCGATCCCGCGTGGGTGAGCCACTGTATCGACCGCGCCAAGGATCCGCGCTGCATCGTCATCAATGAGTACACGCTGTTCCCGGAATATTGCACCTTCGAGTTTCCGGATCTGTATTTCGGATCGAGTTCCGCGTCAGGCCTTGGTTGGGGCCCCGGCGCAGCGCTTGGCGCTAAGCTGGCGCGCCCGCACAGCCCGGTCATGGCCGTCGTCGGTGACGGCGCCTATATGTTCAGCAACCCTGCCGCCGTACATCATGCCTCGGCCTTGCACGATCTGCCCGTTCTGTTCGTCGTCATGAACAACGCGATGTGGGGTGCGGTCCAGCGCAGCACCCTTGCCATGTATCCCGACGGGCTGGCGTCCAAGAGCAACGAAGCAAACTTCGTTCAGCTCGGAAAACTGCCGGCATTCGAACAGATCTGCGAAGCCGCCGGCGGCTACGGCGAACGCGTGGACGATCCGGCGTCGCTTCCCGCGGCACTGAAACGCGCAATGTCGGTCGTAAAGAATGAAAGGCGGCAAGCGCTGTTGAATGTCATCTGCGGGCCCGGCGGGACGGCGTGAGCAGCCCGCGGGGTAGTCCGTCATCAGATATTTCGCAATCGATAGAGCTCGCCATACTTGCTTCGAAGATAGGAAAGGTAGGGACCTATATTCATGTCGTTGCCGGTCGCCCGCTCCACGAGCTCGTTCGGCTTGAACTTGCGTCCGTGTTGGTAGACACGGGAACGCAGCCATTGATGAAGCGTATTGAACTCTCCCGCTGCGATGTCGCGCGGGATTTCCGGATCAGATTTGATGGCCGCGTCATAGAACTGCGCGCTCAGAATGTTGCCGATGGTGTAGCCCTGGAAGCCGCCACCGATGGCGCCCGCATACCAATGGACGTCCTGCAAACAGCCGTCGCGGTCATCGGGAACAACAAGGCCGAGGTCGGCCTGCATCCTTTCGCGCCAGGCTTGGGGCAGGTCTTTCACGCGCAGGCGGCCCTCGAGCAAGTCCAGCTCCAGGTCAAAGCGCATCATGATGTGAAGGTTGTACGTCACCTCGTCGGCATCCGTGCGGATCGGAGATCGTTCGACTTTGTTGATAGCGCGATAAAACGATTCGGCCGTCACCCCGCGGAGCTGATCCGGAAAGACGCGCTGCAGCGCCGGGTAAAAATGCTGCCAGAAGGCGCGGCTGCGACCGACTATGTTCTCCCACAGCCGGGATTGGCTCTCGTGCACGCCGGCGGAAGCGCCCGATCCGAGCGGGCTGCCTTCGAGTTTGGAACTGATCCCTTGTTCGTACAGCGCATGGCCGGCCTCATGCAGTATCGAGAACAATGCCTGGCCGATGTCACGCTGGTCGACACGGGTCGTAATCCGCACGTCGCCTGCCGACAATGTCGTGCAGAATGGGTGATGGGTTTTGTCGAGCCGGCCACGGTCGAGGTCGTATCCGATGCGCTTGGCCACCGAGAGGCCGAAGTCGAGCTGTGCCGGCTCCTCGAAAGTGCCGCGCAGGCAGTCGTCGGCGACCGGCTGTTGATCGGCGATCGCGCGCACGATTGGCACCAGCGCTTCCCTCAGCGCGGCAAACAGGCTGCGCACCGACGCCGTCGTCATACCTTCATCGGCGCCATCGATCAAAGGGTCGGCCACGTGAGTGTAGGGCGCGAAAAAACCGGCGTACTCGCGACCGAGATTGACAGCCGTTTCGAGGAAGGGCCGCATGGTGGCAAAGTCGTTTGCCGGCCTGGCCCGGGTCCATGCATCGTATGAGGCGGAGCCGAACGCGCTGGCGCGCGCGACATATTCAGCGGGAACTTTGATCGCCTTTTCGAAGTCGCGCCTCGCCACGCGTATCAGGCTCGCGTCGTCCGAGTCATGGAGGAGGCTGCCGGCATGGCGTTCGAGCGCGTCGAGCAATTTACCGAGGCCCGGATCGACCGACTTTTCGTGCACCAGCCTGCTGAGAGTCGCGCCCTGGCGAGAGCGAGCGTCGGCCCCGCATTTAGGCATGTAGGTCGCGTGATCCCAGCCGAGCAGCGCGCCCGCGGCATGGAGGTCGTTCACCTCGAGCAGGCGGCGTTTGAGCTCCGCCAGTTTGGTCTCGGCCGACGGTCGGTTGCGCACGCTTCGCCCGGCTTTGGCCGGACTTTCCTTCGCGTCAACGCCAGCTTTGGCACTGCCGACACTGGTTGTGTTTGTTGTCAATTTTGAGGCCCTCCTCGATTGAACTTGTCGCCCCGGGCGTGGCATCGGTCGGCAGTGACTTTATCAAGGATGTGCTGCGATGCGAGGCCGGGACCAAGCAGCCTGCGCGCGACTGCCATGAACCGGTGATGCCCGTCCGTTCGGGTGGACGGCGCTGGCGGGAAATGCCTCGTCATGCGAGCATGATTCGTAGCTGCGAAGAGGACAAGCGAATGTCAGTCCGAGCGGGACGCGAGTTCCTGGCGATCCCGGGTCCCACCACGGTACCCGATGAAGTCTTGCGGGCGATGCATCGCCCAGCCGTGGACATCTATTCCGGCTCACTGGTGCAACTCACTGATAGCTTGTTGAGCGACCTCAGCCGCTTGTTCCGAACCAAGGGTCGTTCGTACATCTACATCGCTAATGGGCATGGCGCATGGGAGGCCGCGCTGACCAACGTGCTCTCGAAGGGGGACAAGATCTTGGTGCTGGAAAGCGGCCGGTTCGCGGTCGGCTGGGGCGATGCTGCGGCTGGGCTTGGCGTCGAGGTCGAGGTGCTCAAGGGGGATTGGCGGCGCGCCGTGCGTCCGGCCGAAGTCGAGGCGCGCCTGCGGAAGGACAAGGCGGGCAAGATCAAAGCAATATTGGTCGTCCAGGTCGATACCGCCTCGGGTGCCGCCAACGACATCGATGCGATCGGCCAGGCGATCAAGGCAGCGCGGCATAATGCTTTGTTCATGGTGGATGTGGTCGCCTCGCTGGGCTGCGTGCCGTTCGAGATGGATGCTTGGGGCGTCGATGTTGCAGTCGCGGGATCGCAGAAGGGCCTCATGACGCCACCCGGCCTCGGCTTTGTGGCCGTCAGCCAGCGTGCGCGCGAAGCTCACGCGCGGGCCGACTTGAGGACTCCGTATTGGGATTGGACCGCGCGCGACGGCAACCTGCATTATCAGAAATACGCAGGCACTCCGCCCGAGCACCTCATGTTCGGGCTGCGGCAGGCGCTGGACATGTTGTTCGAAGAAGGCCTCGATAATGTCTTTCTACGACATCGCCTGCTAGCGGAGGCAGTCCGCCGCGCCGTCGCGATATGGTCCCAAGGACAGTCGTTCGGATTCGGCATTGCGGAACTGCGCGAGCGTTCTGACACGGTGACGACCGTCCTGATGAACGGCAAGGGCGACCCGCGCCCCCTGGTCGAATATTGCAACGAAAAGTGCGGGGTCGTGCTCGGGATTGGCATCGGTGCGCTATCAGGCAAGGCTTTTCGCATTGCCCACATGGGCCACGTCAATGCGCCCATGATCTTGGGCACGCTCGGTGTGATCGAAATCGGCCTCAGGGCTCTGGGTATGCCGCACGGTACGGGCGGGGTGCAGGCCGCGATCGACTGGCTTGGTGAGAGTGTTTGTGCGTAGATCCGCTCAAACGCTATTCCGTCTTGATGTTCGATTCCTGGATCACGCGTGCGTAGTCTTCGTAGCGTTTGCGAAGTAATGCTCCGAACTCAGAGCCGCAGATTCCGACGGGAGAGAGGCCTTGTAGCTCAAGCTTCGGCTTCATGTCCGGCGAATTGATTGCGGCGGCGGCCCAGCCCGAGAGTTGGGAAAGCGAATCCTGCGGTGTCTTGGCCGGCGCAACCAGGCCGTACCAGATTTCATCTTCGTAATCCTTCAAACCAAGCTCCGTTATTGTGGGGACATCCGGCAGCGCCTCGGCGCGGGTTCGTGAGGTGGTAGCGAGGGCGCGCAACGTGCCGGTTTTCAGCTGCTCCACGACAGTCGGATAGTCCGCGAACACCGAGGTCAGGTGGCCCCCCAACAAGGCGTTGATGGCGGGCCCCGAACCGGCATAGGGAACATAAGTCATATTAACTCCGGCAGCGCGCTTCACTACCTCGAATGCAATGTGCAACGAGGAACCTGGCCCGCCGCTTCCCAGCGTCAGTTCGCCAGGCTTGGCTCGAGCCGCATCGAGCAACTCTGCGACCGTGCGATAGGGTGATGCGCTGTTGACGACGAGAACGATGGGCGTCGCAGCGAGATGGCAAATCGGCTCGAAACTCGTCAATGCATCATAGCTTACCTTCCTCAAAGTCGGATTGATGACAAAGGAAGGCGCCACGACCAGAACCGTGTTCCCATCAGGCGCGGCACGTGCCACAGCTTCCGTCCCGATGAGGGTGCCGGCACCAGGGCGGCTCTCCACCAAAACTGTCTGTCCGTTGGCGCGGCCGATCTGATCGGCAAGGAGGCGCCCGAGTATATCGGGACCGCTCCCAGGCGCGTAAGGAACGACAATCTTGATCGTTCTCGCGGTCTGGCTCCATCCGGCGGAGGGAGACATCATCAAAAGAATCAAAAGGCTTAACGTGACAGTGGTTCGACCTCGATAACGAAGGGTCATAGGTTTGCTCCCGGCAGGGACGGATCCCACCTAATACTGAACAGCGTACGTCAAAATAGGAGAGCAGGAAATACCGAAGCCCCCCACCCCTTGGTCCAAGATGGGGCTCGCGAGTTCATGTGGCCACGAACACGCTCTCATCCTGCGACTAGACGAAAGCTTTCCCACGCTGTCGGTGTTTCCCTTAGCACCGACGACCAGCTGGCGTTACCTTGTCGCTGCTCGACGAAGCGTCCGGCGAAGGCGAATTCGGCGGAACTCGCAGCGAAGGGAAAGGGTGACATCTCGTAGACGCCAGGTTCACGCGGACGAACGGTGATACTCACATCCTCTGCGGCGCTCAACGGCACGTGCTCGAATTGCTGCTCGGCGCGCTCGCTTGGGTGCACGCGGTTGAAATAGAGCGCGAGCGTGTCGAAGAATTGAAGTTGTTTGTAGTTCTGAAACAGGTGCTTTTCCTCGATCCACCCCGCAGCCTGAGGATCTTTTGCGATCTCGGCCTTGAGCTGTTTCTGCCGATCGATCTCGCGGTCGAGCATCCGCTCGGCCAACGGCCGGTCCTGCGGCGGAATCCTATCGATCAGCACCAGCCTCGAGAGGCCGTAGCGCCCGTTGTAGAGGCCCCAGCTATGCATGCTCGACAGCAGCCCGCAATACGGATGCCGCCGCTCGTTGAATTCGGGCGATCGCCGGCTCGTGACCGTGATGTATTCTGCCGGAGTCTCGACGAGATTGTAGGGGAGGCCGGTGTTCTTGTCGGTCACGGGATCGCGGTCGAACTCGGCCCATCCTTCGTCATGGTGTGAGACGACATAACACATCAGCTCATCGGGCTGCGTCGCTTCGAAACGATAATTACCGAAGGCGCGGGCAAACTGCCCGGAGAGCGCGGTGTGTTCGTGCATCATGATCGCCAGGCGTGGCTTGCCGGCAGGTGCCGTCTGAATGATCATCGTCAGGGCTCTCCAAGCTCGTCATCGCCGATGTAGAGTGCGGCCCGAAGGCCGTCTTCCCGCAGTTCTTCGCCGTCACGCGCTATGAAGCGAGCCATTGCGTGAACCGCTGCTCGATCTGAACAATCCGGTCTGCCTCCCACTGATCGTCCTCCCGGACGGAAATCGCCTGGTTGCCCTCGTAAGTCGGCAATTGCACGGCGATGTCCTTGGGGATGAACGCGTAGGCGTCCGGATGAATCGGGCCGTAGAAGAGCCGCGTGTTGAACTCGGCCTGCGGTTTGGCCTGGGAGGCGAATGCGATCAGCTCCCACGCGAGCTTGCGGTTAGGCGCGCCCTTGAGCACAGACCAAGTGCTCGTGCTGCGAACCGCCCCGTTCCATACGACTTCAACCGGTACGCCCTGCTGCTTGAGCTCGGTTGCGCGCGCGTTCCAAATCGACATCATGTCGACCTCACCGTCACGGATGAGTTGTTGCGACTGGGTACCCTCACGCCACCACACTTTGATGTGTGGTTTGATCTGATCGAGCTTGTTGAAAGCGCGATCGACGTCGAGCGGATAGAGCTGATCACGCGGCACGCCGTCGGCGAGCAGGGCGAAGATCAGGGTTCGCGGCGAATCGCTCAGGCATAGGCTGCGGCTACCCGGAAATCTCGCAATGTCCCAGAAATCCGCCCACGAGCTGGGCCCCCCGTTGCGATATCTGTCGCTGCGATAGCAGAGCGCCGTTCCCAGGATATTTTGCGCTATACCGTACCCATCGGCGACGACGGCATTCGGCGGCAGAGCATCCTTCCTGACGATCGTCCAGTCGATCGGCTCCGCGAGGCCCTCCCGGCTCGCCCGCAGCCACTGCATGGAGTTGACCGACGTCATGTCGAACTCGTAGGTGCGACTCTGCACCTGGGCCTTGATCTTGCCGTAGGCGACGGGTGTCACGGTGCGGATCTGGATGCCTGTCTCCGCAGTGAAAGGCTTGAAGAACGCGGCATCCTGGGCGGCCGTGTAGCTCCCGCCCCAGGAGTTCACATATAGGGTCCGTGTCTGAGCGATCGTGCGTTCAGTGATAATGAGGGGGCCCACTGCAGCCGTGGCGGCAGCTTTCTGCAAGAACCTGCGACGCGTCCGGTCGAAATGCCAGCTCGTCTTCATCTGCCCCTCCTGCTATCCGCCTCCCGTCCTGTCATCGGGTTGGCGGAGAAGATCGCATTCGACTGCTTGGCGGGAACATGTACCTCCGAGGGTGTCCCGGTGACGAGTGCAATCGGTCACTCTGCCTTGATATTGGCATCCCGGATGATAGGCCACCACTTCTCGATCTCGGACGACTGGTAGGCACTCAGCGCGTCGGGAGTCTGCTGCTCGCGCGGGAAGATCTCCTGGCCGACGTCCGCAAGGCGCTTTCGCACCGCCGGATCGGCCAAGGCCTCCACCACGGCGGCATTGAGCCTGGCGATGACGCTCTTCGGCGTTACCTTTGGCACCCAGATCGCGTGCCAGGATAAAACGTGGAAACCAGGCAGTCCGGCCTCGTCCACCGTGGGAACGTCAGGCGCTGCTGCCGATCGACTTTTGGCCGTGATGGCGTAAGCCTTGACGGTGCCGGCACGCACCTGCGGCGTGGAACTGGCCGCCAAGTCGATCATCATGTCGATTTGTCCGGCCAACAAATCCTGCATCCCGGGTCCGCTGCCCCGATAGGGCACGAACTGAAAGCGCGTCCCCGTCGCTTTCTGGAAGAAGACGCCCGCAACATGCGACGCACCGCCGGCTCCGGCCGTCGCTTGCGTCGCCGTATGCGGGCTCGCCTTCAGCCAAGCGATCAACTCCATCAAGTCTTTCGGGGGCAGGGCCTTCTTTCCGATCACGAGCAGCGGTTGGGCTGCGACCAATGACACCGGCTCGAAATCGTTCAACGGATCGTAGGGCAGCGCGAAAATCGCAGTATTCAAGACGTGCGTGGGCCAACTGCCCAGGATGAGCGTGTAGCCATCGGGTGCGGCGCGGGCGACCCGGCCAACACCGATATTGCCCGAAGCGCCTCCCACGTTCTCAATGACGACGGTTTGACCAAGCGGTCCTCGCATTCCATCGGCCATGATGCGGCCGATCGTGTCGGACGACCCGCCTGCGGCGAACGGCACGACCATTGTAACGGGGCGTGCAGGGTAGACCTGAGCTGTCGCGCCGCTGGCTGCCGAAGCGGCAATGAATGCGACGGCGATCAGCAGCTTCCACATCGATAGCACCCTCATGATTGCGACGCCGGCGGGACCTATTCGACGGTATCGTATCAAGCCGCGCTGCAGTCGGTCCAGGCGTGCCTTATCGCGCGGGGCATGCCAATCCTATGCGTTCCAAATGCATTGCGCTACGCGTCCTGCGTTCGATCCAACCTGCACGTCGTTCTGCTTTACACGCCGGAAAATGCATGTATCACTCAAAGAACCACGGGCGCCGCGAGAGAAATCGGCGGGGCAGCATTCGGCACATTGCCGAATCGTTTGAGTGCCGCGACGGCTGACACGGGTCCGAGATGAAGGTTGCTCCCTTCCAATACCATGCACCGCAAACGATTGACGAAGCGGTGAACCTTCTGGCTGAAGTCGCGCCGCTCGACGGCCGCATCCTGGCTGGTGGCCAGAGTCTCGTTCCAATTATGGCATTCAGACTGTCGCGGCCGGCCCATCTCGTTGACATCAATGGGGTGGAGGCGCTACGCCGACTTGTGGTCGACAACGATCATCTCTGCATCGGAGCTTGCGTCCGCCACTCTGCCTTCCATCGCCCGGTCGTCGAAGGCCCTTTGGGCAAGCTCTTGTCGGCCGTGGTGCGCCATATCGCACACTATCCTATCCGCGCTCGTGGCACCTTTTGCGGCAGCGTTGCCCATGCCGATCCGGCTTCGGAGTGGTGTACCGTTTCGGCCGCGCTCGGCGCCGAAATGGTCGCGCAGAGCGTTCGCGGGACGCGAGTCATTCCCGTGCACGAGTTTTTCGCAGGGATCATGACGACGACGCTGGCGGAAGATGAACTGCTGACCGAGGTGCGACTGCCCCTGCTTCCGCCCGGGACCCGCTTCGGCTTTTACGAATTCAACCGTCGTGCGGGTGATTTTGCGCTTGCCATGGCGCTGGCAGTTTATCGAGTCGAAGATGGACGGATCGTCGAGCCGCGGCTCGCCGTCGGCGGCGCCGAGACCCATGCTCGCAGGATTGCCGAGGCGGAACAGGTGCTGGTCGGTCGTGCACCCGCGGCCGATAGTTTTACTGCCGCCGCCGAGAGCGCGGCCGAGGTGATCGACCCGATGGAGGACGCGCAAACGAGCGCGGAATATCGCCGCGACCTTGCACGCACTGTCATGCGGCGCGCATTGGAGCAGTCGGCTCCGTGATCGGCGAGATGGAACTACGCAAGAAACAATGACGGGCGATGACTGAGAAGATCGAAATCCAGCTTCATATCAACGGACATGACTACGCGGTCCGAGTCGAGCCGCGAAAGACATTGGTCGACGTCATTCGCGACGAATGCGGGCTGACCGGGACGCATATCGGTTGCGAGCACGGCATTTGTGGCGCATGCACGGTGATCCTCGACAATGACGCGGTAAGGTCCTGCCTGATGTTCGCGGTGCAGGCGAAGGGTAAACGCATCCGGACGGTCGAAGGCCTTGCGGACGGTGACAAGCTGCATCCGCTGCAAGACGCATTCATCACTCATCACGCGCTTCAGTGCGGCTTTTGTACGCCGGGCTTCCTGATGCTGGCGGTCAACGCGTTGGAGACCAATCCCGACCTGACGGACGAGGAGATTCTCGAGGTTCTGTCGTCCAATCTCTGCCGCTGCACGGGTTACCAGAACATCGTCAAAGCCGTGCGCAGCACGGCCGCCGACATGCGTCGGACGCCGACGCGCTGATTCCGCGGCGAAGCGCTTCGGCCATGCAAAACTCAGGCGACCCGCATGCGTGCCTCCGCGCCGGGCCAGCATGCCGTGATCTGCTCGCTGGTCACGACTTCTCCGAAGAACTGGTCGATGTTATGGAGAGTCGCGTCATGCGCCGCCTGCGAGAAGGTCGCAGAGCAATCGCTCGTGAACACGACGTAGTAATCCTTCAGGAAGGCTTGGCGGGCCGTGGTCTCGACGCACACATTGGTGGCGACCCCGGTCATGATGACCGTGCGGATGCCGCGCGACCGAAGCACCAGGTCGAGATCGGTGCCCTCGAATGCGCCATAGCGGTGCTTGGTCACGATCACCTCGCTGGGAAGCGGCTTGACCTGAAAGAAGTCGCCGTTCCATTCCCCCGGCTCGCAGACCGGATAGGAAACATAGGCGCCGTTACGGCGGCGCTTGGCCTGCTCCAGCCAGACCTCGGACAGGTAATGGTTGGGACCGGTATTGTAGGCGCAGCGAATCCAAATGCATGGCACTTTCGCCGTCCGCGAGGCCTCGAGCAGCCGCTCGAGCCGGGGAATCATCCGCTTGACCAGCGTCAGATCGCGGCCTTCGCGATGCATCGCGCCGCCGTCGGCGCAAAAATCGTTTTGCACGTCGACCAGGATGAGTGCGCTGTGCTTCGGATCGACTTTCTCGCTCAGGGTGTTGAGCATCGCGCTATCCTCCCTTTCCTCACGGCTTCCAGATCATGGCATCGAGATCGAACGGCTTGGCGAGCTTCTGCCGTACGGCGATATCGAGGTTGGCCCTCAGGCTCGGGACGTTGAACTCGGTGGTGTATTCCGGCAGGTTCATCGCCGCGACCACGTCGGGCCTTGCGCCCGAATATTTCGCGACAAAGTCGTCGCGTTCTTCCTTGCTGGCATTGATCAGGTAGGTGGTGGCGCGATCGATGGCGCGCCGGAAGCGGCGCACCACGTCCGGGTTGGCTTTGACCCAGCTCTCCTTCGCCAGATAGCCGGTGATGTCCATGCGGGGCACATTCTCCTGGTAAGGATATGAGAGTACCCGCGCGTTCCCGCTCTTGAGCATGAAGGTCAGGAACGGCTCCACGTTCCACACCGCGTCGAGACGGTTCTGGAACAGCGCATCGGCCATCTGCGGAAATGGAATCTCCAGAAATTGCACCGAAGTGGGGTCCACGCCGTTCCGCTGCAGCCATTCGCGCATATGGGCGTAGTTCACGCTGTTGATCAGGCCCGCCGAGACTTTCTTGCCGATCAGGTCTTTGGCGCTCTGAATGCTGTCGTTGCTGCGCACGGCGACGCCTGAATTGTCCGGCGGGTTGCTGCGAATTCTGGCGCTCGCCGCGATGAATACGATGTCGAGCCCGTTGCCGCGCGCCACCATAGGCTCGAAAATCGAGCTGCCGCCGATTTCGGCGCTGCCGCCATACACAGCCTCCACGGCGATTGCGCCCTGATTGACGTTCGTCCAGGTGACATTGAGATTTTCGTCGCTGAAGAAGCCTTTGTCGCGGGCGACGACGAGCGGGGCATAGTTGGTGACTGGAATGACCGCGATGCGAATCGCTGCCGGCGGCGGCTTTGTTTGTGCGTGCAAGGCCTGCGGCGCCATGCCGACGATGGCGGCACCCAATGTCAATGTCAGGATCGTGCGCATGATGAGCATCAATCGAATCTCCTGGGTTTCTCGGTCCTGCAATTCAAATTCTGCCGCTGCTCTCGTGATGCCAGCGGACGAGGTTCGCTTCGATCACAAGGAATATGCGGTTGAGGGCATAGCCGAAGATCGCCAGCGTGAAGATACCAGCATACATCTCCGGAACCTTGAACGTCCGCTGCGAGAGCAGAACAAAATAGCCGAGCCCGTCGTTGGAGACGATCATCTCGCCGAGAATCGCAAGGATAAGCGAGATGGCGAGGCTGATGCGCATGCCGGTGAGGATTTGCGGGCTGGCAGCCGGAATGACAAGCTCGCGAAACGTCTGCAACGTGGTCAGGCCGAGCGTGCGGGCGGTGTCGAACTGGACCCGATCGATCGAGCGCACCCCGCTATACGTGTTCAGAACTATCGGAAACAGCGAAGCCAGGAAAATCAGCACAACCTTCATTTCATGGCCGATACCGACGAACAGGACCAGCAGGGGGAGATAGGCAGGCCCCGGGATCGGCCGCAGCACTTCAACGAGAGGCTCGAACAGATTGTAGAGCGCGCGATAATATCCCATCGCCAGCCCAAGCCCGATACCGAGCACGACCGCGAGCCCATAGCCCAGCATCTGCCGCCAAAAGGTCGCGAGCAGATGCGTTGCCAGCGTCCCGTCCACGATGTTCTCGAACCAGGCCTCCAGGATCCGCACGACCGTCGGCCACGTCGGCGACTGCACGACATACATGGCGGAGAGCTGCCACAACAGGAGCAGCAGCGCGATCAAGAGCACGCCGGACAGCCGGGAATCTCGCAAAACCGCGCGCGGCTTCGAATTCATGGGACGTCCGCCCGTCCGGCCACGACTTGCGTCACCATGCTGCGATAGAGGCGTTCGCGCAGCTCGAGGTAGGTCCGTTCGCTGCGTGTTTCGATCTGCCGTCGCGGATAGGCCAGCGGCACCTCGACTTCCTCGGCAATCGTGGCCGGCGAAGCGCTGAGCATGATGACGCGCTGTGCGAGATAAAGCGCCTCGTCGAGATCGTGGGTGACGAACAGAATCGTCAGTTGAAGTTTGCTCCAAAGCTCGAGCAAGAGATCCTGCAATTCGACGCGCATCATCGCATCGAGCGCGCTGAACGGTTCGTCCATGAGGAGGATTTTCGGCCGACGCGCGAGGGCGCGAGCAATAGCGACGCGCTGCTGCATGCCGCCGGAAAGCTGATAGGGATAGTAGTGCGGGTAGCGGCTCAAGCCGACAAGATCGAGATGCTCGAGACAGATCTTCTCCAACGCCTTGCGCGACGCGTTGGACTGGTATTTCACCCCGAGCAGAACGTTTTCCAAGACCGTCTTCCATGGAAAGATCGACTTCGTGTACTGCTGGAATACGAACATCATCTCGGGACGCGGCTCGCCGATCCTTTCGCCGTTGAGCCGGACCGTTCCCGCGGTCGGCTCCGAGAGACCCGCCATGATATGCAGGAGGGTCGACTTGCCGCAGCCGGATGGTCCGATCAGCGCGACGAACTCGCCTTGCCCGACCGCAAACGTGATGTCCTTGAATGCGGCCCGACCATGGGACGTGAACCGCTTCTCAAGCCGGTCGACCAGGAGATAGTCTGCCATATGCAATTGCTGGATGCCGTGCGCCAGGTTGCTCCCGCGAAGAGGGTGGTGAGATCACTGCAAAATACAATCAAATCCTATGCCAACCGCTGCACAATAGCCAACGCACCGGGCCGGCGGGGATATGCGTTCGGGCGGTGCCGGAATGCGCAAGGACTGAGCAGGCGCCGGCTCTGTCTGTTCATCCAGAATCGTCTTCTCAGCACCATCGAGCTCTCGGTAAGGAGACCGCATGCCGATCGACGTTCATGCCCACTACGTTCCGCCGCAATTGATCGACGCCATAGGGACCCGCGGAAAGCACATCGGCGTGCGGCTGGAGCCGTCTAGTGGGGCGCCGCCTGCGCTGCACTTCGACTACGGCTTCAAAGTCCGTCCGTTTTTCCCGCGTCTGGTCGAGCCGGTGGGCGAACGGCTCGCATGGCTGGACGAGCAGGGCATCGACGTGCAGATCGTCGGCACTTGGCCCGACATTTTCGGCTACGGCCTTGCCGCAGACGCGTGCATCGCTTGGCATCGGATGCTCAATGACACGCTGGCGGCGTGGTGTACGGATAACGCTAATCGGTTTGCCTGGATCGGCTCCGTCCCGCTGATCGACGCCGAGGCCGCCGCCCGGGAGCTCGAGCGTGCCGGCGGGCTTGGCGCCTGCGGTGTGATCATTTCCTCCAACATCGAGAACATCAATATCGGCGAGCTTCCGCTCGATGCGTTCTGGCGCAAGGCCGAAGCGCTCGGCATGCCCGTGCTGATCCATCCCGTGCTGGTGGGGCCCGCGCCGCGCGCCGCAAAGTTCGGTCTCGCCCAGGTTGTGCAGTACACGTTCGACACCACGCTCGGTATCGGCTCGGTGCTGATGTCCGGGGTGCTGGACCGCTTTCCCAGCCTCAAGCTGGTGCTGTCCCACGGCGGAGGTGCGTACCCCTATCTCGCCGGCCGTTTCGACATCATGCATCGGCGCATGGACCGGGCCGCGCAGGGCGATGTCGCGGCCAAGCTGCCGTCGGCCTATGCCACGCAGATGGCCTACGACAGCATCGTGCACGCGCCCAAAGCCTTGCGCTTTCTCATCGACGTGGTCGGGCTTGATAATGTGGTGCTGGGGACTGATTATTCGTTCCCGCCGGCCGATATGGAGCCGCTCACGCACCTGCGTTCGGCCGGACTGTCGGCAGCCGAGATCGATGCCATCGCCGATACGAATCCGCGCCGTGTCTTCGCGCGTCTGAGGTGATGATGACGGAGCAATCGCCCTGCGAGGTAAACGCAATCTGTTGAAGGAGAGAACTTGATGATCCTCGCACGGGGATTCGCCGCACTTGCGGTCGCCGGCCTGATGTCCGGCGCCGGCCAGGCGCAAGAGCTCAAACCGGTCAAGATCGGCGTGGTCAATTTGAGCACCGACGTCGCGTTCTACATCGCCGAGAAGCGCGGCTATTTCAAAGCGGAAGGGCTCAAGGCCGATTTCGCCTATTTTGATTCCGGCGCCAAGATGATCGTACCGCTCGGCACCGGCGCGCTCGACACCGGGGGCGGCGCGACCTCGGCAGGTTTCTATAATGCGGTCGATCGCGGCATCGAGCTTCGCATCGTCGCCGACAAGGGCATGAGCGTCGCCGGCTACGACTATAAGGCGCTGGTGGTGCGCAAGGACCTCGTCGACAGCGGCGCGTTCAAGTCGTTGGCCGACCTGAAGGGCAAGAAGGTCGCCGTGGTCGCCCAGGGCGCGGCCGACGAATCGGTCCTGCATCAGGCGCTGCTCAAGGGCGGCCTCCAGGACGCCGACATCGAGCGGGTGTACATCCCGTTCTCGCAGCAGCTGATCGCGCTGCAGAACAAGGGCATCGACGCGGCGATCGCGGGCGAACCGGATATCACGCATATGCTGCGCACCGGCGTCGCTGTGCGTTTCGCCGGTCTGTCAAAGTTCTATCCGCACGAGGCCGCCTATGTCCTCTACAGCGGCAGGTTCGCGCAGGACAAGGAGACCGGGATCAAGTTCCTCAAGGCTTATCTGCGCGCCGTACGCGACTACGACCGTGCTCTGAAGGACGGTAAGCTCGCCGGCGCCGGCGGCGAAGAGGTCGTGCAGATGCTCGGCGAGATGACGGGGGTGAAGGATCTGTCGATCTTCCGGGACGCCGTCCCTCCCTATATCGATCCGAACGGCGCGCTCTACATGACCGCCCTGCAGACGGACCTCGACTACTTCAAGCAGCTCGGGCTGGTGAAGAAGGACGTGGCGCTCACGCGCGTGATCGATCGCTCGTTCGCCGAGGCGGCGGCCGCCCAGCTCGGCCCCTACAAGAAGTAGCTGTGAACGCAGCGCGGGCCCGATGGCCGTCGATGTAAAGAAGGGTGACGGCTGGGTCGGCCGCTCGATCCGGCGCCTCGAGGATCCCGCCCTGGTGGCCGGCAATGGCCGGTTCACGGGCGATCTGCCTGCGGCGCGCTGGGTTCGTTTCGTGCGAAGCTCGGTCGCGGCGGGCCGGATCAGGCGGATCACGGCGCCCGAGGGCGCGACGGTCATCACCGCCGCAGAGCTGTCGGGGGTGAGAGCGATCCAGCCGATGCTGCACAAGTTCAACTACGTGCCGATCAGCCAGCCGGTGCTGGCGAAGGATGTGGTGCGGTTTGTCGGCGAGCCGATCGCCGCGGTGGTCGCTTCGACCAAGGAGGAGGCGGAAGACATCGCCGATCTCGTGGAGGTCGAGATCGAAGACATGCCGGCCATCGTCGGCGCCCAGGCGGCATTGGCCCCCGGTGCTCCGCTCGTCCATGACGAGGCGCCCGGGAACGTCGTGGTTGAAGGGCGGCTGAAAACGCCCGGGCTCGACGCCAAGCTGGCGAGCGCCCACCGGCGGATCAAGGTCGACATCCGCTCGCACCGGCAGAATGCCTTGCCGCTGGAGCCGCGCGCCGCGCATGCGGCCTGGGACGCCGCCAGCGAACGTGTGACGTTGACCTGCGCGACGCAGATGCCGCACGCGATGCGTACGATCATCGCCGACCTGATCGGGATGCCGGAATCCGATCTGCGAGTGATCGCGCCTGATGTCGGCGGGGGCTTCGGGCAGAAAATGTCGCTGGCGCCCGAATTCGTGGTGGTGACCTGGCTCGCGCGCCGATTCAGGACATCGGTGGCATGGGTGGAGGACCGGCGCGAGAACCTCGTCGCCTGCTTCCATAGCCGCGACCAGTCCATCTCGCTCGAGGGCGCGTTCGACGCCGATGCCAGGCTGATCGCCCTGGCCGCCGACATCGTCGCAGATGTCGGCGCTTATTCGTGCTATCCGACCACCTGCGGCGTCGAGCCGCTGATGGCGATGACGGAGATGCCCGGTCCCTATGACGTGCGCGAATATGCCTGCGTCTCGCGCGGGGTCGTGACCAACACCTGTCCGATGGCGCCCTATCGCGGCGTCTCGCGTCCGGTGATCACGTTCACGCTGGAGCGGCTGATGGACAAGGCGGCGGCGGCTTTCGGCCTCGACCCGGTCGAGATCCGCCGCCGCAACCTAGTCAAGACGTTTCCTTACACGTCGGCGACCGGCTTGGTGTTCGACGAGGCGACCTATGTCGAAACCATGGACATGGCGGTCGAAGCCGTTGGCGTACCGGCGTTCCGCGCCCGCCAGGCGAAAGCGCGGGCCGAAGGTCGCTATCTCGGTCTCGGCTTCGCGACGTTTTCCGAACGCACGGGTTACGGCACGCCGGCCTTCGCGGCGCGCGGCATGGAGGTGACGCCGGGTTGGGAAACCGTAGAAATGACGATGGACCCGTCCGGCTTCATCGAAGCGCGGATCGGAGCATCCCCGCACGGACAGGGCCTGCGCACGACGCTGTCGCAGATCATCGCTGACGAACTCGGCACCTCGCCGGACCGCATCAAGATCGTGCACGGCGATACCGACCGCACGCCGTACGGCTGGGGAACCTTCGCCAGCCGGTCGCTGGTGATCGCCGGCGGCGCCACCCTGCTGGCGGCGGGCAAGGTCCGCACCAAACTCGTGAAGATGGCAGGCATTCTGCTCGAGGCGTCGGCGGAGGACATCGTGCTCGAAGCGGGCGCCGCCCGAGTCGCCGGAACCGATCGTGCCATCCCGATCACCACGCTGGCGCGCGCCGCCTATCATCAGACCTACCGGTTCAAGGGTGAGGTCGGCCCGGGCATCATCGAAAGCGCGACCTACGATCCGTCCGGAACATTTTCCAATGCCTGCCACGTCGCCATGGTCGAGGTCGACATCGAGACCGGCCGCGTCACGATCGAAAAGTTTGTGGTGGCAGAGGATGCCGGACGCCTGATCAACCCCATGATCGTCGACGGACAGATCCACGGCGGCGTCGCCCAGGGCATTGCCAACGCGCTGCTGGAAGAGATCATCTACGATGAGACCGGCAATATCCTCACGGCGACCCTGGCGGACTATCTGCCGCCGACCGCGCGTGAGATTCCTCCCATTGAAATCCACCATCTGGAAACATTGACGGAGGCCTCGCTCACCAAGGCCAAGGGCCTGGGGGAGGGCGGCGCCATCGGCCCGCCCGCCGCCGTCGTCAATGCCATCAACGACGCCCTGTCGCCGTTCGGTGTCTCGATCGACGAGTTCCCGGCGACACCGCAGCGCATCCGCGCGGCGTTGCGCGCGGCGTCCGCGCGGGCAGGCCTGACATGAGCTTCGTCGGACGATCCGTGACCCGTCTGGAGGATCGGCCCCTGGTGATGGGCCGCGGCCGGTTCGCGGCCGATGTCGCCTTTCCCCACATGGTGCACATGCGGGTGGTGCGCTCGGCCCACGCCCACGGGCGGATCCTGTCGATCGACACGGGCGCGGCGCTGGCGTTGCCGGGGGTGGTGGCGGTCTGGACGTCGGCCGACATATCGGAGATTCCGCCGATCGACTTCCGCCTCACCCGCATCGAGGGCCTGGCGCCCTACCGCCAGCCGATCCTGGCCAGGCAGCGCGTGCGCTATGTCGGCGAGCCGGTCGCGGCCGTGTTCGCGACCGATCCCTATGTGGCGGAGGACGCAGCCGATCTCGTCGCCGTGGCGGTCGAAGAATTGCCGGTCGTGCTCGACGCCACCGCCGCGCCCGGAGAATTCGAAGACGGCCGCTCGACCGAACCCGCGATCGTGGAAAAATCCTACGGCGACGTCGCCGCGGCGTTTCGCGATGCGCATGCCGTGGTCGAGCTCGATCTCGCGGTCGGGCGCCATTCCGGCGTTCCGCTCGAAACCCGTGGCGCCATCGCACAATACGACACCGCCAGGGACGTGCTGGAGCTGCACGGCGCCGCCAAGGTGCCGCACTGGAATCGCGACAACATCGCCCGCATGCTGGGCCGCGATCCCGCGACAGTGCATTTGTTCGAAGGGCATGTCGGCGGCGGCTTCGGCATTCGCGGCGAGCTCTACCCCGAGGACGTGCTGGTCTGCCTGGCCGCGCTGCGGCTCGGCCGTCCGGTGAAGTGGATCGAGGACAGGCGCGAGCATCTGATCGCCGCCAATCACTCGCGCCAACAGCAGCATAGGGCGCGCGCCGCGGTCGACGCCCAGGGCCATATTCTCGCCCTCGACGACGAATTCTTCCACGACCAGGGCGGCTATGTCCGCACCCACGCCGCGACGGTGCCCGATCTCGCGGCCGCGATGTTGCCGGGGCCGTATCGCGTGCCGGCCTATCGTGCGATCGGCCATGTCCGCCTCACCAACAAGACGCCGGGCGGCACCTATCGCGCCCCGGGGCGGTTCGAGAGTACGTTCGTGCGCGAGCGGCTGATGGACGCGATCGCAGCGCGACTGGGGCTCGATCGCATCGAGGTCCGGCGGCGCAATCTCGTTGCCAAAGCCGAGATGCCGTATCGACGGCCGCTGGCGACGCTCGGGACCGAGATCGTGCTCGACTCCGGCGATTATGCCGGTCTGATCGACAAGGCACTGACTGCCTTCAAATGGAATGCGCTGCAGGACGACCTCAAGCGTCGGCGTGCCGGCGGCGAATGCGTGGGAGCGGGCCTCGGCATCTTTGTCGAAAAGAGCGGCCTCGGTCCGTTCGACGGGGTGCGGGTGTCGGTCGGTCCGGCGGGCATGGTCGAAGTCGTAACCGGCGCCGCGTCGATCGGCCAGGGCGTCGAGACGGTGGTGGCGCAGATCTGCGCGGATGCGCTCGGCGTCGACTACAGGCGCGTGCGCGTCGTGCACGGCCGAACGGATCGCATCGCATTCGGGGTGGGCGCCTTCGCGTCTCGCGTCACGGTGATGACCGGGGAGGCGACCCGCCTTGCCGCGGTCGAGGTCCGCGCCAAGGCGATCGACGTCGCGGCCGAGCTGCTGCAGCAGCCCGCCGATGCGCTCGAGCTGATCGACGGCGCGGTGGTGCGCAAGGGCGCCGTTGCCGGGCCTTCCATGACGCTCGGCGAGGTCGCCAAGGCCCTGGAGCCGGCGTCGAAGCTGCGCGGCGCGCGCGCTCCGGGCCTCTCCGCCGACGGCTGGTTTTACAGCGATCACATGAACTATCCCTATGGCGTGCACATCGCCGTCGCCAGGGTCGATCGCGACACCGGCGGCGTGACCATCGAACGCTATCTGCTCGCCTATGACGTCGGCCGGGCGGTCAATCCGATGCTGGTCGAAGGTCAGCTCGCCGGCGGGTTCGCGCAGGGCATCGGCGGCACCCTGCTCGAAGAGTTCCTCTACGACGAGCGCGGCGAACCCTTGTCGGTCAACTTCGCGGACTATCTCATGCCCACCGTGCGGGAGGTGCCGGCGCCCGAGGTGCTGATCACCGAGGACGCGCCGTCGCCGCTCAACCCTCTCGGCCTGAAAGGCGCGGGCGAGGGCGGCATCAATGCTGTCGGCGCGGCAATCGCCTCGGCCATCGACGATGCGGTCGGAATGCCGGGCGCGATTACGCGGCTGCCGGTGACGCCGCAACGGCTGCGCGAGATTCTCAAGCGCGCCGGCCGCTGACCGTCGCCTGATCCCGAAAAGTTGCAGACTTTTCGGATGAGATCATGCGACCAAACAAGCACCAAGAGCGAAATCGCGTTTCGATCGGAAGCGACTTTTCTCTATTCAGGCGAGCTTCCTCAGCAGACGAATGACGGTTTTCTGTTCGGCGGCGGTGAGCGGCGTCAGGGTCTGGTGGGTGATTTGCCGGGCAACCTTCACCGCCGCATCCGCGACGGCGCGGCCGGTATCGGTCAGCGCGATGGCGCGGCGGCGGCGGTCGTTCGCATCCGGGCGGGCGGTAACGAGGCCGCGCATCCCGAGCCGATCCACGACGCCTTTGGTGGTGGCGGCGTCGAGATAGATCAGGCGGCCGAGCTGGTTCTGCGAGCACGGTCCCACCTCGCGCAGTTTGGCGAGCGCCGCGAATTGCGTCTGCGTCAGCCCCTTGACGATCCGCGACATGAAGATCGAGGTATGCCGCTGCATCGCGACACGCAGCAGGAAGCCGACCTGATCGTCGAGCCGATACTCGGATGCAGCCGCAGGTCGGGGGCGGGGGGCCATGGTCATACCGACAGCAGGCGGCGCTGCGCCGCGACGTCCTTGGCGAGATCGGCCATCGGACCGTGCCATTGCAGCTGGCCCTTCTCCAGAACATAGGCGCGGTCGCAGACGAGTTCAGCGAAATGAATGTTCTGTTCGGACAGGAGCACTGACAGGCCTTCCTTCTTGAGCTCGATGATGGTGTTGGCCATCTGCTCGACGATGACAGGCGCGACCCCTTCGGAGGGCTCGTCGAGCAGCACCAGGAGGGGATTGCCCATGAGCGTGCGGGCCACCGTCAGCATCTGCTGCTCACCGCCGCTCATATGGGCGCCGCGGCGGTCGGGCATGGCGCCGAGATTGGGAAAGATCGCGAACAGCTTTTCCGGTGTCCACGATGGCGCCGGACGGCCGTCGGGCTGATGTCGCACGGGCTGGCGACCGATGTCGAGATTTTCCAGCACGGTGAGATCGGAGAAGATGCGCCGGTCCTCCGGAACGAAACCGAGGCCCCGGCGCGCGATCTCGAACGGTTTGAGCTTCGAGATATCCTCGCCGAGAAAGCTGACGGTTCCGGCGCGCTGCGGAATCAGCGCCATCAGCGCCTTGAATGTCGTCGACTTGCCCGCGCCGTTGCGACCCATGAGCGCGACTACCTCGCCGCGATCGACGTGAAAGGATGGCTCGAACAGGATTTGGGCGGCGCCATACCACGCCTTGAGGCCCTTGACCTCGAGCATGCTCACGGCCGCGCCTCGCTACGGGGCTTGTAGGTGCTGCCGGTGCCCAGATAGACCGCCTGCACCTCGCGATTGTCGCGGATGGCTTCGGCATTGCCGTCGGCGATCAGCATGCCGCGCGCGAGCACGATGATTCGGTCGGCATAGGCGAACACCACGTCCATCGAATGTTCCGTGAACAGGACGGAGATTTCGCGCTCGATCACCAGGCGCTTCACCAGCGCGATCAGATCATGGCGCTCGCGCGACGCCATGCCGGCGGTCGGCTCGTCCATCAGCAGCAGGCGCGGATCGTTGGCCAGCGCGATGGCGAGTTCGACACGCTTCACATCGCCGTAGGCGAGTTCCTTGCAGGCGCGCGCGGCGGCGTCCGCCATGCCGACCTGGTCGAGCAGTTCGACCGCGCGGGCGTGATGGCGACCCGCGAACGCAGCGCCGAACCGGAAAAGCTCCCTGTGATGGCTCACCAGCGCCATCTGGACGTTCTCGGCCACGGTCATCGAACCGAACGTCGCCGCCACCTGGAAGGTGCGGCCGACACCGCGGCGCCAGATGTCGCGCGGGTGCAAGCCGACGATGCTGCGATCCGCGAACCGGATGTCGCCGCGATCGGGCGCGAGCTGGCCGTTGATCATGTTGAAGCAGGTCGATTTCCCCGCGCCGTTGGGGCCGATCAGCGCCAGAAACTCACCGTCTCCGACGTCGAAGCTCACGTTCTCGACGGCATGCACGCCGCCGAACGCCTTGGACAGGTTGCGGACGGAGAGGATGCTCATGCCGGCTTTCTCCGCGCCGCCAGCCGCTTGCTCAGCGCGCCGACGATGCCGCCGGGGAACACCAGCACCAGCAGCAGGATCACCGCGCCGAGGAGGCCGCGCCAGAACACGGTCTGGCGCATGACATTGTCCTGCAGGAACGTAAAAACGGCGGCGCCGACGATGGGCCCGGTCAAGGTCTGGATGCCGCCCAGCAGCACCATGACCATGGCGTCGATCGAGCGTGACACCCCGGCCACGTCGGGGGAGATCGTTCCCTTGGCGAAGGCGAAGATGCCGCCGGCGATGCCGCCGAACGTGCCGGCAATGGCAAAGCCGATCCAGTGCACGCGTTTGACATTGATGCCGATCGCCTCCGCGCGCAGCGGCGAGTCACGCCCGGCCCGCATGGCATAGCCGAACGGCGCGAACAAGAAGTGGCGCAGCAGCAGGACCCCCGCGACCACCAAGGCGACGGTCATCAGATAGAAGGCCGGCCGGCTGTCGAACGGGGCTTGTGGCCAGATCCCGAGAATGCCGTTGGAGCCGCCGGTGACGCCCTCCCACTGGAACAGGATTGACCAGACGATCTGCGCGAAGGCCAATGTCAGCATCGCGAGGTAGACCCCCGACAGCCGCACCGCGAACCAGCCGAACAGCAGCGCACCCATGAGCCCCGCGACCGGCGCCGCAATCAGGGCGACCGGTGTCGGCGCGGCGAGGAACTTCACCATCAGGGCCGCGCCATACGCGCCGAGACCGAAATAGGCGGCGTGGCCAAAGGAGTGCATGCCGCCCGGACCCATGATGAAATGCAGCGAGGTCGCGAACAGGATTGCGATCAGCACGTCGATACCGAGCACCAGCGCATACGGCGAGACCTTGTTGGCAAACGGCAGCAGCAGCAGTCCGACGAGGATCGCGGCCGCCACCGCCTTGAGCGGCAAGCTCGCGGGGCGGATCGGATCGTCGATCTCGGCGGGATTGCGCACCGCTGCTTGCGGCCGTCCGAGCAACCCATAGGGCCGCACGATCAGCACGACCGCCATCACCAGGAATTCGGCGACGATCGTGAGCTTGGAGAAGTTGACGGTGAACCCGCCGAAATCGACCACGCCGAGCCCGATGCACAGGGCCTTCACCTCGGCGATGATGACGGCGGCGAGGAAAGCCCCGCTGATCGAACCCATGCCGCCGACCACCACCACCACGAAGGCGTCGCCGATCACGATCAGGTCGAGCCACAGATTGGCCGGCTCGCGCGCAACCTGCAGCGCGCCGCCGAAGCCGGCGAGGAGAGAGCCGAGCACGAACACGACCGTGAACAGCATCGCCTGGTTGACGCCGAGCGCGCCCACCATTTCCCGGTCCTGGGTAGCGGCGCGGATCAGCCGGCCGAAGCGCGTCTTTGCCAGCATTAGATGCAGCAGCAGCAGCACGACCGGGCCGACGACGATCAGGAACAGGTCGTAGCTCGGGAAATTCCGCCCGAAAATCTCGACCGAGCCGCGCAAGCCCGGTGCCCGCGGCCCGAGCAGGTCTTCGGGCCCCCAGATGTATTGCGCCACGTCGTTGATGACCAGGACGAGCGCGAAGGTGGCGAGCAGCTGGAACAGTTCCGGTGCCTGGTAAATGCGACGCAGCAGCAGGATCTCGATCAGGCCCCCGAGCGCCGCCACCACCAGTCCGGCGACGACGATGCCGCCCCAGAAGCCCAGCACCCCGCCCACCTTGATGGCCAGGGTCGCAGCGAGATAAAGCCCCAGCATGTAGAAGGAGCCGTGAGCGATATTGATGATCCGGGTGACGCCGAAGATCAGCGACAGACCGGCGCCCACGAAGAACAGGCTGGACGCCGCGGCAAGCCCGTTGAGCGCCTGGAAAAGGAGGGCTTCGAGACTCATGGCGAGGAAGCCGCCTTAGAGCATGATCCCGAAAAGTTGCAGACTTTTCGGATAAGATCATGCGCCCGAACAGATGCTTAGAGCGAAATCGCGATTCAATCTGAAGCGATTTCGCTCTAGCCCATACCGATCCGGTTGATCAATCCACGTGACGGTCGCCCGCCGCGCCGGAGAGGAACCGATCTCGGATTGATCCGAGATCGATGCGCGGGGGAACGCTAGTTGATCAGGCGGACCGAGCGACTGCGGTCAGTTCATCGCCGCTGCCGGACGCAGCTTCTTTACCTCATCGTCGGACGGCAGCACGCTCGCGCCGTCAACATATTTGAAGTCGGTCATCGTGCCCTTGCCGTCTTTCAGCGCGATCTGGCCGACATACGCGCCGACCGTCGCCTGATGGTCGTTGGCGCGGTATTCGAACGGCCCGAACGGGCCTTGGACTTTGAGGCCGCGGAAGGCGGCGATCAGCTTGTCGGTATCGGTCGATCCCGCCTTGGTGATGCCGGCGGCGAGCGAGTTGATGGTGTCGTAGCCGACCACCGAACCCAGCCGCGGATAGTCGCTCCAGCGTTTCTGATAGGCGGCAACAAACGCCTTGTGCGCCGGCGTGTCGATCGCCTCCCAGGGATAGCCGGTGACGGTCCAGCCGACTGGCGCCTCGTCCTTGAGTGGATCGAGATATTCCGGCTCGCCGGAGAGCAGGCTGACGACGGCGCGGTTCTTGAACGTGCCGCGGGTGGTACCCTCGCGCACCAGCTTGGCGAGGTCGGGTCCGAACAGGACGTTGAAGATCGCGTCGGGCTTGGCGTCGTCGATCGCCTGCACCACCGC
>JGI12053J15887_10000114_pt1 | contig 25747 bp, 21 predicted proteins | sample MedBloCAOM1_O3_FD_15887 | JGI IMG/M metagenome (IMG submission 15887)
GCGCATTGAGCGCCTGCTCGCGCCGCGCCACCAACACCACCTCGTGACCGTTGGCGGCGAATTCGTGTGCCAGCGCAGCGCCGATGCCGGCCGAAGCGCCGGTGATCAGCGTGACCGGGCGCTTCTCCTGCGCGGCTTCGGTCACGACGGATCGGTCCCGCGCCGGTTCGCCACCTGCTGGCCGAGCTCGATGCGTTCGCGCGCTGAAATGCCGAGCAGATCNGCGGCGCGCCACATCAGGTTGCTTTCGAACTCGGTGACGCGACCGTCGGCATAGATGATCTCCCACATCATCTCNACCACGCGCCGGCGTCCGACCTCGTCGAGCGAGCGATTGATCAGGCTGGTGAAGTGATAGAGGTCGATCGCGTCATGCTCGGCCTCGGTCGCCTCGGCCACCAGCTCGTCCGTCGTCGCCTCGTCGAGGTCGAACTGCCGCTTGATCACGGCGTGCAGCTTCGTCCGCTCGCGGTCGGAAATATTGCCGTCGATCGCCGCGGTGTGGACCAAAAGCGCCGCCGCCGCGAGGCGGTAGTCGTTGTGCTCGAAATGGGTCGGATGCTTGCCGCCTTCCGAGACCTCGGACAGAAATTTGCGAAAGCTGTCGAACATGCCTTGGCGCCATGAATGAGGATGGGGATGCGTAAGCCGCTCCGGACCGCGCCAAGTTGCACGCCGTCGCCGCAATGTCTAGCGGGCCCGGTCGGGATTCGCGCACCGGGACGGGCGCCCGAGATGAACCGCAAATGAACGCTAGACCAATGATCAGACAAGCGAATTTTCGTCGAGTCGATGAACGAAACGGTCGTCGCCCGCGACCAAGAAACGATCGTGAACTCACGCAGGTTCGCTGATCCCCCGCATCCGACACGATCAATCGGAGCCCCGGCGCCGCCAGGGCTCTTCGGATTCCGAACCGCCGCAATGCGATGCGCGACCGCCGTTGATCGCATTCGACGCATGCGGCAACATGCGGGTTGCAGTTGGACTATGCTGAACCAAAGATATCCGCCCGCCGCATCGAGGCGCGGAAAACCGTACGAAACGGGACGAAACGGTAAAGGAGATATGACCGATGTCGAAGCCACGGATCAGCTACGTCGACCCGGCCAACGTCAAGGACCCGGCCATGCTCGCGGAGTTCGACCGTTGCGCCCGTGAGGGCACGCCGCGGCCAGAGAGCCAGGCGGTCCGCGCCCATGTGCCGGCCGTGTTCTGGTCGTTCGCCAATTCGTGGCGCGACGTGTTCAAGAACGGTGTCGCCGATCATGCCATCAAGGAGCTTTGCCGCATCTATGTCTCGCGCTCGGTGCTGTGCGAGTTCTGCGGCAACCAACGCTCGATCAAGGCGGCGAAGCAGGGCATCGTCGAGGACGATTATCGTGACCTCATCAATTTCGAGAGCTCGACGCGCTACGACGAGCGGCAGAAGGCGGCGCTCGCCTATGCCGAGGCGATCACCTGGGATCTGCCGGTCGACGACAAGTTCTGGGCGCGGCTCAATCGGCACTTCAGCGAGCCGGAGCTGGTGGAGATCGGCTACTTCGTCGCCCTGACCATGGGGCAACAGCGCTGGCTGCGCACCCTCAACATCGAGCATCATCAGGTATTGGCAGGCACCGACGCCTCCATGGCGCCGGGCTTCGAGAGCGAGGACGCGCTCAAGCAATCCAAGCAATCCGCCGATTATTGGGCGAAGAAGAAGCCGCAAACGCAGGCGGCGGAGTAGCCTATCCGGATGGGCGACGTCTACCCGACCGTGAAAGTCGCGGCCGTGCAGGCGGCGTCGGTGTTTCTCAATCGCGAGGGCTCGACCGAGAAGGCCTGCCGGCTCATCCGCGAGGCCGGTGAGAACGGCGCGCGTGTGATCGGCTTCCCGGAAGGGTTCATTCCCGCGCATCCGGTCTGGTACCACCACCATGCCGCCACCGGCGCGCTGAGCAATCGGCTCGCCACCGAGCTGTTCAAGAACTCGGTCGAGATCCCCGGGCCCGAGATCGATGCGCTCGGCGCGGCCGCGCGCGACGCCAACGCCTATGTCGTGGTCGGCGTCTGCGAAAAGATCCCGGGCACCATCGGCACCATGTTCAACAGTCAGATCTATCTCGCGCCTGACGGCACGCTGATCGGCAAGCATCAGAAGATCATGCCCACGGTCGGCGAGCGGCTCGTGCATATGGGGGGCTTCGGCGACAGCTTCGGTGCGTTCCAGACCGAGTTCGGGCCGATGAGCGGATTGATCTGCGGCGAGAACTCCAATCCGCTGGCGGTGTTCGCGCTCACCGCGGAAGGCACGCGCATCCATGTCATGAGCTGGCCCAATCACTTTCCAACCAGCGGCGACCCGCTGCGCAATCGCGTCTGCGTCGATTCGCAGGCGTTCGCGCAGATGAGCAAGGCGTTCGTGATCTCGGCCTGCGGCACCGTTGACGAGCGCATGATCGAGATGCTCGAGCCCGGTCCCACGGCGGAGAAGTTCCTGCGCAGCGCCGATTGCAGCGGCGGCAGCGTGATCGTCGCGCCCAACAGCCGCATCATCGCCGGACCGATGGGCGCCGAGGAGGGTATCCTCTATGCCGACTGCAACCTCGAAATCGGCATCCAGATGAAGCTGCGGCACGATTTCGCCGGGCACTATAACCGCCCGGACATCTTCCACCTGCAGATCAATCGCTCCGCGCCCAAGCTCTATTCCGTGCACGGCCAGGACGATCCGGCGCTCGCCGCCGCACGCGCCGCGGCGGCGAAGATCGGGATGGCGCCGAGCGCGCTGTTGACGTCGCCCGAAGCGGGCAAGGACGAGGACGATCGCGGCGCTTGACGCCCCCAAGAGCGCGCGTTCTCGCTGGCAGAAGGTCAACTGACGGCCGACCGCTTCTGTGGCATGATGGCGGCGTAGAAAAAAAGAGCGAGGGAGGAAAAGATGAATTCGCGCAATTCAACAACGCGTCGCGAGGCGCTGCTCGGCGCTGGTGCCGTTCTGCTGGCGGCCCCCGCCTTGGCCCAGCAGCCGGCCGCTGGTCGCCCGGTCTATGCCTATGTGGGCTCGTTCACGAGCGCCGAAAGGAAGGCGCGCGGCAACGGCATCAACGTCTACCGGATGGATCCGGCGACGGGTGCCTGGAGCCATGTCCAGCAGGTCGGAGAGCTGGTGAACCCGTCCTTCCTCGTGCTCAGCAAGGACCAGCGCGCGCTTTATTCGGTTCACGGCGACGAGAACCATGCCACCGCTTTCGCCGTCGAACCCGAGAGCGGCAAGCTCAAGCTCTTGGGCCGCGCCGATACCGGCGGCAAGAACGGCGTACGGCAGGCGCTCGACCCCAGCGGCAGGTTCCTCGTCGTCGCGAACTACGCCAGCGGCACGGTGGCGGTGCTGCCGGTCGCGGAGGACGGCGCGTTGCGCAACCAGACGCAGCTCGTCGAGCTCAAGGGCACGCCCGGGCCGCATCGCGTGCGCCAGGTCAGCTCGCATCCGCATGACATCGTGTTCGATCCCTCCGGCCGGTTCGTGGTGGTCCCGGACTTGGGCCTCGACCGTACCTTCGTGTTCCGCTTCGATCCCGCCGCCGGCCAGCTGACCGAGGCGAGCTTCGTCGACGGACGCCCGACCTCGGGCCCGCGCCATGTCGCCTTCCACCCGACGCGCCCCATCATGTGGATTCTCAACGAGCTCGACTCCACGATGACCACCTGTCAGTGGGACGGCGAGCGCGGCGCGCTGCGCCCGGTGCAGGTCATCTCCACGCTGCGCACGGGCTATACCGGCAACAGCACGGCGGCCGAGCTTGCCGTCGCCCCTTCGGGCGCTTTCGTCTATGCATCGAACCGTGGCGGCGACGACGTCTGCGTCTATGCGGTCGACCAGGCCACCGGCGCGCTCAGCCCGGTGGAGTGGGTGCCGACCCAGGGCAAGGGCCCGCGCTTCATCGCCCTCACGCCCTCCGGACGCCTCCTCTACGCGGCCAATGAGGTGGGCGACACGGTCGTCACCTATCGCGTCGACCCCGCCAGCGGCCGCCTCACCCCGACCGGCCAGGTGGTGCAGAACGCCACCCCGGTGACGATCGCGTTCACCGGCGGGTAGCACTTCCAGCGAAGTGGTGATCAGGGCGCATTCGCACGGAAGAAGTCCAACAGCACTTGTCCGGCGTCGAGATCCCGCGGCGCGCCATGGCCGCCGCCGACCACGCGATAGAACGCCACCGGCGCGCCGGCGCACCTCGTCCAGCGCGCAATCTCGACCTGGTTGCGGGTCGTGTTGGGAAGCACGGACTGCTCGGCAGTCGCCGTGCAACCATTGAGCTCGCGGAAAAATCCCACCAGGCGCTCGGCCGACCAGGCGTTGAAAGCATTGCCGGGCTGCACCATGCCGCCCGCATAAGGAACGATCTGGTCGGCGGTGCCGTTGATCATCAGCACGGCGATCGGCTTCTGCGGACGGCACTCGGCGCCGAGCACATCGGGCATGCCGCCGACCAGCAGTGCGGCCGCCGCAAACAGCCCGGTCTCGGCGCAAATCATGCGCAAAGTCATAAAGGCGCCGTTCGAGGAGCCCGCGAGATAAATGCGCCTTGGATCGGAGATGCCACGGCGGACGAGATCGGCAATGAGCAGCTTGAGGAAACCGACGTCGTCGGGGACGCCGCCGATCTGCGGGCTGTTCGCAACGAAAGCCGGCTCCTTGCCGGGCAGGAAGTGGTTCCACCGGTTGCGCAGCCCATCGGGAAAGACAGCGGCAAATCCGGCTCGCGGCCCCAGCTGATCGAGCGCGGTGCGGCGCGCTATGTCGGCGCCGGTGCCGTTCAATCCGTGCAGCATGATGACGGTCGGGCTTGGCGCCTGGCCGGACGGCCGCACCAGCAGGAACCGTCGCGCTTGTCCATTGACCATGATATCCATCGGCTCGGCAGCGGAAGGCTTGCCAAGTGACGCTTGGCCCGGCGCGTCGCAGCGATACATCCACCGCGTATCGCCGCCGCCGGTGAAGCGTCCGCCCGCGATTTCCTTGCGGCCCGCAACCGTCGATTCGAGGACACGCGCGCGACCCGGCTCGACACGATAGACGGACTCGGCGGGTTCACCGTCGCGGGCGCCGCTCAGCGCGATCCGATCCGCACCCAAGTCCGACCCCCGCTCCCAGATGACGAGGAAGTCCCGGGTGGCAGGCCCGCTCATCATCTCGCGCTGCACCTGGCCGCTAGGGAGCGCACGATGCACGAAGTAACGATTGTCCCTGCCCACCGGCCTGGCGCAGTTGAAGGCAAAGGTCCCGAGCAGATTGTGCTTCTCGAAAATCTCCTTGACCGACGCCGCCTCCGCCGCGGAGGCGGCGAGCAGAGCCGCTGCAACAAGCAGCACGAACGTCACTCGCTTGTCCTCCCGCGGGTGCGACCCGACCGCGACGCACTACCCCACTGGCCTCACCCCGTCGCGCGCGCCATCGGTTCGGACTGGCCTTGAGATTGGGCTTGCGCCTTCGCCGCCAGGCGCTCCTGCACGAGCTTCGCCACCGTCATCATGTCGACCTTGCCGGTGCCGAGCACGGGCAGCTTCTCCTCGACCCAGACGTCGCCCGGGATCATCAGGTCGGAGGCGTGCTTGGCCTTGGCGAAAGCCTGGAACGCCGCCCGCGTCGCGTCCTTCTGTTGCGTCAGTAGAATGAGCCGTTCGCCCTTGCGCGCATCCGGCACCCCGACGACGGCCGACAGCGCGTTCGGCCACAGCTCGGCGGCCAGCGCCTCGACCGCGGCCAGCGAGATCATCTCGCCGCCGACCTTGGCGAAGCGCTTGGCGCGGCCCTTGATGGTGACGAAACCCTGCTCGTCGATGGTGACGATGTCGCCGGTGTCGTGCCAGCCTTCTTCGGGCGGCTCGAGCACGCCGGGCTTGTCGACCTTGAGATAGCCGAGCATCACGTTCGGCCCGCGCACATAGAGGCGTCCCCCCTCGTCGACGCCTTCGACTTTCTCGAGGCGCGCCTCCATGCCGGGCAGCACGCGCCCGACGGTACCGAACTTGTTGAACATCGGCGTGTTCAAGGCGAGCACCGGCGCGGTCTCGGTGACGCCGTAGCCTTCGAGAATGCGCAGGCCGAATTTTTCCATGTAGGTGCGGCGGGTCGCCTCCTTCACCGGCTCGGCGCCGGCGAGGATGTAACGCAGCGAGCGGAAGTCGTAGGGATGCGCCACCCGCGCATAGCCGTTGAGAAAGGTATCGGTGCCGAACATGATGGTCGCGTTCACGCCATAGATCAGCTCCGCCACGGTGCGATAGTGCAGCGGCGACGGATAGAGATAGATCTGGACGCCTGAGACGAGCGGCAGGATCAGCCCGACCGTCAAGCCGAACGAGTGGAACACCGGCAGCACGTTGAAGACCTTGTCTTCGCGGCCGAAATCGATGCGGGCGGCGGCCTGCGCGGCGTTCGCCAGCATGTTGCGGTGAGACAGCACGACGCCCTTCGGCACGCCTTCCGAGCCGGAGGTGAACAGGATCGCAGCCCAGTCGTCGGACTTGCGCGCGACCAGCGGCTTGTTGGCATTGAGCAGGCCGCGGATCTTGTCGCCGGCCGAGACCGTCGCACGGACGTCTTCGAGATAGACGATCTTGACCTCCTTCTCGAGCGCGGCAAGCAGGTTTCCGAGCTTGGCCCGCTCGATGAAGTTGCGCGACGTCAGGATGATATCGACCTGCGCGGCCGTGCAGGCGGCGAGAATGTTGGCCGCGCCGGACGTGAAATTGATCATGGCCGGCACCCGACCCGCCGACATCAGGGCGAGCACGGTCACGGCGGCACCGTTGGCATTCGGCAGCATGACGCCGAGCGCACGGCCTTCGGCCGCCAGCGGCATCAGCTTGGCGCCGAGGACGGCCGCACCGACGAGCAGCTTCTTGTAGGTGAGGGCGCCGGTCACGGGATCTTCGACCGCGACGCGGCCCTGGCCGTGGGTGTCGGCGGCCTGCATCACCGCTTCGACCACGGTGCGGTCGGTCGAGGTGGTGCGGAACACGAGGTCGGACATGATGCCGTAGAGCGCGGCGCCGGCTGCCAGCCGGCGCTTGCGGCCCTTGAGCTCGGGATCGACGGCGAGCTTCACCGGCTCGAGGATCGTGACCTTCACCTTCGGGAACCAGCGCCGACGCACTTGCTTTGTGGACAGGCGGCTGAACGGCGTCTGCTCCAGGCCCTCGATGCGCACCGGCACGATCTCGGCGTCGGATTTGTCCGCGATCATCGCGGCGCCGTCGTAGACCTTCATCAGGCTGCCGGTGACGGTGATGCGGCCCTCGGGAAAGATGATCAGAGCATTGCCGGCCCTGACGGCCTCGATCAGCGTGCGCACAGCCATCGGCTTCAGGGGGTCGAGCGGCATGGCGTTGGTGAGCTTCACGAACGGCCGCACCCACCAGCGTTTCGCAATTCCGACGTCGATGGCAAAGACCGGCTTGCGATTGCGCAGCGACAGCGCGAGCCCGGCGTCGAGGAAGCTCACATGGTTAAGCGCGATGATGAGGTTGGGGCCGGCATTGGTGAGATTGTCGAGGCCGTGCACCTCGATCCGGAACAGCGTGCGATAGATGATCGAGAGCGTATCGGCGAGCGCCGACGCCGGCATGGTGCGGCCGATGGCCACGGCGACCAGCAGACTGCAAGCGCCGAGCGCAACAAACAGCTGCGACGTGGTCATCCCGGCCATCTGCAGGAGCGCGACGATCAGCGCGCTTGCGGTCATGAATGCGGCGTTGAGCACGTTGACGGCGGCCACCACCCGGGCGCGGCGGTCGGCGCCGGCCCAGGCCTGCACCGCCGAGAACACCGGCACGATGAACAGGCCGCCGGCGATCGCAAGCCCAGCGAGATCGACCGCCAGGCGAATGCCGCGCAACGAGCCGAACAACGCCCAGAAGCCGGTAAAATTGGCGATCGGCGCGGCGCCCCAGGTCGACCAGCCGAGATCGATCGCGAACACACCGAGCAGGAACCCACCGATCACCGTCGGCAACAGGATGATGCGACCGGCGGCGAGCCAGGCGGCAAGGCCGGAACCGATCGCGATCGAGATCGAGAACACGGCAAGGCAGGTGGTCACGACCTCTTCGTCGCCGCCGAACACGTTCTTGACCAGCGGCGGCAGCAGCGAGAGCGCGACCGCGCCGACCAGCCAGAACCAGCTCGTCACCACGCCGCCCCAAAGCAGCCGCGGATCCTCGCGCAGGAATTTCAAGAGGCCGCCGGTGGAGACGAGGATGTTCTTCTGCACCACGAGATCGGGCGCCGCCTGCCCGGTGCGTGGAATGAGCAGGCTCGAGCCCCAGCACAACAGCGAGAACAGGATCATCAGCGTCGCGAACTTCGTGGGATCGCCGCCGTCCTTAGCGGCGAGGCCGCCGACGATGGTGCCGAGCAGGATGGCGATGAAGGTCGCACCCTCGACCAGCGCGTTGCCGGCGGGAAGTTCCGAGCGCTCGAGGTGATCCGGCAGGATGCCGTATTTGATCGGGCCGAACAGCGACGCAATGACGCCGAACAAGAACAATGCCAAGAACAAGACGTAGACGGAATGCAGGGCGAAGCCGAGCACGGCGATGAGGGCAATACCGATCTCGGCAAACTTCAATCGCCGCGCGACGACGGCCTTGTCGTAGCGGTCGGCGAGCTGGCCGCCGAGCGCGGAGAGGAAAAAGTAGGGCGCGATGAAGACCGCGGCGGCAAGCGTGATCAAGGCGTCTCCCTGCGAGCCGCCGATATGAAACAAGATGAGAAAGACCAGCGAGTTTTTGAGGAAATTGTCGCTGAACGCCGAGAAGAACTGAGTCCAGAACAGGGGCGCAAAGCGCCGCGTCATGAGCAGGGACGAGGACATGGGTGTTTCCGGTGGTTCGAACGGGCTCGGCGGCCCCAAATTCGTTGGCTGGTATTGTAGGCCGGTCGCAGGCTGATAGCGCGCTAATAGCTTAAGAGACGATAATTAGGGCGAAAGGACAATCGCCCGCCCGCTATTGCCGAACCGTGCTGAGGTCTGAAGGCATCAACTCACTACGACGGCAGAATTCTCTGCAAAAACAAAGGGGACGGCCCGAGGCCGCCCCACCGTTGAAGTCCCGCCATTTGGCAGATGGATATCGCTATCCGCGCAGCGTCCAGCGCTCGGGCGACTGCATCTTGACTGCGGCCAAGCTCAAGCACACGGCAGCGCAGCACGCGAATGCAAAGAGCGATATCCACATGGCGCGATTCCCTCTTTCTGCTTTGACTTCGCCTGATCCTCTGTCGAGCGGGCAGTAAACGCCGGCGCCGGCTTTCCGTTCCTGGAACATTTACCTATTTGGAGGTAAAGTAGGACCATTTAGAGAAAAAGAATCGCAGAAAGCCGCGAATTGCAACCTGCAAGCAAGCGTGACGCCCAGACACCAGCATTGGTTATCCATCGTGCACCCGCTTTTGACGCGGTCGGTTTGATGCGCGAGTATTCGAGCGGCGGCCGCAAACCCCTGTTCCCCCTCCGTCGTTCCCTCCTGGGGCCGCCCCGCCCGGAGCTCGTCGTGCAAAAAGGTTCGCCAGACCTGGCAGCAGGCTCGCGAGCGGCACCGTCCGCCGTGATGACCACCCGTGACGGGACGCGGCTGGCCTATGCCCTGCAAGGGCCGCAGGACCGCGGCGCCGGCATCGCGCTCGTCCATTCGCTCGCCATGGATCGCGCCTTCTGGCAGCCGGTCGCCGGCAAGCTCGCGGTCGAGATGCCGGTGCTCAGCTATGACTGCCGCGGCCACGGCCAATCGGACAAGCCGAAAGGTCCCTACACCGTCGAGCTGTTTGCCCGCGATCTTGCGGACCTGCTCGATCACGTCGGCTGGAGCTCGGCCATCGTCGCCGGCGCCTCCATGGGCGGCTGCGTGTCGCTCGCCTTCTCCGCCGCTTTTCCTTCGCGCGTAGCTGCGCTCGGCCTGATCGACACCACGGCCTGGTACGGCGCCGAGGCGCCGCAGCAGTGGGCCGAGCGAGCCGCCCGCGCCGCCAAAGATGGAATGTCCGCGCTGGTCGAATTCCAGACCACCCGCTGGTTCGGCGACAGATTTCGCGCCGAGCACCCCAGTGTCGTCGGTCAGAGCGTCGACGCGTTCCTGCGCAACGACGTCGACGCCTACGTCGAGACCTGCCGCATGCTGGGCGCCGCCGATCTGCGCGCGGCCTTGCCGGGCATGACGATGCCCACCGCCATAGTTGTCGGCGACGAGGACTATGCCACGCCGGTCGCCATGGCGGAGGCCTTGCAGCGTGCTATCAAGGGATCGACCTTGACGGTGCTTACGGGGGCGCGCCATCTCACGCCGCTCGAAGTGCCGGAGCGCATCGCTAGCGAATTGAGCGCGCTGGCGAGGCGAGTTCGAGGCGGGTGAAGGAAAGTTCGCAGCGCGTAGCCCATGAAATTCACCGGCGACATCGTGATTCCCGCCCCGCGTGACGCGGTCTACGCGAAAGTGCGCGACGCGCGTTTCTTCGCCTCGTGCGTCGAGGGCGTGCAGGAGCTCAACGAGATCGATCCCGACCACTACACCGCGGTGCTCGAGACCAAGGTCGCCTATCTCAAGTTCAGGTTCAAGGTCGCGGTCGAGGTCGTGCGCGCGCAGGCCCCGAGCGAGATCGAGGCCAAGATCGAGGGCACGCCGCTCGGCATCGTCGGACGGCTCACCGCGAGCTCGGTGACGCGGCTCGCGGATGATGCCGGCGGAACCAAGGTGAGCTATGAGATCGACGCGGCGCTGACGGGCAAGCTCGGCAGCCTCGGCCAGCCGGTGCTGCGCGCCAAGGCCAAGGAAATGGAGCGGCTGTTCACGCAGCGCATGCGCGCCGCATTTGAAAACAATCGGACCTGACAATGACCCCCTTCGAGCTGCTCGAGCCCACGTCCCTGCATGAAGCCATCGGCCTACTCGATCCCGACGATCCGACGGTGCGGCCGATCGCCGGCGGCACCGCGTTGATGCTGATGATGAAGGCGGGCGTGTTCCATCCGACGAGGCTGGTCAGCTTGCGCAAGCTCGGCGACCAGCTCACCCGCATCGCCGTTGGGGCGGATGGCCATATCTCGATCGGCGCCATGACGCCGCTCGCGGTCATGGAGCGCTCGGACGAGGTGGCGCGCGCCGCGCCGGTCATTCCGCGCGCCATGCGGCGGCTCTCCAATATCCGCGTGCGCAACGTCGCGACCGTCGGAGGCAATCTCGCCCACGGCGATCCCCACATGGACCTGCCGCCCGTTCTCATTGCGCTCGGCGCCGAGGTGGCGGTGATCGGGCCCCAAAAGAATGGAAAGACCAGCGAACGCAACATCGCGGTCGAGGATCTCTTTGCCGGCTATTTCGAGACCGTGCTGGCAAAGAACGAATTGATCGCGGCGCTGCGCATCCCGGCGCAAGGCAAGACCCGCGCGGCCTATATGAAGGTCACGACCGGCTCGGCCGAGGACTGGCCCGCGCTCGGCGTGGCGGTCGCGCTCGATATGGCCGGCACGATGGTCAAGTCGGCGCGCGTCGTCGTCAGCGCCGCGACCGAGAAAGCGACGCGCCTCAAGGGGGCGGAGCAAGTGCTCGGCGGCGCGACCGTCGACGACAAGACCTTGGCGCGCGCGGGCGACGCCGCAGCTGACGAAGCGGAATGCGTCACCGACGTGCGCGGCTCGGCCGCCTACAAGCGCGAGCTCGTTCGCGTCTATGTCGGGCGCGCGGTGCGGCAGGCGCTCAACACAAATGGAGCGACCCACTGATGGCAACGACAACGATACCGGGTGGGCAAGTCGGCGGGCAGGTCGGTCGCTCCCTGCCTCGGCTCGAAGCGCGTGAGAAGGTGACCGGGCGCGCCGAATATACCCACACCATGCGGCTCCCCGGCATGCTGCACGGAAAGATCTTCCGCAGCACGGTGGCGCACGGCCGCATCAAGTCGGTCGATGTGAGCGCGGCGAAAAAGGTCCCCGGCGTCTATCGCGTCGTCACCTCGGAGGACGTGCGCAAGGTCATTCCCGACCCCTATTACGGGCCGGCGTTCCACGACCAGCCGATCCTCGCCATCGACAAGGTGCACTATGTCGGCGAACCCGTCGCGGTGGTGCTGGCGACCGATCCGCATGTCGCCGAGGAGGCGGCGCAGCTCATCGTCGCGGACTACGAGGAGCTCCCTGCGATCTACGACGAGGTCGAAGCCGCTGACAACAAGATTCTCGTGCACGCGGAGCTCAAGCCGGCCGGCACTTTCGCCGATCTCAAACACCTCAAGGGCCGCAAGGGCACCAATATCGCGCTCGACTATCGGCTACGCCGCGGCGACGTCGACAAGGCCTTCGCGACGGCCGCGCACGTGTTCGAGCACACGTTCCGCACCCAGAAGTGCCTGCATCTGGCACTCGAGCCCTATGCCTCGATCGGCGATTGGAGGGAAACCGGCATCACCATCTACAGCGGAGCGCAGGGTCCTTCGTTCGTGCGCACCGAGATCGCGCGGCTGCTCGGCTGGCCGGAGAACCGCGTACGCATCAAGGTGCCCTATCTCGGCGGCGGCTTCGGCGGCAAGCTCTACATCAAGCTCGAAGCGCTGGTGACCGCGCTCTCCATGATCGCGCGGCGTCCGGTGAAAGTCGCGCTCACCATGGAGGAGCAGTTCTACACCATCACCAAGCATCCCTCGACGTTCCGCATCAAGACCGGCGTCGACAAGGACGGCCGCATCACCGCGCGCAAATGCGAGGTCTACTGGAACGGCGGCGCCTATGCCGATATCGGCCCGCGCGTGACGCAGAAGTCGGGCTTTACCGCGTCGGGTCCCTACGACATCGACAACGTCTGGATCGATTCCTACGCGCTCTACACCAATCTGCCGCCGGCGGGGGCGCTGCGCGGCTTTGGCATTCCGCAGTTGGTCTGGGCCTATGAGAGCCACACCGACATGATGGCGCGCGCGCTCAAGCTCGACCCGCTCGAATTTCGCCGCAAGAACATCCTTCGCGAAGGCCGCCCGCACGCCACCGGCCAGATCCTGGAGAACACCAAGCACGAAGCCGCGCTCGAGCACGTCGCGCAGCGCCTCGACTGGGGCAAGCCGTTCGACCGCGGCACTGGCACGATCCGCCGCGGGCGCGGCGTCGCCGTCGCGATCAAGGCCGTCATCTCGCCCACCACCTCGGTCGCCAACGTCAACATCGCCGCCGACGGCAGCACCATTCTCTACTGCGGCACCGTCGACATGGGCCAGGGCTCCGACACCGCTATGGCGCAGATGGTCGGCGAGGTGCTCAACATCCCGGCCGAGAGCGTGAAGGTGGTGCAGCGCGACACCGACGTCACGCCCTACGACATGGGCACGCTCGGCTCGCGCTCGCTGTTCCACATGGGCCATGCCGTCAAGCTCGCGGCGGAAGAGGCCCACGCCAAGATCAAGGCGCTGGCGCGCGACGTCGGCGAGCCCGAAGGCAGCAACATTCCGCTGTCCGATCTCTTCAAGAAGAAATATGGCATGCAGGCCGGCAACATCGTCGGCACCGGCATCTACAAGCCGGACTACACGCCGCCCGATCCCACGACCGGGCTCACCCCCAACGCGACGCCGTTCTGGATGTGCGCCGCGGCCGGCGTCGAGGTCGAGGTCGACACCGAGACCGGCCAGGTGCGGATCGCGCGCTTGATCAACGTGGTCGATTGCGGCAAGCCGGTGAACCCGAAGATCGTCGAGACCCAGATCTCGGGCGCCTCGCTGATGCAGCTCGGCTTCACCATGTTCGAGAAGATGCATATCGACGCCGGGCAGGTGACCAACGCCTCGCTCGCCGACTACAAGATCCCGGGCATCCTCGACGTGCCGCCGATGGAGAACGAGGCGGTTGCCGCCCATCAATCGAACGGACCGTTCGGCGCCAAGGGCGTCGGCGAGACCGCGACCTTCTGCGTGTCGCCGGCGATCGCCAATGCCATCGAAGATGCCTGCGGCGTGCGGCTGATGGAGCTTCCGCTCAACGCCGAGACGGTGTTTCGCGCCTTGCGCGCCAAGGACAACAAGCCGCTCGAGGACCAGGCATGACCCGCACGATCAGCTTTACCCTCAACGGCGAGCCGGTCGCGGCTGAGATCAAGCCGCATCACAACCTCGTCGAAGTCCTGCAGCGCGATTTCAATCTGATGGGCGCGCGCGAGAGCTGCGGCCAGGGCATGTGCGGCTGCTGCACCGTGCTGGTCGACGGCACCGCCGTCTCGGGCTGCCTCTATCTCGCGGCCTTCATCGACGGCAGCGAAGTAAGAACGGTGGAGTCGCTCGCCGACGGCAATACGCTGAGCCCGGTGCAAGAAGCTTTCATCGAGGCCGGCGCGTTCCAATGCGGCTATTGCACGCCGGGCTTCGTGCTGATGACGACGCAGCTGCTGGAGCGCTATCCCGATCCCGACGACGATCAGATCCGGCACTATCTCTCCGGTAATCTCTGCCGCTGCGCCGCCTATCCCGAGATCATCCAGGCGGTGAAGATCGCCGCCCGCAAGCGCAAGGGTAGCGCGCCCGGCTGAAGCTGCGATCACATGGATTCGTGCGCGCGTGGCGGCCGGTGCCTCAGGATGAACCCCTCGACCAGGGCAAATCCGTTGTTCAGCAAGAAGCCGAGAATCCCGACCAGGACGAGAAGACCGTAGACTTGCGCGGACTGATACTCGCGCTGGGCCCGCACGATCAGGCTGCCGATGCCGGGCACCAAGGTCAGCATCTCGACCAGCAGCGTGATGATGATCGCGAGCGGCACCGCTACCCGCACGCCGAGCAAGAATCCGGGGACCGCAGCGGGCGCAATGATCTTGCGAACGCGCGTCGATGTGCCGANGCGAAAGGTGCGGCCGACATCGACGAGGAGCGGATCGATCAAGCTGGTGGCGGAGGCGGTATTGAGCAGGATGGGCCAGATCGCCGCCCAGGCGACGACGAGAAGCTTGAGGTTCTGGCCGTAGCCGAGCAGGAGAATGGCCACCGGCACGACGACCGGCGGCGGCAGCGCCCGGCAGAACTCCAGCAGCGGCCCGAGCGCACGGCGCGCGATGCGCGACACCCCGATCAGCATGCCGATCACGCCGCCGACGAGCGCGGCGGTCGTGAGCCCATAGACGAAGCTCAGGAGCGTTGCGCCGATCGCCGGGAGCAGGCGGCCGCGTTGCCCCAGCTCGACCACGCTGGTCCACCATGTGCTCGGCGGCGGAAAATAGGGCGACTGCGCGGGGCCGAATATTTCCCAGCCGGCCAGAAACAACACGAGCGGCAGCAATCCGCGCAGCGGCGGCAGCTTGCGCAGCAAGGCGCCAAAGCCGGTCCGATCGCCGCTGGCCGAGCTTCGCCTAGCCATCCGTTTGCACCCGCATCAAAGAGCCCGGGAACGCCCAANGGCTGAGCGCCAGGAGCGCAGCGTTGAGCGCGATGCCCAAAATCCCGACGATGAAGACNTTGGCGAACATCTTTTCAGGCTGGAATGCCTGCATATCGCGGATGATCGCGTGGCCCAGGCCCTGCGGATTGCCGATCATTTCGGCGATGATCGCCATCACCAGCGCAACCCCGAGACTCAATCGGGCGCCGACCAGGATGGCGGGAGCGGCCGCCGGGATGAGAATCTTGCCGAGCACCTGTGCGCGGGTGAGACGCAACGTGCGGCTGACGTCGTGCAGGCGCGTCGCGACATCGCCGACGCCCCCGATCGTATTGATCATGATCGGCCAGAGCGCCGGGAAGATAATGACGGCCAGCTCCGTCTCCAGGGAGAAATTGAACACCAGGAGGGCGAGCGGAAGAAACGCGATCCCCGGCATCGGCCGAAGCACCTCGACCGTCGCCATGCCGTAGCGGCGCGCACGATCGGACAGGCCAAGCAACAGCCCCAATCCGATCCCGATGGCGCTGGCGACCGACCAGCCGATCAGCACTGACCGCAGCGTATGCGCGACGTCGATGAGCAGCTGGCCCGAGCGAGCCAGGCCGGCCAAGGCAGCGATGATGCCGGACGGGCGCGGCAGATAGTCGAACGTGACCTGCCCGCTCTGGACGGCGGCCTCCCAGAGGCCCAGCACGACCGCGATCGTGAGCAATCCCGGCACATTGATCCAGCGAGCCGACATCGCAGGCTATTTGATCTCTTGCCCGGTGCGGCAGTCCTTGTAGATCCGTCGCGACGTCTGCGGCTTGCCCGCGAACCTGTCCTTCATCCAATCCGCGATGAAGGCGCGGACATCCATGTTGTCGGTGACACCATGGAGCTCGCCGCGATAGACGACCAGCGTGTTGGGGCTCTTGATCTCATCGTGCAGCTTGTAGGTGTGCTCGATCGGGCTGAGATCGTCGTCCTCGCCGGCGACGCTCAGATAGGGACAGGTGATCTTTGCGCCCAATCCTTCGAGCGTCAGCTTCTTGGCGAATTCGTCGAACGCGTCCTCGTCGTGGTATCCAGCCATCCACATGTAGCGGTCCTTGAACACCGGGATCGCCACGTTCAGGAGCGTGGCTTGGCCGGGCTCATGGCAGATGTAGAAGCCGGCGGCGGCCTTGTAGCGATGGTCGTGGGCCACGATCTGCGTCAGCCAGAACGAGCCCATGCTGATGCCGGTGATGCCGATGCGATCGGGGTCGATGTCGCTGCGTGCCAGCAGCAGGTCCATGGCCGACTTGCCGGCGCTGATGAAGTTGTCTTCGGTGCAAACGATGTTACGCGAGATCCTGGCTTCGTTCTGGCCCGGCCCGTCGAACGTCAGGACCGCGATCCCGCGCTCGAGAAACTTGTCGCTCGGGCTGGTCACCAGCATTTCCTTGAAGTTGTCCATGCCGCCGAGGAACACCACGCACGGCACCCGGCCGGACGTGCCAGGCGGAAAATGCAGATAGCCCGGAAGCGACGTCGCCTCGAACGGGACCTCGACCTTCTCGATCCGATGGCCCGTATACTGGATGAACTTGTCGTAGCAGGCGTTCTTCTTCGCGCTCAAAGCCAGGTTGACGGCGTTGCCGTCCTCGTGGATCGGCCCCTGCGCCATGGTGTAATAGGCCGCGGCGGTGAAATAGTTCTGCCGCGCCGTGACGAGGTGCCCTTCTGCCGCGGCGGCGCGCGCCATCGCTTCGCGCTTGTCGCCGATGCGCGTCATCTCGCGGGTGATCTCGACGACCTTCTTGATCGACGCGCGGACCGCCTTGATGTCGCCCGAGCCGTCCATCCCCACCGTGCAATGGGTTTCCTCGGTCATCGGCCAATAGAAGTCGGGGCCGCCGGACCGGATCAGCCGGTCGTACAGCCATTGCTCGTCGCGCATTCGTCTTGCGCGTGCGTTCGATCCCATTTCGGTTTCCCTGATGCGCGTTGCAGATGGAGCGCGTGCGACCTTCAAAGATCGCCGATCGCTGAAGCGGTGACTTGAATCCGTTGCCGCCGCCGGTCAATCCGCCGTCACGACCAGCGTCTCAACGTCGACGTTCTTCACGGGCTTGCCCTGCGAGACGAGAACGTCCTTCCAGACCGCGAGCTGTCCCGGATTGATCGAGAACTGATAGGCCGGATAAGGAATCCGCGCGACGATCGGGGCGGGAAGGCCGGTATATTTCGCCAGCACCTCGCGCGCCATCTTGTCATCGCTCTTGATCATCGCCAGCCCCTGCTCGAGGGAGACGATCCACTTCTTGATCACGGCCCGATTGGCCTTGGCCCAATTCGTTTCCGCCATCCAGAACGGAAACAGGACGGGATCGCCAACCGACAGCAGCGGGTCGCCGAGCGATTTATAGCCGGCCGCCAGCATCTGCCCGACGAACGGCTGCAAAGCCTCGACCGCATCGACGCGGCCGGCCTTGAGCTGGTCCATCATGCCGGTGAACGGGACTTCGACTGGGACGATGGAGGCGGGATCGGCGCCGTTGGCCTTGAGCCAGTGCAGGTTCGCAACATGCATGACCGAGGCGATGGCCGAGGTGCCGATCCGCTTGCCGTTGAGATCTTTCGGGGAATTGATGCCGCTGTCGGGTCGGACCATGACCTGATACGACTGATTGCTGCTGAGTTCGACCGTCCCGCCGGCGACGGCAACGAGCTTGAGGCCGCTGGCCGCCGCATTCAACAGATCCGGCGCAGTGGTCGGAGCGAGGTCGAACTGCTTGCCGACCGTCGGCGGCAGCAGCGCAAGGATCGGAAAGCTCGTCAGGGACACGTCGAGCCCGTTCTTCTCGAAGGCGCCCATGTCCTGCGCCACCCAGAGCGGCAGCCAGGTCGCGACCGGCACATAGGCGGCGCGTATCTTGGTCTTCTCTTGCGCCACGGCGCTCGACAACGACGCGCCGAGGCAAACCAGCGAGACGGCGGCAATCGCCGAACAAAAACTGCCGCGAAGACCTGGAGCAATCTGTAGTTCAAACACTGTTCCCCTCCCCTTGCATTGCTCTTACGCCAGGCATCACAGCATTGGTTCCTTGCCCTGTCCAGGCGTCGCATCGGCGCTGACGCAGCGTCGCTTCCATACAACCCCAAGGATTGCGATATAGTGCGGACCAGGAGCATCGGATTGAGCGCTGACGCCAAAAGAGCTGACAAGCAGGCCGACATGCACGTCGAGACCGATGTCCTGATCATCGGGTCGGGTGGCGCCGGCATGTACGCNGCGATNGAGGCNACGCGCCGGGGCTGCGACGTGTTCCTCGTCGACCGCAGCCTGATCGGACGCGGNGGCGCCACCGTCATGGCGCAGATGACGGTCGCGGNCGCGCTCGGCTCGCAAACCCCGGATCATTGGAGCCACCACTACGACGACACCCTCGAAGCCGGCCGTGGCCTGTGCGACGAGCGCCTGGCGCGACTTCTGTGCGAGGAGGGGCCGGACTGCATCCGCGAGATGGACGAATGGGGCGTCGGCTGGGCGCGCGAGGACGGCCGCATCACGCAGGCTTTCGCCCCCGGCCACGATCGGCCGCGCTGCGTCTACGTCGATTTTCTCAATACCGGCCCGGCGGTCTCGAAGACGTTGCGCACCGTGGTCACGCGCAACAAGAGGATCCGCAAGGCCGGCGACCTCCTGATCGTCGATCTCGTGCGCAGGGGTGACGAGGTGGTCGGTGCAGTGGCGCTGCATCTGCCGACCGGCGCACCGGTGACCATCGCGGCCAAGGCGACGATCGTGGCGACCGGCGGGCTCACGCGGCTTTATCGCCGCAACAGCGCCTCAGCCAATATGGGCGGCGACGGCTATGCGCTGGCGCTGCGCGCCGGCGCGCCGCTCGTCGACATGGAGTTCGTGCAGTTCTTCCCAATCGGGCATCTGGCGCCGCGGCTGATCGGCATGGACCCGATCATGTGGGATCCGTTCCGCTACAAGCTCGGCGGCCGCCTGCTCAATCGCGACGGCGAGGAATTCACCGCGCGCTATGGCGTGAGCGAGGACGGCCGCTACGTCGTCACCCGCGACGTCGCCACCTACGCCATCGCCAAGGAGGTGGAGGCCGGCCGCGGCTCGCCGCATGGCGGCGCCTATCTGAGCTTTCAGCATTGCTCGGAGGCCGAGCTGCGGCAGGCCTTCGGCCCCGTGATCGACCGGCTCGCCAAGAATAACATCGACCTTACCAAAATGCCGATCGAGGTCGCGCCCATCGCGCACTATCACATGGGCGGCGTCATTGCCGACGATCGGATGGAGACCGAGGTGCCTGGCTTGCTCGTTGCCGGCGAAGCAGTCGGCGGAGCGAATGGCGCCAATCGCCTCTCCGGCAACGCCATCACCGAGGCGCTGGTATTCGGCCGGCGCGCCGGACGCAGCGCGGCGGAACGCGTGGGGCGCATGAACGCGCATCCGCTCCGTCCGCAAGCCGCGCGCGCCGTGCTCGATCTCCTGGCGAGCGGCCAAGATCGCAGCGACATCAACACCGCCGCGATGATTGCGCAGTTGCAATCGATCATGGCGGACGACGTGGGACCGTTCCGCACCGAGGCCAAGCTCGAGCGGGCGCTGGCCGCGATCGGCGATATGACGCGCGCGCTCGGAGAGCGGCCGATCGGCGAGGGCGGCGCCTTCGACCTGCGGCGACTGGAATGGTTCGATCTGCGCAACATGCTCACTGTCGCGCGCACCGTCGCCGCGGCGGCGCTCGCGCGCACGGAAAGCCGCGGCGCCCACCAGCGCGAGGATTTTCCCGGCATGCTGCCGCAGTGGCGGGTCAACCAGCAGGCACGGCTCACCGCGGACGGCGTTGCGCTGAGCTCCGTGCCCGCCGCGACAGAGGCGGCCGCGCAATGAGTAACACACAATGAGCAATGTGGCGCAGCTCAAGGTGTGGCGCGGCGAAAGCGCGGCCGCCGGCCGATGGGAGCACTATGACGTGCCGTTCGAGCCCGGCCAGTCCGTGCTCGATGGGCTACGCTGGATCCGGGCCAACCGCGACCCCTCGCTCGCCATCCGCTTCTCCTGCATCAACGCCAATGCCTGCAAGGAATGCATGTTGGAACTCGACGGCAAGACCGTCTACGCCTGCACCGCGCGGCTCGAATCGCGCGGGATGACGCTGGCGCCGCTCTCCAACAAGCGCCTGGTGCGCGACCTCGTCACCGAGATCGCCCCGCCGGCCGAGCGGTTTTCGAGATGACAGCCGGCACGCCTCGTCAATCGCCTACGCTCGGCGTCACGGCGAGCCGCGCTTGCGCTCACGCACACCTTCGATCGCCAACTGCCGCCTCACAGCATTAGAGCAACGCGGTGACCTGAACCCGCTCGTCGCTGCAATTCTGTTCAAGACGCGACGGGAACCCGTTGCCATAGTCGACAAATCGGTTCTGTGAGCCGATCGGACGGCGGCGAGGCTAGTGCCGACAATGCATGCGCGGCAAGGGATCCACGGCTTCAGCCATCACGGCCTTGAAGCCGGCCGATCGAAGGACATGGGGATAATCGTGGTCAATCGGATGCATCGCGTGGATCAGCATCGATCGGGAATTCCGGGCATCGAGGCGATGACCCTGTTTTCCAACCACGCCTTTCCGCGCCATTCGCATGATCAGTTTGGCATCGGGATCATGACGTCCGGCGCGCAGCGCTCGTGGAGCGTAATCGGTCAGGTCGAATCCGAGGCTGGCGACGTGATCATGGTGAACCCCGGCGAGATGCACGACGGCACGCCCGTGGATGGCGTCGCGCGAGGCTGGCGGATTCTCTATCTCGATCCAACTCTTGTCGCCCGTGAGATCGCCGACGAGACGATCGACGGAGAGCTGGTCGTGCGCCCGGTTGCGCGAGACCCACAACTCGCCAGGCACGTCGTCCGGCTGTTCGCCCTGGTGGAAAATCCTGCGGCGGACCGCGTTGCGTCGGAAGAGAGCCTCTTGCGTTGTCTCATGCACGTCTTCGGCAGACATGGGGTGCATGGGCCATCCACTGCCTCCGCGTCGCCGCCGGTGTTGAAGGCCATTCGGCGCCTGGACGCCGCGCCGGAAGTCCCGACGTCGCTCACCGAGCTGGCGGCATTGTCGGGCGTAAGCCGTTTTCAGCTCTTGCGCGGATTTGCCCGCGAAGTAGGGACAACGCCGCACGCCTATCTCGTCCAACGCAGAGTGCGTCTTGTCCGGCGGCTCCTGACCGCAGGCCGGTCTCCCGCCGATGCCGCGGTTCTGGCGGGCTTCGCCGACCAGAGCCATATGACACGCGCCTTTGTCCGGCAGTTCGGCATAACACCGGGGCGTTACAGGGCTGCGATCGCCTGAGCGCTTGAACCCACCGCAATTCCGTTCAAGACAGGGCGGAGCGCGCGCTGCCATTCTACTGGGCGACGAGGCAAACGACGATTGGTTTCATGACCAGCATCCGCCCCTGCCGTGACGACGATCGTGCGGCCATCCTCGCGATCGTCAACGCCGCCGCTGAGGCCTATCGTGGTGTGATCCCGGCCGATCGGTGGCACGAGCCCTACATGCCGTGGGACGAGCTCGCTAGCGAGATCGCCGCCGGTGTCGCGTTCTGGGGGTATGAGGAGGACGGCAGGCTGGCAGGCGCGATGGGCTTCCAGTCGGTGCGCGACGTCGATCTCATTCGTCATGCTTACGTCTTGCCGAGCAGCCAGAGGCGCGGCATCGGCGGCGCTCTGCTTTGGCATCTACGGCAATTGAGCACGCGGCGTATCCTGGTTGGCACCTGGGAAGCTGCAGATTGGGCAATCCGCTTCTACCAGCGCCACGGCTTCGAACTGGTCGCGCCGGCGCGCAAGGCTGTGCTCCTCAAGGCTTACTGGAACGTCCCGGATCGACAGATCAAGGTTTCGGTGGTGCTGGCAAGTCCTCCGGTCGACGAAGTGGAAGTGTAAGCTGAGCTACTCATGCACACGGGTAGCGTTAACATGGCCTGACGGTGTACTGAAGGCGGCGAATCCAGGCCCCTCGACCAACGCAGGCCCCAAGCCATGTACCAGACCCGGAAAGAAGACATGTCCGTTGAACGCACGCCCATTGCTTTCGGCGACATGCGCGCTTGGATCGCGGCGCTCAAGGCGCAGGGCGAGCTCACCGAGATCGATGCCGAGGTCGATTGGAACCTCGAGCTCGGCACCATCATGCGGCTGGCGCAGGGGCCCGGCACCGGCAAGGCGATGCTGTTCAATAACATCAAGGACTACAACACCAAGGCGGCGCGCTGCCGGCAGATCTTCGGTTCCTCGCTCAACAGCTACCGTCGCATCGCGATGATGCTGGGGCTGCCGGCCGACACGCATCCTCGGGAATTGGTGAAGATCGGCCGCACCATCCTCGCCGGCAGCATCCCGCCGAAGATCGTCGCCGCCGGCCCGGTGAAGCAGAACATCGTCACCGGCAAGGACATCGACCTCTACCAATTCCCGGTGCCGCATTGGAACCGGCTCGACGGCGGCCGCTATCTCCTCACCTATGGCGGTTGCGTCACCAAGGATCCGCAGACCGGGGTGATGAACGTCGGCGTCTATCGCGGCATGATCGCGAGCCGCGACCAGATCGGGATCCTGATGTGGCGCGCGCAGCATATCGGCCACCACGTCACCGCCTGGCAGAACGGCGGCAGCGCCGAGATGCCGATCGCGGTCGCCATCGGCTGGGAGCCCTCGCTCGCCTTCACCGGCGGCTCGCCGGTGCCCAAGGGCATGTGCGAGTACGACGTGATGGGCGCGATCCGCGGCGCGCCGGTCGAGCTGGTCAAATGCGAGACCGTCGATCTCTACGTGCCGGCGACGGCCGAGATCGTGATCGAGGGCTATCTCGGCCTCGATCCCAAGAGCTACACGATGGAAGGCCCCTACGCCGAGTTCACCGGCTATCTCGCCGGCGATCGCTCGCCCAAGCCGACCATCCGCGTCACCGCCGTCACCCACCGCAACGATCCGATCCTGCGCGGCACCATCGAAGGCTCGCTGCCGGGGAGCTATTCGGAAAATGGCGTCGTCTCGTCGATCATGCGCGCGGCGACCGCCTGGAACGTACTCGACCGCGCCGGCGTGCCCGGCGTCACCGACGTCTGGTGCCCGCCGGTGCAGACCGGCATCAACGTGCTCATCCGCATGCAGCAGAGCTATCGCGGACAGGCNAAGCAAGCGGCCAATGCGCTGTGGGGCTCGTCCGCCGCGCATGTCCGCTACAAGCACGTCACCGTGGTCGATGACGACATCGACATCCACGACTATGCCGCCGTCGACTGGGCGATCGCGCACCGGGTCAATGCCGGCGAGAACGACATCGTGATCATGCCGGCGACGTTCGGCGCCGGGCTCGACCCTTCGACCCGCCGCCGCGACCGCAATCCCGATCTGTTCGGCACCGGCAAATGGAATCGGGTGCTGATCGACGCGACAGTCAACCTCGACTACGACCCCGATCCGGAACTGGGTGGCGCCCGCTTCCCGCCGACGGTCTGGCCGGACAAGGCCGACATCGACAAGGCCTATGCGCGCTGGAGCGAGCTCGGGCTGGGCAAGCCGAAGGGCGGGTGACGACGCCGTAGGGCGCAATAGCGCAGCGTATTGCGCCGCTCCGCGTAAAGACGCGGCGGGTTACGGCGAAGCCGACTAACCGCCCTACGAGGCTTCCATCCCCTCGCCATTCCGATAAAGTCCCGTCCCGCCCACAACGGAGCCCTGCCGATGTCTGAAGAAGCCGTCACCTTNCCCTCCGCCGGTCTCAAGATTTCCGGCGTCGTGCATGTCCCGAGCGGGCTGCGCCCGGGCGAGAGGCGCGCCGCCTTCCTGGTGCTGCACGGCTTCGGCAGCAACAAGACCTCGTCGAACACGATGCAGCCGACCAAGGTGCTGAGCGATCTCGGCTACGTCGTGCTGCGCTTCGACATGCGCGGCTGCGGCGAGAGCGAAGGCGAGCCCGGACGCGTCATCTGCCTGGAACAGGTCGAGGACACCCGCAGCGCGCTCGGCTTTCTCGCGAGCCATCCCGCCGTCGACCCCGCACGCATCGGCCTGATCGGGTCGAGCTTCGGCGGCGCGGTCGCGGTCTATGCCGGCGGCGTCGACGAGCGCGTCGCCGCCGTCATCTCCAACGGCGGCTGGGGCGACGGCGAGCGCAAGTTCCGCGGCCAGCACAAGAGCCCGGAGGAATGGGCGCGCTTCACCAGCATGCTCAAGGAGGGTCGCGAGCACCGCGCCAGGACCGGCAAGTCGCTGATGGTGCCGCGCTATGACATCGTGCCGATCCCGCCGCACCTGCGCAACAACCTCGCCGCCAACTCCATCCATTCGTTCCCGGCCGAGACCGCGCAGAGCATGTTCGACTTCCGCGCCGACGACGTGGTCGGCAAGATCGCGCCGCGGCCGCTGCTCCTGCTGCATGCCGCCAACGATTCGGTGACGCCGACCGAGCAGTCGATCGAGCTGTTCAAGCGCGCGGGTCAGCCGACCGAGCTGCATCTCATCAGCGACGCCGACCATTTCATGTTCGGCGAGGGCAATACCCGCGTGTGGGACCTGCTGCGCGGCTGGCTCGGCGACTATTTCCCGGCGACGCAGCCGGCGGTGCGGAAAGTCGCGGCGGGGGGTCACTAGAGACCGACGCGATTGGACCTCGATCGATGGGCGAGACGACCGAGCACGCGGGCGCGACCGACAGCTACGCCTGCGCGCGCGATTACCAGCTGTTCGGCCCCGGACCGAAGCGGGTGCTCGCGCTCGACGGCGGCGGCGTGCGCGGCGCGATCACCGTCGCTTTTCTGGAACGCATCGAAGCCTTGCTGTCGCAACACAACGGCCGACCGATCCGGCTCGGCGACCACTTCCACCTCGTCGGCGGCACCTCGACGGGCTCGATCATCGCCGGCGCGATCGCGCTGGGCTTTCGCGCCGAGCAGATAAGAGAGCTCTACACCCACCTCGCCCCGCTCGCCTTCGTGCGAAAAAGGACGGCCATCCCTGTCCTGCAGCCGAAATTCGACGTACGCGGGTTGCGCCGGGAAATCGAAAAGATCGTCGGCGACCAGGAGCTGCAAAGCGACCGCCTGATCACGGGTATGTGTGTGGTCACCAAGCGCATCGACACCGGCAGCCCCTGGATCCTCGCCAACAATCCGGCAGCGCCCTATTGGAACGACGGCCCTGCGCACGACGGCAACAAGCACTACAAGCTCGCCAATCTCGTGCGCGCCAGCACGGCCGCGCCCCACTACTTCGATCCGGAGCTCATTCCGATCAATCGGAGGAAAGCGCCGCTGCCGACAGAAAAAGCGGCGCCGATGCAAAAGCCTTTTCTTGCGCGGG
>JGI12053J15887_10000115_pt1 | contig 25701 bp, 29 predicted proteins | sample MedBloCAOM1_O3_FD_15887 | JGI IMG/M metagenome (IMG submission 15887)
TGCACGATGACCGGCCAGCCCTGGATCGGCCGCGCGATGTTGAGCGGGCCGCGCACGGAGAGATATTTGCCCTTGTGATCGAGCACGTGCATCTTGTCGGGATCGAGATAGATGCCGTGCTCGACGTCGCGGGTGAACGCGTCGTCCGCAAAGCTGTCCCACAGGCCCGTCACCACATCGTAGAACTCGCGCGCGCGAGCGTAGCGCTCAGCGTGCTCCATGTGCTCGTCGAGTCCGAAATTGAGCGCTGCGTCCGGATTGGAGGTGGTGACGATGTTCCAACCGGCGCGGCCGCCGCTGATATGGTCGAGCGAGGCAAATCGGCGTGCAATATGATAGGGCGCGTCGAACGTGGTCGAGCCGGTGGCGACGAGACCGATATGCTCGGTCGCGCCGGCGAGCGCCGAGAGCAGCGTGAACGGCTCGAACGACGTCACGGTATGGCTGCGCTTGAGTGCGTCGACCGGCATGTTGAGCACGGCCATGTGATCGGCCATGAAGAAGGCATCGAACTTGGCGCGCTCGAGGGTCTGCGTGAAGCGCTTGAGGTGGGCGAAGTTGAAATTCGCGTCCGGATAGGCGCCGGGGTAGCGCCAGGCGCCGGTATGGAGACTGACCGGCCGCATGAAGGCGCCCAGCTTGAGTTGTCGCGATGCCGTCATGGATGATCCTCTGCATGCGCGGTTTCAAGGCATGCGGTCCCGAATATAGGCGCGCCGCCGATTTAGGGAAGCAGGCACGCCCGCCCGCGCAGGGCACGAGAATATTCGTTTCCTGCCGAGCGGGAAGGCGGTTGAATTCTGTCGCGGTGACCGCGGGCGAGGGACGTTGAGTCTAGCGCGGTTCTGATTCCAGTTGTTCAGGTTCTCTTGCCGTCGAACAGCGCAGCCCCCGGCGTCGACTTGACCGGACGCCTCGTGCGAGTGCCACGGTTTGTTCGAAACTAGAACAGGAGGCGGCGATAGCGGATCGCTATCGCATTGTGATCCGCTCCCGAATTTTTGAACACCGCGTTATCGCCGAGCTTTTTGTGTCTGTCGGCGTTATGCGACCGCGCTTACGCCGTAAATCCCGAGAAAACTCCCGAAATGGGACGGTGGGAGAAAACGGCAGCCGGCCCGAAGTCGGTCTTCCGATTTTGACGTGCGCAGAGCAAGAGCCTGCTGCGCTCCTATGCGGGCAAGATGCGAAAGCCGGTGGCCGGCAGCCGACAACTGGGAACTTTTTTATGAAGGATTTATAGAGATCTCGCGACACGGATCTGTGATGACATCGGCGAGCCGACCGTCGTTTTCGCCTCTCGGATACAATCTGTGAGATTTCTCACGTGCGAAATTTTCGGAGAGGGCCTATTTCGACCGCGTCGGTGGTCGTCGCGATCACCGAAGCACAGGAGACCTCCTTCATGCTGAGCAAGATTGTGCTGGCTACCGCGTTGGCGATCGCCGCTTTCACGACGATCGTTCCCGCTTCGGCGACTCCGGGCGATTATCCCTATCCGTCGGGCTATGAGGACATGGCGTACAATCGCAGCGGCTGGTAACGCTGCGATCGTAGGCAACGTTGAAGTGGAAGGGCGAACCCAATGGTCCGCTCTTCGCTCCTATTTGAGAATGCGGAAGCGAAGATCAGGTCGCCGGCGGAGCTGAGAAAACTCGCTCGAGCTCGCTCTTGTGTCTGAATACGGCGACCTCGACCGGATTGCTCTTGCCCGCGATGGCAACCATGGTCGTCTCAAGATCGAGCTGGTCGTGCGCGACCAAGCCGAGCGCCGTGACGGACGCGACCAGCGTGCAATGGAGCTCTTTCGATTGCGCTTCCAGCTTGGCGGCGGTGTTGCCCGTGTCGCCCAGGAACTGAAGCGACCGGGATTCGGTCGTCGAGACCAGGCCGACGACCGCCAGGCCAACATGGATGCCGATGCCGATGCGCAACGGCGCTTCGAGCTCGCCCGCTAGTTCGGCGTTGAGAGTCTCCAGACCGCTCCAGACGTCGAGGGCCGCCCGGAACGCATTGCGGGTGGCGACAGCGGCCGCCGTATCCACGCCGAAGACGCTCATCACGCCGTCGCCGGCAATGCTGGTGGTATGGCCGCCATTGCGCCGGATCGCTCCCGTTACCGCCTGGATGTAGCGATCGAACAGAAACAGCGCGTCGTAGGGTAGCCGGCCGGTGGCGAGGCGGGTCGATTCGCGCAGATCCACGAACATGGCGGCGATCTGCAGCTCGCGGCCACCTTCGACGGCGGCATCGAAGCGGGCCGCACCCGACGCCGAACTTTCGCCGATCGGCACGAGCAGCTCGACGGAGATGTCCGTCGATGGTCGCAGCTGGCATGCCAGGCGCACCGGCGGTGGCGCTGCGATGCGGCGCAGCGTGCGGCGTTCCATTGGACCAGGAACCGCGAGCCGTTGCATGCCCTGGACGATGCGGATCTTGCAGGTCGAGCAGCGGCCGCGGCCGCCGCAGACCGACGCGTGCGGAATGCCGGCCCAACGGCTTGCTTCCAGCACGGAGAAACCCGACGGCACCGACACGATGCGAGACCCGGGATAGGTGATGCGGACGGCGTTGAACCGCTTGGTGTGCCAATCGCGCGCCGCCCGCAGCCCGAGCGTTCCGATCACCAGGCCGAGATAGAGGACGAGCAGGCCATCGACGATCCGGCTCGCCGACGCTTGATCTTGCACACCGTCCTCGCCAGTCCAAATCGCCAGGGACGCGGCATAGGCCGGATCGCGCAGCGCGGCCTCGCGAACATTGAGCCCGGCATTGATCACGCCCAGAATGGCCAGCACCGGCACGAGCGTTGCCAGCGGCGACAGCACGGGCGAAACGCGGCGGTACCAAGGCTTCGACCGCAGCCAGGCCCGCAAGCCGAGGCAGCCGTGAATCCACAGGATCAGCAGCAGGAGCAGTTGCCACGCCAGCCAGAATTCGGGCTCGGCCACCCAATAGGCGTATAGGACGCGCCCGTAGCCGAACTCCCGGCCATAGAACGACGTGCCGATGCGAATCCCGCCGGCGTGCATGATCAGCAGCAGCGGAATGGTCAAGCCGAGACCGAGCTGCCATGCTTCGCTCGCCGGAAGACGCAAGTGCCGCCGGCGGTGGAGACCATAGAGCCCAAGCAGACCGTGCACGAGAAAAGACGTGTAGAGGACAAACAGGCCGGGATCGGTTTGCCAGGGCGCGAGCAGGGTGCCGCTCGCGGCCTCCATTGCGGCAACGGAGCGGATGCCGAATGCGTGATTGAGCAGGTGTGACGTCGCAAAAGCGAATAGGATCAGACCCGTCGTCAAGCGGGTGGGGCGCTCGAGGCGGCGCCCGCCTTCGATCGCCGAATATATCTGTGCGGATCCGTGAACGTGCATGAGCCGAAAAACCGAAACGCTTGCAAAGATTGGCCTGTTTCGCTCGCTCGACGAGGCCAAGATCGGGCTGCTCGACACCCGGTGTTCCTGGCGTCGGGCAACCCGCAACCAGTGGATCATGGACTATCAGGACACGACGAACGATGTCTTTTTCATCGTCAGTGGCACGGTCCGCGTCAAGCTCCAATCGGTCGCCGGTCGCGAGGTGTTGCTGCGCGAGATCAATGCCGGCGAATTCTTCGGAGAGCTCGCCGCGATCGACAATCAGCCCCGTTCATCGGGGATCGTTGCCGTCACCGACGTCATCGCGGCGCGCATGCCGGCATCGGTCTTTCGCGAGACCGTGCATGCTCATCCCGATGTCTGCGATCAGCTGCTCGCGTTGCTTGCCGGCCAGGTTCGGATCCTGGCCAATCGCGTGAACGAATTCACCACGCTCGACGCCCGGCATCGAATCTACGCCGAGCTGCTGCGACTGTCGCGACCGGAAGCCGCAAATCCGAAGCACGCCGTCGTCTCGCCGCCGCCGGTGCACGCGGAGATCGCGGCCCGCGTCAGCAGCAGGCGCGAAGCGGTGGCGCGCGAGCTCAAGGCGCTCGAGCGCGCCGGCCTCCTCGAACGCCGTCGCGGCGCCTTGGTGCTCACCGATACCGGGCGGCTCCGGCAATTGATCGAGCAGGCGTCCGAGCCGGACTAGTGGTCCGATTCCGAAGTTCGCCACAGCTTGCGGCACGACCGATGCGAACTTCGGAATCTAAGGACCACTAGCAACTCCATGATTCTAGTGCCCCTTTGAACCCGAAGTTCGCGACCGCCCTTGCCGCACGGTGTGCGCGAACTTCGGGTTCGGGGTACTAGTGGACGCGACTGTCACCCTGCGACGAGGCGAAAGGTTTCCCATTGCGTCGGGATGTCGCGCAGGACCGCCGACCAGCCGCCGTCGCTTTGGCGCTGCTTCGGCGCAATCAAGCGTCCGGCGCAGGCGAACTCGGCGTTGTTGGCGGCGAAAGGATAGGGCGTTAGCTCGTAGACGCCGGCGTTGCGCGGACGGATTTTGACGCTGACGTCATGGCGCGTGTCGAGCGGCACGTGCGCGAACTCCTGCTCGGCCCGCTCGTCCGGATGGATACGATTGAAATAGAGCGCGAGCGTGTCGAAGAATTGCAGCTGCTTGTAGTTCTGGAACAGATGCTCCTGCTCGATCCATCCCGCCGTGTCGGCGGCCTTGGCAAGTTCGGCCTTGAGGCGCTTCTGCCGATCGAGCTCGCCGGCGAGCATGCGGTCGGCCAACGGGCGGTCCTGCGGCGGAAATTTATCGATCAGCACCAAGCTCGAAAGCCCGTAGCGACCGTTGTAGAGGCCCCAGCTGTGCATGCTCGACATCACCCCGCAATAGGGATGATGCTTCTCGTTGAAGTCGGGCGACTTCCGGCTGGTGACCGTAATGAACTGCGCCGGCGTCTCGATCAGGTTATAGGGCAGGGCGGTCTTCTCGTCGGTTATGGGATCGCGGTCGAACTCGGCCCAGCCGGCGTCGTGGTGGGCAACCACATAGGCCATCAGGTCGGCCGGCTCGGCCCGCTCGAAACGTTCATTGCCAAAGGCACGCGCGAATTGTTCGGCCAACGCGGTGTGCTCGTGCATCATGATGGCCAGACGCGGCGCATCCGCCGGCGCGGTTTGAATGATCATCGTCTCGGTCCTCCGAACTCGGATGATACAGCATCCGCTGGCGGAAACTCACTCCGGCTGGATGCCGGCCTCCTTGGTCACCTTGGCCCACTTCACGACTTCGCCTTTGATGTAGTCGCCGAACTCGGCGGGGGTACCGCCCTGGATATCGATGCCGTTGGCGGTGAGCTTGGCGCGCACATCCTCCGTCGCGAGCGCCTTGTTGATCTCGGCATTGAGCTTGGCCACGATCTCCTTCGGCGTGCCGGCCGGCGCCAGGATGCCGCCCCAGGTATTGGCGTCGTAGCCGGGCAGGCCGGACTCGGCGATGGTGGGCAAATCCGGCAGGGCGGCGGAACGTTTCGCGGTGGTGACTGCGAGCGCGCGGACGCCGCCGGATTGAACGTGCGGCAAGATGGCGGTGATGGTGTCGAAGATCATCGCGGTGCGCCCGCCGAGAAGGTCCGGATGGGCGGCGGAGCTGCCGCGGTAGGGTACGTGGAGCATCGTCGCGATCCCGCCCATGCTCTTGAACAGCTCGGCCGCCATATGCAGCGAGCTTCCCTTGCCGCTCGAGGCAAACGTGGCCTTGTCCGGGTTGGCCTTGATCCAGGCGATCAGCTCCTGGACGTTCTTCGCCGGGACCGCGGGGTGAACGGCGAGCACCAGCGGCACGATGTGGGTGAAGACGACCGGCTCAAAGTCCGCCACCGGATCGTAGGGCATCTGCTTGAACAGGAACTTGTTGGTCGCATGGCTCGAGGCGACGATCACCAGGTTGTAGCCGTCGGGCGGGCTCTTGGCGACGTAGTCGGTGCCGAGATTGTTGGACGCGCCGGGCTTGTTCTCGGTCACGACCGGCTGCCCCATGGATGCCGTGAGCTTGTCGCCGAGCAGCCGCGCGATCACGTCGATGGCGCCGCCGGGCGTTGCCGGCACCACGATCTTGATCGATCGGGTGGGGTAGGGCTGCGCGTGGACGCGTATCGCGCCGAGTGAAAGCGCGATCACCGCTGTGATCGCGGCCAAGCCGAATGCTGCCCGCATGATCGATCGCCTCCCGTTGTGATGCCGCCAGGACCCGACGACGAGCGGGTCCGGCATTTTTTCGCCGTGGACTTGCGACCACGCCGGCCCATCGGACCTCAAACGAGAGGGGAGCTCAAGAGGGATATGCAGACCCGAAATCTCGTGGGATCATTGAAGTCGAGCCAGCGGGAGGGATAGATGAAGGTCACCATTCGATTGATCGCCGGCCTCGTAATTGCGGCTTTCGGTTCGGCTCNCTCGGCGGCANAGACGACGGATGCGCTTTACGAGGCGGCCAAGCGGGAAGGGGCGCTCGTGATCGTCGGGGGCGGCCCGGCNCCGCCCTACGAGAAAGCCGCGCAGGAGTTCATGCAGCGCTATCCGGGGATCGCCGTCACCGTCAGCGGCGGTCCCAGCAACGTGCATGCCGACGAGATCGACAAGCAGATCGCCGCCCGCGCGCTGCGCATCGATCTTGCCATCCTGCAGACCGTGCAGGACTACGAGCGTTGGAAGAAGGCCGGCGCGCTTACGCCGTTCAAGCCGGACGGGTACGACAAGATCGACGACGGTTGGAAGGACCGCGACGGCGCCTATTTCGGCGTCTACGTCAACGGGCTCGTCTATGGTTACAACCCCGAAAAGGTGAAGCGCGAGGCGGCGCCGCGCTCGGCGATCGATTTCGTCAAGCCTGAATTCAAAGGTCAGATCATCACGACCTATCCGCATGTCGACGATGTGACGCTCTATCTGTACTCGATCATCGAGGACAGGCACCCGGATTTCCTCGACAAGCTCAAGCCGAACGCGCTTTCCTTCGTGCGTGGCCATCTCGGGGTCACCCGCGCCATCGCCGCGGGCGACAAGAGCCTGAGCTTCGACGTCGTCGCCAAGGACGCCGCCGACGCGGCCGCCGCCGGCAAGCCGATCGCGCTCGCCGCGTCGGAGAGCGAGCCGATGCCGGTATGGGCGCAGATCGCCGGCGTGTTCAGGGAGGCACCGCATCCGAACGCTGGCAAGCTGTTCGTCGCCTGGTATTTGCAGCCCGAGCAGCAGCGTCGTATCGGCTACTGGTCGTCACGTTCCGATATCGGGCCGCCGGCGGGCCTCAAGTCGCTCGCGAGCTACAATCTCGCCAACGCCTATCGCAGCTTCATCATGGATGAGGCGCGCGCAAAGTCGCTGCGGCAGAAGTACGAGGCGTTCACCGGGCCGGTGACCGGAAGCGGGACCTACCGTTAGATTGCAACCTTCGGCCGTACGGTGTTGCAAGCGGCTTTCAGATCGTTAATCGTTAAAAGAGGTGACCAGTCGGGGACGCAGGCAAGGGAGGAACAAAGCAATGCGTATCGTCGATTTGAGCCGGGAGCTTTATCACCGCACCCCGACCTATCCAGGACAGCCGCCCATTATCCACGGCGTCTGGAAGACGCATGAAGAGGCCTTCGTCGAATCCGGCAACGTGCAAGGCAATAGCGTCATGTTCTTCTCCATGCCGGACCATGGCGGCACCCACATCGACGCGCCTCGCCACTTCGGGAAGGACGCGACCCCGATCGACGAGTACCCGCTCGAGTATTGCTACGTGAAGGGAATTTGCATCGACCTGCGGCACATCGCGCCGAAGGCCGAGATCACGCCTGCGGACTTGGAGGCGGCGGTGGCCAAGTCGGGCACGGCCATACCGAAGAAGGGCACCGTGCTCCTTTGCACCGGCCATCATGAGCGGACGTTTCCGACGGCCGCTTATTCCACGGACAACCCGGGGGTCAACGTGGCCGCCACGGAGTGGCTGGCTAAACAGGGGATCGTTCATTTCGGCATCGACTCCATGCGGCCAGGGCCGATCGGCGTCGTGAACTCGCTCGTTCACAAGGCGTGCCTGGATCTCGACATCACGCACATCGAGAGCCTGTGCAATCTGGAATCCCTGATCGGCAAGGGCGAATTCCGCTTCATCGGATTGCCGCTCAAGTGGCGAGGCGGAACCGGTTCCCCGATCCGGGCGGTGGCGGTGTTCGACGAGTAGGCTACCGCCTAATCGAAACACGCTCTGCTCTAATGTCCGGCGTCGAGCTCGCCGCCGAGATCGTAGCTCGACATCAGCTTGTCGACCAGGCCGGTCGCTCCATTCCAATCGATCAGCTCGAGGTTTTCCGGCCGCGCTTGGACATCATAGAGCGAGGCCGCCGACCGCACCGAATTGCTGAACGCGGGATGCTCGGTCACGTCAGCGACGCGCTTGCCGTCGATGAAGACCGTTCGGCCATCCTGGAGCGATTTGATGTGCTCCGCGCCGGTCTTGCGCACCGTCATGGCTAGTCCTCCACTTCAATCGTTATCTAATGGCCGAAGCTTTCCAGGCTCGCTATTGCATGTTATCAGGACCCCATGCCCTTCGACGGTCTGCGTCCCTATCTGGAAACTCTCGAGCGGAAAAACCTGCTGAAGTGGGTGGACCGCGAGGTCGACCGCGACTGGGAGATCGCCACGGTCGCGCGCATGATGTTTCGGGCGATGCCGGAGGAGCGTCGCGTCGGCATCGGCTTCCGCAACATTCGCGACTTTCCCGGCTATCGCGTGGTCACCGGCATCGTCGCGGCCTCGGTCGACATGATTGCAACCGGACTCGAATGCGAGCCGAACGCGAAGGCAATCAACGAGCGCGTGCATCGCGGCATCAAGACGCCGATTCCGACCGTCATGGTCAAGAGCGGGCCCTGCAAGGAAGTCAAACTCGGTCCCGGCGAACTCGATCTCACCAAGATCCCGACGCCGGTGTGGACCCCCGGCAAGGACGCGGGCCCCTATTTCACGCCGCTGTGGGTGACTCGCGATCCCGACACCGGGCGCCGCAATCTCGGCATCCGCCGCTCCCAGGTGAAAGGCCCAAGCAAGACCGGCATTCTCTTCGGCGCCCCGGACCGCGGCGGCGCCATCCACCACACCAAATGGAAGATGCGCGGCCAATCGATGCCGGCGGCGTTCTACGTCGGCGCCGATCCCGTGCACTATCTGGTCGCGCCCTCGCGCTACGGCGAAGACGAGTTGGCGGTCGCCGGCGGCATCCGCGGGGCGGCGGTGGAAATGGTGAAATGCGAGACCGTCGATCTCGAAGTCCCGGCCAGTGCCGAGATCGTGGTCGAGGGCGAAGTGTCGATGGACCAGACCGAGCCCGAAGGACCGTTCGGCGAGTTCACCGGCTACATGGCGGGAGGGCGTGCCGGGCCGGTGTTTAACGTCAAGTGCATCACCCACCGCAAGAATCCGATCGTGATGGGCGTGGTCAGCCAGTTCCCGCCGAGCGAATCGTCGATGATCAAGAAGGTGCTGCTCGAGGCGGGCCTCATCCGGCACCTCACGGAAACGCTCAATATTCCCGGCATCGCCGACGCTCACGTGCTCGAGGCCGGCGGCGGCACGGCGGTGCTCTGGGTCAGCTTGCGCAAGACCTATACCGGCCAGGTCGACCAGGTGATGTTCGGCGCGCTCGGCCATTTCGGCACCAGCTATTTCAAGTGGCTGGTGGTGACCGACGACGACGTCGATATCCGCGATCCGTTCATGCGCGACTGGATTCTGTCGTGGCGGGTGCAACCCGACCGCGACCTGCGCATCGTCCCGCACTCGGGCGCGGTCGAGCTCGATCCATCGGTGCATCCGCCGGATGTCATACTGGCGGAACGGCTGGGAGCCAAGGTGTTGATCGACGCGACCAAGAAGTTCGACTACCCGGCGATCTCGTTGCCGCCGATGCAATTCCTCCAGCGCGTGTACTCGAACTGGTCCGACTATGGCCTTCCCGCGCTCGATACCCTGCGGCTGCCCAAGGGGCTATAGGCAGTCTGGGTTAGTGCGGCCACCGACCTGTCGCTTCACGTCGCGGCGATCATTCCGCGCGTAGCCCAACATGGGCTCGACGCGCGGAAAGACCGCTGTGGGGTTACGCCCGGATCACACGACACGGCAAGAAGAACTGTGCGGGTCGCGCTAACCCAACCTACAAGATCGCAAGCTCACTGCACCGTCGCCGCGCCTGCCTTGATCTTGTTGTAAAATTCCTTCAGCGGCGCGCTCTTGTCGAGAACCGGCTGAATGGCTGCGGTCACGCGCCGTTCGGCCTCTTGCTGTTCCGGCGGCGACAGGGTCACGATCTTGCCGCCGCGTTCCTTCCACGTATTCGTGTCCTCCACGAGCCGCACGGCACCCCACTTGTGGTTCTCGGGCTCGACCTTGGCGGCGGCGTCGAGCACCGCCTGTTTCAGGTCGGCGGGCAGCCGGTCGTACCAGACCTTACTGACGAGGTTGATCGCCACGATCGCCCAAAGGTGCGTGTCGATCATGTTGGGGGCGCCGTCATAGTATTTGAACGAGACGAAGACCGGCATCCCGGAATTGGAGCCGTCGATTGTGCCCTGGTGCAGGGCCGGCAGCACCTCACCGAGCGACATCGGCACCGACGAGGCGCCCAGCGAGTTGACTTGCGCCTGCTCGCCTTCGCTCGCCAGCACGCGGATGCGCTTGCCGGCGAAATCCGCAAGCTTGGTGACCGGCGTCCTGAACACGAACCCCTGGGTGTCGTAGACCATCGCACCGAGGAACACGAGACCGCGCGCGCTCGCCACCTCCCTGATGGCCTGGCGGACCTGCGGCACCAGGATGGCCCGGCGCACGTGCTCGCGATCCTTGAACAGACCGGCCATGGCTATGCCCTGGAAGCGCGGGTCGGCGCCGACGAACAGCTCCGCCGGTCCGCTCGCCGCCTCGATCGTGCCTAGCCGCAGGCCCTCGGTCTGCCGCGGCGCTCCGCCGAGCTGGCCAGCGGGATAGATGTCGACCTTGATGCGGTTGTTCGTCGCCTTTTCCAGCTCTGGTTTGTACATCTTGATGAATTCGTGCTGGATGTCGTTGATGGTCAGCGTCGCGAACTTCATCGTGAAATCCTGCGTCCGCGCCGGATCCGCCGTGAGCGCCGCGCCGGTCACAAGGGCCAACGTGGCGACAAGGGCTCGCCCGAGATGACCGAGCGCGAACCAATGACGTCGAAATGCCATTTTGCAATCTCCCCGTGTACCTGAGTGGTAAATGGTAGACGCTTTAGCCGCTTGAACTCAACCGCGGAATTCGCCTGACGGTGCGCTGAGGCGTCGCGCCAACTCGTTCACGCAGGCGGCTGGGGGAATGAGCCCCGCGTCCTTCCAACGAGGCAACCTCACTGCCGATGCAGCCGGAATGCCAACGACGCGCAGATCCTTGTGGCTAACCGTCTTCCGCCCGGAACAATCGTCCTGCTGCCCGCTTGACGCATCGGGCGTCTCGTCGCCCGGTCTCAATTCTTCGTCGGCAGCGGGAAGGTACGATGCGGTGTATTTCGTGCGGCGCAGAGATGCGTGTGGTGCAAACAGATCAAGACGACAACATGATGGTAGTCGGCTATATGCACCAGAGATTGGAGTGCACAGGTTGCCATGAGGTGGAGACACGAATGGTCTTCGATCGGGACGCCGCATCTCCGCCAAATCTACCTGCTCCCACAAGTCTGCCCGCGCCGGCGGATATCGGGCCCGCCACGCTTGCCGCACTGGAGGACGAGCGTGAGCTCGACGAATGCGAGGCCTTGCTGCAAAACGCCATTGATATGGTTCGAAGTCCAGCGCTGAGCCCGAACGAGGGCGGTGCGGGGGGCCGCGCTCAATCGGTCCGATCGTTGCGAGCCAAGATCTCCGGGCCGAGCCGATTCGTCCGAATCCATCGCGACCACGGCGAAAACGCCGGATATCTCGCGCAAGACACCAAGTCGGGAATGGTCGTGCTGCGGTACCAGGACAGCGAGCGCCTGCGCGAAATGTGCGAGTGGATGGGATGGCAGGTGACCGACGACCCGGTGCCGAGCATGGACGAGTGACGTCTCGAGCTCGCCACCGCCGAGACGTATCGAAAGGAGATGTCACACATACGCGAATGGCGTGCCCTTGCCGTCGCGTGACGGTGTCGAACGATTACGATTCCAGCAGCGGATCCGCCGCATCCCATGTTGCGGCATAGGCCGCGATCAGGGAGCTGGCCGCCTCTGCGGGAATGCGGACCAGGGTCGTGTAGTCCACCTTCGCCAATCGGCCGAACGATTGTCCCAGCGCCCACGCCTTGGCGCCATCCACCAGGATGAGGGTGTCCCGCACCGTGCCGGTGGCAGCGAGGCGCACGAACAAGGGTCGAGCACCGCCGAACTGCCGCACCCAGCGCTGTGTCGCCGACTGAAGCGATATCTTGCGAGTTGCCCGATCCGCCAGTACCCGCACGACCACCCGATCCGGGGCCAGCACCGCAAAGTCGGTGAGCGCCTTGGCATCGGCATTGCGGTCGACCAAGAGCACCTCGGCCTCGGCGGTTGCAAGGACCTTTCGCACGGCCGCGAACGCGTCGAACGCAGTGTTCGCCACGATGAACGCGCCCTGCGATTCCGGCGGCGCATTGAGCTCCGCCTTGGCCAGCGCCCGCTGGACGATGGCGCGTATGGTCTGAGCGTTGCGGGCGCGCAGCATGCCGTCGAGATTTTCGGTGGCGACGCGCAACTGGATCTTGTCGGCGAGGCCTCCGGCCAATTCGACGAGCTCGAAGGCGCGCTCGATCCATTGATTGGTCTCGGGCGTGGGCGGACCGGCCAATTCGGGGATCTCGGCGAGCAGGTTGCCAAGCTGCCAATAGAGTGCTTCTGGCGAAAGCGACATGAGATGGAACCTGCTTGCCGAGTAAGAAGAAGCTAGCGCACCAGGAGTTCCACGACTTGCAAGCTTCAGGCCTCATCCACCGGAGGCCGGCGGCGAAATGCTCGGCGCAACAAGAAATCAGGCCCGGCGTTTGGTCAGCTTCTCGCTGACCTGCTCTCGCAAGATTCGAATTTCGGATGCTGCGCGGCCCATCACCATGGCTTCGGTGTGGAGGCCGCGCTCGTGCAGAAGAGCGCGCCAGTAGTCCAGCTTGCCGAGGATGTCGACGTCGCTGTCGGCGGCGCGGGTTCGGTCGTTGTTGAGTGCATGCGTGTCAGCCATGGCTCGAAATAGAGCATGGACATGTTAAGGCGACGTAATGCGCGCCGCTAAAATGCGAATCTGCGCGCAGCGGACGCCGACCGGCGATTCGCTTCATGTATGATTGCGAAATGCGAGCCGATTGTAGTCGGCATCAAGTATGGTTAATGGATTGCGCCAGCCGTCCGGGCCGAGTCTGTTTTCTCCCGATTTCTCGCATCGGTTCAACCTGCGATTCCCGGCCGAGGATTCCTGGCGCGCAATTCATCCGCGAGGTTGGCGGCCGCTATTTCAGCGGCTGATGCGATATCGATCAGATCTCTTCCCGCTCCTCATGGCTGCCGACGTCGAGCAAGATTTCGCTCTGGATCGGGAGAAATGCGCTTCGGCCGGCAGGCAGGTCAAGACGATCATTTCAAGCGATTTTTCTGTGAAGTGTGGCGCCTGGATCACAGCCGAGAACGCAAAATCAGGATTTAATCGCCCGACAACGGTTACGATGGGCGACGGGAGCGCATTCAATGAACTCGGGTCATCTCTTGCTCGCGCGTCGTCTCGCGGCGGTGGGCTTGGCGATCTTGACGGTTGCGTGGGTCGGTTGGGACGAAGCGGAAGCACGCGCTGCCCGCCAGCAGCCTCGCCAGCGCGCCGTTCATGGTCCCAGCTATCGGCCGCCTTATGCGGCAATCGTGGTGGACGACAATTCCGGTGAGGTATTGCACGCGCAATGGGCCGACGATCCGCGCCATCCGGCATCGCTGACCAAGATCATGACGCTTTATCTGCTGTTCGAGCAGCTCGAAGCCGGCAAGATCAAGCTCGATACGCTGCTGCCGATTTCCAACCACGCCGTCATCCAGCGCCCCGTCAAGCTCGGCCTCAAGGTCAACCAGACCCTCATGTGCGAGGACGCGATCAAGGGACTCGTCACCAAATCGGCGAACGACGCCGCGGCGGTCGTCGCCGAGGCCATCGCCGGCAGCGAGGAAGAATTCGCCAAGCTCATGACCCGCAAAGCAAGAGCGCTGGGCATGATGAGCACCGTCTATATCAATGCGTCGGGCTTGCCCGCCGAGGAGCAAATCACCACCGCGCGCGATCAGGCCATCCTCGGTCGCGCGATCCAACATCGTTTTCCCGAGTACTACCGATATTTTGCGACGCCGAGCTTCCGGTATCGCGGGATCGAGATGCGCAACCACAATAAGCTGCTCGGACAGGTGAATGGCGTCGACGGGATCAAGACCGGTTACACCGACGCTTCCGGCTACAACCTGGTGTCATCGGTTTGGCGTAACGAGAGGCACATCGTCGCGGTCGTTCTGGGCGGCACCTCGAATGCCGCGCGCGACGCCCGCATGCGCCAACTGATCGAGGAGCATATCCCGCAGGCCTCCGCGCAACGCACGGCGCCGAAGATCACGGAGACGGCCGAGCCGGATGCCGCGAAGGCCACGACCACCCTCGTCGACACCATCGGGCCGGCACCAGCCGGTCAGGAGTAGCGCCTGGTCGCACCTGAGACGATCAAGCCGCGGGCCGTAAGCCACGGCGCCCCAACCCCTCCCCGCGTTTGCACGCAAACAAGTCGACGCACTCTTGCGTAAACCTGCGCGCTACGGGGGAGGGGAGCGCCCCGAGCAGGCGCAACGCCGGTCCATAACACTGCGTACGAGGAACCAATCGCAGTTCGGTGCACGCTGCCGCTCCACCCGGGAGCTCCAATCTTTGTCAGAGTCGCCCGAGTGATCGGTCCGCCGAGCGTAGCAGTCGCGCGGCGGGCTGCTGTGCTGGCAGTCACACTGTGGTCGATTGCAGCTCGCCGCTCCCGTGGTGGCAAATCGGCATAATGCTTAAGGTGTCCTCGTTGCACTCGCTTTGGAGGGTCTTGCATGGGCAGAGTGATGATCGCGGCCGCGCTGGCAGCCAGCCTCGGAGCGCCGGGGGTCGCGTCGGCGCAGGTCTATCCGTCGCGATCGGTCACGCTGGTCGTGTCTTATCCCGCCGGCGGGCCGACCGACGCGATCGGACGCATCATGGCCGAAGGCCTGCGGGCATCGCTTCGCCAGACGCTCATCATCGAGAACGTGGCGGGCGCCGCGGGCAGCATCGGCACCGGCCGTGTGGCGCGCGCCGCACCCGACGGCTACACGCTGATCTTCGGCAATTGGGCCTCGCATGTCGTGAACGGCGCCGTCTACTCGCTCCAGTACGACGTGCTCAATGACTTCGAGCCGGTGTCGTTGATTGCCACCCAACCGATGGTTATCGTCGCCCGAAAGACCTTGCCGGCGACCGATTTGAAAGAATTGGTCGCGTGGCTGAAGGCCAATCCGGACAAAGCGTCGGCCGGCGGCGCNGGGGCCGGCAGCGCGAACCACGTGGCGACGGTCTTCTTCCAAAAGCAGACTGGCACGCGTTTTCANTCGGTGCCGTATCGCGGCGGCGCCATCGCGATGCAGGATTTGTTGGCCGGGCAGATCGACTTGATCTTCGACCTNGCGGCCAGTGCGGTGCCGCTTGCGCGCGCCGGCAGTATCAAGGCGTTGGCCGTTATGGCCGGGAGCCGTTTGGCAGCCGCGCCCGACATTCCGACCGTGGACGAGGCGGGATTGCCCGGTCTGCACGTTTCGCTTTGGAATGCGCTGTGGGCGCCCAAGGGAACGCCCAAGGACATCGTCGCAAAGCTCAATGCCGCCGTCGTGGAAAGTCTGGCCGACCCGACCATGCGCAAGCGCTTGACCGATCTCGGGCAGGATATCCCGCCCCGCGACCAGCAAACCCCGGAGGCGCTCAACGCCTACCACAAGGCAGAGATCGAAAAATGGTGGCCCATCATCAAAGCCGCAAACATCAAGGTGGAATGAGACCATTCATCTCTTTTCTGCGCTTGTTCCTTTCCGAGTTGCCAAGAGCCGCGCTCTTTGCCCGGATCGAGTGTGCTCGCCATTCGGGTGTGCCGCCCCCGCCACAATTACGTCCCACCCTTACGGCAATAAAGATCGTGATATAGACTGCGGTTGAACTTGGAATGCAGCTGGCGTGGACAGCATCGAGCGTGACGCTGCAAGACGACACAGTAAGGGCGACAGAGACAGTCCCGGCGAGGCACTTGAGCCTCGAACGCACCTTCCAAAGCAGGAGTCCTTGAAATGAGCCCCCGTTACGTCATCGCAGCCCTGTCAGTCGCAATGATTGGCGCTGGCATCATGCCGAGCTTGGCGCAGACGCCGGAGCAGAGCCCGGCAGCCATGGCCGCGCCGAAGGCGCCGTCCGAGTCTGCCTCGCCTTCCTCCGGCGCGACGGCGGCCCCACCAGCGACCGCGCGCTCGTTCTCGGCTGATAGGTCGGCCAAGGACACGACCGGCGGGAAGGCCGCTGTGGTGGCGCCGACCGCAAAGGGCGAGTAGCAACCCCGGCTGCTTTGCATGAACGCCGAGCTCAACCGTGGGCCGAGCTCGGCGTTGTCTTTCGCTAGGTAGCCTCAATCGAGCCGAGCTTGCGGTTTCGCTGAAGAGCGCCGGCCCTTCAATCACTAATGCAGATTCCAAGTAAACGTTTCTCCCTCGACGAAATACCCGGTGAATGATTTCAGCACATTTCCCGAGCAATTGTACGACGACGAGATGATCCTTTCGAACGGCCCGGGATAGGTCACGCAAAAGCGCTGGTCGCTGCCGCGCCATTCGATGTTGGCTCCCGAATAGGCTTGAGCATAGAGGTAGACCCAGCCCCATGGCACGTATTGCGCATTCACGCAGGTGCCCGACCTAACGGTCCACCAGCCCCTGATGATAAAGGCTGAATTGCCGGGGGACGGATGTGCGGTGACGGCGACCGACGCCGCGATGGTCGACTGGTTGCAGATCCTGAGCAGGGCGTACTGACTCTTGGCCTCGCCGATGCCGATCGACAGCGTTACGAATGAGCCGAGAATAACTGCCAGGCCCCACTTCGCTGCCCGCATAACCGTGCTCCCTCTGTTCTTGATCACGGTGGCACAATGATATGGATTTTTGCAGCGGACAAGGCATTTTTGCTGCCTGCTCAACCGCCGGTTCACCGCTTGGGTCGACGTCATGACGTTCAAAGGCGGCGTTCAAAACGATAGAAGCGCACCTCGCTCGCGGGCAGGGTCATCTTGTTGCGATCTCCCTTCGCGAGGCTGGAGGAGCGGTCCAGGTAGCTGCGAACCGCGGCAGGCACCGCCATACCAACAGGTCAAAAAGAAATCCATCCGCTTACATAGTTCAGCAACAATTGCGGCGCAGCGTCGCACGCATCGTCAACAGTGTAACGGTGGTGTGCGTATGTCTTACACCCTTGCAGCGGCTGCAGCCGCGACCGGCTTGGACCAGTCGACAATTCTGAAAGCGATCAAAGACGGCAAGATTGCCGGCACCAGAGACGAGCGCGGCGAATGGCACGTCGAGCCCGCCGAGCTGCATCTCGCGTACCCGCCCGTCGCCGAGCAAAGCGACGTCGGCGCCACGACCGCGCCGTATGCAGGTCCAGACATCGAGGCGCTCGGGGCGCAGATCGAAGCCCTGCTCAGGCAGGCCGGAGTTCGTCTCCGACAACAGCTCGACGACACCCGCAGCGGGCGCGACCCGAACCGCGCCTCGCAACTCCAGTTCGCCGATCAGTCCGGCGAAGGGTGACGGGCTGCGCAGCCGCAGTGACGCTCGAGCGGTGATGCTCGAGGGTCCTGGCTCAAGACGACGAGGCATGCTGGAGCCGGGAGATCGCTTCGGCCTGGAGCAGGGGTCCGCGGCAGCCCCGCCTTTGCCCCTGCTTCTCATCGGCGAGATGATCAGAACAAACTGGCGAGCCTGATGGTCGGCGACCAAGGCAGGTTGCTCTGCCGCGGGCACGGACTTGTGATGAATCGCGGACTGGCTTGTGGTGGCAAACGGCGCCATATTTGCAGGCATGGGGAATCGAATGGAGAAGAACATGCCGTTTGCAAGAACAAAGATGACGTTCCTCTCGCTTGGACTGGCTGTCTCCACCCTAGGTCTCGGAATGCTCCTGGCTTCGCCGGCCGACGCGCAGTCGAGCAGGCAACGCGCGTATAGCGACCAGGGGCGCAGCAGCGGCGTAACGGTCATTCCCCGGAACACTCCGGAATCCAATCTGGTCTGTTGGACTCCGTGCAACCAGCCGAACGCCATCGTGATGGGCGCTGATCCCGATCCGTTCATTCGCTCGCAGATCATGCGCGATGCCAGCGGTTACTTTGGCGGCGGCGGGCGCTGACGGCAGCCAATAGACGCTGCCGAATTCGAGGTCCATTTGTCGACGAGGGGGCGGGAATTTCCCGCCCCCTTTGCTTGAAGGGAAGGAAAGGTTTCTGCGCCGAAGAATTAGCGGGCGATAGTGCGGGACTATGGTTCAACAAGCCGTGATTTCGTTTTGACTCAAACGATCTTTCAGCCGCTTTTGTCGCCAGTTTGCCGGCTTGGTCGTGCTTGACGCACCCCTTTTGATCTGAGTGCCGTTTGACATTCGCGTCGCAACAAGTGTGTGAAACCCCACACTCGAATCCTCGCATCGCGACTATCTGTGCCGTGCCTTCGGGTGGTCATGGAGATCACCACAGCAAAGGAGACACGACATGTTGAGCAAGATCACGCTGGTTCTCGCGTTGGCGATCGCCGCTTTCACGATGGTCGTTCCGGCTTCGGCGGCTCCCGGCGAGGATCCCTACGCGTCGGGCTATCAGGACAATGCCTACAACCGAAACGGCTGGTAACCCGGAGTCCGGTTGGTCGAGCGCAAGGGCGGGCCGCCCCGCCCGCCCTTCGTTTGTGTGGCGTCCGATGCGCCGGCGTCCTGCGGTAACCGCGTGATTGTCGGGCATCGGTTGCTTACGTGAGCCTGACACTTCCGTTCAGCCGCGGTTCATCCGAACGGAGACAGCGTGTCGGCAGCGCGGTGTTGCGCGAGGAGCCTTCACATGCTGCACGAAGCGAGGCTAGTTCCGGCGGCGGCGCTGGCGCTCCTGCTGAGCATAGCAGCCGGCCATGCGCGCGACTATCCGCGCTCCGGCTACGCCGCAAGCGGTTTTCAGCCGGCTCAATCGTCAGCCCTGATCACCAGTTGCTACGAGTTGGCTGAAAGGGTGGTTCCTCGGGGGAGGGGTCGCCAGGCATGGGTCGTGCGTCATGCCGACCAGTGCATCCGCAGCGGCGGAAGAATCTAGACTCGGTCGAACTCGCTGCACCGCAGCGCAGTTCGGCTCCGCTATTCGGCCTTGATACCGGACTCGCGAATGATGCGGCCGTATTCGTCGACTTGCATTCGCATGAAGGCGCCGAATTCCGCGCCGCACATACCGACGGGAAACAGACCCTGCTTGGCGAGCTTCGGCTTCATGTCGGGAGACTTCAGTGCCGCGCTGAACCAGCCGGTCAGCTGCGCGAGCGCTTCCGGCGGCGTCTTCGCCGGCGCGACGATCCCGTAGAAGATGTCCGCCTCGTATTTGCTGACGCCGGTCTCGGCGAGCGTCGGCACGTCCGGCAGTGGCTCGGCGCGCTGCCGCGAGGCGGTGACGAGCCCGCGCAGGGTGCCCGACTGCAAATGCGATACCACGGTCGGGTAGTCGGCGGACACCGCGGTCACGTGGCCGCCTATGAGGGCGTTGATCGCCGGCGCGGTGCCGGCATACGGCACGTAGGTCATCTCGACGTTCGCCGCGCGCCGGATCACCTCGAAGGCGACGTGGAGCGAGGACGCTGGCGCGCCGGCCACCGACAATTCGCCGGGCTTGGCGCGCGCCGCGGCGATGAGATCGGCGAGCGTGCGGTAGGGCGATGCGCCGTTGACGACGAGCACGATCGGCGTCGCGGCGAGATAGCAGACCGGCTCGAAGCTTAACGACACATCGTAGTTCTGCTTCTTCAAGGCCGGATTGACCACGAAGGAATTCGCCACCAGCAGCACGGTCGTGCCGTCAGGCGCGGCGCGCGCGACCGCCTCGGTGCCGATCAAGGTGCCGCCGCCCGGACGGTTCTCGACCACCACGGCCGGCCCTTGCGCTCGGCCGATCTGCTCCGCCATCAGGCGGGAGAGGATGTCGGGACCGCTGGCGGGCGGATAGGGAACGACGATCTTGATCGTCGTCGGCGTCTGTGACCATGCACCGTGACCGCACAGTGCCGTCGGGATCGCGACCGAGATGACGGCGACGAGCGCAATAGCCACTGGGCCTCGACGATGGGTCTGCATGAGGTCGTTCTCCAGGCCGCGGGTTGAGCTTGGCGCAGGGGTGCCGTTCAAAGCACCGGGTTCCACGCCGCCGGCACCAGCCGATAGCCGTTACCTGCCTTCTCGATGTAGCCGAGCCCTGGGAACGGGAAGTGATAACCGGAGACGAGGATCTTCTCTGCCGAGGCCATGTCATAGACACGCCTGCGCGTCACCACGGCTTTCTCCGGTTCGCTGTCGAACATCACTTGCCATTCGGGATTGCGCAGGAACAGGTCGGGGACGTTGCTGACGTCGCCCTGGAAGAAGAGCTGGCGCGGCCCGGACGCGATGACGAACGACGTATGACCAGGCGTGTGGCCGCTGGTTTCGACCGCGGTGATGCCGGGGGCGACCTCCTTGCCCCACTCGAAGCGGGTCACCTTGTCGGCGAGGTTGGAGAAGATCTTGCGATTGAATCCGAATGAGGCTTTTTGGAAGCCTTCCGGCGCCTTGCTCATATTGTCATCGCTCATCCAGTGCGCCCAGTCGACCGCCGGCACCTTGATCTCGGCATTCGGGAAGGCGAGCGCGCCGTCGGGCGTCTTCAGCCCGAGGATGTGGTCGCCATGCATGTGCGAGATCAGGACGATGTCGATAGTCTTCGGATCAATCCCGGCGGCGGCAAGGGTCGCCGGCAATAGCCCGACTGTCGGCCCGAGACCGGGGCCATAGCCGGTATCGATCAGCACCAGCTTGGCGCCCGTATTGACCACGATCGGATTGAACGGCGCTACGATGCTGCCCTTCGGCATATAGGCGGCTTCGGCGGCTGCGAGCACCTCTTCGTTGCCGACGTTGCGCACGAAAGCCGGGGGAAGTGGGATCGGGCGCGCGCCGTCGCTGACCACCGTGATTTCGAAATCGCCGAGCCTGGAGCGATAGAAGCTGGGCGCTTGTTTGCCGCTGAGCGGCGCGGCGGCATCGGCGGGTATCGCGGCGAACGGCGCGAGCGCGGTTGCCGCCGTGGCGGCGCCGGCCCCGGCCAGGATGTCGCGACGGGTCAATGCGGTCATGGCGTCTCCCCAAAATCATGCCTCGCTATCGCGGCAATTGCGTCGAGGCAGTTGCCACGGATGCTAGAGCATTTTCAGGAAAAGTGGAAACCGGTTTTCCGTCTGAGAACGCGACTGAATTTGAATTCGCAGATCGCGGCGCCTCAACCCGCTCTGAGCCGGTCTCCGGACTGCCCCTCGCCATCCGTCTTCTTGGACAGACGCCAGAGTTGAAACCCGGCGCCGTCGATGGCCTGCTCGATCGCATCGCGTGAGAAGTTATGAGGAGGAGTCCGGTCCACGCCCACGACGCCGGTCACCGTCCACGGACCGTGATTTTGCGGGAGCTTGCTTCCCGCCGGATCGCCCGCGAAGGCGTGCAATCCTTTCCGTGTCTCGGACTTGAAAATAAAGATCCGCATGATCTACGTCCTTCTGGTGATCCGGTGAGCCTGAAGCTTGCTTACGTCGGCAGACGCGTACAACGAGAAACGTGGAGCTCCCGCGCGATGCAAATCCGCAACGCCGGCCCGCCCGAGATCAGCGTCCGCTGCGCGCGGCTGCATCGTCGTTGCCGTCGGGCGCGCGTTCCTTGGAAGGTGCGGCGCGTCGCTTGAGCGGATAATCCGCGCTCTCGTACAATCGACGGATTCCATCGCTGTCGAATCGGCTTTCCTCGACCTCGAGATAGGCACCCACGAGATGCTGGGGCGGCAGGTCCTCGATTGCAAAACGGATGGCCTCCGCGGCCCTGGCAAACCGCTGATAACTGATCGGCCGGTTCCCCTTGCGGCTGCGCGCCGGAAATAGTTCCGCCGCGGCCTCGTAATCGAAACCGTCCACGGTTACACCTCGAGCTCGGTCTGCGGGTTACTGGCGAGTCTGAGAAAGTTGGCCGCGCCGCGGCGGCACTTCAGTGCTTTGGCTTGATCGCCTGGGCCGATCATGGCGCTCTCCTTGTGCAGGCGGGAGCGCAACCGTCTCTCGGCCATCGGCGCCTGGCTTCGTCTCGTCGACGCATCGCATGCCGATGATCCCGGAACTATACATCCATTGCTCAACTCGTCCTAGACAAATCTCCAGATCCGAGATGCCCACTTCCCGGTAATATAGGCACTTTTCGTCAATTGTGGTTACTCCAAGGTCAGGCAGGTGAGCACTGCCGAGTAGTGACAGCTTGCCGCAAGCAGCACGAATGCATGCCAGATAGCATTCTGAAAGCGCAGGCTTTGCCAAACGTGGAACAGTGTGCCTATCGAGTAGAGAATGCCGCCGATCGCGAGCAGCCACAGGCTCGGGCTCGGCAAGGCGGAAGTGATCGAGTCGTAGACGCCCGCGCCGCTCCAGCCGAGCGCCAGGCAAAGGACGATGGCGAAGCGGTCGAAGCGCCCGGGCAGCGCGAGCTTCAGCGCCATGCCGACGAGTGCGCTCGCCCACACGCCGATGCCGAAGCCCGCCGACAGCAGGCTGCTCTTCATAAGCGCCAGGAACGGCGTATAGGTTCCCGCAATCAACAAATAGATGGCCGAATGATCGAAGCGACGCAGTATCCATTTCGTCGGCGTAATCGGCCACATGTTGTACGCGGCCGAAAGCGCGAGCATCGCCAGCAGGCCGACGACATAGATCAAGATCGGTGCCACTTCGATCCGCTGTGCCTCGAGCGCAACGATGACGATTGCGACGGCGCCGATCAGGCCCAGAACGATCCCGACGGCATGCACGATGCCGTCGGCAATGATTTCAGTGCGGTCATAATCCCAGCTGACCCTGCCCGGACAAGTCCTCGCTGAAGCAGCGCCGATACGCGAGGCCGCGACTGGGTCAGTCGAGAGATTTGGCAAGGAGTTTGGCAAGGACTCGACACCATTTTCGAACGACGTCGCGACGCATATAGGAAGTCGTGACCGAAGGTCAATTCAAGGGCCCCGTTGAAACATGCTCTACGTCCTGCGCCGTGCGGTTACTTCGATCTCGATCTTCATGCGCGGATCGAATAGGCCGGCCTGGATCATCGTCGCAGCGGGCTTGACGTTGCCGAGATATTCCTTCAGCACCGGCCAACAAGGCTCTAAGTCCTCGCGCCGCGGCAGGATGTAGCGGACGCGCACGATGTCGTCGATGGCGGCGCCGGCTTGCGTCAGGGCGGACTCGATGTTTCGCATCGCTTGCCGGCATTGCGCCACGACGTCATCCGGCATCGTCATCGTTGCGTAGTCGAAGCCGGTCGTGCCGGAGACGAAAACCCAATCTCCGTCGACCACGGCGCGCGAATAGCCGACTTCCGTTTCGAAGCTGGAGCCGGACGACACGAGCTTTCTTGCCATGGCACGCTTCCATGCTGACCGAGTTCAGATCCAGTAGCGCCCGCTGGCGCCGATGATGACGACGATGAGGCCGAGCGGGAGGTTGACGGCGATGATCTGGCGGATGCGGTTGAGATTGGCGCCGGCGCGCGGCCAATCCTCGGCGTCGACCGCACGTTTGAGCGCCAGCCACGGTCCGTGGAACAGCCAGACGAACAGCGCGATCATCACCCAGCCGATCCCCTGCATCAGGTGGATGTGCAGGCCGGCACGCGCAAAGCCGCCGAAGGTCGTGAACACCATCCAATAGCCGCTGGCGAGCAGCAGCAGGATCGCCGCCCACACCCAGGGAAAGAATTTCTGGAACGTGACCCGCATCAGCCGCAGCCGTTGCGGCGGCTCGAGCGTACCCAGCGCCGGGCGCAGGCAGACATAGATCGCGAACATGCCGCCGACCCAAACTACGGCGCCGAAGATGTGCAGGGCGACGGCGAGGGCGGTCATCTATGGGCTCCTTCGAAAGACGGTTCGCAAACCCAACCAGTACAATTTCATGGTAGGTCGTCAAGCCGCCGGCGTTAGCTGTTTGGCAATACTCGCCACCTAGGCTCGGCCCCGCCATCTGCCCGGCGACCGCGATGACGTCGCCTGTCGGCCGATGTTGCCGGCAAAGCGGATAGGAGTGAGCGGAGGATAGGTTGCGCCAGAAGATCGGCGACACCGCGAAGCATTCCGAGGTCCAAGTCGCCCATAATTACTGGTTCAAATGCCCAGCCTGCCAATATGACTGGTCGGCCTGGCGCAAGCCCTCGATCGTCTTCGTCTCGCTGTCGTTCGTCACCGACCAGTGCCCGAACTGTCAAAAGAAGCGTGTGCCGGCCTGCATGGTCGAGGCTGACTAGCGCCGGCACGGCGGCGCATGCCGCGGCAAAAATCCCGTCGTGGAATGACACCATGTGCGTACGACCCCGCAGTCCGCGGGTGACGGCTCCATTCAACCGGAGTACCTTGCCTGGTCATTTGCTGCGGTCGCAGCCGATTTTGAGGAGATGTATTGGATGCTCGAAGACCAGCCGTTCGGCGCGAACTTCCGGGGGGCTACAGGGCCATGAGGGGCGTTGCGGCTGCCGTCACTGCGGCGATCATCATCGGGACGCTCTACTTCGGTCGCGAGGTTTTCGTCCCGATCGCGCTGGCGATCCTTCTCAGCTTCGTGCTCGCTCCGCTCGTTCGGCTGCTGCAGCGTTGGTATGTTCCGCGCGGGCTATCTGTCGTCGTTGTCGTGCTGGTGGCGTTCACCAGCATCTTTGCGCTTGGCGGGGTGATCGCGACCCAGGTGGCCGAGCTTGCCGGCGACCTGCCGCGTTATCAAATCACGATGCGCGAAAAGATCAGGTCGGTTCGCGGCACCGCGGCGCCGAGCGGCGCGCTCGAACGCGCCGCCGATGTCCTTTCGGATCTCGGCAAGGAGCTCAACAAGCCGAAGGAGCCTGCGGCCGGTCAGACCGCTCCGCTGCAGACTGCTCCGCCCGGGCAGGAGGCCAAACCCATCCCGGTCGAGGTTCGCCAGCCTCCTCCCACCGCTCTGGAGAGCATCGCGGCGCTGATCTCGCCCCTGCTGCACCCGCTCACCACGACCGGCATCATCGCAATATTCGTGGTCTTCATCCTTTTCCAACGCGAGGATTTGCGCAATCGTTTCATCAAATTGGCTGGATCGCATGATCTGCAAAAAACGACCGCCGCCCTCGACGATGCGGCGACTCGCCTGAGCAAGCTTTTTCTCATTCAACTTGCTCTGAATACCGCGTTCGGCATCGTGATCGGCGCCGGCTTGTGGGTGATTGGAATCCCCAGCCCGGTGCTGTGGGGCATCCTGGCGGCCGTCCTGCGCTTCGTGCCGTATATCGGCGCCGTGATCTCGGCGGTGTTTCCGCTGACGCTCGCGGCGGCGGTGGACCCCGGCTGGTCGATGCTGTTGTGGACGGCGGCGCTCTTTCTGGTGGTCGAGCCGGTGGTCGGCCACGTGATCGAACCGCTGCTCTATGGG
>JGI12053J15887_10000116_pt1 | contig 25662 bp, 25 predicted proteins | sample MedBloCAOM1_O3_FD_15887 | JGI IMG/M metagenome (IMG submission 15887)
GCCGCGACAGTTTCGCGGGCGATAACGCGGCTGCCGATGGCGGCTTGAATGGGCACTTCGAACATCTGGCGGGGAATCAGTTTTCGCAAACGGGTGACGAGATCGCGGCCGCGATCGTAAGCCAGGTCGCGGTGAATGATGAGCGCGAGAGCGTCCACGGGTTCGCCTCCCACTAGCACATCCAATTTGATCAAGTCCGATTCGCTGTAGCCTGCCAGGTGGTAATCAAGCGAAGCGTAACCACGCGAAACGCTCTTCAGGCGGTCGTAAAAATCGAGCACGATTTCGTTGAGCGGCAGCTCGTAGGTGAGCATGACGCGGGTGGGGGAGAGATATTCAAAGTTTTTCTGCGTGCCGCGTTTGTCCTGGCAGAGTTGCAAGATGCCGCCAACGGAATCTTCGTTGGTGATAATCATGGCCTTGATGATGGGCTCTTCGATTTTTGCGATATCGCTGGGATTGGGAAATTTGGCGGGGCTGTCGACTTCCGTGACCTCGCCGGTGACGCGAGTAATGCGGTAACGCACGCTGGGTGCGGTAGTGATGAGATTCAAGCCAAATTCGCGCTCGAGGCGTTCCTGCACGATTTCCATGTGCAGCAGGCCGAGGAAGCCGCAGCGAAAACCAAATCCCAAAGCGACGGAATTTTCCGGCTCGTAGAAAAATGCCGCGTCGTTCAGCTGCAATTTACCGAGTGCATCGCGCAGCGGCTCGTACTCGTCGGCGAGCACGGGGAACATGCCGGCGAAAACCATGGGTTTGATGGCTTCAAATCCAGGTAGCGCGGGCGCGGGTCGTGAGGCGTCAGTGACAGTGTCGCCCATGCGCGCTTCGGCCACGCGCTTGATATTGGCGACGATGAAGCCCACGTCTCCTGCTTCCAGTTCCTCAAGTGCTACGGGCTTGGGAGTTAGCGTGCCCAACGTTTCCACTTCATAAACTTCATTGGTGGAAACGAGGCGAATTTTCATGTGCGGAGTGATGCGCCCTTCCATAACACGCACGAGAACAACTGCGCCACGATAGATATCGAACCAGGAGTCAAAAATCAGAGCCTGTAGTGGATTTTCGGCGCTGCCTTTAGGCAGCGGGATGCGCGCAACGATGGCTTCGAGAACGTCTTCGACGCCTTGGCCGCTTTTCGCACTGATGAGCAGCGCATCGCTGGCCGGAATCGCGAGAACGGTTTCGATCTGCTCTTTGACGAAGTCGGTTTGCGCGGCGGGCAGGTCGATTTTGTTGATCACCGGCAGAATGGTGAGGTTATTGCCTGCGGCGAGGAAAGTATTCGCGACGGTTTGCGCTTCGACGCCCTGGCTGGCGTCCACGACCAGCAACGCGCCTTCGCAAGCAGATAGGGCTCGGGAAACTTCGTAAGAAAAATCGACGTGACCTGGCGTGTCGATCAGATTGAGGCGGTAGGTGTTGCCGTCCTTGGCTTTGTAGTGCAGGCGAATGCTCTTGGCTTTAATGGTGATACCGCGCTCGCGTTCCAGGTCCATGGAGTCAAGGACCTGCTCGTGCATTTCGCGCGAGCTGAGCGCGCCAGTCATTTCGAGCAGGCGGTCGGCAAGCGTGGATTTGCCGTGGTCGATGTGCGCAATAATGCAAAAGTTGCGTATGAACTTTGGATCCATTTAGGCTTATAACGGCAGGAGAGTTCGGTCGCTTGGCGTTCGGGGCGTGCCGGCCCAAAACATTCGCCGGTCACGCTACAGCCACGCAAAAACCATGCCGCGTAAACATTGAGTTTGCCACAAATCCGAAGTTGCGTCAGCCTGGGGACGAAATGAGCGGAAAGGTTAGTGTGGCAGTATGGTTCGATAAGCGGTGCGATAGAGGAGAATAGTGTCATGGAAACGCGATGCGCGCGTTGCGATGCGCCCATGAGTTGCAAGCCTGAAGGGGATTGCTGGTGCGCGGAATTGCCACACGGGCCGATGCCGGTACTAAAGGCAGGGGCAACGACGGGATGTCTTTGCCGGAATTGTCTCGTAGAACAATTGGGACAGCTCGAACGCCAAGGAAAAAGCGCTGGGTAGCGCTAGCCTTGGAGTGACTCTTTGAGGCACGGATTTGGCCGCATTCTGCCAGCGGTATATAGTAAAAGGGACTGATAACACTGCGCGCAGGGCCGAATCTGTCGACTGTACTGCATAACCGTTTACACCGCAAAGGCAACTCTCTCTGATGGCCGCAGACGTAAACAAGCATCTTGACCGGGCAAAACGCTTCCTCGAAAAAAATCGAGTCGAGGATGCTATCGCCGCTTATTTGGCGGTGCTCGAAGGAGCACCCCAGCATCAGGAGGCCACGCAAGCGCTGGGCGATCTCTATTTACGCACGGACCAACCTGATCAAGCGGCGGTTTATTACGGGTTGCTGTTCGATATGCTCGTCGATCCGCGCGACGAGAATAAAGCGGTGGCGATTTATAACCGTTTCCTGCGCACCGGGCGGGTGGAGCAGCAGCCGGAACGCATCGCGCGGTACGCGTTTCTACAGCAGAAACAAAATCATGCCGAGGAAGCTATCGAGCAGTACACCAAGGCGGCGGAAATGTTTACCGCTGCATCGCGGGATGAAGATGCATTGTTTTGTCTGGAACGCATCGCGCAGCTTGATCCGGAAAATCCGGCGCGGCAATTGCGGCTGGCGGAAGCGGCGGAACGCATATCGCGGCGCGCGCTGGCGGCTCGTGCTTATTTGCGCGCCGGTCAATTGGCCACGGCGCATGGGGAACATGAGGATGCTCTGAAACTGCTGTACCGCGCCTACGTTCTGGCGCCGCAAGAACGAAGCGTGGCGCTGTTGTACGCGGAAGCCAAGTTACGCGCGGGGATGGCCACGGAAGCAGTGGTGATTCTGGACCCCTTCGCAGGAAAAGAGAGTGACGCGGCGTTCGTGGATGCGTTTGGGAAGGCGCTGGTGCGCGCCGGGCAATTGGATCGCGCACGAGAAATACTGGAGTGTTTGTTACGCGAAAAAAATGTCGGCACGATGCCGCTCTTCGAACTGGCGGACGCGTATGCCGCTGCGGGGCAAGAACGTAACGCTGTGGATCTCTTCTTGGTCCTGAAGCGGCGAATGTTTGCGGATAAAAAGCAAAATGAGTTCGCCTTGCAAATGGACCTGGCCGGCGAGAAGAATCCGCAATCGCAGGCGGTGCTGGAATTCTGGGCCGCACTTTACAACGAGCTGAACCGGGAATCGAAATACTTCGAGATCATGACGAAGTTGTTCGAGGTATACGTACGGGCGGGAAATATACCGAAAGCCGCGGAAACGCTCGACAAACTTGTGGATATCGACCCTTACGATCCGCGCAACCAGGAGCGGCTGGAAATGCTGCGCAACCGCGTGGACGATTCGCTGTTCAAGCGGATCGCTGCCCGGCTGGCAAGATCGACGAGCCTTAGCGCGGGTACGCCTTCGGGGCTGCACCATTCGGATACCGGCGAGATCGTGAGCGCATCGCAAGGGAACAGTGAGGCGGGGCGTGAGAAGCAAACGCTGGAAGACCTGATTGTGCAGACGGAAATATTTTTGCAATATTCGCTGCACAACAAAGCGCTGGACCGGCTGCAAAAAATTGGCGTGATGTTTCCGGGAGAGGAAAAACGCAACGCACGGCTTTCGAATTTATACCAGTTAGCGAATTGGTGGCCTCCAGGGGCGCACCGGCAACAGCCTGGGGCTGCGCAGGCAGGGACTACTGCCGCCCCAGTGCCGCCTCAGCCGGTGGTTATGGCGCCTGTGGCTCCAGCGGAATCGCAGGGAGCAGCTGGAGCCGGGAAGAGCGGGGTATACACGGCGGAAACGCTGCGGGATTTGTCGAAAATATCGGAGGTAAATCAAAAGATTTTTCGGCAACAAACGCCGCGCGCGATGTTGAACACCGCGGTCAGTGAAGTTGGCTCGTACCTGCGGGCAACGCGCTCGCTGGCGGTCGTTGGAGCCGCGGGCCGTCCACCGGAGTTGACCGCGGAATTTTGCGCTACAGATTTAAAACCGGCTCCGATCGCACAGGTGGTCCTTTTATTGGCGCTGATGGAAAAAGCCGAGCCGGACGAACTTGGCGGACTGATGGTGGAGTCCGAGAACGGATTGGTGCTGGCGGAGTTGGGACTGGAGAGCGCGCTGGGCGTGATTATCACTGATAAAGAAACTCAGGCGCCGGCGGGAATGTTGATCGTGGGTCATGCCCGGCGACACAAGTGGAAGCCGAACGAAGCGTACTTTTTGCAAGCTATCGGCGACCAGATGTTGATGAGCGTGAGCCACACGCGGTTGCGATCGCTGGTGCGGCGCATGGGCGTTTCCGATGAACGGACGGGCCTACTAAGCCGCAGCTCGTATCAGAGTTGTTTGTTGACAGAAGCGGATCGCGCGCGCACGCAAGGCACGCCACTGGCGCTGGCCATACTGCAAATCGATCGCGGTTCGGACATTTTGCGACAACAGGGAGAATCGCCGATGGAGCGATTCGTGGAGCAACTGGCGCGGTCGTTGCAATCCATGCTGCGGCAGAATGATGTCGCGGTGAAATATACTTCGTGGTCGCTGGCATTTATTTTGCCAGACACTACACTGGAAGGGGCGCAGCATCTGGCGGACAAATTATTGCGGGCTGCGTCTGGTTTGCGGCCGCCGTGGAACGCAACGCAGATCACGTTGAGCGCGGGAATCGTGGAAGCTACAGCGAAGCCAGAGTACGACAGCGAGGATATTGTTACGGATTTAATCAATCGCGCGGAGTTTTCCGTGGAAGAAGCGCGCAAACGTGGCGGGGCGACAGTGATCGCGCTCGAAAGCCCGGTGGTTTAGAAAACAATTCAGAATTCAGAGAGGAATTTTATGTTTCCCACAGACGTTGTGATTGTTGCGGGCGCGCGCACGCCGATGTCGCGCTACACGGGGTCCTTTTCCGATGTGTCGGCCATTGATCTGGCAGCGCATGCATCGAAGGAAGCGATTCGCAGGTCGGGAGTCGATCCGGGAGAGTTCGATCACGCCATTTTTGGAAATGTGATACAGACCAGCGCGGATGCTTTGTATGGCGCGCGGCACGTGGGTTTAAAAGCGGGATTGAAAATCGAAGCACCGGCGGTGACGGTGAATCGTTTGTGTGGATCGGGCATGGAGTCGATTGCGCAAGCGGCGCAGCGATTGTTGCTGGGCGAAGCGACCATGGTGCTGGCCGGTGGCATGGAGAATATGACGCAGGCTCCTTTCGTGATTCGCGGCGCGCGCAATGGATTGAAACTTGGCGGTGGCGCGCTGGAAGATACGTTGATGGCGGGATTGACGGATTCTTATTGCGGATTGCCGATGGCCCTGACGGCGGAAAAACTTGGCGAGCAGCATGGCATTACGCGCGCGGATGCGGACGCGTACGCGTTGCGCAGCCAACAAGCCGCGGATGCAGCGTACAAAGCCTGCCGCGTGCGCGACGAGCTGGTGCCAGTGGAAGTGAAGCAGGGGAAAAAAACGATTACCGTTAGCGAAGATGATCATCGCAGACCGGAGACCACGCTCGAGACGCTCGCGAAGTTGCCGCCTTCGTTCAAAAAAGACGGGATTGTTACGGCGGGAAATGCCAGCGGGATCGTTGACGGCGCGGCTGCGGTGGTGGTGACCAGGGAACAAACTGCAAAAGACCGCGGGTTGAAGCCCGTGGGGCGCATCGTGGCGTGGGCGGTGGCGGGCGTGGATCCCAGCATTATGGGGATCGGTCCGGTGCCGTCTTCGCAAAAGGCGCTCAAGCTTGCGGGACTGAGTTTGGAGCAGATGGATCGCGTGGAAGTGAACGAGGCGTTTGCGGCGCAATACCTGGCGGTGGAAAAGGCGCTCAGATTAAATCGCGACAAGACAAATGTGAATGGCGGCGCGATTGCGCTCGGGCATCCGCTGGGAGCTACGGGAACGCGGCTGGTGATTACCATTCTGAATGAATTGCGGCGGAACAATTTGCGATATGGATTGACCACGGCGTGCATTGGCGGCGGACAGGGCATCGCCATGATCGTTGAGGCGTTGTATAACTAGCTCCACCGGGCGCCACGTGGCGGCCACGTTCAGCGAATTCCACGAACAAGAATTTTTCAAGGGGACCGGATGACGATTCAAATAGTTGGCGTTGTGGGGTGCGGGTTGATGGGCGCAGGCATCGCGCAAGTGGCTGCCGCGGCGGGCTTCCACACCGTGGTGCGTGAGGTGAGCGGCGAAATTGTGGAGAAGGGCCTGAAAAATATCGACAAGAATCTGGCGCGATTGGTGGAGAAAGGCGCGCTGGATGAAAGCAAAAAAGGGGAAATCCGCGGGCGATTGAAGGGGACTACGGCGCTCGAGGATCTGAAATATTGTGATGTGGTGATTGAGGCCATCATTGAGCAACTTCCGGCCAAGCGCGAATTATTCAGCACGCTCGATGGGCTTTGCTCGGCTTCGACAATTTTTGCGAGCAATACTTCGTCGCTGACGATTACCGAAATTGCCGCCGCTACAAAACGACCTGACCGATTTGTAGGGCTACACTTTTTTAATCCTGTGCCGGTGATGAAGCTGGTGGAAGTGGTACGGACGATTGCGACCGATCCCGCGGTGTATGAAGAAATGGTGGCGTTTGGAGCGAAATTGGGCAAAACGCCAGTGCGCGCGCACGACAGTACGGGATTTATCGTAAATCGCCTGCTGGTGCCGTACCTGCTCGATGCTATTCGCGCGTTGGAAGAAGGCGTGGGTTCGATTGAAGACATCGACAATTCCATGAAGCTGGGTTGCGGGCATCCCATGGGGCCGCTGACGCTTTTGGATTTTGTAGGGTTGGACACCACGTACTATATTTCCAACATCATGTTCGACGAATTCCACGAGAAGCGTTTTGCTTCGCCGCCACTTTTGAAGCGCATGGTGCTTGCGGGGTGGAATGGCAGAAAATCGGGGCGCGGATTTTACGACTACAGCGATCCACAAAAGCCCAAGGCCATGAAGTTTTAGATTTGGTTGTTGGATTCCGAAAAATCTGCAGAATTGATGAGCCGGCGTTTGAAATAACGGACTAGACAAAAAACCGAGGCGGAATGGCTTACGAAAATTTGCTGTGCGAAAAAAGAGATGGCATCGCGTATATCACGCTGAACCGCCCTAAGGTATTGAATGCGCTGAATCGCAAAACGGTGGAAGAGCTGCAGCAGGCGTTGCTGGATGCGCGCGGGGATGATGGCGTGCGGGTGATTATCATGACAGGCGCGGGCGAGAAATCGTTTGTTGCCGGCGCTGATATCGGAGAACTGGCGCAGCAAACGCCTGTGAGCGGCAGGGAATTTTCGCTTTTCGGACAGAGTGTTTTTCATTTGCTGGAAACTATGGGCAAGCCGTCGATTTGTGTCATCAACGGTTTTGCTTTGGGCGGTGGCTGCGAATTGGCGTTGGCCTGCACGATCAGAATCGCGAGCAAGACCGCCAAGCTGGGCCAGCCGGAAGTGAAACTGGGCATAATTCCGGGTTATGGCGGGTCGCAGCGGTTGGCGCGGCTGTGCGGCAAAGGCGTCGCGCACGAATTGTGCCTTACGGGAGAAATGATCAGCGCTGAGGAAGCGCAGCGCATCGGGCTCGTCAATCATGTGTACGAACCGGCGGGCCTGATGCCTGCTGCTGAAGCGCTGGCGAAGAAGATTATTGCCAACGCGCCGTTAGCGGTGAAGTACACGATGGAAGCAATCGAGCGTGGAATGGAAATGGGACAGGAAGAAGGAATGTTTCTGGAGGCCACGCTTTTTGGCTTGGTGTGCACTACCGAAGACATGCGCGAAGGAACGAAAGCATTCCTGGAAAAGCGGCCGGGGCAATTCAAAGGAAAGTAACGAGTATTTTGCACAACAATGGCCAAAAATCTGCGATCCGAGACGACGCCACCAAAGCTGGATGCCAGTGGCTTACGCTTTGCAGTGGTGGTGAGCCGTTTCAATAATTTTATTACTGAGCGTTTGTTGGGTGGCTCGATTGAAGCCCTGGGCAAGTCAGGCGCGGCAAAAGCTGATATCGAAGTTGTAGAGGTGCCCGGGGCTTTCGAATTGCCGCTGGCGGCCAAGAAGATGGCGGCCAAAGGCGAGTATGACGCGTTGATTGCCATTGGGTGCGTGATACGCGGCGAAACTTCGCACTACGACTATGTATGTTCGGAAACGGCGCGAGGACTGCAACTGGCGCAAATGGATACTGGCGTGCCGATTATTTTTTGTGTGCTGACTTGCGAAACGCAGGAGCAGGCCATTGCTCGCGCGGGCGGCGACCACGGCAACAAGGGATTCGATTCAGGACTTGCGGCCATCGAGATGGCGCGGCTATCACAGAAGCTGAGCGGAAAAGTACCGCAACCGGCGCCTTCCCCGAGAAAGCTTCGGCGCGCTTAGTGTCCTTACGAACAAAATCCCGTGAATTTGCCATGCAGATGCTGTTTCAGTGGGACATGAGCAGGCAGGATCCCGCGAAACTGGAATCAAAATTCTGGCGTACTGCAAAAGCGGCGGACACTACCCGAACGTTCGCCAACAAATTATTTGAAGGCGCCGCCAAATACGCGGACGAGCTGGATGCATTGATCGTGCAGCATGCGCAGAACTGGCGGCTGGAACGCATGGCGATTATTGACCGGGCGGTGTTGCGACTGGCCATTTACGAGCTGCGAACCAGGGAAACGCCTGCCAAGGTGGTGCTCAACGAAGCGGTTGACCTGGCGAAGAAGTTTTCTTCGGAAGACGCGGGCGCGTTTGTGAACGGAATTCTGGATGCGGTTAACAAGACTTTGGTTGAGAAAGCAGATGGCACGAGGTAGTCGTCTGCTGTAGACGCCATTTTCTTGAATGGAGTTTTGTAAGTGCCGACCCGGACCCTGGACGCTGCCGGAATTTAGATGCGGATGGTGCCTTCAAAAACTTTTACGGCGGCGCCGCTGCAGCGAGGCACGAGTTTTTTCCCCGTTTGCGAGACTTCCACTTCGATTTGGCTGGGTCTGCCCATCTCCACGCCCTGTTGTATGTACAGTGTTTGCGCCGGCGCCAGCTTGCCGTGTTGTACGAGATAGGCGGCCAGCGAACCCGCTGCGGAACCAGTGGCCGGGTCTTCATAAATTTCCCAAGGGAGCATGCCGCGCGTGAAAGCTTTGTTCACGCCATTAAGCGCGAAGCAATACGCCATGATGCCGTTCTTACCTTCGAAACGGCGCAGATCGTGGACGTTCATATTTATGCGGCCCAGCGCAGCGCGATTGCGGAAGGGCACCATCAAGTTTGAGACGCCGGTGGAAACATATTGNGGCTGCANCTCGGAGTGAAAATCTGAAGCAGAAACTCCCAGCGCGGCGGCCAGCTCCTTTTTATTAATTTTGACGGACGGAAAGACCGCGGGNGTCTGCGTCATGGTGACGCGTTGTGGGCGACCATCCTTGAAGCGGATCTCTACNGGCAGCACTCCTGCTCCGGTTTGCTGCATGATGTGCACGCCGCCTTCCTGGGCCGGAACGACACCGAGTTCGGCGAGCAGGAACCACGTACCGATAACTGGATGGCCGGCGAGTTTCAACTCTTCCTTAGTGGTGAAAATTCGCAGACGGGCCAAGGCGCGGTCATCGGTGGGCTTTTGCACGAAAACGGTTTCTGAAAGATTCATCTCGCAGGCAATGGCCTGCATGACGTCATTCGAAAGGCCATCGCCGTCGGTGACGACCGCGACGGGATTGCCCTCGAAGCGGTTGGTGGTGAATACATCCAGAGTGTAAAAGCGGCGTTCCATAAAGTTTTATGCGGGCCCGGTTGATGCGAGTTCAGATGCTCTCGAGGCGCGCGACGGTCCTTTCATTAGTAACATTTCCTGTGTTGAGGGTCGACTTAGGTTCGATGAGCACGATGTGAACTTCCTCATCGGCCACCGGCTTATGTTCCACTTTGCGAGGGACGATGACAAATTCGCCTTCGCGGACGATGGATTCATGATCGCGGAATTGCATACGTAGCGTGCCTTTTACGACCAGGAAAAGCTCGTCTTCGTGATCATGATGATGCCAGATAAATTCGCCTTTTAGTTTAACAACCTTCACGTAGCAATCGTTCACCTCGCCAATGATATGCGGCTTGTAGTGCTCGGAGAACTTTGCAAACTTCTGTTGCAGATTGACAGTTTCCATGGCGGCTCCTATAGATTGTGAATGATTTGGGTAACGGCAGCGAGTACCTGGTTAGTGGTCTCGCGCCGGGAAGTTTCGGAATAGACGCGCAGCAAATTCTCAGTTCCTGAAGCGCGCACCATCACCCAGCCGATATCGCCGAGATAAACTTTAATGCCATCCATGTTTTCGCGTCGAGTGATGGGCCACTCCAGAATGTGCGTGAACGTTGGATCGGAAAAGTGCGCGATAGCTTTTTGTTTTTGCTCCGGCCGAACATCCAAATCGATGCGGCCATAGTGATATTCCCCAAACTCGGAGTGCAGCGCGGACAGCAACTGGCCCATGGTTTTACCGTGCCAGGCCATCAATTCCGCGAGAAACAAGGCCGAAACGGTAGCGTCGCGTTCGGGGAGATAAAGGCTGGTGCCGAAGCCGCCGCTTTCTTCGCCACCAGTCAAAATATTCTGCTCCAGCATGAGCTCGCAAATATATTTGAAGCCGATGGGAACTTCGTGGAGGGTGCGGCCAAATTTGGCGGCGATTTTATCGATCAGCTTGGTTACGGAAAAGGTTTTGGCGATGTCGCCGGGGAGATTACGCGTGCCGGCGAGATGCCAGACCAGCAAAGCGAAGAGCTGATGAGGGTTGAGGAAGGAACCGTCGCGATCGATGGCGCCAATGCGGTCGCCGTCACCGTCTGCGCAGAATCCAGCGTCGTATTTGCCGGCGCTCACAGCATCGCGCAGTGGTTGTACGTGCGGTTCGATCGGTTCGGGGTGGGCGCCTCCGAAGAGCGGGTCGCGTGTGCCGCGAATCTCGTCGCAGTGAACGTTGTTGCGAGTAAAAAGTTCGCGCAGTAGGCCTGCTGACGAGCCGTGCATAGGATCAGCGACGAAACGAAATTGTGCTTTTCGCAGACGATCCCAATCGACTAGCCTTTCGAGTGCCTCGAGGTAGGGGGCACGCGGGTCGATGGTGTGCAGTAAATCTTTGCGCGGCGGAAGCAGTGTAGTGTCGCGATGCTGAACGACTTCTATCTCCTGTTCGATCTGCGCCACGATGGAGGGAAGCGCACTACTGCCATAGCTGGCTTTATATTTAATTCCGTTCCAGCGATAGGGATTGTGGCTGGCGGTGATGACCATTCCGCCGGCGGCGTCTCGTTGGCGAACCAGCAACGAGACGGCGGGCGTGGGGCAGGGCTTGTCGGTCAACCATACGGGTGTGCCGCTTGCGGTGATAACGTCAGCGACTGCTGTGGCCACAGTATCGGATGCAAAGCGATGATCGTAGCCGATGATTACGCCTCTGCGCGCGTCTTCGGAGCGAATTACGTAGCGGGCGATCGCGCTCGCAACGGTGCGCGCGTTCGCAAAAGTGAAGTCTTCGGCAATGATGGCGCGCCAGCCGTCGGTGCCGAATTTAATTAGCGGCGCGCGTTCGATCATTTGCAATTGCGGCATCATACGGCGAGCAGTATACGCGACGGGCCCGTGGCGCCAAGAGCCGCATTGGCGTGCTTACAGCAGGTCCTTGCGGCCGCGCTCCTCGAGCCATTTCACGATTTTGCCGACGTCCTGGGAGCGATGGCGCGGGCAGATCAGCAAGGCGTCAGCAGTTTCGACCACTACGAGATCGCGTATGCCGATGGCGGCGACGAATTTTGTGGGGCTCCAAATAAAATTGCCTTCAGCTTCGAGCATGTGGCCGGCGCCGGCGAGGACATTGTGGTGCGTGGCGATTGAGGACTGTTCGTGGACGGCGGTCCAGGAACCTATGTCGCTCCAGCCGATGTCGGCAGGAATCATGAAAACGCGGGAGGGGCCTTTTTCGCGAGTGGAGGGTTCGAGAATGGCGTAATCGACGGCGATATTTTCGAGGCGCGGATAAATGGAACGGAGTTTACTTTCGTATTTGCGGGTGCCGATGGTGGCGGCGAGAGCTTCTAGTGCGTCATACGTTTTGGGCAAATATTTTTGTAGCGAATCCAGGAAGGTCGAGACGCGCCAGAAAAACATTCCGGCGTTCCAACGGTAATTTCCTGAGGCGACGTATTTCTTCGCCAACGGCAATTCCGGTTTCTCTTTGAATGCTCGGACAGCAAAGACTGGAAAAGGCGAGGTCGAGGCGGGTTTGAGAGCGCACTGGATATAGCCGAAACCGGTTTCGGGCCGACTGGGCGGAATGCCCAAAACGACCATGCGGCTAGGTTCGCGCGCAACTTTCAAAGCTAACTGGGCGATCTTGGCGTATTTTTGTCGCTGCGCGATATGGAGATCGGCGGGGAGCACGGCCATCAACGCGTCGCCGTTCTCCGAATGACGAATGTGCACGGCAGCAAGGGCGATGGCCGCAGCGGTGCTGCGCCCCACGGGTTCGGCGAGAATGTGTTTGCGGGCAGATGCGGGCAAGTGCTTGCGAACAGATGCGGATTGTTCCGCGTTGGTAACGGTCCAGATGCGCTCAGCGGGTATAAATGGTTCCAGGCGCGCCACGGTTTGTTGCAGCATGGAGTCCGCGCCGATGATGTTGAGCAGTTGCTTGGGTGTGCGAGTGCGGCTGCGAGGCCAGAAGCGAGTACCGCGGCCTCCGGCGAGGATTACAGCGTGTGCGGTGAGTTTTTGTGCGGCCATGACTGGGGGTCAGGTGAATAACACTTGTTCGATGGCGGATTTCGGTACGCCAATTTGCAAAAGTTCGTTGCGCATCGTGGTGATGTTGGGCACGTAAGTGCGCAAAATGGATGTCGGGCTCTCGGGAACGACGGAAAATTTGCCAAGGGTTGCGGGAATGAACCAGCACTCGCCTTGTTGGTAGGGGCTAGAGCCGTCACTCCATTGAATAGTGCCGCGACCGCCGAGGATTACTATCAATTCGAAATGGGCAGGATCGGAATTTGCGTGGTGCTGCGCGGGAAGGTCCCATCGTTCGCTTGCGAAATAAGGGCAGGCTACGAGTAAAGATTTTTTAGCGCCGTTGGCTGATGGCAATGCAACGGGCGCTACCTTCCCGCCTTTTCGACGATCAAAATCGATGACAGCCATGCTTTTTTCGATGTGTAGCTCGCGCGGTTTGCCGTGGGCATCGACACGATGGAAGTCGTAGAGGCGATAGGTTAGGTCGGAATTTTGCTGCACTTCGCAGAGGATCATTCCGGCGCCAATGGTGTGCGGTGTTCCGGCGGGAACATAAAAGGTATCGGCGGGCGAGACCGACAGGCGCTCAAAAAAAGTTTCGAGACCGCCCTGTTTTATAGCCGACTGAAACTTTTCTCGATGTACTTCGGGGACGAGCCCGAGCAAAAGTGTGGCGCCGGGATCTGCGGAGACAACGTGCCACATTTCTGTTTTGCCTACCGCGCCGGGCGCTTCGTTTTGCNTGGCATAGACGTCACCNGGATGAACCTGGATGGAAAGCTGATCNGTGGGAAAAAGAAATTTCACCAACTGTGGAAATNCGCGTGCTGCGTCTGGAGATGCGAAATCGGTGCCACGCCATTCTGGCGGCATNTTTTGCCATGCCTGATTGAGGGGCCCTGTTAGCGGGCCCGTTTCGATTTTAGATTCCGGTCCGGTGAGCCAGGCTTCGCCTATGGGTTCAGGCAGATTCGTTTTGTCCGGGTAGATGGGCGCAAGCGAACGCGCGCCCCAGATGCGCGGCATAAATCGCGGCTCGATGCGTGTGGGCTCCGGCCGCACCATTAAGTGGCGGCTTCAGCGCGGGAGAAAAAACGGCCCAGGCGGCGCAATCCTTCGTCGATGCGCTCGATGGAAGTGGCGTAAGAAAGGCGGAGGTAGCCAGGTGCGCCGAAGGCTTCTCCCGGAACAACGGCCACTTGAACTTTGTCGAGCAACAGCTTGGTGATCTCTGTGCAGGATTTGGCGAGCGCGTTATTTCCACGGAGGTGCGCGGAAATATTTGGGAAGGCGTAAAACGCGCCGCCGGGATCTTCGCAGGTGACACCGGGAATTGCGCGCAGGCCGTCGACGATGCGCCTGCGGCGTCGCGCATATTCGGCGAGCATTGTGGGAACGGAATCCATGGAGCCACGCATGGCTTCAAGAGCGGCGTATTGCGCGATGGAAGTGGCGTTGGAGGTGGATTGGCTTTGCAACTTGATGGAGGCTTGCACCAGAGGTTCCGGGGCGAGGGTGTAACCGATGCGCCAGCCAGTCATGGCAAAAGTCTTGGACATCGAGCCGATGATAATGACGTGATCTTTCGAACCGGCGGCACTGGCGATGGAATACGGTTTGTGCGGCTCATAGGTGAAATGCGAATAGCATTCGTCGCTCATGAGCCAGATGTCATGTTTTTTGCAAAGCGCGAGGATGCGTTCGAACTCTTCGGGCGGGACGACACCGCCACACGGATTGCTTGGTGAATTCAGAAACAGCATGCGCGTTTTGGGGGTGATAGCTTTTTCGATGGCGGCGGCTTTTACGCTGAAACCATCTTCGGATTTGGCTTGCACGAAAACGGGTGTGCCGCCAGCGTATTTCACAATGTCCGGGTAGCTGACCCAATAGGGCGCGGGGATGATTACTTCGTCGCCGCTTTGAATCAGCAAGCTCACGAGATTAAAGATGGAATGCTTGCCGCCAACATTGACGACACATTCCTTTGCTTCGTAAGCGGAGCCCAGTTCGCGCTTGTGCCAGGCGCAAATCGCTTCGCGGAGGGGCATGATGCCGGCCGTGGAGGTGTACTTGGTTTTGTTTTCGTCGATGGCCTTGATGGCAGCTTTTTTGATGTGGTCGGGCGTAGGAAAATCCGGCTCGCCGGGGCCGAAGTCGGCGACATCCACGCCACGCGCTTTTAACTTGTCGGCTTCCGCAATGACCGCCGCCGTGGGAGAGATTTGAATGCGGTTGATGCGGTCCGTTAATTGGACTTTTTCTCTGGTGCTGGGTGATGCAGCCATGAATGAATCTCCTCTTTGAGGGTCAGCGCCTGGCGGCGCCCTGCTCTAAAAAATTTTGGCACGCAACTTTTGTTCTACAACAGCGGGTACCAGATCGGTCAGCGGTCCGCCGAGCTGCGCAATTTCGCGCACCAACTTCGCGCTCAGATAACTGTACGGCTCGCCGGGCAACATGAAAACAGTTTCGAGGCGTGGCTCCAGTTTGCGATTCATGAGCGCCATCTGCAATTCGTATTCGTAGTCGGAGACGGCACGAATGCCGCGCAGGATCACGCCTGCACCGCGCTTGCGCGCGTAATCGACTAGCAGGCCTTTAAAAACGTCGACTTCCACGGCGGGCCACTGTTTGGTGACTTCACGCAGCATCTCCACGCGTTCGGGGACGGTGAAGAGGGGTTGCTTGTCGACGTTTTGCAGCACCGCAACGATCACCAGGTCGAACATTTTCTCGCCGCGCTCGATCAGATCGAGGTGGCCGTTGGTGACGGGATCGAACGATCCCGGATAGATGGCGACAGAGGTCTTCATTTTGTTTTTGTCGAGCGCCACAGAATACAATTATTCTAACTCAGCCGTGATTTGTGGGACAGGCAAAGGTGCGCGGGCGCGAAAAAATTCTGCGCGAGCGGCTTGATTGTGCCAGTATGCGGTGCGCGAAACACGGCTATCGCGCGATGAGATTATTACTGGAAAGGGCGGCACAATAATGAGGATGTCGAAGGTTTGGTTGAGGGGACTAAGTCTGATGATATTGAGCGCGTCGCTTTGCGGGCCGTTGCGGGCGCAGGAAACGCCGCCGTCGAGCCTGCAGACTTCGATGCCCGGGCTGAATCTCATGCCTGTTCCCGCGAATGTTCAGGTGGGAAGCGGCAGCCTCAAGATTCAGGCGCCCTTCAATGTGATGCTGACAGGTCATTCTGATGCTCGGTTAGTCGCAGCAACGCAGCGATTTGTGGATCAACTGGCGAGACAAACCGGCCTTTTGTTGCCGCCGCTAAATTCGCCAATTGGAGGGCGAATCTCGTTGGCGGTGCGTGTCGATCACGATAGCAAGCCTGTTCAGGAACTGGGGGAAGACGAATCCTACGTCCTCGAAGTAGCGCCGAATGGGGCGAGCATTAGCGCGCCGACCGATCTTGGCGCACTGCATGGTTTGCAGACTCTTTTGCAACTGGTGAGTATCTCGCCGGACGGATTTGCGGCGCCGGCTGTAACTATCAAGGACACGCCGCGCTTTCCGTGGCGCGGATTGATGATCGACGCGGGGAGACATTTTATTCCGCTGGAAGTATTGCGCAGAAATATCGATGGCATGGAAGTCGTGAAGATGAACGTATTTCACTGGCACCTTTCGGAAAATCAGGGCTTCCGGGTGGAGAGCAGGAAATTTCCGAAATTGCATCAGATGGGTTCGGATGGGTTGTACTACACGCAGGATGAGATTCGCGGATTGATCGCATACGCGCGCGAGCGCGGCATTCGCGTGGTGGCGGAGTTTGATCTCCCGGGCCACAGCACGGCGTGGTTCATAGGCCACCCGGAACTAGCGAGCGGGCCTGGACCTTTTACCATTGAACGTAAGTGGGGCGTGTTTGACCCGGCATTCGATCCGACCAGCGAGAAAGTCTATAAATTCCTCGACGAATTCATTGGGGAGATGGCCAAACTTTTCCCAGACCATTTTTTTCACGTGGGTGGGGATGAGGTGAATGGCAAGCAGTGGGATGCCAATCCAAAGATTCAGGAGTTTATTCGCGCGCATGATTTGAAAGGGAATGCCGGGTTGCAGCTCTATTTCAACAAAAAGCTGCAAGGCATCGTGAGCAAGCACGGCAAGAGCATGGTGGGCTGGGACGAAGTGCTGGACCCGACGCTGCCGAAAGATATTGTCATCCAGTCTTGGCGCGGGCAGTCTTCCTTGGCGGAAGCGGCGAAGCAGGGCTATCGCGGGATTCTTTCGAATGGCTATTACCTGGACCTGGGGTGGAGTGCGGCGCGGCACTACGCTGTCGATCCGATGGGTGGTGCGGCGGCTAGTCTTTCGGCGGACGAGAAGCAGCGCATTCTGGGCGGCGAAGCGTGTATGTGGTCGGAATACGTGAACGCGGAAAATATTGATTCGCGCATCTGGCCGCGGAATGCGGCGATTGCGGAGCGGTTGTGGTCGCCGCAGGAAGTGCGCGACCCAGCATCAATGTATGCGCGGATGCATGCGCTGAGTGCGCAACTGGAATGGCTGGGGCTGACGCATGAGAATTATTCTGCGCGGATGCTGCGGCGCATCGCTGGACCAGCCAGTTCGGAGGAATTTCATGCGTTGAGGACTTTGACCGATGTGGTGGAGCCGGTTAAAGATTATGGGCGGGAAGAAACGGCTTCGGGGCCGGCTACAAGCGAGACGCCTTTGAACAGGGTGGTGGATGCCATACCGCTGGAAAGCAGAGTTGCGCGGGAGTTCAGCGAGACGGTGGAAAAATATGTGGCCGCTAATTGCCATGACGCAACGTTGGCAGCGCAATTGCGGGCGCAGTTAATTTTGTGGCGAGACAACGATGCGAAGCTGCAGCCGTTGTTGCAGCGATCGTTCCTGCTGAAGGAAGTGGCGGGCACGTCGCAGGATTTGGCGGTGGTAGCGGCGGCAGGATTGGCTGCGCTGGATGTGCTGGAGCATGGCGGCAACACGGATGAGGCATGGAAGGGTCAGCAGAGCGCGGTGGTACAACGGGCGCAAAAGCCAAAGGGGCAATTGCTGCTGATGCCGGCGCCGGCCGTTCAGAAATTGATCGACGCGCCTTCGGCTGGCGGAAGTTGCGCCGCGCCAAGACAATAATTCAAGTGCGGAGTGGTTTTGTTGGTAGCGCTAACGGGAATCGAACCCGTATTTCGGCCTTGAAAGGGCCGCGTGCTAACCGTTGCACCATAGCGCCATAATTGTGGAATTGTTAACCTAGCTAGAATAGAAAAAAAGCGGGGAATGCACAAGGCGACTCGAGAAATTGACTACAGCGCCGACGATCCGTTCGCTGCCCTGGTCATCTCGGCGCGGACCAGCGCCGCGAGCAGCAGATACCCGCCGTATATCGGCAGCCCGGAGTAGAAGCCCGGCTGCACAGGAGCGAGGATTGCGGTACACACCAGGAAGACCGCAGCAGCGCCGGTGCACAACCAGAATTCTGTGGCTGACCTCCTTCGCAGCGCTCTCGCGCCGAGCACCATGATCACACCGAGTACGAAGCTCGTCCACCCGATCCAGAGCATCTCCCACAACCTTGAGTCGTACCCGTCGCGCTGGAGGTAGGCTTTCCGGATGGAGAGCACCGCATGCATTGCTGCCGCCGCCGCGACCAACAGCCCGACCAACCGTCACCATGGGAAAGGCCCGCCCCAGCTTGCTCATCCCGGTACCCGGCTCACCGCGCACGACGGTCATGGCAACGCTCCGCTCGTGGAGAGCACAACTATTTCAATTCAATCCCTGTGTTTCCTTATTTAAACGCGCTCGGGCCCTCCACTGGCTTTGAGCAGCCACTGACGTAAAAGCGTTTGGTTCTCTAACGATACTTCCTCGAACGCAAGGCCCATCCCCGAGTTTGGCANCTCGTAGACAACCCTAGCAGTACACGCGAAACATTCTGATTCAGCGAAGATTTTAATTGATACGTCGCGACCGATGGGAAGAGTATTCGGCACTTCTACGTAGCAACCATGATGACTAAGTTTGGCGACCTGACAACTAAGTCGACCGCCAGATTCCCTGTGAGCGATTTCCGCAACGGCAATGAAAGGGAGTCGTGGACTTCGACGAGGGTTGTCATACATGAAGTTTTCCTATCCTATCCGCGAGGCAAAGGCCTCTTGTAAGTGAACAGAGGGACGCTGAGGCGACCCCGAGAAATTGAGCGATGCAGCGGATGGTTGCATACCTACTTCTGGCGGTCTTGGAATTCTTCGTGCCAGGCCATTTGGATGGCTTCGAGTTTGGATTCGTTGGAGGCGGCGGGGTCGCCNGTGAAGAGTGGGAGTTCGGTGATCCATTTGTGCATGTCGGTGAAGCGCACGGTGAGNGGATCGGTGTCGGGGTATTTTTCGGTTAGTGCGATGGCGATGTCTTCTATGTCGTCCCAGTCAAAACTTGGCGGCATTTTTTATTTTTCCTCGACGTAATTTTTTGGATTTCTGAGTAATGCACGGCGTTGTTGCAAGTATAGCTGCGCGGCTCCCTAGACAACCTAGTGGTCGGCTTCCTTGGCGTAGTTTTTGTTCCACTCGGGGATTTCTACCACGATGTCGGTGGTGCCGTCAGGGACGGTTTGGCAGCCGAGGCGGGACTTCGGGGTGATGCCGGGGGCTTCGTCGAGTTCGTCGAGTTCGGCGTCGGTGGCTTCGTTGCAGGATTCGAGGCCTTGCTTGACCATGACGTGGCAAGTGGAGCAGGCGCAGACGCCACCGCAGGCGTGGTCCAGCCCCATCTTGAAGCCTTCGGAAATGTCGAGAATGCTGCCGGGGATGCCATTGTGTCCGTAGGGAATTTTTTCCGGGTCGACTTCCACGGTTTTGCCGCTGGGCAGGAACGTGACTTTATATTTCTGCGTGGCGGGCTTGTATTTGACTTCGTCGATGTAGGGGTTACTGCCGCCCATTTTTTCTTACCTCCGATGCTGTGAAACTCTTTATCATCAATCTAAACTTTTCTGCCAGAACTTAGACTTCGGCCAGCTTGCGACCTGCCAGCGCCGTCGAAACCGCGGAGTTCATCAGCAATTCCGCAAGGTGTTCGGTGGCATGATTTAATTCGTCGATGCGCTTGCGAATCAGTTTGTAATCCGTGCGGACCACAGATTGTTTCAACGCGGCAATGGCGGCCTCGATATTAGTACGCTCAGCGGCTGAAATTTCAGCGGATTGCGTATTGGCGAGCGCCTTGGTGGTGGCCGACAGGATGGCTTCGGCTTCGGTGCGCGCTTCGATCAACTGGCGCTCCGCGAAATCCTGCTCGGCGTACTCGATGGACTCTTCGAGCATGCGCTCAATCTCGGTGTCATTGATGCCGTAGCTGGGCTGCACTTCGATGGAGTGCCGCTCTCCGGTGCGCATATCTTTTGCGGCGACTTGCAGGATGCCGTTGGCGTCGATGAGAAAGCCAACCTCGATACGTGGCAGACCCGCTGGGGCCGGAGGAACTTTCAGCGTAAAGCGTGCGAGGGAGCGGCAATCTTTGGCGAGTTCGCGTTCGCCCTGCAGGACGTGAATGTCGATGCCGGTTTGATTGTCGACGCCGGTGGTGTATTGCTCCTGCGCGCTCGCGGGGATGGTGGAGTTGCGGGGAATAATTTTAGAGACTGCGCCGCCGTAGGTTTCAATGCCGAGTGAGAGCGGAGTGACGTCTAGAAGGAGCATGTTGCTGACGCCACGCTCGAGGATGTTGGCTTGCACGGCTGCGCCCAGCGCGACCACTTCATCGGGATTTAGTTCGGTGTGAGGCTTGCGACCAAAAAATTCCTGAACGGTGCGGCGGATCAAAGGAGTGCGGGTGGTGCCGCCCACGAGGACGACTTCTTCGATGTCTGCGGGCGCGAGATGAGCGTCGGCCAGGGCTTGTTTTACCGGGCCCATGGTACGGTTTACAACATTTTGAATCAGGGCCTCGAAATCTGACCGTGAAAAGTTGTGCACAAAAGTTTTGCCGCCGGGCAAAGCGAAACGCAGCGTGACGGATTCTTTCTCGGACAGCTCGTGCTTCGCGGCGATCAGCGATTTGCGCAAATCCTGTGCTAGTTCACCATGCGGCGAGAAATCGAGATCCTCGGTTTCGCGAATGCGCTCGTGGACAAACGCCTGGAGTAGATTATCGATGTCGTCGCCACCGAGATGGGTGTCGCCGTTAGTGGAGAGCACTTGATAGATGTCACCTTCACCGGTGGAAATAAGTTTCAGGATGGAGATGTCGAAGGTCCCCCCGCCGAGGTCGTAGACGGCTACGTGGCCGCGCTGCTTTTCGTGCAGGCCGTACGCCAGGGCCGCGGCGGTGGGCTCATTCACGAGGCGCAGCACTTCAAGGCCGGCGATGCGCCCAGCATCTTTGGTCGCTTGGCGTTGAGCATCGTTGAAGTAGGCCGGGACAGTGATGACCGCGCGATCGACTGGTTCTCCCAGAAAAGACTCAGCCCAATTTCGCAATTCGCGCAAGATGAAGGCGGAAATTTCAGGGGGCGTAAACATTTTATCGCCGAGCATTACGCGAATGACGTTCTTGCTGTTGGTATCGATACGAAACGGAAAGAGCTGCAACTCGCTTTGCACATCGGCGGGCCCGCGACCCATCAGGCGCTTCACGGAATAGATGGTGCGTTCGGGCTGGGTGAGCAGGCGGCGGCGCGCGGCTTCGCCAACGATGATGCTGCCGTCAGGATCGAGGCTAACGACGGAAGGGCACAGTGTTGAACTGTACGGCCCGGGAATACACTTGGGCTGGCCGGTTTGCGCGTCCACGTACGCGACCAGGCTGTTGGTGGTTCCCAGATCGATTCCGACAATGCGTCCCATTAACAGCTCACTCCCTGTAATTCTTTTTCCACGCCGGCAACCAGGTTTCGAATGTAGGAGCGGCGGTTCAGCAATTCATTTAAGCGCTGCAGAATCGCTTCGCGATCGGATTCGCTGGCGTTGGCGCCAAGGGCCGCGTCCCATTGTTGCGCCGCGGTCTTCATTTCGACGTCTACTTCGTGAAGTTTTTCGCCGAAATTCTTCTCGGCGGCGCGCAGCTTGGCGGCTAATCCGTCCAGATTTGCGCCCGCTGATCTGGCTTCGCGCAATTCGTCGAGCGATTCGTTCAGCTCGAATACTTCTTCCAGCAATTCAGGGGGAGCTTGCTGCTTGTGCTCGCCTTCCTTGCGCATGCCTTCCAGTTCCAGCAGATATTCGACGCGCGCGACGGGATCGCGAAGGACGCGGTAGGCATCGTTCAGCCTGGAGCTGCGTTGGAGCGACATTTCCCGTTCGCGTTCGTTGGTATTAACAAAATTGTCGGGATGCAGCTTCCAGCTGAGCTGTAGAAATTTCTGTTCCAGAGCGTCCATGCCCATCCACAATTTGCGGGGCAAGCCAAAATAAGTGAAGTAATCGGCGTTGGCGGGTAGGGATTGAATTTTTCCGCAGACGGGACAGAATGCTGCGGCGTTTGTTGGAGTGTTACAGCTCCAGCAGGTGGTGCTCGAAATAGTGGCTGATTTCGGTGCGTTCATTGGTGCTGCAAGTCCGGAAGCAAGGTTGATGACGGATCGAACACGCTATGCGGGCCGAACCCCCCCACCCTTGAAAAGCGAGGGTGAGACACCCTTGGCACTTTAAAGAGGGGCGAATGGGAGCGACCGAGCACTTTCAATGATCTTCCGGAAATGGAGGGCACGCTCAGGCGGTAAAAGAGCTGCCGCAACCGCAATTTCGCGCTGCGTTGGGATTCTGAAAGACAAAGCCCTGGCGCATCAGCGTTTCTTCGTACTCGAGCGTAGTGCCGTTCAGATAAAGGAAGCTCTTGGGGTCGACGAATAAACGCGCGCCATGCTCTTCAAAAACTTTATCGCGGTCGCGTGCCTGGGTATCAAGCCGCATAGCATAAGACAGACCAGAGCACCCGCCACCTTGCACACCCACACGCAAACCACCCAGTTCGGTGGAAACTCCATCTTTCTCAAGGAGCGCGCGAATTTTACGGGCGGCGCGCTCGGTAAGAGTGATTTTCGCGGTTGTGGGCGTAGCCAGTTCTGTGGCCATAACAAATCCCTTTCATCGGTTACCACCATGCGGCCAGCGACTTTATAGGATCCAACGCGAACACAGTTCTCGAGAGCGTCGCGTGGACGAGCCGGCCACGGCAACTTTAGTGCGCGACTTTTGCTACGGCCGCGACTTCAATGCCGTGCTTCTTTTTCCAATCGCCGATGGCCGCCTTGATAGCGTCTTCTGCGAGCACGGAGCAGTGAATCTTCACCGGCGGGAGCGCGAGCTCACGCACGATGTCCGTGTTCTTGATGGACAGTGCCTCTTCGACGGTCTTGCCCTTGACCCACTCAGTGGCCAATGAAGAGCTGGCGATTGCCGAACCGCAGCCGAAGGTCTTGAACTTGGCTTCTTCAATGACCTGCGTGTCCGGATTGATTTTCATCTGCAACTTCATGACGTCGCCGCACTCCGGCGCGCCTACCAGGCCAGTACCCACGTTGGGGTCTTCCTTCGGCAAGCTGCCTACGTTGCGGGGGTTATTGTAGTGCTCGACTACCTTATCGCTATAAGCCATTAACCATTGCTCCTTGCCAGATTAACTAGATTTCCGAAGCCAGCGCTCTTCACTGCCTTGTCAGAGAGCGACACGTTCGGCACAGATGCCGAGCGCCCCGCGGTAAGCTGTCGCAGCGCGTCCTTGATAAATTCGGCGCCGACGCCCAGCAGTTTCAAAAAGGCGCGAACCTGCTGCAGCTCGTGGAACGAGCGTTCGCCTGCGGCTGCTGCGTCTTCCCCTTCGCCGCCATAAGGCACGAAAGTGACGCGGAATGCCGCGCCTGTGCCGCCGATTGACCGATGAATTCTGATTGTTCCTTCGTTCGCCATTGTTGACCCTTTCAGCTTTAAGCTGTTTGCCAGTTCATTTTTGAGATATCGATACCTTCCTTGGCCATTTCATACAGGGGGGAGAGCTCGCGCAGTTTGGTTACCACCTGCACCATTTTGTCGATGACGTAGTCTACTTCCTCCTGGGTATTGAAGCGGCCGAGGCCAAAGCGGATCGACGTGTGAGCCAAGTCTTCGCCGACCCCTAATGCTTTGAGTACATAGCTGGGCTCGAGGGTTGCCGAAGTACAGGCAGAACCACTCGAAACGGCTATATCGTTGATGCCCATGAGCAAAGATTCGCCCTCCACGTAGGCGAAGCTCATATTGAGATTGTTGGGCAGACGGTGCTCCATGGAGCCATTGACGAAGACCTCGTCGAGCTTGGCTTCCAGGCCGGCCTTAAGGCGGTCGCGCAGGCCGCGCATACGCTCGGATTCTTTGGCCATTTCCTGCTGGCAAATTTCGCAAGCTTTGCCGAGGCCGACGATGCCCGGTACGTTCAATGTGCCGGACCGCATACCGCGTTCGTGGCCACCGCCATCAGCAATGGCGGAAAGCTGCACGCGCGGGTTACGACGGCGGACGTACAGCGCGCCTACACCCTTTGGCCCGTAAATTTTGTGACCCGTGATGGCCAGAAGGTCGATGTTGTCCTTCTGCACGTCCACGGGAATTTTGCCGACAGCCTGGACGCCGTCGACGGCGAAGAAGATGCCGTGTTCCTTGGCGATTTTGCCAATTTCAGCGATCGGATTGACTACGCCAATCTCGTTGTTGGCGTACATGATGGTGATGAGAATTGTTTTAGGCGTAATGGCTTTGCGCACATCTTCGGGATCAACGCGTCCGTCTTTTCCAACCGGCAGATACGTTACTTCGTAGCCGTATTTCTCCAGGCGTTTACAAGTGTCCAGTACAGCCTTGTGCTCAATGGACTGGGTGATGATGTGGTTGCCTTTTTCGCGGTACATCTCCGCGATGCCCTTGATCATCAAGTTGTCGGATTCAGTCGCGCCGCTAGTGAAAATGATCTCTTTCGGCGTGGCGTTGATGAGCGAAGCAATTTGCTGGCGCGCATTTTCCACCGCTTCTTCGCCGGCCCAGCCGAAGGCGTGGTTGCGGCTTGCGGCGTTGCCGAATTTCTGCGAGAAGTATGGCAGCATCGCTTCGAGGACGCGAGGATCGACCGGGGTGGTCGCGTGATTGTCCATGTAGATTGGTAAATTCACAGCCATAATTCTGTTCTCCTAAGTTTGCAATTCCACCAGCACAGGCTCGTGCTGTTCTTCGCTCATGTGAGAAATCGTTACGGTGCTAAGTACGCTCAAAATGCTTTCATTGACGCGGCGTAAAGGCTCGCGAACAGAACACTTGTCAGCGGCGCCGCAATTTCCGTGACTCGTGACGCACGAAGTAATCAATACCGGGCCATCGATGGCCGAAATCACGTCCAGCGCGGTAATTTGCGAAGGTTCTTTGGCCAGCAGATAACCACCGTTGGCGCCGTGCTTGGCGGTGACGATACGCTGGCGAGCCAACTTCTGAAGCACCTTAGCCATGAGCATCGTCGAGATGCCGTATTCTTCGGCGATCTCGGTGGCGCTGCAGGCATGTTGATCCCGGTGCATGGCGAGATGCTTCACCGCAATCAGACCGTAATCCGCTTTTTTAGACAACTTAAACATATGATGTTGAAAGCGACCAGAAGTTTGATATGGGACCAATTCGGTCGCCCCACATAACCTATATCAGACCGATTCAGTCGCAAATGAAGTTTAGTTCGGTTTGGCGGGGTTGTCAATCACGAATTTCCACTGTTTACGAGCAAGGCCATTGTTTTCAGTTACTTAACATCAAGTAAATTATCTGAAAAAGGGCGATTAACCTTGGACACTAAAAGGTGAGCTTTAACCCACCCGAAACGCTACGCGGAATGGAGACAGCCGTTCCTGAAAACAGGCTCGCG
>JGI12053J15887_10000117_pt1 | contig 25646 bp, 29 predicted proteins | sample MedBloCAOM1_O3_FD_15887 | JGI IMG/M metagenome (IMG submission 15887)
AACCCCAGAACGGACTTGCACCGTTCAGACAAAACGTCCTCGCCGACGCACTCATCAGCGGGCTTGACCCGGTGATCCATCTTCTTCGAAAGGGCTTTCTTACGAATTGATGGATGCCCGGATCAAGTCCGGGCATGACAGGTGCGTTTTGTGGAGCAAGGTTGAGGAGCGCATAACTTCAATTTTCAAACAGCCGCACAGTCATTGCGAGCCAACGGCTCGCAATGACTGTGCTCCAATTCTAGATACAACGTTCGCGATTCCGCGGCGCGCTGCGCCCGAGTCGTGCATTTATCTCTCGCCCCATGGAGGGCGTGGGGAATGCCGGGTGCGCGCAACTCCGCAAGCCGGGGCAAAGCTTCGTAGCCCGGGATCGCGGTGCGAAATGAAACGGCCTTGGGTTCCTCCGATGGAACCAAACTCCGGGTTATGCTTTGTTCCGGGTGGCGGGACGGCGGATGACCATTCGCCGGCCGCCCGTTGGGGAGACTGCCATGTCGCTTGGATTGATACTCGTCATCATCCTGATTATTTTCCTGCTGGGTGGTTTCAGCGGCCGGTTCGGCGGCTACGGCTACGGCTACGGCCACTCCGGAATGGGCCTTTTCGGCGTTATTCTGGTAGTGCTGCTCATCCTGCTGCTGCTTGGCAAGCTCTAGACCACTCAAGCCATTGAAATAACAGGACATATTCCGCGCCACCTGGCGGGGCGCGCGGATTCATTATCAGGCTCGACAGGAGTCGCATTTCTGTCAAACGAGCTTATATTGGGGTCTGTCCTGAAATGATGCGAACCGGCGCGCCGCCGAATGGCGGGCCAGCGCTGTTTCCATCGTCGCCCGCTCGCGTTAGCGCCAAAAAATAAAGGTCACTGACCATGGCTTCCTTCAGCTACAACACCGCCGCCGAATTGTTCCCCGCCGCGATCCGCAAGAAAAAGCGGGCGGGTTTCGCCTATCGCCGCTTCGACACCGCAGCCGCCGCGGTGCAGTTCGCGATCGAGGAATTGCCGGCGGATTCGCTGAACGGCGCCTATCTGCAGGTCGACGAAGCCCGCTTCGATCAAAGCGGCATCCGCACGCTGTATGAAAGCCAGGATTTTCCGCTGCCGCGCCGCCCCCGTGCGCCCGAGCCCGCGCCTGCCAGCAACGACGCCGACGCGGACGCCGCGTAATCTCTCACGTTAAATGAATGCCTTCGGATCAAGTCCGGGGGCATTTGTTTGCGTGGTTTCTATTTGCGCGCCGTGCGCTAGAGCGCGATGACTTTTCTTCGAATCGTCATCCCGCTCTATCTTTTTGTTTGAGCATGATCTTTTCGGAAAACCGGTAACCACTTTTCCGGATCATGCTCTAGCGCGGCTGCCTGTCCATCCAGCGTCGCAGCAGCCGCGCGTTGCGCATGTTGGCGCGGAACAGCACGTCGAAGGCGTCGCCGGCGACCGGCACCGTTCCGATCACGCCTTGCACCGCGACATTGCCGAGCATCCGCGCCGTGACGTGCCAGGGCGCGCCGAGCGCGCGCGCCTCGCGCACCAGCCACAGCGAGAGCGCGGTCGCAATGATATCGCCGACCACCGGGATCAACCCGATGATGCCGTCGATGCCGTAGCGGATGTTGGTACCGGGCAGGATGAAGGCGATGTCCAGAAGCTTCGCCACCGTATCGAGCCGCGCCAGCCGCTGCTCGCGGGTGAGATTGGCGAACGGATTGGCGTTCGCATTGCCGAAATCGAACCGGAAGCCGTGGAACTGCGGGCCAAACGTTTCGCCACGGATTTCGTTGCCCTCCTGATCGATGACGGGCCCACGCGCCTGCGGCCCGCGCGACGGGCCTTGCGGCCGCGCCGGCCGGGGTGAAAAAATCCGTTCGTTTGACATGGGCATCAGATGGTAACGCACAAGACGAGTGCAAGTTGCGTCACGCCGTCACTCCCCATCTCGTCCCGGCGATATCCCTTGCTATCGCCCCCGCGCCGCCGAGGGTGTCAGCCCAAAACGGCGGCGAAAGCAGCGGTTGAAATAGGACAGGTCGTTGAAACCGCAATCGAATGCGATGTCGCTGATCCGGCCCTCGCCGCCACGCGTCAGCAACGCCGCCGCCTTGCGCAGCCGCAGTTCGTTCAGCCGCATCGTGAAGCTGGCGCCGGCCTCGTAGAGCAATTCGTTGACATAGCGCTCCGACAATCCGGCCGCGGCGGCGAGTTTTTGCGCGGAAAAATCCGGCTCCGCAAAACGCTTCTCCAGGATCATCAGCACCGCCTTCAGCCGAACGGCGCGCAGGCCGCCGCGCTGGGCCGCGAGCGCCGGATCGCCGCGGGCGCCGAGGCCAAGCGCTGCAAGATCGGTCAGATGCGCGGCGATCGCCATCCCGGCTTCGTCGACCGCGCCGGGATGCCGCAGCAACAAATCGCTATAATCCATCGCCAGCGACAGCGCGCCGCCGGGCTCAAGCTCGCGCCCGACCAGGTCATCGACGCCGGCGACCATGGCTTTCAGCGTCGCCATCGGCAGGTGCACATTGGTAAAACGCTTATGGCTGGCGCCATCGGCGCAAAAGAACGGCTCGTCGAGTTTCAGGAGCACCATCGCACCCGGCCGCAGGATGAATTCGCGGCCGCGATGGATCACCAGGGATTCGCGGTCGCCGGTGTTGCGCGCGAGGCAATAGCGGTCGTCATTGGTCTCCAGCACCTGGCGGCGTTCGCGCCGCACCGTGGTGAAGGTGCCGTCGCAGCGGCCGAGCATGGTGGTGCCGATGTGGATGGAATTCATCGCGGCGCGAAACGGCACGTCGGACGCCGGATCGAGCTCGCCGGTATTGGAAAAATGCTCGAACAGTTCCGCAAAGGAGAGAAAGCGCTGCCGGTCATCCAGACCCCGCGGCAGCATGTCGGTCGACAGCATTTTCTTGATGACAGACATCGGGAGGAAACGACTCAGGAGGGAAAGACTCAGGGGCGCGGAAAGACGCGGGAGCGAAAGATCTGGAAGCGATGCTGGCGGCCTGTTGGCCGCGGAATGAACGCGGGCTGAAGAATCTTGCAAAACGGGCAACACAAACGGGCACACAAAACTAGCAACAACGGGTTGTGAATGAAACAGCGCCGAACAGTCCAAATCCGCTTGTCCCGGACGCCCGCCAGTCCAAGACGAAGGCCAAACGCTGGCTTACCGATGCGGCGGGAACGGCCGCTGGGGTAGGGCAGGAATCAGCCATGTCACGTCAGATCCGGCGTCGCGCTCTCGCAACCGGGCTTGCCTGTTTTTCAAAACACCCGTCAAAGGAGAAACGACATGACGACCTCTTCCGTCCGCACCCTGCTGCTTGGCGCCGCTTTCGCCGCCAGCGTCGGTGTCGGCTATGCGATCGGCGCGCAGCCGCACATGAACGAAGGCATCGCCTTGCTGCAATCGGCACGCGGCGAACTGCAGGCGGCAACGCCGAACAAGGGCGGCCATCGCGAACGCGCCATCGGCCTCATCGACCAGGCGATCGCGGAAGTGCGCGCCGGCATCGCGTTCGCCGGCGGCTGACGCGGCCACGCCTTTCATTCAAACCATTTAACGGAGACAGCTCATGAACAGGCTGATCGCAGCCACCTTCCTTAGTACGCTAATGGGTGCCGGTTTCGCCAACGCGATGCCGCTGGCGCCACCGGCGCCGGCACCGGGCGCCGATGTCATCGCAGTCGCCGGCGGATGCGGCCCCGGCTGGCATCGCGGGCCCTATGGCGGATGCCTGCGCAACTTCGCCAATCCCGCGGCGCATGCCTGCCCGCGCGGCTTTCACATCGGCCCCTATGGCGGCTGCCGCGGCAACGGCCGCTAAAGTGTTTTCGAGCGAAGGCCTGCCCCGGACTTGATCCGGGGGAGTAACGGTTCACGTGAAGAAAACACGTCCAAACAACAGGATGGAGCCCTCGGTTCTGGTTCAACCAGAAACCGAGGGCTATTGGCTTTTCGATCGCGTAAGGATATTGCACCATACGCGGCAGGCCGAAAGGTCCGCCGTTTTTTGCTTCAACATCGCATCGTCGTCCCGGCGAAGGCCGGGACCCATACTCCGTGCCGATCATGAGGAAGGCAGCGGCCGTTGCCTTTGCTTTGCGTGCGCACAACGCAACAGCAGCGCCAGGGATTATGTTGGGGTGGACGCAAAGGAGTTATTGCGCGCCCTCTTCCGGATCGTCGTTGGCAGGGGGTGGCGGGCCAGAACCTCACGCCGCCACCGCCTGCTCCACGGTCTCATGCGCGAGCCACGACGAGATCGTCGCGGGGATGAAGCCCACCAGGCCGTACATGATGAACTGAAAAACCCCGCTGTCCGGGCCCCGGGAGCCGTAGAGCAACTCGGCCACGATGAACGCGACCGCGCCGACGATCAGCAGCCGGACGCCCCAGCCGATTCGTTTGACGTGGAAAAGAATATCATCCAGCGCGCCGAGCATCAGCGCCGGCAGGATGCCTAACAGATAACCGTATTGCAGCGTCCTGGCGAACACCGCGAACAGCTTTGCCGTCTCCGAAACGCTGGGCGGATGGCTCCAGTAGCTGGACATCACGGAGGCGGTCAGCAAAAACCAGAACCCGCCGAGCAGCGGCCCCAGCGCTGCGAAAATCAGATACCGCTTCATGCCGCCTCCTCGCGTTTTGCCCAGTATGGCAGTTTCGCGATTGCGGGAATTGCGTCAACTGTCTGCGTCGACCTCGGGCCTTTCGGACGCATCCCCGGCGGGCCACCCTCATCCGGATAGCGTGGCAAACAGGAAAATATGTGATAGATTCCGAACATGCCGAAGCAAAAGCGCTCGACCGGAAGAAACAGCAAAACGGGCTTCGTCCTGGGCCAGGCCGGCTTTGCAAAAATCAGCGCGGTTGAAGGTATTCGATTGAACCCGGCCATGAAAAAGCGCGCCGCCGAAGCCAGCAGCAAGGGCCTTTCCCCTGACGAATATCGCCGGGCGATCGTTCGCGCCCATCGCAAAGACTGAGTTGTCGACGCATATATGATGCGGCCGACGATCCTTACACCTACGAAAATTCTACGGTCCTCGTTAACAAGCTGGGTCTGCGCGATCAGGGCGAACTCGACAATTTCGAAGCCGAGATTACCAACGCGCGGGCGGGCGAACCGGTTCCCGAAGGCGACNTGGATTTTGCGCATTTCTGTACGATCCATCATCATTTGTTCCAGGATGTATTTGATTGGGCAGGCGCACCGCGGACAGTCCGTATTTCGAAGCAGGGTAACGCATTCTGCTTCCCTGAGTACATCGACGCTCGAGCAACCAAGCTGTTCTCTAATCTGAAGGCTGAAAAGTATTTTGGAGGAGCTACCGGCGAAGGAGTTTGCCCAGAAGGCTGCTCATTTTCTCGCCGAATTGAATGCGATCCACGCTTTTCGCGAAGGCAACGGTCGTACGCAATTGACATTCTTCGCGTTGTTGGCCGATCGGGCAGGCCAAACGCTTGACCTCGAAAAGCTGGATTCCGACGCCATGCTTCATGCCATGATCGCCGGTTTCGATGGCGACGAATCCGAACTGACGGCGATCATCAACGGACTTATCAGCTGACCATCTCGCAATGATGGACAACGAAAAATTTCCCCGCCCCTCACTCCCCCCAGGTCGCGAACGCGTCGTTGAACGCGCGTTCGCCGGGGGCGCCTTTTTCGATGGCGATGATGGCGCGGCGCTGGTTGACGTAGACCAGCGGCACGTCGAACCACGAGCGCTCCTTCAGAAGCTGTAAATTGCGGGCGCGGTCGGAATCGACATTCGACAGGCCGACCAGGAAGAAGCCGTCGGTGACCTTGACCGCGAGCCCCGCCAGCGGCGTGCCGCGCGCCTGCTCGTTGGATTTCATCAGAATGCCCGGCACGTTGCCGACGCCGCCGCCGACGAAATCCGGCGGCAGGATGAAGGTCAGCTCCGCAGTGTGGCTCGCCGGCAAGGAGGTGTCGGTGTTGCGGCGGAACGACATCGTCATCTTGAACTTGCGGTCGGGAATTTCGATGTCGGCGCGCACGGCAATATCGGCGGTCTGGCTGTTGACGGCCTTGATCTGTTCGGTGCGCCAGATCACCGAGCCGACATACTGCTTGCCCTTGGGGTCCGAGGGATCCTCGTCATACAGCACCACGCGCTGCGCCACCGGCGCGACCTGATCGGTGGACGACGGCTGCCCGACGCGATCGGCAATCTTCGGCTTCGACAGCGGCGTCGACGCGTCCTTTGGCGCCTCCACCACCGCGGTCGAGGACCTGAACAGGCCGCTGACGCCGGTCACCACCGACTTGCCCCACAGGATCCCGGCGCCGACCAGGATCAGCACGATGCCGACCGCGATCGCGCTCTTGAACGGAAACAACGCCGCGGCGCGGCCGGCCTTCTTCGGCCCGCTGTCCCGCTCCGGCGTCGGGCGCGGACGTGACGGCAATGGCGGCGGCGGGTCGGCCTCCTCGGCGGATTCGTCATACGAATAGGGCGCATCGGGATCGGCGCCGCGGTTTTCCATGCTGGGCTCGAGCCGGTCGAATTCCGGCGAGGGCGACGGCACGTTGGCATAGGTTTTTCGCGCGGAGCGGCTGGCCTGCGCCGCGGCGCGGCCGAGATCGTCGGCGTCGGCGGCGATATCGCGAAAACCGCGCATCCCCGGCGCCTGCGGGGCGCCGTTGTCGGGGCCGCGGCGCGGCGCGCCGGCGCGTTCGCGGGTCGGCGGCAGCTGCGGGTCCTGCATCGAAATCTGCGGCTGCGACAGCGGCGGTTGCGGACGCGGCAATGGCGGGAGGTCGGCGCGAAGGTTGCGCGGCTGGCGCGGGTCTGCTCGTTCCTGTTCCTGTCCGAGCGGCGGACGCTCATTGCGCGGCTGCGGCGTCGATGGCGGACGCGGACGCGGCGGCGGTGAAGGCAGCGACGTCGAGGACTGCGATGCCGAAGGCGGCGACAGCGAATTCTGTAATAGCGAAGCCGACGCCGGCTCGCCCGGCCGCGGCGTGGGGCGGATGTTGGCGCGGAACGAATCGCCGGCGCGGGGCCGATCGCCGCCGGCGCGCGTGCCGTCCGCCGAACGCGTCGCGTCCCCGGAGCGCGAAGCGTCGCGGGCGCGCTGGGCGGCCTCGGACTCGACCTTGCGCACGGCTTCTTCCAGCGACAGCCGCTCGCGGGTGATTTCGGATTCGCTCAGAGGTGGCTGCACGCTGCGAAGCTGCGCGATCAGCGCGGCGCGCGCCCGCTCATACAGCGCGCGGCGGCTCTCACCGGGAGCACTGGGGTCCAGTCCGGAAATGGCGCGGGCGATCAGCGGATAGTAATCAGCCATATCTTTTCAACATTGCGGGCTTTCCGGTGGAATCTCGTTAAGCCTCGAACGGGTTCTGGACCAGGATAGTATCCTCGCGTTCGGGGCTGGTGGAAAGCAGCGCGATGGGGCAGCCCACCAGTTCCTCCACGCGACGGACATATTTGATGGCCTGCGCCGGTAAATCCGCCCACGAGCGGGCATTGGCGGTCGGCTTCTTCCAGCCTTCGATAGTCTCATATATCGGCTTGATTCGGGCCTGCGCGCCCTCGCCCGCCGGCAGATGGTCGATTTCTTTGCCGTCCAGCGTATAGCCGGTGCAGACCTCGATCCTGTCGAAGCCGTCGAGAATGTCGAGCTTGGTCAGCGCCAGCCCGTTGATGCCGCAGGTCCGCACCGTCTGGCGCACCAGCACCGCGTCGAACCAGCCGCAGCGCCGCTTGCGCCCGGTGTTGACGCCGAATTCCTTGCCGCGGCGGCCGATCTCCTCGCCGATCTCGTCATGCAGTTCGGTCGGAAACGGCCCCTGCCCGACCCTCGTCGTATAAGCCTTGCAGATGCCCAGGACATAGCCGACCGCTCCCGGGCCCATGCCGGTGCCGGTCGCCGCCTGCGCCGCCACGGTGTTGGACGAGGTGACGTAAGGATAGGTGCCGTGATCGACATCGAGCAGCGCGCCCTGCGCGCCCTCGAACAGGATGCGCTTGCCCTCGCGGCGTTTTTGATCGAGCAGCCGCCACACCGTTTCCGCGTAGGGGAGAAGTTTTGGCGCCAGCGCGGTCAGTTCCTGCAGAATTCCCGCGCCGTCGATTTCTTCCAGATTAAGCCCGCGGCGCAGCGCATTGTGATGCGACAGCAGTCGGTCGATCTTGTGCGGCAGCGTGGGAAGATCGGCGAGATCCATCAGCCGGATCGCGCGGCGGCCGACCTTGTCCTCGTAGGCAGGGCCGATGCCGCGCCGCGTGGTGCCGATCGCGGTGATCGCATTGGACGATTCCCTGAGGGCGTCGAGTTCGCGATGCAAGGGCAGGATCAGCGTGACGTTTTCGGCGACCCGCAGATTTTCCGGGCTGATCGCGACACCCTGCGCCCTCAATTTTGCTATTTCCTCGATGAACGCCTGCGGATCGACCACCACACCGTTGCCGATGACCGCGAGCTTCGAAGGCCGCAGCACGCCGGAGGGCAGCAGCGCCAGCTTGTAGGTTTCGCCATTGATGACCAAAGTGTGACCGGCATTGTGGCCGCCCTGGAAGCGCACGACGATATCGGCTTGTTCCGACAACCAGTCGACGATCTTGCCCTTCCCTTCGTCGCCCCATTGGGCGCCGACGACGACGACATTGGCCATTCGCAGGTATTCCCCTTTGCAATTATCTTGACGCCCAGCCTAAGAAACACGGCCGGGGCCGCTCGCACGCGAGGCATCCCACCGGATAAAGGATGCGGGCTATCGACGCAAGCAAGAACGGGATTCCGGAACCGGGTTAGGAGACCGCCAACCCATTGATATCCCCTGAAAATTCAAGCCTCGCGGCAAGGGCGCGGCAGCATTGGGCCAGAACCCGGGCCGGATTGGTATCCACAGCTTTTCAACATGCCATTTTGGGTTCCCGGCGGCGCAATTTAGCCTTGGATGCGGCCGTCGATCACTTCGATGATCCGAACTGCTTCCGTTATCGATTTTCAATGATGCCAATCATACTATGGCTTCAGGTCGCTCGCCAATCACACATCGTCATGCCCGGACTTGACTTGATCCGGGCATCCATCATTCTTCAAAGCGGATGGATCGCCAGGTCGAGCCCGGCAATGACGAATTTACATCGTCATTGCGATCAGCACGATGAATGCCGCTTCAGCGGGTCGTCCCTGCGAACGCAGGGATCCGTACGCCGTGCCGGAGCGACAGGCGATAGCCGTGACTGCCCCGGCCGTTATTCTCAGCTTTCTCTTTCGTGGTATGATCAGGCATTCAACGCCTCGGTTGCCGGTCTCTTGCGCTGCGGGGATGTTGCTGAACATACCGGGCTGCAAGGCACTGAACGGAAGGGCGAAAGATGTCTGGATGGTTTGTTGGCATCGTTATTTTTGCCGTCGTCATTGCTTCCGATGCGTTATCTCAGCAGTCACTCCAGGAATTGGAAGACATGAGCCGGTTCAAACAAGCACTGGCTGCTGTCGATGCGATACAGCATCGGAAAACCCTGCAATGCGTTATAGCCATCGCAAACAGAGCACTTTGTGACTGTCTTTCGCGGAAGCTGCCTGTGAACATTTATTTTCGCAGCTACGCCTCAATCACCAATCAAGAAAAGGAGGCGCCGGAGTACGGACAATTGTCCGCCGCGGACAAGAAAATCGTGGACCTATGCGTAAGCGACAGCCGATAGCCGCGGATTCAGCGCTTTGCGCCATGCGGCTTTTGGTTCCCGAAAGTTCCATCTGATTTTATCGGCAAAGTAGTGTTATGATGTCCACCCTACCTTTGGGAGGCCCCTCTCTTCAGGGAAAAAATGAGCGGCTAATCCGCGCCTCAAAACAGAAGACCGTCCGGTGATCTGCGCAAAATACAAATCTTCATAAATGGAGATTTCAATGACATTTGTTACAAGACTTGCGGTTGTAAGACTTGCGGTTGTAACAAGACTTGCGGCCCTTCTGATCGCTTCGATTGCGCTCTGCGGTTCAAGCAACGCGCAATTCCGGCGAACGCAGAATGACCTGCGGCCTCCATCAGCCATCCTGGCTGAGAGGCAGACAAGAGAGCGGGTCAATGCCGGGACTGTGGGTCTGGCCGGTGGCCTTCTGGAGGGTTCACCCATCCATTTCGCGACAGACATCGCTCGAATCGTGAACGACAGCGGCGCGGTACATATTCTCCCGATCGTCACCAGTGGTCCCACCGAAAACGTAAATGATCTGCTGTATCTCAGGGGGATTGATGCGGCGATCATCAACAGCGACTCTCTTGAAGAGTACAAATCGCAAGTACCGCAAATTCAGCAGCGCATTACTTATCTGCTAAGCTTGTTTCCCTCTGAATTGCACATCTTTGTTCGTCCGGAAATTCAATCGCTCCAGGACCTGGTCGGCAAGAAGGTCAATTTCAATACGCAGGGTACCGCCGCCGCTTACTCCGGTCCTCTTATATTCAGTCGGCTCGGCATCAACGTCGAAAAGATGTTTATCCCGCATCCCGTGGCTCTGGAGCAAATGCGACGCGGAGAAATTGCCAGCGTCGTTTTTGTGACTTCGAAGCCGGTCGACGCGTTCGCGAGAGGAAAATGGGAGGGTGGTTTCAAATTCCTGCCCGTCGAGTACAGCGCCAAATTCGAAGATTATTATCTCCCATCGTACCTTGACTCGACTGACTATCCAAACCTGATGGCCAAAAGCGAACGGGTCGCGACGATTGCCGTTCCCACGATCCTCGCGGCATTCAATTGGCGTCCTGGATCGGAACGCTATCGTCGGGTGGCGCGCTTTGTCGACGAGCTTTACGGCGGAGTGGACAAACTAAAGACGCCCGGCTTCGACCCGAAATGGAAGAACGTCAACCTGAGCACAAAGGTACCGGGCTTGGAGCGTTTTCAGGCCGCTCAAGAGTGGCTTGATCGAGCCAGTCCCAGCAAGCAAAGTGGACATCCGTGAAGCACGCGCCGCTGATCGCCATCGTTCTCTCCAGTGTTGGCGGCGCCGTTTGCGCTCAGCCCGCGGACGAGGGCTCCAAAATGCTGGACACTTGCTTTCAATTGGCCCGCACCGCAGACGCGATGTGCTCCGACCCGAAAAATGGTGCGCCTGAGCGCCGGGACTGCCGTCAAAAGGCAAGCATGGCGCAGCTCGAATGCCTGGAGCGCGTGTTCCCAGGACGGGCCGCTGGATCCGTTCCGCCAGAAATGCCCCCTCGCACCGGCTCGCCGGAGATGCCCACGGTCACCGGTTCGCCGGAGACGCCCACTATTACCGGTTCGCCGGAAGTGCCAGCCGGGTCCGTTTCACCAGAGACGCCTATTGGAACCGTGGCCAAAGGCGAGCCCACCAGCTCGCAAAGAACACCTCCCGAAACAGTTCCAGCGGAGACGCCCACCGCAGCCGTCTCGCCGGAGATGACAACGGGTGCCGCCCCGCCCGGCGCACCCGCGAGGGGCGTTGATATCCCTGCAAAGCCACAGGATACAAATTGGATCGTAAGTGAAACAACGTCACCCGTGGATTATAGCCCTCTCACCACGGCGGTGATCCGCTCAACGACCGGCTTGCAAGATGCACCAAACACCCTGGTCATTCGATGTCTTGGACCGCGCACCGAAGTCCTGCTTCGCACGCAAGGAACATGGCGGGCCTCTCGTTCCAACACAGTTCAAGTCGACTATCAGATCAACGACCAACCCCTCGCCAGGCTGCAGTGGATTGCGTCCGCGGATGGAAAGACAGCTAGTTACACCAACGATGCCGTCGGGTTTCTTCAGTCGCTACCAGAAGGCGCGCGACTGAAAATCAACGTGCTCGATAGAGCGGGCCCCGGTCACGAAGCGACGTTCCAGCTCGCCGGATTGGACGCCGTCCGGAAAAGAATTGCAGCGCCATGTAAATGGGCGACAGCAGCAGACAAAATGTCATCGGGAAAACGATAGACCCGGATGGTCGAACTCAATTTTTTCGGCGTCGCGGTAGTCAAGCCTGTTACGGCCGGACGTAACTCCAGCCCTTCTCCTGCAGTTCCATCAACCGAACGACGCCCGACGGAACGACGACGGCCTCGGACAGCACAGTGATCGGGTGGCCCTCTTTTTTCTCCATGCCTTCCTTGGTGTTGCCGCATGCGGAGAACTGGACCTTGCTGGGAAATGCATAATCCTTCAAATGCTTGATGCGATCCTGTACCGGTGATGTGTCGGCGCGCAGCATGTGCAAGCCGGGGCCATAGGTGACGACATCCACACTTACGTCCTCACCCTTGGCGCGATAATAATCGATGACATTAGTGGCGTTATTCAGCGCGAGGTTCATGACAGCCGGATCATTCTGATCGACTTGAATGACCAGGCGGTGTGCTTTTGCAGAACGTTGCGCTTTCGCTTTATCTGCCAAACCTGCCGGGAGATGTGCGCTTTTTGCAGGATGCGCTTTTGCCAAACGCTGCGCTTTCGTATTATCTGCCAAGCTTGCCGAGATAAGGGACAGCGATGTAAAAGCTACGATCGTCACCTGACGAAAAAATTTACGCATCATGATGCTCCTTGGAGCGAACCAGAGTGAGATTCCTGCAATCTGAAAATTTGCTCGCGCCACTGCGCCTATTGAGTTCACGGTTGCCCTCCTTGGGTAAGCGACCTCGGACAGTCATCTAAGTCCCGCGATTTCGGGGAAGCAACGTCCAAATCATACCCGGCGGCACTTTCTCACGGCTCCTGATCCTCGCTGCGATGCGGCAACGGTTCCCCGCTCCGACCGCATCGCTCACGAAGCGGCGCGCAGCTCCACATCACGGTTGGTGCGAGCGAGACGATGCGGGTTCGACAGGAATTCGAACGCAAGCGACAAGGGTGGGGCCGCGACAAGCAACGCGGCGCCCGCGATCAGTGCGGCCGACGGCGATCGCCAGACGTCCTGCAGGTATCCGGCAGCCAACGGCCCGAGAGCCATCAGGGCATAGAAGCAGGTATAGAACACGCCGAATCCGAGCGCGCGATCGCGCGGGGCGAGCACTTTCGATGGAAGCGAAAGGATCGCTCCCGACAGCGGACCGACAAACACTCCGAATACCATGCAGGAGATTGTCGGATGGACCTCCGCGACGAACAGGCCAAGTGCCACGGCAGCGACCAGCGAGCAGACGACAATCGCTGCGATCGGCCTGCCCGAGCGGTGAACGAGGTATCCGCCCGATGGAATGGATACGATCGTGAACCAGATGGCGAGGCTTGTCAGCGAGGCGGCGGCGGTAGACGATGATCCCTGCGCCACCAGCAACAAAGGCGCGTAGCTGAAGAACAAGACACAGGCGAGGTTCATCGCGCCCCACGCCGTGCCGGCGATCACGACCTGAACCAACACTCCGCCGGGGAGTCTTGAGCGACCGCTCACCGTCCGTTGCTTCTGCTCCGATGGCTCCGGAACAAGGGCGAACGCGCCAAGCGCGGCACCGGCGCAAAGCGCGCCGGATATCATCACGGCAGGCCACCCCCACAGCTGCGCGATACAGGCCTGGATCGGTAGCGCCAGCATCGCACCGAACGGCCAGCTCACCTGGAGGATCGACATGGCAAGCACGATTTCACGGCCGTCAAACCGGTCGGTCGTTATCTTGGTGGCGACCAGTGCCACGATCGTGGCACCGACGCCGCCGATGATGCGCGCGACAAGCGCGACAGCGAAACCCTCGGCAGCGCCCAGCACCGCTGCGGAAACCGCCATCAGCAACAGGCCGACGAGGCCGAGCGTCTTGTCCCGAAAACGCTGGCCCAGCACTCCCGCCGGAAACGCGACAATGACGCCAGGCAACAGATAAGCGCCCAAAAGCATGCCGATCTCGGAGTAATCGATTGCCAGATCCTGCATCAGCATCGTCGCGGTCGATCCGACCGATTGAAACTGGAATCCGGTCGCCGCGCGCGCCGCGAACAGCGCCGCAAGGATCATCCATCTTTGGCCGGGCATCGGCTCGCCTCCCCGATCAGTCCGAGTGTTCGTGTTCGCAACGCGCGCGGACCAATTTGGAGAACTCGGAAAGCTCTTCCTCGGATATCTCGTGCACCGTCAAGCGAAGTTGCATGATCGCCAAATCGATCAAGTGGCCGGCAAATGAGGCGCCCCTGGAAACGACAATGTTGCGTTGCTGCAGCAACACCGAAATGACATTACGCAGACAACGGGCACTGACTTCATCCATGTCGGCGTCCCCTGGGGGTTCTCGGCGAAGTCGCGACCAGCCAGTCACGCGTGGTGACGGTCTCGGCAAACAATTCGATGGCTTTCGTGGTTACAACGTGGACCGCCCTGGCATCGGCGTCATGCCGGCCGCGGCTCGCGGACGCGTCGCTCAGAAATGTAACGTGATGGCCCCGATGCGACGCATCGATCGCGGTTGCGAGACATGTCTCCTCGGCGACCAGGCCGGCGATTGCGAAGCTTCCGATCTGCGAAACGATATCGTCAAACAGCCGATTGGTATAGCAGGAAGGTTGCGGGCGTTCGAACACCATATCGGAACGTTTCGGCTCGAAACCGGAAATCCATGCCGACTGGGCTGATCTTTCGATCGATTCCGAACTATCGGTCTGTCGCGTGAACGCGATAGGCAGCCCCAGACTTCGCGCGTGCCGTATCGCGGACGTGCAATTCTCCAATGACCGCGTCAGGTCGGACGCCCGGTCATGCGCTAATTCGTCATAGTTTTTCTCCTGCAGGTCGACCATGACAAGCAGACGGCTATGCGACGCGCTGACGTAGGTCCGCAGATCTATCACCGAGTTCATCAAGCGCCCGCCGGCAGGCAAACACCCCTGCTCGCAGACCTTTCGAGAATGCCGGGAGTATCCCAACGGCCCTCGGGGCGGATGATCACGTAGGGATCATCGCTGAGCGTGATGCTCTGCGGATGCTTCCGGGTTTCCAGTTTGACCTCGACATAGTCGAAATCCGAGAACACCAGTTCGCGGGCGCCCATGAGCTTGAAACCGCGCTGCTGCCACACCTTGAGAAAACGCTTTTGTGAGTGCGCGTACAGAACGCTGTAGCCTTTCTTGCGGCAGAGATCGATCGCCGCGTCGAGGATCCGCCCCGCCAGACCTGAACCCCGGCCTTCGTGGCGCACCGCCAGTCGTTCAAGTTTGGCAAAATCGGCAAAATACCGAATCCGGATGCATCCGACCGGCTCGCGGTTCTTGTGGCAGATCAGATGCGTGGCGGAAAAATCGTTGCCGTCGAACTCCTCTTCAAATGGGCACCGCTGCTCGCCCATGTAGATCGCGCCACGGATGGCGATCACGCGCGCCATTTCGTCCATCGATCGGACAACCTCGACGGTTACCGGATCCTGGGGAGCGGTTTTGACCGCCGCAACATCGTTCGAGCGGTCAAACATCTGCAGGTTGGGCGCGAACAATCCGTCGTAGCGCGCTCCCGGAGAAAACCCGAGCGGCTCGAGCACCCGGAGCCCCTCCTTGGTCACCGGCCGTGAATAGAGGTTGACGCCTCGATAAAGCGGCGCCGAGATTTTCTGCAAGACGAGCGATATCGCCGCGACGAGGCTGCCCTTGGCATGGATCGCCCAGATATAGATTCCCGCGGGCCGCTCCGATTGCCGGGCGATGAAGGAAATATCGGGATTGCGCGTATCGAGACTGCCGTCGATGAGCCCGCGCATGCCTTCGTGCGTCAACGGCAACACCGCGAAAAACCCCTCGCCCCTGGGAGCGGTGATGTCGAAATGATCTTTCTTCGCGATGGCCCAAAACGTGTCCGGATTATGATTTGCGACCGCCTGGAACATTTCGTTCGAGGTCAGGCCGGGGATATCCTGCCGGGCGTTGTCCACCAAGGCAGCGATACCCGCCGCGTCAACCGTGAAAATGACGATCCGCTTCGCCAGCTGCAGAGCGGTCATCCTGTCAAGCGAGTGGGCCGTGGATCGGCTCGCTGAAGCACTTTCCATTGCCGACTGGCGGATCAACTCGATATCGAATGCGTTCATGGATCGTCTCTCGATTGTATGAGCGGTGCGTTTCTGCCATTAATAGAATGGTGAAACGGGAGGCTTTTGTATGCACTCACGTGAGCGCAGGGGTGCGCATGCTGGCGCGCACAGCCCCGGACGAATGACGAATTGGGACCTGGTCCGGATATTTCTCGAGGTGGCCCGAATAGGCAGCTTCCGAGCCGCGGCCGAACAACTGAATATGTCTGCGAACTTTCTCAGCAAGCGAATTTCCGCGCTGGAAAGCGCCTACAAAACGACATTGATGACGCGCCATGTCGACGGGATCAGATTGACGCCGGAAGGCGTGCAAGTTCTCGAAGCGGCAAAGCTGATGGAAGACGCGTCCTTCGGACTGGACCGCGCGCTGAGCCAGACAGCGCCAGCGCTGAGCGGCGAGGTTCGGCTCGCCGTTACCGAGGGGCTGGGCACATTTTGGCTCGCGCCAAGGCTGGTCGAATTTCAACGGGCCTATCCCGGCCTGCTGGTGGATTTGAAATGTGAAATGCGCTCCGCTGACGTGCTCCGTCTTGAAGCCGATGTCGCCGTGCAACTCCAGGAGCCCCAGAATCCCGACCTGAAGAGAATCAAGATCGGACGGCTTCACGTCGTGCCCTTCGTCAGCCCGTCATACGTCGAAATTTACGGCATGCCGACAGACATGGACGATCTCCGTCAAAATCATCGAGTCGTCATTCAGGATGCGGAGCAGACCAAAGGCAAGGAAATGTACGAAAAGTATGGACGCCGCGAGCAGCTCGGCTTCGTCGCGATGCGCAACAATGTCTCTACCGCCCATCTTTGGTCGATTGCAAAGGGCGCCGGTGTCGGCTGGTTGCCGACCTATGTACCGGCGCTTGGCGATCCGCTGATCCCGCTCGATCTCGGTGTTAAATTCGACCTCGATATCTGGCTTGCCTATCATCCGGATACGAAGAAAATACCGCGCGTCAGGCAATTGATCGAGTGGACCATCCAGTCCTTCGATGGCCGCAAATATCCATGGTTTCGCGACGAGTTCGTCCATCCGAACGATTTGCACAAATCGTACAAGGAAGCCGAGCCGCTGGTGAATTTATTTGCCGGGTTCAAGAAAGTATCGCGCCCGAAGGTCGTCCGAATTTTTCCCGATCGCACCAACGGGACCAACCGATGACGGGCGGCGCCACGGACGGGCACGTCGACCAATTCGTGAAGGCACGATGGCTCGCGATCGGGCTTTCGCAGGCCGATCTGGCCGAAGTTCTCGGTGGCACGCTTCAGCCAACACGGGATGACGGCAACGGAACGAATTGCGTCGACGCGGACCGCCTGATGCAGATCGCCGAAGCATTGCAGATACCGATCGACTTCTTCTACAGCCAGACCATCGGTACCGGACCGGAAGCACCAGATCTTTCGTCGGCGCAACGCATCAATTCGCTGCAAGCGGTGCTCGCGTTGCGCCTGCTGCGGGCTTTTCAGGATATGACTGATCTGCGAACCAGGGAGGTGCTGGTTCTGCTGGCCGAACAGATCGTCAAATGTCAGGCCAGCCCGCGCGGCGGCTAGAGCGTGGTGAGTTTAGGTTGAAGCGAGTGGGCTACTTCTCCCTCGCCCCGCTTGCGGGGGAGAGAGTCGGAGGGGGACTCTCGACAGGCTCGGACTCGCGGATAGCCCCCTCACCCGGGTTGCTTCACAATCCGACCTCTCCCCGCAAGCGCGGCGAGGTAACCAAACGTCAGCGCCGATCCAACTCAAAGCCATCATGCTCTAGCGAATTCCAGAGGTCGAAGGGCGTCGCCCGACGCGCGGCTCTAACGGGCCTTTTCCCTGCACACCACTTCACGGTCGGTCTGCCACAGCGATACGCGCTGTTCCGGCGGCAGATACATCGCGTCGCCCGGCTTGACCGCGAAGGCATCGGCGAAGGCACTCTGGTTGCGCAGCGTACCATCGGCGCGGAACTGTCCGGGCGAATGCGGGTCGACCTTGAGACGTTCGATGCGGGCGGCCTCCCGCACCTTGTCGCGCCAGATTTGCGCGAAACTGATGAACAGGCGTTGCTCGCCGGTATAGCCGCCGATATCCCGCGCGGGGCAGCCGCCGAGAGAAAGGCGATAGGCCCGCTCGGCGATCGCGAGGCCCGCATTATCGGCGACGTTCTCTCCCAGCGTCAGCGCGCCGTTGACGTGGTGACCGGGCAGCGGGCTGAAGGCGTCGTACTGGGCCACCAGGCTGCGGGTCTTGCCTTCGAAACGAGAACGATCGTCTTCGGTCCACCAGTTGCGCAAATTGCCGTCGCCATCGAACTGGCTGCCATGGTCGTCGAAGGCGTGACTGATCTCGTGGCCGATCACCGAGCCGATGGCGCCATAATTGGCGGCGTCGTCTGCCTCGGCGTCGAAGAACGGCGGCTGCAGGATGCCGGCGGGAAACGCAATCTCGTTGCGGCTGGCGCTGTAATATGCGTTGACCGTCTGCGGCGTGGTGAGCCATTCCGCGCGGTCGACTTCGTGGCCGAGCTTGGCCAGCTGGAAATCGTAGTTGAAGCGGCGCGCGCGCATGACATTGCCGACCAGGTCGTCGCGCCGGATGACAAGCCCGCTGTAGTCGCGCCATGTCGTCGGGTACGCGATTTTCGGAACGATGGCCTCAAGCTTGGCGAGCGCCTCGCGACGCGTCTCGGGCCCCATCCAGTCGAGTGTCGCAATGCTCTCGCGATAGGCCGCCGTCAGATTTGCAATCATGGCGTCGGCCCGCGCCTTGTTGGCAGGCGGAAAATAGCGTTCGACATAAAGCCGGCCGAGCGCAAAGCCGGTCAAGCGATCGACCATGGCGACGGCGCGTTTCCAGCGCGGCTGGATTTCCGGCACGCCGCGCAGCGTGCGCTGCTCGAAGGCAAATTCCTCGGCGACGAACGGCGCCGAAAGATAGGGCGCATAGGCGCTGAGCAGGTTGTACGCGAGGTAAGCCTGCCAGGTTGCCAGCGGCACCTCGCGAAGAATTTCGCCGATGCCGTCGAAATAGCTCGGCTGCGCCACGACAACGCTGCGAATTCCGGTCCCGACGCCGCCGGCGGAAAGAAACGACGGCCAGTCGTCTTTTGTCGTCAGCGCCGGCAGCGCCGCGACATCGCGCTTGTTGTAGGTCTTGAGCGGATCGCGATTCTCGACCCGCGTCCACTGCAGGCGCGCCAGCCTGGTCTCGAGCGCGATGATCTCGCCGGCGCTGGTCTCCGCCGCCGGTTCGCCGGCGAGCGCCAGCAATTTGACGATGTGGTCGCGATAGCCGGTCCGGATCGCCTGGAAATGCGCGTCGTCCTTGAGATAGTAATCGCGATCCGGCAATCCCAAACGGCTCTGCTCCAGATGCGCGACATGGCGCGTCGCATCGCGCTCATCCGGTCCGATCTCCAGCCCCCAGGGGATGCGCACCGAAAGTCCGGAAAGATGCGCGAACAATTCGGGCAAAGCCGCCTTGTCGCTCAACGTGTGGATCCGCTGCAGTTCGTCGCGCAAGCCGTCCAGGCCGGTCGCTTCCACCCGCGCCTCGTCCATGAACGAGCCATAGAAATCGGCGAGCTTGCGCGGTTCGCCGCCGTCCGGGCTGCGCGGATCGATCGCTTCGATCACGTCCCGCAACTGCTGCTGGTTGGTTTCGCGCAGCGCGGAGAAGGTGTCCCAGGCGGCGCGGTCGGCTGGAATCGACGTCGCCGCGAGCCATTTGCCGTTGGCGAATTGCCAGAAATCGTCCTGCGGCCGCACGCTCGGATCGATCGCCGAGATATCGATGCCGGAGCGCGGCTCGGCCATCGCAACGCCGGCGCAGCCCGCGCCGATCGCCAAAGCGAGAATGAACTTTTGCAACATCGCCGCACGATAGACGATGGCGCCGGCGATTTCCAACCGGTGTTGGGCGGACCCGAGCCGCGAAATGCCTCCTTATGCATGGTCGCGATGCATCCATGCCATTGATGCGCGATGAGAATCCGTGTCTGTGAGGCGGCCGGGCCATGATTCCGGCCTGGTGGGGAACCACCGGGCCGGGCCGCGGCGTCATGGAACCGGGCCAAGAACGACCGCCGCATGTCAGCCTCCGATCACACCTCCAGCGCCGCCCCCTCCGGCAACTGGCTCGCCAATCAACCCTATCTGCTGCTATCGATCACCGCGCTGTGCTGGGCCGGCAACGCCATCGTCGGCCGCCTCGCCGCCGGGCATATTCCGCCGGTGACACTGACGTTCCTGCGCTGGTCGTTGGCGTTCCTTGTCATTCTCCCGTTCGCCTGGAAGCATCTTGCGCGCGACTGGGGTACGATCCGCAGCCATCTCGGCACCATGATCTTTCTCTCCATCATCGGGATCAGCGCCTTCAACACCCTGCAGTACTGGGCGCTCGAACACACCACGGCGCTGAACACACTGTTGCTGCAGTCGGCCGGACCGCTGATCGTCGCGGTCTGGTCGCTGGTCCTGTTTGGCGTCCGCTTGACGCTGGCGCAGACCGCCGGGATCGCGCTGTCGCTGACCGGCGTGCTGGTGATCCTGCTGCATGGCGACCTGACGGCGCTGACGGGCATCGAATTCAACAAGGGCGACATCATCTTCATCGTGGCGCTGACGATCTTCGGCCTGTATTCGGTGCTGTCTCTGAAGCGGCCGGAAATTCACGGNCTGTCGTTTGTCGGCTTCACCTTCGGCTGCGGCGCGGTGTGCCTGGTTCCGCTGTGGATCTGGGAGTTGTTCGCCCGCCCGGTGATGCAGCTGAACAGCGCGAACCTGCTCTCGCTGTTTTACGTCGCGGTGTTTCCTTCGGCGCTGGCCTATCTGTGCTTCAATCGCGGCGTGCAGCTGATCGGCGCCAACCGCGCCGCGCCATTCTTTCATGTCGTGCCGGTATTCGGATCGGCGATGGCCATCGTCTTTCTCGGCGAGCGCCCGCAGCTGTTTCACATCATCGGCTTTGCGCTGGTGCTGGCCGGCGTGTTCGTCGCCTCACGCAAGCCGGCGAATGCGCATTAGCCGACGAACGAGCGGAATCGGCACTTTTCGTGGCGACATGGTCGCGGCCCCGGCGATCATGCTATTGCACCTGATCTTCAGCCGGATGCGGGAACGGCCCCTCGTGATCGAGCGCCGCGCCGAAATCGCGCATGTCGATCCAGCCATTGCAAATTTCGCATCGAAAAAAGTGCTCCGCCGCGTCGGCGGGTTGCGCGCCGGCGCGCCTTTTCACAGGTCAGGTGATTTGTTTGGAGGCACGCACAATCCAATGAAAAAGAGCCGCTTAACCAGCGGCCCTTTAATCACAAAGTTGGTTTACTTAGGCTTGGCCATGCCGGTTGTCTGTCCGGGCGCGTATCCCGATGCGCCGCTCGTTCCGATCTTGGAGCCTTTGCGCTGCACGATGTGACCAGGCGCATAACCGGATGCACCGTGGGTGCCCCTTACGGAGCCTTTAGCCTGCTTCTCCTGACCGGGGGCCTTACCAGAAGCACCCTGTGCGAGGACAGCTGGCGACGAAGCAATAACAGCGGCTGCCGAGAGCGCGATGATTGTGAGTTTCATTGGTAAACCTCCATGGAATTGCCCCACTCACCAACAGAGTTGTGGCAAGGCCGTTCCATGAACAGTTGTTCAGGCAAGCCAAGTCTCGCACGCCTCGCGATTTGTTAGGAGGCTTCCGGCTCAATCCGCCAGCTATTGGACGACGTCCAGCTTGACCTTTGCAATACCGCCTCCAACCATTCCCAGCGTTTGGGCCGCGGAATACGAGACGTCGACAACGCGTCCGGGAACGAACGGACCGCGGTCATTGACCCGAACTGTGACGGACCGCCCAGTAGCGAGGCTTGTCACGCGCAACCGGGTGCCGAACGGCAACGTCCGATGAGCAGCGGTCAATTCGTGCGTATCGAATTTTTCACCGTTCGCGGTCTGTGTTCCTTCCGTGTAGAAGCTGGCAAGTCCATGCGACGCAACCTGCGTCTCGGCTGCATTTTTGTGTGAAGCGAACGGGGTATGCTTTCTCGTGACCGCCACACGCCTATTCGTCACGAATGATGTTGTTCGATTCTGTTCCAGCGATGCCTGTCGACCGGCAGTCAGTAATTCAGATTTTCTGGTGACCACAGAGGACTGGGCGCAGGCCGCAAGCAAAGCCGCTCCCAGAGCGACGGCAAACAATCGAACAACGTTCCGAACACCAGCGGCCGAGACCAAACGCGCGTTAAGCAGAAAACGCTTTGCTTTAATGTCGACGTACGAAGCTCTGGCACCGCTGATGGAAGACATGTCGTACCCCCCAAGCTGCCGAAATCCAACAGGCAACAGGGGCGGAACGCAATAAGCGGCACCATGGCCAGATGAAATGGCCGGGTATCAATCACACAATTCCTCTGAGTGTGGTTATTGTGTCACAACTCGCCGCGAAAATCTCAAGCCGCCGGCGGTTGCCTCGATTTCGCCGCATTCCGGCAACCACGATGTTGGCTCGGTTGCAAGGCGTCCGACGGGTGTACTGGATGACCTACGTCGCAGCGACAACTGACAGGATTGCGTCGGGTCACGGCATTTCGTTCTCCGGCCCGATCGCATTGGCCATTGTTACATTGGCATTCGGAGTGGCCGCCTGGATTACCTATCCGGCTACCTGGGTCTCGGATTCCGCTTCCTCGGAAGACATCGACGCGTCGTCGTTCGATGCCCGTTTCGTTTCGGGCGCGGCGTCAAATTTGCTTTCGATGGACTTATCGCGACCGCTTGTTCAACCCCTGCCTTCAGAACTCGAGATCAAATTTCAACAAGCGAAAGAGCGGCTCGCGCAGAAGCTGCAGTCTCGAGACCGGCTGGTAGCCCCTGTGGAGGAACCCGCGCCGTCAAGCGTCGCTGCCGTTCCCCTTCCCAGGTCTCGTCCGGTTGAGGCGAACCTCGAATTACGGGACAGCCCTCTTACGGCTCAATCTGATAATCGCACGCTGCTGCAGAAGCTTTCCGATCTGCTCCCGGCCCGCGCCGCGTTTGCGTCTCTATCTCCAGATGGCGGGCTCCTTGGCGATCGGCCAAATCTCACGTCTCTTGGCTACGACAATCTCACGGCCGTCTATGATATCTCGGCGCGCACTGTTTACATGCCAAACGGGTTGAAGCTGGAGGCGCATTCAGGATTTGGCAGTTTGATGGATGATCCAGGACATGTGAGCGAACGAAATGTTGGAGCGACGCCACCAAATGTCTATGATCTGAAACCGCGGGAGCGACCGTTTCACGGCGTCCAAGCGCTCCGCATGATTCCGGTTGGCACCCAAGATACGCTCGGGCGGTCCGGATTGCTCGCGCACAGCTACATGCTCGGAGCGAAAGGCGATTCTAACGGCTGCGTGTCGATCAAGGACTATGAGCGATTTTTGAAAGCCTTCAACAACGGTGAGATCAATCGCCTCGTCGTGGTCGCGAGTCTGCGTGACAGCCTGTCGGCAGCACGACGATCCGTTTCACAATCATGATGCTGGAACTGTCGCCTTCCCGCAGCTGTTCCACATCTTGGATTGCCGACCAGCGCCGCGGCAGAGGCTGACGATCATTCACCAAAATCATCTTTCACGCATAGCGCGCCGCGCCCATGCAAACCGCCGCCACCGCGAGCAGAATGGCCGCTATGCGCTGCGCCAGGGCGATGTGTGAGCGCGCGCCAGCTTCGTCGGCCTTCCCGCTACGCAAGCTTCTGATCGCACGGCCGCCGATGGCGCCCTGTACGCCTGCCGCGACCAGCGCACAGAGAGCCCCGACGGCGAGGATCTGCTCGGCCGTACCAAATGAACCGGCATGAACCAGGTGCCCAAGATAGCCGCCGCTCAGAACCGCGATCACCGCCGCGCCCATCTGTGGGCGAAAAAGCTGTTCGCCGCCGACGCCCCCGGTTCGCGCCAGCGTGAAGCTGGTGCCCGCCCAGAACACGGACGACAGGATATGAAGCGACAAGGTGATGATGAGTGCGATCTGCATGGCATGGCTCCCGGACGGAGTTGTAATTAGATATACAGTATGTATAGTCAATTTGACAAAAGGATGGCGGGAAGCCGGAATGCCGACACGCCCCTACACGAGTTCGGTTCGGACCGCCGCCGCCGCAGAGAAACGGGAACGCGTCATCAAAGCCGCGGCCCGCTCGCTGCGCGAGGATGCAAGCATCGCCAACTTCTCGCTGGATGCTGTGGCGAAGGCGGCAGGCGTGACACGGCTGACCGTCTATCATCAGTTCGGATCACGGCGAGGATTGTTCGAAGCCGTGTTCGATGAGATCGCGCGACAAGGCGGCCTGAGGGAGATCCCTGACGCGATGGCGATGTCTGATCCGCGCGCGGCGCTCGACCGCCTGGTCGAGATCTTCTGCGCCTTTTGGAGTCGGGACCCGGCCGTGGGCCGGCTGCACGAGGCGATGGCAACCGATCCCGAATTCGCGCAGGTTCTGATCGGGCGCAACGAACGCCGGCGAAAAACGGTCAACGCCCTGATCGGACGGATCGCCGAAACAACGGCGCCGCCCCGGGCGCGGCGCGGGGCCGTCGACATGATCTTCGCGCTTACCAGCTTCGCCATGTTCGCGATGCTTCGCCGGGATCGCTCTGTCGATGACGTCTGCGCGCTGCTGAAAACGGCCTGCCGCGGCGCGCTTGATCCGCTGTCACCTGACAGGCGCGGTTCTAGCCGATCTTGAAATAGCTCCTGATGGCATTGGCAAACCCAGGACATTGTAGCATTGCATGCGTGGGACTTGTCGCGCGTCGCGAATCCGGCAGAACTCGGCGCGAGACAATGACCAAGTCCCCGCCAGCCCCGCCGGCCCTCGATCCCGTCCGGTGGCTCAACGACCAACCCTATCTGCTGCTCAGCCTGACCGCGCTGTTCTGGGCCGGCAATATCGTGCTGGCCCGCCATGTCGGCGACCACGTGCCGCCGATCATGCTGACCACCGTCCGCTGGTTCGGCACCTTTCTGATCCTGCTGCCCTTCGCCTGGCCGCATCTCAAGCGCGACTGGCCGGCGCTGCGAGCCCACCTGCCGCTGATGCTGTTGCTGTCGGCGATCGGATTTGCCTTCAACAATGCGATTTCGTACTGGGCCCTGCAGTATACCCAGGCGCTGAACGCGCTGCTGATCCAGTCGTCGGGTCCGCTGTTCGTGGCGCTGTGGTCGCTGGTTCTGTTCGGCGTGCGGCTGACCGGTGTGCAGCTCGCCGGCATCACCATTTCGCTCGCCGGCGTGCTGACCATCATCCTGCGCGGCGACTTCGGTGCGTTGGCCGGCATCGCCTTCAACAAGGGCGACGTGATGTTCGCCAGTTCGCTGGTGTCGTTCGGACTTTATTCGGCGCTGATACCGCGCCGGCCGGTGACGCATCAATTGTCGCTGATTTCCTTCACCACCGGCTGCGGCGCGTTGCTGCTTGTGCCGTTCTCGGTCTGGGAATTTTCGACCGGCGCGACGCTGAAGTTCGATTCGCTGACATTCGCGACGCTGGCCTATGTCCTGATCTTCCCCTCCACGCTGGCGTATCTGTTCTTCAACCGCGGCATCGCGCTGATCGGGCCGAACCGCGCCGCGCCGTTCTTTCACCTGGTGCCGGTGTTCGGCTCGGCGATGGCGATCCTGCTGCTC
>JGI12053J15887_10000118_pt1 | contig 25544 bp, 27 predicted proteins | sample MedBloCAOM1_O3_FD_15887 | JGI IMG/M metagenome (IMG submission 15887)
AACATGCCCACAGGACGCATGTCCTGCACGAACGCCAGGCCGCCGGTGACCTTGGCCGGGATGTCGAAGCGGGCAATGGATTTTCCCACGATCTTATGGCTCGCGGNCGGCTTCGGCGTCGCCTTGGCGGTCGCTTCACGATTGAGATCGGGCTTGAGCTCGCCGTAACCGATCTTGCGCCCGTCCGGCGTCGAAACAACGCCGTCGGCGACTCTCATTTGATCTGCTGGCACGCCGAATCGCTGGGCGGCGAGATCGATCAGGATGGCGCGCGCCTCGGCGCATGCCATACGCAACGCGGTGCCGCTGTTCTCGACTGACTGGCTGCCGGCGGTCTGCCCCTCGTTCGGCGTCTGGCGGGTGTCGCCGGAAATCATCCTGACGCGAGCGAGCGGCAGATCCATCTCCTCCGCGGCGATCTGCGCGAGCGCGGTGAGGATGCCCTGCCCCAGCTCGACCTTGCCGGTGAAGATGGTCGCGGTGCCGTCGGGATCGATGCGGATCCAGCCGTCGAGCTTGCGATTGTTCTGCAGGCTGCCAGGCAGCCGCTCCTGCGCCAAAGCAGCATTCGGATCGAGCGAGAACGCCACGACGAGCGCACCGAGGCCGCCGGTGAAGTGGCGTCGCGTTAAGACGGGAGCGTTCATCGTCAGGTCCTCCCGTTCGCCTGGGCAGCGCGCAGCACTGCGCGAATGATCCGGTTATGCGTGCCGCAGCGGCAGAGATTGCTGGCGAGCGCCGCGCGCACGTCCGGCTCGCTCGGCCGTGGATTGCGGTCAAGCAGTTCCTTCGCCGACATGATCATGCCATTGGTGCAGTAGCCGCACTGGGCCGCCTGCTCCTCGATAAAAGCCTGCTGAAGCACGTGGGGCTTGTCGATCGAACCGAGGCCTTCGATGGTCATGATCTCGCTTTTTTCCAGCGCGCTGATGGGTGTGACGCAGGAGCGCACGGCCTGACCGTCGATCAGCACGGTGCATGCGCCGCACTGCGACAGTCCGCAGCCATACTTGGCGCCGTTGAGTTCGAAATCGTTGCGCAGCACGTAGAGCAACGGCGTGTCCGGCTCGGCCGTTACCGAGCGGGGCACCCCNTTGACTTTGAGATTGATGGCCATCCGCCGTCTCCCGGANTATCAGCGCTTGCCGCACCCGTTATTTGGATTGGTTTTATTCTGCGCCGATGCAACGGCGTCGTCGAGCCCCTATTGCGCGCCCAAGCCGAGCCGGTGGATCAACTCGCCCTTGAATTGGTAGTCCGCCATGGTTTGTGACTGGAAGTCGGCGCCGCTGAGATAACGGATGCTCTGTCCGGTATTGGTGATGATTTGTCGAACCATGTCGCTCTTCACGGCATCGGCACAATGCCGCTCCAACGACGTCTTCGTGGCGATCGGCAATCCGCTCGGCGCGTAGAGGCCGTTGTGGCCCGGCGGCACCTCGCTGGTGGCGCCAAGTTCACGTGCGATCGGCACGTCTGGATATGCGGGGTGCCTGGCTTGCCAAAATACCAGCAGCGGCCGAAAATTCTGTCCGTGGATCGTGGATACGGCGGGGGCGCCAAAATCGACATCGCCCTTCAGCAACGTCGGCAGCACCGGAGCGTCGCCACGGAATGGCACCGGCTGGAATTTCAGCTTCAGGGCCTCGGCGAAGTTCTCGACCGCCAGATGCGGAATGGTGCCGGTGCCGGCATGGCCGTAGGTCAGTTTGCCCGGATTCTCCCTGGCTGCTGTGATCAAGTCTTTGGCCGATTTGAACTTCGACTGCGGCGCCACCGCGATGGTGAACACGTTCTCGAAAATCTGGCAGACATAATCGAATGAGTCGACCCGATAACGCACTCCCTTCACCAGATAGGGCGCGTTGGCGATCGGCGTCGTCGGGCCAAACGCGATCGTGCTCCCATCAGGAGTGGCCGCGGCCAACGCGTTGAAGCCGATGGTCCCCGAGGCGCCGTCGCGGTTGTTGACCACCACCTGCTGGCCCGACTGCTCGGCCAATGCGCTCGCGACCGCACGGCCAATGACGTCCATTCCGCTGCCGGCCGGGAATGGGATGATCATCTCGATTGGACGCGCCGGCCATTTCTGCGCATTCGTTTCGAGCGCCATCAGGACAAGCACGATCGCAGCGACAAGAGCGCCTTTCCATCTCATGACGTTTCCTCCGCCTTGACCCTGGGGTTGAACCCCCAAACGGTTGTTCAGGAGAGTTTGCGCCAGCCGTCACGCGCGGTCGAGGACCTAAATGCTCTGCGCGGATGTTACGTCAGCACGTGCCCAGCCTTCGCGCGTCTGCGCGGTGAAATCCGTGAAGCTTCCGCCCGCGATTGCCGCGCCGATGCCTGCCATCAGCTGCTGGTAATAGGCCACGTTGACCATCGTAAGCAGGATCGCGCCGAGCATCTCGTTCGCCTTCACCAGGTGGTGGAGATAGGCGCGAGAATAGTCGCGCGCAGCAGGACAGGTGCTGGCCTCGTCGAGAGGCCGCGGATCATCCGCGTGGCGGGCATTCTTGAGATTGATCGGCCCGAAACGGGTAAAGGCGAGCCCGTGGCGGCCGTTGCGAGTCGGGAGCACGCAGTCGAACATATCGATGCCGCGCGCCACCGCAGCCAGGAGGTCGTCGGGCGTTCCGACCCCCATGAGGTAGCGCGGACGGTCGGCGGGAAGCGCGGGCGCTACCTCCGAAATCGTGCGCAGCATCACCTCCTGCGGCTCCCCCACGGCAAGCCCGCCGACGGCATAACCATGGAAGCCGATGGCGGTGAGAGCATGCGCACTCTCGAGCCGCAGCTGCGGATCGTCGCCGCCTTGCACGATGCCGAACAAGGCGCCGCACCGTGTCGCGCTTTCAAAGGCACGCTTGCTGCGTTCAGCCCAGGCGAGCGAAAGCCGCATGGCGCGTTCGAGCTCGCGACGTGGCGCCGGCAGCTGCAGGCATTCGTCGAGCTGCATCGCGATGTCGGACCCCAGCAGGTTCTGGATCTCGATCGCGCGCTCGGGCGAAAGCTCCACCATGGCGCCGTCGATGTGCGAGCGGAAGGTCACGCAGTTGTCCGCGACCTTGCGCAGCTGTGAGAGCGACATCACCTGGAAACCGCCGGAATCGGTGAGGATCGGATGCGGCCAGTTCATGAACCTGTGCAGACCGCCGAGCGCCGCAATGCGCTCGGCGCCTGGACGCAGCATCAGGTGGTAGGTGTTGGCGAGCACGATCTCCGCGCCGGTCGCGCGCACCGTTTCGGGCGTGAGCCCTTTGACTGTCGCTTGCGTGCCGACCGGCATAAAAACCGGCGTTGCGACCAGCCCGTGCGCGGTAGCGATCTCACCGCAGCGGGCCTCGCCGTCCGTCGCCAGCAGGCGGAAGGAAAAGGCGTCGGATATCGGCGCAGGCGATATGGCGGGACCGGATTGCGCCATCACGACTTGGCTTCTGGCCCAGAGAAATTCCCGGCGCAACCATCACCGTGCGAGCCGCCGCGCTGTTCGGTTCCGTTTCTCATGGGCCCTCCAACAGTGACAGCAGGCCCCTGAGCAATTGCGTCGGGCGTGGGGGGCAGCCCGGGATATGCAGATCGACCGGGACAACGGCCGAAACGCCGCCCACGACCGCGTAGCTGCCGGAAAAGAGACCGCCGTCGAGCGCGCAGTCGCCGACGGCGACGACCCACTTGGGGTCAGGCGTCGCGTCGTAGGTGCGCGCGAGCGCCTCGCGCATGTTCCTGGTGACCGGCCCGGTCACGAGCAGTACGTCGGCATGTCGCGGCGACGCCACAAAACGCAGCCCGAAGCGCTCGAGATCATAGAACGCATTGTTGAGGGCATGGATTTCGAGTTCGCAGCCGTTGCATGAGCCGGCATCGACCTCGCGAATCGACAGGCTGCGCCCGAGCCGCCGGCGCGCCGCACGGTCGACGTTCGCTGCCAGCTCGGCCAGCGCGTCGTCATCCGCGACCGGTGGCGCTTCGGTTAGCGGACGACGCACCAGGCCTTCGAACAATGCTCTGCGCATACCGTGATCCTCGTATGACGTTACTTGCGAAGGCCTGCCATCGATCGGCCGCCATCGATGCCCCCGTGGAAACGTCTCAAGCGTCTATAGGTCATGTCCGGAATAAGAGCAGTTGAACGATTTGTTGCACAGAGGAAAGTCCGCGACGATGTTGCCTTCGATCACCGCTTCCAGCAGCGGCCATTGGAACCATGAGGGGTCGCGCAGGTGGCAGCGCGCGACCCGGTCGCCTTCGAGCCGCACCCACACCAGCACGTCGCCGCGAAACGCCTCCGCCACCCCGAGACCTTCGCGTATACCGCCCGCCAGGCCGAGGTCGGTCCGAATCGCGCCGCCGGGAAGAGTGTTCAGAATCTGCTCAATCAGCCCGAGGCTTTGCTCGACCTCGCGGATGCGCACCCAGACACGGGCGTTGACATCGCCGGCCTCGAACACGGGAATGTCGAAATCGAGCTGATCGTACGGCCGGTATCCGGGCGTTTTACGCGCGTCAAAGGCGCGGCCACTCGCACGTCCGACATAGCCGCCGGCGCCAAACTGCCGTGCCAGCTCGGCGCGCAAAATTCCGGTGGAGGCGGTGCGGTCCTGCAGCGAGGCGGTGTTGTCGTAGAGTTCGACCAGCTCCGGGAACGACCGGCGGATGTCCTGCAACAGGGTCGCGACGTGCGGCACGCAATCGGCCGCGAGATCGCGCGCGACGCCGCCGGGCAGGACGGCATCCATCATCAGCCGATGGCCGAAGCACGCATCCGCCACTCGTAAGATCCGCTCGCGCAGAACGCCGCAATGTGCGTGCATGAGCGAGAACGAGGCGTCATTGCAGACAGCCCCGATATCTCCGAAATGGTTGGCGAGACGCTCGAGTTCGGCCATCAGCGCGCGCAGATGGATGGCGCGTGGCGGGACCTGGACGTCGGCCGCAGCTTCCACGGCGTGGGAAAAGGCAAGAGCGTAAGCAACGGTGCTGTCGCCCGACGTGCGGCCGGCCAATCGCGCGGCCTGGTCGAGGGGTGCGCCCGCCATCAGGCCATCGATGCCCTTGTGCACGTAACCGAGGCGCTCTTCCAGCCGCACCACGGTCTCGCCATTCGCGGTGAAGCGGAAATGCCCGGGCTCGATGATGCCGGCATGAACCGGACCGACCGGGATCTGGTGCAGGTTTTCGCCCTCGGTCGGCAGGAACGCGTATGGCGCGCGCGTCGGCGGCGCATCGCGGCGCTCCCCGAGCGGGTGCTGCACATCCCAGAAGCCGAGATCGAGCCAGGGCCGGGTGTCGGGCAAGCCTACCGGCACGATGCCGTAGAGATCGCGGACTGCCCGCTCCAGGCGGATGGCCGGTGCATGCAGCGCCCCGACCGAGGGAAAGCGCGCGTTCGGACAGAGGATGGTAATGACTGCAATCTCACGCGTGCCCTCGGCCAGCGTGGCCATGTGCACCGCGCCTGTGTCCCCCCACAGACCGAGCAGCGTCCAGTAGCCGGCCGACAGCTGACTGATCGCGAAGCGCCAGCCGTCCTCGTTCACCACCACACGCGGGCATCCGCCGTGGCCTTGGACCGGTTCTCCTGCGATCATGTCCGTCAGCGCCGACATCGGTCTATCCCAAGAGCTTCGCCACGTTCTGGAACCAGGTGACCAGCGCCGGCGGCAGATAGATGCCGGCGACGAAGACGATCGCGAGATGCGCGAACATCGGCACATAGGAGGCCTTGGCTTCGGCGGTCGCGCCGCGCGGTTCGCCGAAGGCGATGGTGTTCAACCGCAGAAACAGCGCGGCCACGCCAACCAGGATGCCGAATACCAGCACGATGGCCAGCCACGGCGCGCGCGCAAAGGTCGACGTGATGACCAGAAACTCGCTCATGAAGATGCCGAGCGGCGGAAATCCGGCAATGGCGACGACGCCCAGCACCAGCCCCCAGCCGAGCACCGGATTGGTTGCGGTCAGCCCGCCCATATCGGCGATCCGTTGCGTGCCCTTGACCTGGGCAATGTGACCGACGGCGAAAAAGATCGCCGATTTCGTCAGCGAATGCATGGTCATGTGCAGGAGACCGGCAAAATTGGCGAGCGGACCGCCCATGCCGAAGGCAAAGGTAATGATGCCCATGTGCTCGATCGAGGAGTAGGCGAACATGCGCTTGATGTCGCGGCGGCGGTACAGCATGAACGCTGCGAACACGAGCGAGATGAGGCCCATCGTCACCATCAGCGGGCCCGGCGCGAGCGCGCCCGGATTGAGCGCTAGCAGCATCTTGAAGCGCAGCAGGGCGTAAAGCGCGACATTGAGCAGCAGTCCTGAGAGCACCGCCGAGATCGGGGTCGGGCCTTCGGCGTGGGCGTCGGGCAGCCAGGCGTGCAGCGGCGCGAGCCCAACCTTGGTGCCGTAGCCGAGCAGCAGGAATACGAACGCTACATTGAGCAGGGCCGGGTCGAAGGCGCCTGCGCGCGTGACCAGCACGGTCCACACCATGGCATCGAGCCCCTCCCCGATCACGGGCCGCGCCGCCATGTAGACGAGGATGGTGCCGAACAGCGCCAGGGCGATGCCGACGCTGCCGAGGATGAAATATTTCCACGCCGCTTCGAGCGCCTCGTGCGTGCGGTAGATGCCCACCATGAGCACGGTCGTCAGCGTCGCGAGCTCGATCGCCACCCACATCACGCCGATATTGTTGGTGACGAGCGCGAGGTTCATTGCAAACATCAGCACCTGATACATCGCGTGGTAGAAGCGCAGGCTTCTCGGGGTCAGGCGGCCGATCTCGATCTCATGGCCGATATAGCTCGCGCTGAACACGCTGGTGGTGAAGCCGACGAACGTGGTCAGGACGATGAACACGTTGTTGAGGTCATCCACCAGCAGATATGGACCAGGTTGCGGCCGGCCGAAGAATAGCGACACCGCCGCCAGGAAGGTCAGGAACGTGGCGATCACATTGAGCGTCGCCGTGAGCCTGTATCCCGGCAGCGCGACCAGCAGCGCCGCCGCGACGGCCGGAATGCCGAGAACAGCGGTGACCGGTTCGAACATTCCTGTCATCGCCGCTCTCCGCGGAAGCGATCGAGCGCCTGGACGTCCACGGTGTCAAAGCGCTCGCGGATGCGGAACAGGAAAATGCCGATCACGATGAAGGCGATGAGGATCGAAAACGCGACGCTGATCTCGACCACCAGCGGCATGCCCTTGGCGCCGGTCGCGGCGAGCACGAGGCCATTCTCGAGCGACATGAAGCCGATGACCTGGCTCACCGCGTTCCGCCGCGTCACCATCATCAACAGGCCGAGCAACACCACCGAGAGCGCGAAGGCGAGGTCTTCGCGTGCGAGCGGATCGGCATCGGCCGTCACCCGCAGCATCACCACCATCGACAGCGCGACCAGGCTCATGCCGAGCAACATCGCCGGCCCGACCCCGACCACCTTTTCGATCTCGCGATGAATGCCCAGGCGCACGATGATCCGATGCAGCGCGACAGGAATGATGATCGCCTTGAACACGAGTGCGATCGCCGCGGTCACGTAGAGATGCGGCGCGTCCTGGATATGAGCCTGCCAAGCCACTGAAAGCGCCAACACCAAAGCGTGGAGCGCAAACATGTTGAGCAGCGCATAGAGCCGGTCCTGATAGAGCTCGAGGAAGCTCACCAGCACCAGCGAGCCTGCGAGCAGATGGGCGATATCGAAGCTCAGGCCGCCGCGCATCTATAGGCTCCGCGAGACGAACAGGAGAAGGGTCGCCAACAGACCGAGCATCAGCGCGGCGCCCAGGAATTCCGGCACGCGGAACACCCGCATCTTGGCGATCGAGGTCTCGAACAGCGCGAGCAGGAAACCGCCGGCCGCAAGCTTGGCGATGTAGGCGACGACCCCGATCGCCAGCAGCGCGACGGCGCCGCCCGAAGACACCAATCCCCAGGGCACGAACAGGCAAGCAATCAACGACACATAGAGCAGGAGCTTCATCGACGCGGAAAGTTCGATTAATGCCAGGTGGCGCCCGGAATATTCGAGCACCATGGCCTCATGCACCATGGTCAGTTCGAGATGCGTTGCCGGATTGTCGACCGGAATGCGGGCATTTTCTGCAATGGCCACCATGATCAACGCGAACAGCGCAAGCCCGAGCGACACCCGCAGTCCTACCTCCGAGGACACCAGGAAGGTGGCCATGGTCGAGAGCTGGGTCGAACCGGCGACCAGCGCGACCGTGAACACGATCATGATCATCGCCGGCTCCGCGAGCGAAGCGATCATCATCTCCCGGCTGGAGCCGATGCCGCCGAAGCTGGTGCCGACATCCAAACCGGCCAAGGCCAGGAAGAAACGCGCACTGCCGAGGAGGGCGATAATGACGATGAAGTCGGCCGACCAGGAAAACAGGAGACCAGTACGAAAGGTTGGCACCAGCGATGCCGCCACCCACGTGGCGGCGAAGATGAAATAGGGGCTGACGCGGAACAGCCATGAAGCATTCTCCGCCAGCACCACCTCCTTGCGCATGAGCCGCGCCAGGTCCCGATAGGGCTGGATCAGCGGCGGCCCCTGCCGGAGCAGCAGGCGAGCCTTCACCTTGCGCACAAAGCCGGTGAGCAGCGGCGCCAGCGCCAGCACCAGCAGCATCTGCAAACCCTGAACGACGAGATCGAGGATCACGGCCATATCGCAAGCACCAGCAGCAGGAGCACGAGCGCGGCGAAGACCAGGCTTAGGAATTGTCGGATCGTCAGGAACTGCAGGTGATTGAGCCGATCGGCGGCGAAGCCGACGCCGCCGGCGATGGGCGCATAGAGCGCATCCCAGACCAGATCGCGCATTTCCACGGTCAGCCGCGCCGGCTGCAGGGCGCCCGGCGGCGGCATATCGACCTGTTCGCGGGCGCGAAACACGACCGTGCCGAACACGCGACGGATCGGCTGCGCGAAGCTCGATGCGGTGTACTGGGTTGCCGGGCTGGCATCGGGATACCCACAGTCCCACGGTGGGGCACGGCGCACCTTGTCGGACGCCAGGCGGTGGATCGCCCAGGCTGCGAGCGCACCCGACAGCAGCATGAACAGGAAGACCAGGAGACCGTTATAGGAGCTGCGGCTTTCGGCGATCGGCACGATCGAGAGCCAATCGACGCCGCTTTGCACCGGCATGCGGGCCCCCACCAGGCTTTGCACGACGGGGGCCAGCGCATCGATGAAAAAGCCGGGCAAAATGCCGGCGACAAGGCAGAGCGCTGCAAGGAAGAACATCGCCGCCAGCGAAAACCGGTCGGTTTCTCCCGCGTGCTCGGCCGCCGGCGTGCGCGCGCGACCGAGGAAGGTCACGCCGAATGCCTTGACGAAGCAAGCAGCGGCAAGCGCCGCCGAGAGCGCCAGCAGCGCGCCGACAGCCGGCACCAGCAGCTTGAGCCCCCAGGACGGAATCTGCGGGCTGAGCAAGATCGCCTGGAAGGTCAGCCATTCCGACACGAAGCCGTTGAGCGGCGGCAGCGCCGAGATCGCCGCGCAGCCGACCAGGAAAACGAAGGCCGTCTGCGGCATGCGATGGATGAGGCCGCCGAGGCGCTCCATGTCGCGCTCGCCGGTTGAGGCCAGCACCGCGCCGGCGCCGAAGAACAGGAGGCTCTTGAAGATCGAATGATTGAAAACATGCAGCAGTCCGGCCGTGAGGGCGAGCGCCGCCGCCAACGCCATGCCATGGGCCCTGAATGCGAGCGCGAGGCCGAGCCCGATGAAGATGATCCCGATGTTCTCCACCGTGTGGTATGCGAGCAGCCGCTTGAGGTCGTGCTGCATCAGGGCATAGAGCACGCCCATCACCGCGGTGATGCCACCGAGCGCAAGCACCACCATGCTCCACCACCAGGCGGGTGTTCCGAGCAGATCGAATACGATGCGCACGAAGCCGTAGACGGCGACCTTGGTCATCACGCCGCTCATCAGCGCCGAGACATGGCTCGGCGCGGCCGGATGCGCGAGCGGCAACCAGACATGCAGCGGCACGAGACCGGCTTTGGAGCCGGCACCGATCAGGGCAAGCACGAGAACGACAGCCGCGGCGCCCGCCGAAAGCTGCCCCGCGCGCATGTAGGCGAAGGCATAACCGCCGTCGGGACCCGCGAGCAATCCGAACATGAGCAGCAGCGCGAGGGTGCCAAAACTCGCCATGATCAAATAGACATATCCGGCACGCACGTTGTCGGGCACGCCTTGATGCGCCATGACCAGCGCCCATGACGACAGCGACATGAATTCCCACGACACCAGAAACGTGAATGCGTCGTCGGCGAGCACGACGACGCTCATGCCGGCGAGAAAGGCCGGATAGAACGGCAACACCCGGCGCGGTGCCGGCTCGTGGCGGCCGTATCCAAGCGCAAACAGGCTTGCCGCGGCGGCGCCGAGCGCCACCACGGCCAGGAAAAAGGCCGAGAGTGCATCGAGACGGAAACGCGCGCCCAGCCAGGGGATGCCGAGCGGAAGCGTGACGGCCGATGGCGTCTGGGAGATACCGAACAGCGCAAGGAGTGCGATCACCAGCAGCGCCGATGAAACGATCAGACAAATGCCGTAGACCACGTGGCGGGCGCGCGCCGGATCCTGGATCGCGAGGGCAATTGCAGCGGTCGTGATCAGCACGGCGGCGCAGGCAAGGGCGAGCAGCACCATCAGCTATTTCCCTTGCGCGTGGCGGCGCCAGCGCATGGCTCCTCGCGATACAATGCCCGCGTCGTCACCGCTTCAGCCGCACGCCACGCCCACCCCCGTGGCTCGCGGCGCCTTCGCCGATCAGTTCGATCCCAGCGGCCGCAAGCGCATCGACAAGCTTCATCAGCGAATCGACATTCCCGCGCACGACTCCGCCGCTCGATTCCATGCGCTGGATCGTGGGCAGCGAGAGTCCCGAGCGCTGGGCGAGCTCGCGCTGATCGATATCCAGCAGCGCCCGCGCGGCCCGCATCTGGGCTCCAGTTATCATGTCTCAGATATCAGAATCGACACATTTTATATTGTTATTCAAATTTAGCCCGTACGAAAAATGATGACAAGCCAAGCCTCGCTCTGAACTCGCGTTCAGGCGCGAAACAGCAGGCAGGCATCGCCGTAGGAGTAAAATCGGTAGCCCGCGCCCATCGCGTGCGCGTAGCCGCGCTGCATCACGTCGAGGCCGGAAAACGCCGCCACCAGCATGAACAGGGTGGAACGTGGCAAGTGGAAATTGGTCATCATCACATCGACGGCACGGAAGCGGTAGCCCGGCGTGATGAACAAAGCAGTCTCGCCCTGGAACGGCCGGATCACGCCGCCATCCCCGCTCGCGCTTTCCAGAAGCCGCAGCGAGGTCGACCCGACCGCGACAATGCGTCCGCCGGCGCGCCGCACGGCGTTGAGCGCATCCGCGGTTTCCCCGCTCACGCTGCCGTGTTCGGCGTGCATGCGATGTCCGTCGGTATCGGCTGCCTTGACCGGCAGGAAGGTCCCTGCCCCGACATGGAGAGTCACCTTGTGAACCGTGATCCCGCGCTCCGTCAGAGCTGACAGCAGAGCTTGGGTGAAGTGCAGTCCCGCGGTGGGCGCCGCCACCGATCCCTCCGGCTGCGCGAACATCGTCTGATAGTCGCTGCGGTCGCGCTCATCGGGGGCACGCCGCGCGGCGATATAGGGCGGCAGCGGCATGGCGCCGCGCTCCTCGACGGCCTGGTCGAGCACCGGCCCGTGGAACGCGAACGCCAGCGTCACCTCGCCGCCCTCGCCTTTGGCCTCGACGGTGGCATCGAGCTGGCCGAGGAAGCAGACGTTTCCTTCGCTCCCGAAGCGGACCGTGTCGCCGGGGGAAAGCCGTTTGGCGGGCTTTACGAAGGCACGCCAGCGCGACCCATCTAGCCGCTGGTGCAGCGTCGCCTCGATCACCGGCTCCATTGCGCCGCGGCCGAGACGCTGGCCGCGCAACCGGGCCGGGATCACCTTGGTGTCATTGACCACGATTGCATCCCCGGCGCGTAGCAGGTCGGGAAGATCCCGCACCCCGCGGTCGTCCCATTCGGGCGTCACGTCGGGACGCACGACCAATAGACGTGCCGCGTCCCGCGGGGCAGCGGGACGCAGAGCAATGCGATCAGGCGGTAATTCGAAATCGAACAGGTCGGTGCGCATGCCCCTTCATACAGACGCAGGGGCGGGCGGTCATCGCTTGCAGGAAAGGCGCAAGAATGGAACCAAAGTGCAGCTTATGACTGACCGCTGTCTCGATCTATGACGCGGGCGGATAGGGATCTAGACCATAGGTCCATACTGGAGCCGCCTCACCATTCTCGTCGACCCGGAAGATCTGGGTTTCCTCGCCCAGTTCGCCGAGCTTATGGGCCGCGTCGGTCGCGAACAGCATCGCTTCGCGCTCGCTCCGATAGGGCCCGAACTCTTCGCCGTTGAAGGTGATGAACCATACATCTTCCTGACGCATCACCAGATAACGCGTGCGCGACGCACCCAGCACGAAGGCCGCGACCCGGGCATCGTCATGAATGTGAGGTCGAGGCATGAGGCTCCTCATTTTTGATCGGTCTCGGGTTGATGGCAACGCGCTTGTGATCGCCTTGTTCCCCGCAGCCCCGAGGTTTTTTTGGATAAAGATCGCGTAACACGCGCTCTCTCCGCAAACCGGACGCCATTGCGTCAAACCATGTTCACACGTGCAGGATATGGAACCGAGTAGCACAACTCGAAACTGGGAGAGGCCTAATGGGCGCCGTCATGATCAGATGCCCAGAAACAGGACAGGACATTCCCACGGGCATCGTCGCCGACCGCAAGAGCTTCGAGGCCACTCCGGTTTTTTTCGCACGCGTTTATTGTCTGATCTGTCGGACCGAGCACGAGTGGTTCGCCAAGGACGCCTGGGTGTGCGAAGCCGAGCCGCGCCGAAGACAAGGCGCGTTCGCCTGAATTCATATTGTCATCGTTGACGCACCGACCGATCCGGTCGGCGCTACCGTTTCAGTTCCAACCTGAGTTTCGGAAAAAGCTGCGCCCCGATTGGCCGGGGGACATTGCAGGGATTACGCGTCTGCCCCCATCTTGGCGGAAATGATGCGGTCCGGATCGGTGACCGGCTCGCCCCGCTTGATCTTGTCGACGTTTCCCATGCCTTCGGTCACCTGGCCCCAGACGGTGTACTGGTTGTTGAGAAACGGCGCGTCCGCGAAGCAGATGAAGAACTGGCTGTCGCCCGAATCCGGATTCTGCGCCCGCGCCATGGACACGGTGCCGCGCCGGTGCGGCTCCTTGTTGAATTCCGCCTTGAGCTTCTTGCCGGAGCCGCCGGTGCCGGTGCCTTGCGGGCAGCCGGTCTGCGCCATGAAACCGTCGATGACGCGGTGAAACACGATGCCATCGTAGAAGCCATCGCGCACCAGTTCCTTGATGCGCGCGACATGGCCGGGCGCGAGGTCCGGGCGCATCTGAATAACGACTTTGCCTTTGGTGGTCTCGAGCGTGAGCGTGTTGTCGGTGTCGGTCATGTGGCGTTCTCTGCTTGTTTGAGTTTTCGGTCGTCGACCAATCGCATGGTGAACGGGCGGCCAGCCACTGCGTTCCCGAGCGCATCGGTGAACGGCAAGGATGCGCAACGCTTGAGCATCTCTGCCACCGCAATACGGTAGGCCAGCCGCTCATCGTCGGACGCGCCGGACGATTCAAATGTGATCTTCGGCTTGCCGAAGAGTTCACCGTTGCGTCGGAAGCTCATCTGGACCGTGACTTGCATGCCCGCACGCGATCGATCAAGCGGAGGCGGAATCCAGCATGCCCGCAGCGCGGCCCCGAGTTCATTGAGGGTGTTGATCTGCCCTTGCGACGTCTGCGCGACCGCGCTGGTCGCACACGCGGTGATCGCCAGCGCCGTCACCGCGAACTCGACCGGGTTCATCATCAGAGATTGTCCCGATCGTCGACAAAGCGGATTGCGATCGGCCGGCCCGCCACCGCGCCGCCCAACCCCTCGGTGAACGGCAGCGGAGTGCAGCGTTCGAGCGCCGCGTTGATAGCATGAAGGTAAGTCTCCCGCGTCTCGGGCGACGCGCCGGGGCTGACATACGTCACGCGCGGCGTGGCGATGATCTCGCCGCTGCGCTTGAAGGCAAATCGCACCGACATCTGCATGCCGGCCCGGGCTTCGTCCTTTGCGGGCGGAATCCAGCAGGCGCGGAGCGCAGCGAACATGGCGCGCAGGGTGTCGAGCTTGTGGTCCGCTCCATCGGAACGACCGCTGTCGCCGCTGGCTGCGGCCGGCTCGACCGTGGACGCGCTCTCGATGGTCAATCGCAGATCCTGTCCGATCCAGTAGTCGGGATAGCAGGGGTAGCGGCCGAACACGCCGCACACGGACGAAAAGCACGGATGCCTGGCGAACACGCCGCACGCGGCGCCTGCCGGCTTCACCTCGAGCGCGGTTGCAGCCAGCATCAGCGTACCCAATCCTATGAGGGCTTGGGCCGTGCGCACCTGTGCTCCTCGTTACTTGGCGTCGGCTGCCACCTGCACGCGGGTCATGCGATCGGGATCGGCGACCGGCTCGCCCTTCTTGATCTTGTCGACTGCATCCATGCCGGAGAGGACTTCTCCGACCACGGTGTACTGACCGTTGAGGGACGCGCCGTCGGCGTACATGATAAAAAACTGGCTATTGGCGGAATTGTTGTCACCACCTTTGCGCGCCATACCGACGATGCCGCGCTTGAACGGAACCTTGGAGAATTCCGCCGGCAGGTCGGGATATTTGGAGTTGCCGGAGCCGTCGCCGCGCGCGCCGTCGCCGGTCTGCGCCATGAAGCCGGCGATGACCCGGTGGAACGGCACATTGTCGTAATATTTCTCGCGCGCGAGCTGCTTGATGCGTTCGACGTGCTTGGGCGCGAGATCGTTGCGCAGCTTGATGACGATGCGGCCGTGTTTGGTGTCAATCAGCAGCGTATTCTGCGGGTCGGCGCCAGCCGGCAGTTGCTGCGCGAGGGCGGGCGCCGCACAAACCAGCACGGCCAGGACTGCAAGCAGACGGATCATGGAATCTCCCGGGATCAACGGCCGGACTTGCCGGCGAATTTTGCTTTCAGGCGGGCGGCGACCGACGACGGAACGAACTGCGACACGTCGCCCCCCATGAATGCGATCTGCCGCACCAGTGTGGCGGTGATCGGGCGGACGGTCGGCGATGCCGGCAGGAACACCGTCTGCACTGCAGGCGCCATGGCCTCGTTCATCCCCGCCATTTCCATCTCGTAGTCGAAATCAGTCGCGCTGCGCAGGCCGCGAATGAGGAGCGTCGCCCCTTCGCGCTGGGCCGCCGCGACCACGAGATCGGCAAAGGTGATGCAGGCGAAATCGCCGCCGCCCGCGCGCACAACCGGACTGCAGGTCTCTTTGATCATATCTTGGCGCTCTTCGACGCTGAACAAGGGGGTCTTGCCCGGATGGGTGCCGATCGCGAGCACCAGCCGGTCGGCGAGCCGAGCGGCTTGACGCACCAGGTCAAGGTGGCCGTTGGTGACGGGATCGAACGATCCCGGAAAAAGCGCGGTCCGCAGCATGGAGCGGGGGTCTAGCGCGCGCCCGGAACGACCGCAAGGTCCGGGCAACACCCCCGGTGCGTGATTGGTGTCCTGCGCCGGACTGTTTCCGAACCAGCCGGGCCGGGTTGTCAGCCATGCTGATTCGCCTTGCCCTCAATACTTTATAACTCCTAGCCGAACTGGATTATTAATCTGGCAGGGCTTGCTCAAAGTGCTCTCGCAAGCGGCCCCCGCCGCCCTTCGTGATGCTAGGATGGATAGGCTCCGGGAAAAACGGGTTCCCAATGTGATGCAAACGCGCAGAGTGTGGACCGCGATCCTGGCGCTGGGGCTCGCGGCCCTCGCATTGGAGCCGGCCCGCGCGCAATCCTACCCGACGAAGCCGATCAGGCTGATCGTGCCGTTCGCGGCCGGCGGCCCGATCGATGTCATGGGCCGCTTGGTCGCGCAGTGGCTCTCGTCCACGCTCGGCCAGCAGGTGGTGGTCGACAACAGGCCGGGCGCCAGCGGCGCGATCGGGACACGGGCTGCAGCGTCCGCCGAGCCTGACGGCCATACCTTGCTGATCGGCAGCGTGACCACGCTCGTAACCGGACCGCTGCTTTCCAAGAATGCCGGGTACGATCCGCTCAAAGACCTTGTCCCGGTGGCGATGCTTGCCAGCACGCCGTTTGCGCTCGTTGTCGCCCCATGGATGCCGGCCAAAACGCTGGCGGAATTCATCGCTTATGCACGCGGTAACCCCGGCAAGTTGAACTTCGGTACTCCGGCCGGGACTTTGGCCCACCTGACGGGAGAGCTGTTTCGGGTCCGGACCGGCATCGACATCGTGGTCATTCCATACAAAGGCGCCGCGACCGCCGTCACCGATATCTTGGGCGGACAGGTCGACATGACCTTCGAGCCGACCTCGGTGCTCGTGGCCCACATCCACGATGCCAAGGTGCGGCCGCTGGCCGTCACCGGTGCAGCCCGCAGTTCGCAGCTTCCAACTGTGCCGACAATGATCGAAAGCGGACTTGCCGGCTTCACCTCGTATTCGTGGACCGGGATCCTGGTGCCCGCGGGCACGTCACCGGAGGTCGTGGACAGGCTCAACGCGGCCATCAATCAGGGCTTGAAATCGCCAGAGATGAATTCGACTCTGGGGCGGCTCGGCGCCGAAGCGAACGCGGGACCGCCGCGGGATTTTGCGGCGTTCATCGCCGACGAGACACGGAAATGGGGAGCGATCGTAAAGTCGGCGGGGGTCAAGCTCGACTGAGCAATCGCCCGGCCTTTGGCCTATGGTCCCAGCGATGACGCGAAGCCTCGTCAGTGTTGCCCTGGTCGTTGCCGGCGTAACGGCATTTGCCGGCGCTGTGGGCGGCGCCTTCGCGCAAACGCCGCCGAGCGAGCGGGAGCTACGCATCTATGCCGGCCTCCACGACGCCGCTGCACGCGGAGACGTCGCCGAGATCGAGCAACTGATCGCGGAGGGCGAAAAGCCCAACATTCAGGACGCCAAGAGCCGCACGCCCCTTCATGTCGCAGCCTTCGTGCGCAAGTATGACGCGGCACGCGCGCTCCTGCGGCTCGGCGCCGATCCCAACGCGCTCGATGCCGAGCGCTACGACATCGTCACGATCGCCGCCGTGAACCGCGACCTCGAAATGCTCAAGATTGCGCTCGAGGGCGGCGGCAATGCGCGCGCCATCACCAGCCCCTATGACGGAACGGCTTTGATCGCCGCCGCCCATCGCGGGTACCTGGACGTCGTCCGCGCCTTGATCGCGGCCAAGGCGCCGCTCAATCATGTCAACAATCTCGGCTGGACCGCTTTGCTCGAGGCGGTCGTCCTCGGCAACGGCGGAAGAGACCATACGGCGGTCGTCGAAGCCTTGGTCAAGGCCGGCGCCGACGTTACGGTGCCTGACCGGCACGGCACAACGGCATTGGGACATGCCCGTACGCGCGGCTATTCGCAGATCGCGCGCATCCTGGAAAATGCGGGCGCGCGCTGATTGAGCGCGCACCGTTAGCGGACGCGACGTGGCGATCCGCGGTATGATGCTCGCAGCCGTCTAAACCATGCCGTCATTTGGTTCTGCGAGTTGGAGTGAGACTTTGATGTACGATCGCAGAGGTTTTCTGCTTGCTGCTCTCCTGATCGGCCTCGGCTCTGCTGCACGAGCACAGGAGAGGTATCCGACGCGGCCGATCCGGCTGCTGGTGCCCTTCCCTGCCGGCGGACCGGTGGACGTCATGGGACGCCTGATCGGTCAACGGCTGTCATCGACGCTCGGCCAGCAGGTGATCATTGAAAATCGTCCGGGCGCCGGCAGCACGCTCGCCGCGCGCGCCGCCGCCAGCGCCGACCCTGACGGCTACACCCTCCTCGTTGCGAGCGCTGCCTCGCTCGCGATCGGTCCTGCGCTCTACAGCAATATCGGCTACGACCCGGCGACCAGCTTCGCCCCGATCGCGCTGGTTTCCAGCGTGCCGTATGTGATGATCGCGGGTCCGAGCGTGTCCGCCAAGACCCTTCCGGATCTCGTCGCCTACGCCAAGGCCAATCCCGGCAAGCTGAACGTCGGTGTTCCGAACGGCGCACCACCGCACATGATCGCGGCATGGTTTCGGTCGGTGACGCGCACCGACATCGTGATCATTCCCTATAAGGGCGCCTCCAACGTGATCACCGATCTCATGGGCGGGCAGGTCGATCTCGGCTTTGAAACGACCTCGGTCACGTTCGGCCATGTGCATGAAGGAAAGGTCAATGCACTCGGCGTCGCCACGCAGGCGCGATTGCCGGCGCTTCCCGATATACCCACCATGATCGAAAGCGGCCTCCCCGATTTCATCGCCAACTCATGGACCGGGATCATGGCGCCCGCCGGCACGCCCAAGGAAATCATCGGCAGACTCAATGCCGAGGTGAACGCCGCCCTGAAATCGCCGGATATGCAGGACCGCTTCAAGAAGCTCGCGGCCGAGGCAAACCCCGGCACGCCCGAGGACTTCGCGGCATTCATCGTGCGGGAGGTTCCGAAATGGCAGGCGATGGCCAAACTCGCCGGCGTAAAGGGCGAATGAGCAAGCCGCATCAAAGGAACGATGGCGAGAATCGACGCCTGTTCGACAGGCTGCGATTGTTCGCGACAATCCTGGCGGCGGCGCTCGCTGTCACCTCAACGGCGCAGGCGCAATCCTATCCGAACCGGCCGATCAAGCTGATCGTGGCCGTGCTTCCGGGCGGGCCCATGGACGTCATGGGACGACTGATTGCGCAGTATCTGTCATCGACGCTCGGACAGGTATTCGTCGAGAACCGCGCCGGCGGGGGCACGACTTTGGGCGCCAAGGCGGTGGCGAGCGCCGAGCCCGACGGCTACACCCTTCTGTTGGGAAACGCGGCGACCCTGGCGATCGGTCCCACGCTGTACAAGAGCGCCGGCTACGATCCGCGCACGAGTTTCGCGCCGGTGGCGTTTCTCGCGAGCGTGCCTTACGTGCTGATCGTATCGCCCAGCTTGCCGGTGCGGACGGTGCCGGAACTTGTCGCCTACGCCAAGGCGCATCCCGGCAAGTTGAGCTTCGGCGTGCCGAACGCCGCGCCGCCCCACATGCTGGCCGCGTGGTTCAGGGCGCTCACCGGTACCGATGTCGTGATCGTACCTTACAAAGGGGCGTCGGCGGTGCTGACCGATTTGCTCGGCGGCCAGATTCAGGCCGGATTCGAAACCACATCGGTGCTGTTCAGCCACCTCCAGGACAAGAAGATCAACGCGCTCGCGGTCGCCACGCAAGTGCGGCTGCCGGATCTGCCGGACGTGCCGACGATGATCGAAAGCGGCTTTCCCGACTTCGTCGCGAGTTCCTGGACCAGCGTGATGGCGCCGGCCGGAACGCCAAAGGACATCGTCGGCAAGCTCAACGAGTCGATCAACGCCGGGCTCAACACGCCGCAGATGCAGGCGCGCTTAAAGCAGCTCGCCGCCGATGCCCGGCCCGGAACGCCGGAAGAGCTTGCGACTTTCATTTCGGGCGAAATCCCGAAGTGGCAAACGATGGCAAAAATCGCCGGCGTCACCGCCGAATGATCCGTTGTGCCGTTCGTCGCGCTCGTCTCCGAAAGGGGCGAGATTGAAAGAACGTCGAACGAGCGCGACTACTCCAATTGCATCGCTACGCGTGAGATGACCGCGGCGAGGTTCGCATCAGCGAGAGCGCGCCCGCGACGGCGACGAAGCCACCGAGCAGCACGATCACGTCATGCCCTGCGGCCAGCAGGTGGCGCCCTTCGGCGGCAAGGGTGTTGTGGCCAGAACCCGTCAGCACGGCAAGCCGCCAGGCGAGCATTGACGAGGCGGCGGCAACGCCGACGCTGATGCCAAGCGAACGCATCACGTTCAGGAGTCCCCCGGCTTCCCCGGTCAGACTCACCGGCGCGGCGGCCATGATCGCGCTATTGTTGGGCGAGATGAACAACCCCTGTCCAACTCCGAAAATTGCCAACGCGACCATCACCAGGGAAAGGCTTGCCGGCGTGCCGTCCATGACGGCGAACAGCAAGATCAGGGCGATCACGCAGATCAGCATGCCCGACGCAGTGAGCAGACGGGCGCCGAGCCGGTCGTAGAGCGCGCCTCCGACAGGCGCCACCAGGCCCAGCATCACCGGAACGATGGAAAGCCGCAGCCCGGCCGAAAAAATCGAATCCTGGTAGACCCGCACGAACACGAACGGCATCAGAAAGAAAAGTCCGAACAACGCTGCGTAGGACAGGAGGCCGGCGATATTGCCGGTCAAGAACGCGCTTCGCCGGAACAAGGTGAAGTCGATCAGGGGCGCCTCGGCGCGCCGTTCGCAGCGAACGAACAACGTCAGCAGGATCGCCGCCAGCACCGCACAGCCGATGAGTGTTGGCGATGTCACCCCCCATGCGTAGCCTTCGTTCAGCATCGCGACGAGGGCCGTGAGCGCGGGCGCAATCAGAAGCGCCCCCTTCCAGTCGAAGAGGCCCTCGTCCGGCAGGTCTTTGGTGGGCGGAAGCAGGAACCACCCCAAGACGGTGCCCGCGAGGCCGACCGGCACGTTGATCCAGAACACCCAGCGCCAGTCCAGCAAATCCAGCACCAGGCCGCCAAGCGCGGGTCCCGTGCTCAAGCCGACGGCTTGGGCCGCCGACAGGATGCCCAGGGCCCGGCCGCGCCGCGCCGGCCCCGCGGCCGCCACCACGATGGCGACGCTGTTCGATGACAGTAGCGCCGCGCCGATCCCCTGCAGGACGCGAAAGGCGATCAGCACCGGCAGGCTTGGCGCAAGGCCGCAGAGTGCCGAGCTCAGCACGAACAGCAGGAAGCCACCCGTGTACAGGAGCTTGCGCCCCATCATATCGGCGAGACGACCAAAGATCGGCAGGAACGCCGCCATGGCGAGCAGATAGGCCACCGCGACCCAGCTTACGGTGCTGAGTCTGGCATTGAATTCGAGCTCGAGTTTCGGCAGCAGCAGTTGCGCGATGCTGGAATCGACCTGGCCCATGAAGGCGCCGATGCAAACGGTGCCGATCACGAACAGCCAGTAGGATGGCAGGCGCGCGACGATCTCCGCCGCCGGCGGCTCACGTCCGTTCTGGACCGCGGCGCGGAGGGCGGCGATCGAGGCCGGGCCGTGCGCTACGGCATTCATCTCGCCCTCGTCACCAAACCATCTGAAGTATCCGCGTTTGACAACGCCAAGTTCGAGCAGGCATTCGACCAAGGCGGTTGCGCAGATGGTGTCATCAGGCCAAGCGCCCTTCCCGCAATATCCTGCCGAGTCTGCTCCAGACGGCGTCCTTGAGACGGACAAAGAGCGGCGGGCGCAGCACTATCGGTGGAGCCGTGTTCTTCTCGGCCGCCGGCACCAGGCGCGACATCCAGATTTCTCCGTCGGTGTAGTAGGAATCGCCCTCGCCATTGCGGCCGTTGAAGGTAGGACCGATGCCGGAGACCTGATATGTCGCTCCGACCATGCCGGCCGTTTCCAGGTCGTTAGTGAGGAGGCCGCGGGCCCCGTCGATGTTCGGCGCGATGTGATGTGTCACTTGTCCCGTCAAATGACTGACCCCCACGCCCCGATCAAATGTGGTTGCTCCGAGCCAAACCGGCCTGCCTTCAGCGCCCTGCTCGAGGACCAGCCAGAAACGAACATGATTGCGCGCGTTCGCGCTCTTCCCTGCCGGCTTCTCGAAGGCCAGATCCTCACGTCGATGATCATAGTAGAGATTGCTGACGGGAGCGTCCTCGTAGGGACGATGGAAGATGACGCTTCCGATGATCGCAATGCTCGAGCGTAACGTGATGGGATCGGCCGGATACCAACCGGCAGCATGCATCGCCTGGATCACATCGTCGCGGCTTCCGACCAGGCCAACGTTCATGGGGTCGCCTGGGATGCCCTGCTTGGTCTGCGTCGCCATGGCCCGCACCGCAAGTCCCGGCTGGTGCTCGTGATGCGTCCAAGCAGCCGGCAGGATGACATAGGCGAGAAGCCCGTACGCCGCGAACGTTGCTCCCAACGCGACCGCGATGTGCCAGCGTTCCATGCCGTGACCTCTGGGCTGCTCCTTCACCGACGGCGCAGAGTTCATGTGCTGTGCCGGCATCGCAGACGGCGCTGGCCGCGAAGTGAAAGCGGTGCGGCAGCAATGCGTCCGTGTGATGAGGTAAAGCGATTCGGATGCCGCGGGAATGGAGGCCGGTTTGCTGTGCGCTAGACCGAAATCGCTCAGATTGAATCGCGATTTCGGTCTGAGTTATTTGTTCGGTCGCATGATCTTATCCGAAAAGTCTGCAACTTTTCGGGATCATGCTCTGACATGCGCGGGATGGTCAATCGGTCCACGGGGACTGTACGAACAGACGGGTTAACAAGGCTCGTCACCCCGTTCGATCCGTCGCATGAGACGCTCGAGTTTTTCCGAAGGCTTGGTGCGCAGATCCAAGTCGTACATCTGGCGAAGTTGCTCGGCGATCGCAAACAGCGTTTCGGTGCCCAAGCGAATGACGTTGTCGCATTGTTCCTTGTCGTCGGTCTTGGTGTCGTCGGGCAAGGACATCTCGGATCGGCCTAACTCAAAAATCTCAGCCGCGGTCGGAGGTTGTTAACGCCGGCACAGCGCAAAGGTTCCGCTGGAGAGCTTGCGAACCGAGTGGCGCGCAATTGGAGCGTCTGTAAACTGAACGCGCGCGATTGTCGGTCGATCGCATGCCCCTACCGGAATCCATATTCCCGGATCATAGGGAGTCGAAAGCGGGAGGACAAATGACGGACAGACCGGTCTTGTCGGCGGCCATCCTCGCCTTGAGCCTGCTTCTGGTTCACCCCGGGCACGCCCAGCCCTACCCGGCGCGTCCCGTGAAGATTATCGTGCCGACGGTCGCCGGTGGCACCGTCGATGTCATCACACGGCTGATCGCGAACGATCTGTCGTCGCGGCTCGGCGTGAGCTTCTTCGTCGACAATCGGAGCGGTGCCGGCAACACGCTCGGCTCCCGCGAGGCTGCGCGCAGCGACCCCGACGGCTACACCCTGCTGATGAGCAGCGCCAGCGGGCAGGTCATCAGCCCGCTGGTCTACAAGGCCATCGACTATGATCCGATCAGGAGCTTCGCGCCGATCGGTCTCATTGCCGAGGGCTCGATCATCCTCGTGGTCAATCCCTCGTTGCGGTGGCGATCGGTGGCAGAGCTCGTCGCCGAAGCCAAAGGCAATCCGGGAAAACTCAACTATGGCTCCGCCGGCACCGGGACGGTTCCGCACTTGAGCGGCGAATTATTCAAATCGGCTGCGGGCATTGACCTCGTTCACGTGCCATATCGCGGCGGCGCATTGTCGATCGCCGACGTCATCGGTGGAAACGTGCAGATGACGTTCGAGGCATCGAGCCCGCTTCTGCCGCACATCCGTGACGGTCGGCTGCGCGCGCTTGCGGTGCTCAGCAAGTCGCGCCTGCCCGATCTGCCGGACGTCCCGAGCGCGGTTGAGAGCGGCTATCCGAGCCTCGTGGTGACGACGTGGACCGGGCTGTTTGCACCCGCGGGCACCGATGCCGCCATTGTCCGCAAGCTCAATGACGCCATCAACGAGGGGCTGCGGTCGCCCGAGCTCAAGTCCGCGCTCGCCAAAGTCGGCAACGTGCCGATAGGCGGCCCTCCGGAAGCGCTCGCACAATTGGTCGTGGCGGAGAACCAGAAATGGGCGCCGATCGTGCGCGACCTCAACCTCAAGGCGGAATGACGAGACGCTGTTGCATACCCGGCGTCGTCAGGCTGGGCGTCGTGCCAGCGACAGCCACACGCCGCCGCCGATCAGCGCTACACCGGACAATCGGCCGAGCAGCCTTGCCCGCCACGACTGTATGAACCAGGCCCGCCCCAGCCCGGCCGCGATAGCCCAGCAGGAATCGGTGACTGCGGCCAGTGCGACGGAAACAGCACACATTACGGCCAACTGCCGCCCGACGGGCAGACTTGGATCGACGAACTGCGGCAGGAAGGCCGTGAAGAAAGCAATCGACTTCGGGTTCGAGAGCGCAACCATAACGCCGCGCCAGAACTGCACATGCCCGCGCGGGGCGGCCACGGCGCCGTTCGCGCCGGCGCGACGCCAGGCCTGGACGCCGAGCCAGATCAGATAGGCCGCGCCGACCAAGCGCAGGATGTCGAACAGCATGGCTGCGTTCTCGAGCACCCAGCTCAATCCGAAGGCGATGGCTGCCAGCAGAACCGCATTGCCGAGCGTCGTGCCGGCGACGGTAGTGAGCGCGGCGCGGATCCCTTGGCTCGCGCCGGTCGCGATAACCAAGGTCACGATCGGGCCCGGGGTGATGACGAGGACGCTGGTGATCAGCAAAAAGGCAGCGAACAGTTCCCAGTTCATGACAATATCCGACCCGCCCGGCAGCCGCTAACCGCCGTTCTCGTCGCCTTCTTCGCTGATGCGCTCGACCGAGACCACGCGCTCGCCTTCGGCGGTGTCGAATACGATGACACCCTGCGTTGAGCGCCCGGCAATGCGGATGCCTTCCACCGGCGTGCGAATGAGCTGCCCGCCATCGGTGACGAGCATGAGTTGATCCCCGTCCTCGACCGGGAATGAGGCGATCAGCTTGCCGGTCTTTCTCCTGATCGTGCCGTCCCGCTCGCGGACGTCCATGGCGACGATGCCTTTTCCGCCCCGACCGGTGATCCGATATTCGTACGACGATGAGCGCTTGCCATAGCCGCGTTCGGAAATCGTAAGCACGAACTGCTCGGCCGCGGACATTGCCACGTAACGCTGCTCGCCGAGCTCGATCGTGTCATTCCCAGCAGGTTCCGGCGCCTCCTCGGCGTCGGGCGCGCTCTCTTCGGCGTCGGCGCCGTTGAGCCCACGCCGCACTGCGCCGGCGTGCTTGAGATAGGCAGCGCGCTCGTCGCCGGTTGCATCGGTGTGCCGCAGGATCGAAAGCGAGATCACCTTGTCGCCCTCGGCGAGCGCGATGCCGCGCACGCCCATGGAGGTGCGACCCTGGAACACGCGCACGTCGGTGACCGGGAACCGGATGCACTGGCCGTCCGCCGAGGTCAGCAGCACGTCGTCACGCTCGGTGCAAATCTGCACGTCGACGATCCCCTCGCCTTCGTCGAGCTTCATGGCGATGATGCCGGAGCGGCGCACGTCGACGAAGTCGGAGAGCTTGTTCCGCCGCACGGTGCCGCGCGTGGTGGCAAACATGACGTCGAGCTGAGCCCAGGTCTTCTCGTCCTCGGGGAGCGGCATCACCGTGGTGACCAGTTCGCCCTGCTCCAGCGGCAGGATATTGATCAGCGCCTTGCCGCGCGCCTGCGGCGCCGCCGGGGGCAGCCGCCAGACCTTTTCCTTGTAGACGCGGCCATGGGAAGAGAAGAAAAGCACCGGCGTGTGGGTCGAAGCGACGAACAGGCGCGAGACGAAATCCT
>JGI12053J15887_10000119_pt1 | contig 25502 bp, 21 predicted proteins | sample MedBloCAOM1_O3_FD_15887 | JGI IMG/M metagenome (IMG submission 15887)
TGCGCCCGATCCGCGAGCCACTGATCGTCGCTCCACTCGTGGGTCGACGGGCTGGCCACCACGGAGGCGGTGTTCGGCGGGACTTCGGTGGCGCGCGCCATCGGGTCGGCCTTCTCGTGCCATCTTCCATCGGGTCCCAACAGGCGGAACTTGTAGCGGGTGCCGGCACCGACGCCGGGCAGGAAGACTTCCCATATCCCGCTCGAGCCCAGCGAGCGCAGCGGGGTAGCCACCCCCGACCAGCCGTCGAAGTCCCCGCACACCCGGACCCCGCCGGCGTGCGGCGCCCACACCGCGAACGAGGTTCCCTGCACCACTCCGCCCGGTGTGGAGTAGCTCCGCAGGTGCGCGCCGAGCACATCCCACAGCCGTTCGTGGCGACCCTCCCGGATGAGGTGCAGATCGACCTCGCCTAGCGTGGGAAGCCAGCGGTACGGGTCATCGCTGATCACGCTGTGGTCGCCGTAACGCACCCGCAGCCGGTAGTCGCCCGGCGCGGGCATGAGGCCGTGGAAAAGTCCCCCGGCGGAAGGCTCCAACGGGTACTCTCCGCCGTCGGCGAGCACCGTCACCTCATCGGCGTGCGGGCGCAGCACCCGCACCGCGGTGCCGTCAGGGTGCGCGTGGGCACCAAGCACCGAATGCGGATCGTGGTGCTCACCAGCCAGTAGCCGGCGCAGCTCGTCGGCCGGTGGTGCCGAGCTGACGCGGTGTGGCGCGTGCACGGTCACGTCCTTCCCCCGGTTTGTCATGCTCCTAGTGTGTCGGCTTACGCGCGCATCTGCTCGGTGACCTTCGCCGCTTGCCGAATTAGGGGTGAGCTGCGGTGAGACGGGCGATGGCGGCTAGCGGGATGGACAGCCACAGGGGGCGGTTACCGTGCTCGTAGGCGACCTCGTAGAGGGCCTTATCCAGCTCGAAGGCGCGCAGCAGCACGGCCTGCTTGCGCGGGTCTGGGGCGGCTTGGGCGTAGCCGTCGCAGAACGCCTCCTGGTTGCGGGTACTCCAGGCCAAGGCGACTACGGCGCGCTGCTCAGAGTCGGCCTCGCCCAGCGGCAGATGGTTGGCGGCGTAGTCCAAGGAGCGCAGCATAGCGGCGACGTCACGTAGCGGAGACGAGGCAGCAAAGCGGTCGGCGAGTGGCACCATCGGCTCGCCCTCGAAGTCGATCAGCACCCAGCCGGTGACGCTGCGCAGAGCTTGGCCGAGGTGCAGGTCGCCATGCACCTGCTGCACCGGCAACGGGCCTTCGAGACCGCGCACCGCGTCGAACGCCGCGCGCAGCTCATCGGAGTACGGGGCCAGCTCAGGCACCTGCCCCAGGACTTCCGCCAACCGGCGGTGCATACCGTCGGCCACCACGTCGAGGTACCCGGCCGGGGCCGGAGAGCTGCCCAGAGCGGTGGCCAGGTCGGTATGCACGGTGGCCACCACGTGGCCCAACCGGTGTGCCTCGGAAGCGAAATCACCACCGACGTCCGCAGGGTCGGCATGTTCCACGGAGCCCGGTGCGCCCTCGATGAGGATGCTTTCCGCCAGCAGATCTCGCACGCTCGCGGTGGCCATCGCCCAGCCCTCGACGGCATTGCGCAGATACTCGCTGAGCATCCCGAAGGCGGCTGTGTCGGCCTCGCCGGCGGTACCCAGCGGCCCTTCGATGCTGCCGAGTGGCGCGGCGATGTGCTGACAGCCCACGGCGGCCAACGCACGGTGCAGCTCGAGGTCCCGGTTGTGACCCGCGGCCACCTTGCGGAACAGCTTGAGGATGTAGGTCTGCCCGTAGACCAGCGAGGTGTTGGACTGATCTGCCCCCACCGGGCGGGAGCGCTGCTCGGTATCCAGCGTGACGCCCGGCTCGGTGGCGAAGCGCAGCCCTTGGACCTCGGTGCCGCGGGACATCAGGTCCAGCAGTACGGCGGTGAGCTCCGCATCGTGCACCGCCTGGTACACCGCTTGATCACCGCTGGCGGCCACCCAGGCGTGCCCGAGGTTGTCGGGCAGGTCGCTGCGTGCCCCGAGCAGGAATTGGTAGCGTTCCCGGGGAAACTCACCCTGGTCGACCTCGATAACGGCGTGTACCAGCCGCGGATCCGCGCCGGCGAGATCGGTCGCGCGCAGCGGAATGACCGAGTGGATCGGACGGCCCTTACCGCTGAACCAGCGCTGCTCGGGCAACACCGCCGCGAGCGAGTCGGCGATGTCGGCGACCAGATCCACAGCACTAATCATGCGTCACGCCCGATGTCCGGCAGCACGATCTGGAACCAGTAGAAGCCGTGGCCGGGCAACGTGAGCAGGTAGGGCAGCTCACCGATCGGCGGGAAACGCACGCCACCGGTCAGCTCGACCGGGACGCCGCCCGCGTGCTCGGACAGATCGAGCTCCACCGGTTGCGGGAAGCGCGACAGGTTGTTGATGCACATGACGAGATCGTCACCGGCGTCGTGGTTGCCGACATGGTGGCGGCGGTAAGCCAGCACGCTCGGGTTGGACGAGCCGAGCTCGTTGAAGTCGCCCAGTCCGAAGGCCGGGTGTTCGCGGCGCACCTGGATCATCCGCCGTGTCCAGTTCAGCAGCGACTGCGTTGAGGCCGACTGCGCCTCGACGTTGATCGCTTGGAATCCGTACACCGGATCCATGATCACCGGCAGGTATATGCGCCCGGGATCGCAACGGGAGAATCCCGCGTTGCGGTCTGGAGTCCACTGCATCGGGGTACGCACCGCATCCCGGTCGCCGAGCCAGATATTGTCCCCCATCCCTATTTCGTCACCGTAGTACAGCACGGGGGAGCCGGGCAGCGACAGCAGTAACGCGGTGAACAACTCCAGCTGGTTACGGTCGTTGTCCAGCAGTGGCGCCAGCCGCCGCCGGATGCCGATATTCGCCCGCATCCGGGGATCTTTGACGTACTCGCTATACATGTAGTCGCGCTCCTCGTCGGTGACCATTTCCAGGGTCAGCTCGTCGTGGTTGCGCAGGAAGATGCCCCACTGGGCGCCGGACGGGATGGCGGGAGTCTGGGCCAGGATCTCCGAGATCGGGAACCGGGACTCCCGGCGGACTGCCATAAAGATGCGCGGCATCAGCGGGAAATGAAAGGCCATGTGGGCTTCGTCGCCGCCCACTGCGGGGTCGCCGAAGTACTCCACTACGTCAGCGGGCCATTGGTTGGCCTCGGCCAGCAACACCCGGTCGGGATACTCGTCGTCGACCACCTTGCGGCAGCGCTTGAGGAATTCATGAGTACGGGGCAGGTTCTCGCAGTTGGTGCCCTCCTCCTCGAACAGGTAGGGCACCGCATCCAGCCGGAAGCCATCGATACCGAGATCCAGCCAGAAGCGCAGCACATCGAGCATCGCCTCGCCCACGGCAGGGTTGTCGTAGTTGAGGTCGGGCTGATGGGAGAAGAACCGGTGCCAATAGAACTGGCAGCGCACCGGGTCATAAGTCCAGTTCGATGTCTCAGTGTCGACGAAGATGACCCTGGCTTCTGGGTAACCGGTGTCCTTGTCGCTCCAGACGTAGAAGCCGCCGTAGGGTCCTTGCGGATCACGGCGGGACTCTTGGAACCAGGGGTGCTGGTCAGAAGTNTGGTTCATGACCAGGTCGGTGATCACCCGGATACCTCGCTTGTGCGCCTCGTTGAGCAGCTCNACGAAGTCATCAACGGTGCCGAACTCGGGTAACACGGCCCGGAAATCGGAGATGTCGTAACCACCGTCGCGCAAGGGGGAGGCGTAGAACGGCGGCAACCACAGGCAGTCGATGCCTAGCCACTCCAAGTAGTCGAGCTTGGCGGTCAGCCCGATCAGGTCGCCGGTGCCGTTGCCGTCGTGGTCGTGAAACGCCCGAACCAGCACCTCATAGAAGACCGCCCGCTTGTACCAATGCGGGTCAGTAGGAGCGGCCTTCGCGTGATGGAACTCGTCGGCTTGCGGTTCTACCAGGTAGCCGTCGGACAGCACTGCCTCACCGGTGTGCGGGACTCCTTCCAGGCCGGAGTTGGTCTCGGTGCGGAGATCGGCAGACGACATCAGCGGTGACCTTCGTGAGAGGGTGAAGGAGGGTTGTCGCGTGGGCCGGAAGAACACAGCGGGACTGCACCAGTCGTACCGGTCCCAGCCCGGCAATGCAAAAGAAACTTCGCTACCGTCTAGAAAACGACGCTGGCGGCTCGGACGTGATGAGAAGGGTGTGCTAGGTGGTGAGTGACCGGGTGCCGGTACGGCGGTTGCCGGCCTGGACCTGGGCCGAGCAACAGCCCACCTGGCGCGATGCCCGCCCAGGGCTGATCGAAGCGGCGCTGAAACGGGCGCAGGCCCGGCCCTCGGGCAACTGGTATGTGCTCGCCGCGAGCCGGCAGGTCCGCGGCGATCGACCTTTTGGGCGGACCATCGCAGGTGTCGAGGTGGTGGCCTGGCGCACTCCCGACGGCGCTTTGCACGCGGGCCCCGGGGAGTGNCCACACCTCGGTGCACCATTGTGCCGGGCTGCCGTGACAGGCGGCGAACTGGTGTGCCGCTGGCACGGCCTCGCGATCGGGGCGCGNGGCGTGCCGGGATGGGACCCNTTGCCNGCCCACGACGACGGGGTGCTGGCCTGGGTGCGACTGGACGCGGTGGGCGGGGAGGATCCGCTGCCCGCACCGGTGCTTCCCCGCCGGCCTGACCCCCAGACCAGCCTGGATGCGGTATACACCGGGATCGGGCGTTGCGAGCCGGAGGACGTGGTCGCCAACCGGCTCGACCCGTGGCACGGCAGCTGGTTTCACCCGTATTCCTTCGTCGGGCTCCGGGTATTAGAGGTTCCCGGCGATGACACTGGGCAGGTTGATCAGTTCGTGATCGAGGTCGCGTTCCGGCTGACCCGGCGGTTCGGGGTTCCGGTGCGGGCCGCGTTCAGTTGTCCCGAACCGCGCACGGTGGTGATGGACATTCTCGACGGCGAAGGCGCCGGCAGCGTCGTGGAGACCCACGCCGTCCCGCTGGGGATCGACGATGCCGGTCATCCACGGACCGCGGTGATCGAGGCGACCATCGCCAACTCGCCTCGCCCGGGCTTCGCCCTTGCCCGCCGCGGCGCGCCGCTGATGCGCCCGGCGATGCGCTGGGCGGCCGCCCGGTTGTGGCGTGATGACCTGGCCTACGCGCGACGTCGCTACGAGTTGCGCACCACCGGACGGTGGCCAGGCTGAGCTTGGCTAGCCGAACCGGGCCGCGGCGGCGCGCAGCGGGGCAAGCCGGCCCCGGACCGGCACCGTCCACAGCGGATGCCCGCGCAATCCCCACTGTCCTAGCAGGGCGTCGGCGGCGAGGAAACCGCTGGTCGCTGCGCGTTCCATCAGCGCGACGGGGAGGTCGACCCGGGTCAGGTCCCCGGCGAGCACCACGTTCGGGTCAGGGGTGGTGACGGTGGGTCGATCGCCGAAGGTCCCCGGGGCGAACAGCGGGCAGTCGGCCCTTACCTCGTGGCGCTCGTCGATGATCGTGGCGGTGGCCGTCTCCGGGTAGACCCGCCGCAGCTCGTCGACGAGCTGGCGCTTGGCTTGCTGTGGGTCTCCGGTCAGCGCGTAGGCGTGCAGTTCCACCACTGAGCCCCCGGTGCGCCGGGCCCAGCGGGCCGCTTCCCCCTCGAACCGTTCCAGCACGCTGACGTTGTCCAGCGGCCCGAATCCGCTGGTGCCGAGGAAGCCGGGGCGTTCCGGGTTCACCGGGCGATCCAGCCACAGCCGGGATACCAGGAACGGCGGGGCAGTGCGCAACCGTGCGATGCGGGCCCGCCAGGGAGCTTCGCCGAGCTCCGGTGAGGCGGCGAGCAGCGTCTGCAACCCGGTCACATCGGCGGCGAGCACCACGGCGTCGACCTCCGCGCGGTCCCCGCCGGTGTGGACGGCGAAGCGACGCTCCCGACCCGGTGTCAGCTGCTCGACGGCCACGCCCGCGCGTACCGACACCCCGCGCTCGGCAAGGCAACTGCCNATCGGGTCCCACANCGACTGCGGGAACGGTTCGGGGGTCACGTCGAACACCAGGCCCTCGGCTGAGCCCAGGAAGTAGATGTGGAACATCGTGGCCAGCTCGGCCGCTGACAGCTCCCGAGGATCGGCGAAGAAGCTGCGGGAAAACACCGAGAACGCCAGGTGCCGGGCCGCATCCGGGAACCGCACCCGCTCCAGGAAAGTCATCGCGTCCTGGTGGTCCAACCGCCGGTAGACCTCTGGCACCGACACGTCGACCAGCGGAAGTGCCGCCACCGGATCGATTCGGGTGACCAGATCCCGCCACTGGAAGGTGGGGCTCAACAGCGCAAACGCCAGCGCGTTCCACGGTGGCGTGCGTGGCAACCCCTGGAAGCTGTCGCGATGGCCGTCGGCGTCGATCAGCGGATAATCCGTCATCGGCACCAGCGCTCGACCCAACGGATCGGCCCGACCCAGCAGCGCTCGCAGGTTGTAGTACTGCCGGAAGAAGGCGTGAAACCCGCGGCTCATCGTGGCTGGGGATCCATCGGCCAGCATGATCGGCCAGCCGCGCAACCGGCCGCCGAGCTGCGGCTCCCGCTCCAGCAGCTGCACTCCCACGCCGCGCTCGGCCAGCGCCACCGCGGCCGCGATGCCGGCGATCCCACCGCCCACGACGGCGACCCGGGGAGGTTGTCCCTCAGGCCGTAGCCGACCAGCCCGTGGCGGGTGCAGTACGGCCCGGCGGTCCCGACCGGGCCGCTGCCCATTACCGCCGCGGTCGGCTGCCGTCACGCCGGCCGCCGTGCTACGACGGTGTGCACGATGCCGCGTTCCCAACCCGGCATTGTCTCGATCCGGGTGTCGACCAGGCCGTGCCCGCGCAACCGCTCGGCCAGCGCGTCGACGGTGTCGAAACGCAGCGCACTGCGCCACAGGTACCGGTAGAGCGCAGCCCTGCCGGTGACCACCTTCCCGGCTGGAATGATCACGCTCCAGCACACCGCGGTCCAGATCGCTGCGCTCCGCGCCCGACCGTCGAGTGTGTAGTCGTGCACCGCCAGCGGCGCCCCTGGCGCCAGCTGATCGCACAGCCGGGCCAACACCGGGTCCGGATCGGGCAGGTTGCGCACCAGATACGCCGCGAAGATGCCGTCGAACGGTCCGTGTACCCCGGCGTCGGCGAGCTCCTCGGCCCGAGCGTGTACGAACGACACCCGTGCTGGCCAGTCGGCCTGCCGCGCCTGGGCGAGCATGCCGGCCGATGCGTCCACCGCGGTGATCCTGGCCTGTGGCGCGGCCGCGAGCAGTGCCAAGGTCGACGCCCCGGTGCCGCAACCCAGGTCCAGCAGGTGCAATCCGGCACCCCCTGCGCCGTTCATGACGCCAGGAATCCGCATCCGGCGGGCGGACCTGGACAGGTTGCTGTAGTAGCCCGGGCTCGCGCCCACCAGCCGGTCGTAAGTGGCCGCGGCGGCGTCGAACTCAGTCGTTACATCCACAGCCGCAGCCTAGCTGTGGGGCACTCACGAGGGGCGCAGCCACAGAATGTGGGCCACCGCCCGCCAGGGTTGAAGCTGCACGAAGTTAGCCTGCCCCCAGGTGTAGGTCTCGCCGCTGACCTCGTCGTATACCAAGAAACGGTCCAACGGGTCCAGGCCCAGCGCCGGCAGGTCCAGCCAGACCATCCCGCTGACCGTGTTGAACGGCTCCAGAGTGACCACGCAGATCACCGTGTCGCCGGTGGCTGGATCGGTCTTGGAATACGCCAGCAGGGACTCGCTGCTCACTAAGTGAAACTGCAGGTTGCGCAGCTGCTGCAGGGCTGGATGCGCCCGTCGGATTGCATTGAGCCGGGTTATCCACGGCTCCAGCGATCGTCCTTGAGCTAACGCGCCGGCGAAGTCTCGGGGACGCAGCTGGTATTTCTCGCTATCCAGGTATTCCTCACTGCCGGGCGCCACCGCGGTGTTCTCGAACAGCTCGAAGCCGGAGTAGATACCCCAGGAGGGAGACAGCGTGGCAGCCAGCGCGGCCCGAATGGCAAACATACCCGGGCCGCCCTGCTGTAGTGACTTGTGCAGGATGTCCGGCGTGTTGACGAAAAAGTTCGGTCGCATTTCGTAGGCTCGAGAGGCCAGCTCCGTTGCGTACTCGGTGAGCTCCTGTTTATCGGTGCGCCAGGTGAAGTAGGTATAAGACTGGGTAAACCCTAGCCGAGCCAACCCGTAGAGCCGAGCCGGCCGGGTGAATGCCTCGGCTAGGAAAAGCACATCCGGATGGCGGTCCTTGACCTGCCAGATCAGCCATTGCCAGAAGTCCGGCGGCTTGGTGTGCGGATTGTCCACTCGGAAAATGCGTACCCCGCGCTCTACCCAGAACAGCATCACCCGCAGCATCTCCAGATAGCTACCCCGGGGGTCGGTATCAAAGTTGAGCGGGTAAATGTCCTGATAACGCTTGGGTGGGTTCTCCGCGTAGGCGATCGTCCCGTCCGGACGGGTAGTGAACCACTCCTGGTGTTCCTTGGCCCACGGGTGATCTGGTGCGCATTGCAGCGCGTAATCCAGAGCAATTTCCAAACCGAGCTCGCAGGCCCTGGCGACGAAGGCCTCAAAGTCCTCGATAGTGCCCAGCCGGGGATGCACCGCATCGTGGCCGCCTTCGGCCGAACCGATCGCCCACGGCGAACCTACGTCGTCGGGCCCGGCGTGCATGGTGTTGTTGGGACCCTTGCGGTGCACCTCGCCGATCGGGTGGATCGGCGGCAGGTACACCACGTCGAAGCCCATCTTGGCGATCCGGTCCAGCTCACCGGTGGCGGTAGCGAAAGTTCCGTGTACCGGGTTGCCGTGCGCGTCCCAGCCGCCGGTGGATCGCGGAAAGAACTCATACCAGGAGCTGAACAGGGCCCGAGGGCGATCCACCCACACCTTGTGCGAACCGCCCTTGGTGATCAGATCACGCAGTGGATCGGCGGTGAGAATCTGGATCACCGGCTCGTCGAGCGCCGGTCCGACGCGCTCGGACAGTGGCAGCTCGACGTCCCGCAGCGCCGCCGCCGCGGCGCTCAGCGTCATTCGGTGAGCCTGTTGGCCGGGCCGGCGAGCCGCTCGTTCCAGCAACCGGGCGCCGGTGATCAGATCATTCTCCAACTCGGTCACCGTCTGGCCGGCGCCGATCTTCACCTCGATCGCGTGCCGCCAGGTCTCCCAGGGATCGGCCCAGCCATCCACCCGGAAACTCCACCAACCCACCTCGTCAGCCACCACGGTCGCGGTGAACTGGTCGAGGCCCGGCGGCCCAGGCTGCATCCGGATCTGGCTACTCGACCCGTTGCCCGGGCCGCGCCAGACCACCGTGGCGCCCACCGCGTCGTGGCCCTCGCGCCAGACCGCGGCGCAGATCGGAACTTGTTCGCCGACCACCGCTTTGCTGGGATACCTCCCGCACGCAACCACGGGCGTCACATCATCGATGGCGATCCGACCACTCACCGCTGTCGCCCCTTTTCCCTCGGCCCTACCCGGTCCCAGTCTGCCGGGATCAGCCGACCGGTGCGCGTCGGGTGTGACACTCGCGACGTCACCGAGCTGTGCTTCGGAGAAGTCCGGGCCGCCGGATAAAGTCCGCCCATGAGAGCACTGCGCCGGTTCACCGTCCGGGCCCAGCTGCCGGGACCGCTGGCAGCCCTGGAGACGCTGGCCGCCAACCTGCGGTGGAGCTGGCACCCGCCGACCCAGGACCTGTTCGCCTCGCTGGATGAGCACACCTGGGCCGCCGTCAACGGGGATCCGATGCGGCTGCTCGGCGAGATTCCCACCCGTCGGCTCACCGAGCTGGCCGCCGACGAGACGGTGGTGGACCGCACCCAGGCGCTGGCCGAGGATCTGCGCCGCTACCTTGACGATCCGCGGTGGTACCAGCAGCGCGCGGAAGCGCTACCGGCGGCGATCGCCTACTTCTCCATGGAGTTCGGCGTCTCCGAGGTGTTGCCGTTCTACTCTGGTGGCCTGGGAGTGCTGGCCGGCGACCACCTCAAGGCGGCCTCAGACCTGGGGGTGCCGCTGATCGGGGTCGGTTTGCTCTACGGCTCGGGGTACTTTCGCCAGTCGCTGTCGCTGGACGGTTGGCAACTGGAGCATTACCCAGTTTTGGATCCGCAGGGCCTGCCGCTGCACCTGCTGGTTGACGCCGCCGGCGCGCCGCTGCTGGTGCATGTCAACGTGCCCTGTGGACGGGTGCTCAGCGCGCGAATCTGGCGGGCTGACATCGGGCGCGTTCCGCTGCTGCTGCTGGACTCAGATATCGAGGATAATCCGGACGACCTTCGCGGCGTCACCGACCGGCTCTATGGCGGCGACCAGGACCACCGGATCACCCAGGAGATCCTCGCCGGGATCGGCGGGGTCCGCGCGGTGCGGATGTTCTGCCGGCTCACCGGCCATCCCGAACCTGAGGTGTTCCACACCAACGAGGGCCACGCCGGCTTTCTAGGCCTGGAACGGATCCGTGAGCTGATTACTGATGAAGAACTGAGTTTTGACGAGGCCTTGACTGCGGTGCGTGCCGGCACCGTATTCACCACGCACACCCCGGTGCCCGCCGGGATCGACCGCTTCCCGGTCGATCTGGTGCGCCACCACTTCGTCGGATCGTCAAGCGCTGGGTCCTCGAACGACGCTGCACTGCTGCCCGGCGTCGACGTCAACCGGGTGCTGGCATTGGGCGCCGAGGACCACGGCGGAATGTTCAACATGGCGCACATGGGGTTGCGGCTGGCCCAGCGCGCCAACGGCGTTTCGCAACTGCATGGCGCCGTGTCCCGGGCGATGTTCCGTGGGTTGTGGCCACAGTTCGACGTCGGAGAGGTCCCGATCGGATCGGTCACCAACGGCGTGCACGGCCCGACCTGGGCGGCGCGTGAACTCGTCGGTGTGCTCGGCGCGTCTGACGATGGCAGTGCGGCCCTGTCGGCGCCCGATTCCGCCTTGTGGGAGCTGCGCTGCATGCTGCGCGCCAAACTGGTGCAAGAGGTGCGTCGACGGGTCCGGGCCGCGTGGTTGGAGCGCGGCGCCTCCGCGCCCGAGCTGGGCTGGACATCGCGGATCTTCGACCCCCAGGTGCTCACGATGGGCTTCGCTCGCCGGGTGCCCACCTACAAGCGGCTCACCTTGATGCTTCGTGACCCCGAACGCCTACGCGCCCTGCTGCTGGATCCGCAGCGGCCGGTGCAGTTGATCATCGCCGGAAAGTCGCACCCCGCTGACGACGGTGGCAAGGCGCTGATCCAGCAGGTGGTGCGATTTGCCGACTCGCCAGACGTCCGACACCGGATAGCGTTCCTGCCCGACTACGACATGTCGATGGCGCGGTACCTGTATTGGGGCTGCGACGTGTGGTTGAACAACCCACTGCGGCCGTTGGAGGCGTGCGGCACCTCGGGGATGAAGTCCGCGCTCAACGGTGGGCTCAACCTGTCGATCCGGGACGGCTGGTGGGATGAGTTTTATGACGGCCACAACGGCTGGGCCATCCCGACTGCCGACGGCGTCGAGAATCCGGAGCTGCGGGACACGCTGGAGGCCAACGCACTCTACGAGCTGATCGCAACGCACCTCGTCCCCGAGTTCTACGACCGTGGCGCTGAGGGCGTGCCGACCAGCTGGGTGACCATGGTGCGGCACACCCTGGCCACGTTGCGCCCGCAGGTCCAGGCCTGCCGGATGGTGCAGGAGTACGTAGAGCGCCTCTACGCGCCGGCCGCAGAATCGGCCGCGGCGATGCGCGCCGACGCCTTCGCCGGGGCCCGCGAACTGTCGCGGTACCGGTTACGGGTCAGCGCCGCCTGGCCTCGGGTGCGAGTCGCGCAGGTGGACATCTCCGGCCTGCCGGACACGCCGGTGCTTGGCTCGGAGATGACGGTCCGCGCGACGGTGGTGTTGGCCGGGCTGAAGCCGTGCGACGTCGAGGTCCAGGTCGTGGTCGGGCGAGTGGACGACCGGGAGGAGTTGCAGGACCCGCTGGTGGTGACCATGCAGCCGGCTGGCGAGGGGGAGGGCGACAGCGACCGATTCGAGGCGACGTTACGGCTGCCGCATGCCGGATTGGTCGGATACACCGTACGAGTCCTGCCGCAGCACCCGCTGATGGCTGTCCCAGCCGAGTTCGGCCTCCTTCACCTGGCCACCTGAGGCCTGGACCACTGTTTATGTGACTGCGGCCTACCCGCGGACCGCGCGGAAGACCAGGACACTCCGGCCGGGAACCGTCATCCGGGTGCCCGGCCGCCGACTTCGCGAATGGGTGGGCACGCCGTCCGGGGATCCGGTGTCCAGCACCGGTTCGTACCGCTCGCCGTACTCTGGATCCGGCAGCGTGACCATGATCGGGTGGGCGCCGGCGTGCAGCACCAGTAGCCACGAGTCGGCGGCCGGCGGCGGCGGGTGGGACCGCACGTCGGTGCCGTCGATCCACATGCCGAGCGTCTGGAGATCGCCGTCTCGCCAGTCGCCGAGCTCCATGGGGCGCCCGTCGGGACGAAACCAGACCAGGTCTGGCGCGCCGCCAGGAGTCGTGCGGCCCTCGAAGAACTCTGGTTGGCGCAACGCGGGCGTCGTGGTGCGCAGCGCTAGCAAGCGGCGAGTGAAAGCGGTCATCATCTCGCTGTCCGGATCGGCGGACCAGGCCAGCCAGGAGGTTTCGTCGTCGAGCCGGTAGGGATTGTTGTTGCCGCCCTGGGTGCGCCAGCGCTCGTCGCCGGCCAGCAGCATCGGGGTGCCGGTGGACAGCACCAGAGTGGCCAGCAGGTTGCGCGCCTGGCGCCCGCGCAGACTGCGCACTGCCGGATCGCCGGTTTCGCCCTCGACACCGCAGTTCCAGGAACGGTTGTCATCGGTGCCGTCAGCGCCGTGCTCACCGTTGGCCTCGTTGTGTTTGCGATTGTAAGAGACCAAATCCCGCAGCGTGAACCCGTCGTGAGCGGTGATGAAGTTGATCGATGCCCACGGCCGCCGCCCGTTCGCCGCGTAGAGATCTGAGCTGCCCGCCAGCCGGGAGGCGAGCTGGCTGACGCCGGGAACGCCACGCCAGAAGTCACGCACGACGTCGCGGTAGCTGCCGTTCCACTCACTGAAATGCACACCGAACCCACCGACCTGGTAGCCGTCGCGAGTGGCGTCCCAGGGCTCGGCGATGAGTTTGCGGGTGCGCAGTAACGGGTCGGAGACAATCGCGGTGAGCAGCGGGGCGGCTGGATCGAACGGGCCGCCCCGAGGGCGCCCCAGCACACTGGCCAGGTCGAAGCGGAACCCGTCGACACCCAGCTCGGAAGCCCAGTACCGCAGCGCGTCGGTAACCAGCGCAACCACTGTGGTTGAGCCGCTGTCCAGGGTATTGCCGCAGCCGGTGAGGTCATGCCGGAGGTAGTAGGCGGGCGCGTCTAACCCCCGGTAGGCGAGGGTGGGCCCGTCCACGCCAGCCTCGCACGTGTGGTTGGCCACCACGTCGACGATGACCTCCAAGCCCGCGGCGTGCAGCGCGGCCACCATCGTGCGGAACTCCGCCACCTCTTCGCCGGGCACTGCGGCGTATCCCGGATGCACCGCGAGTAGAGCCAGCGGGGAATAGCCCCAGTAGTTCGTCATCCCAGCGCGCAGCAGCAGCGGCTCGGGGCAGAATGCGGACACCGGCAACAGTTCCACGGCGGTGACACCCAGCTCGGTGAGGTAGGAGGTCACCGCGGGGTGGGCTAGTCCGAGATAGGTGCCACGGTGATCGGGGGGCACATCTGGATGGGTACGGGTAAAACCGCGCACGTGCAGCTCGTAGAGCACCGTCTGCTCCCATGGCACGTCGGGTCGGGTGCCGGTATCCGGGCCGCCNCGGGCAGTGACCACCGATANGGGGACGCTGCCTCGCGAGTCGATAGCGGAGCGTGGGCCGGCGGGATCGTCCTGGTAGCCCAGCGCGGCCCGCAGATCGGTCACGCTGCCCTCGATCCGCAAGGTGTAGGGGTCGATCAGTAACTTGGCGGGGTTGCACCGAAGACCACGCGACGGATCCCACGGCCCGTGGACTCGGTAGCCGTAGCGCTGCCCGGGGCCCACCCCGGTCAGCAGCCCGTGCCACACCCCGAAGGTGTGTTCCGGCAGCGGCACCCGGAGCTCCCCGCCATCCGCGGACAGCAGGCAGACCTCGACAGCCTCGGCGACCGAGGAAGCCACCGCGAAGCGCACCCCGCCGCCCTCGGCGTGTGCGCCGAGCGGAAACGGTCGGCCAACTTGGGGGCTGCTCATGGACAGTTATCCTGCCTGGCCGGTCCGACATTCAGCCCTGCTGTTCCGATCAGCACAATGGCGGAGTGAACGCGGGGGATCAGACACCACCTGACAACGAGACCGATCTCGTCGTGCAGATGGACGGCGTAGGCGTTCGGCGCGGCGCTGCCACGCTGCTTCACCGGGTGGACTGGCGGGTAGAGCTGGACGAGAAGTGGGTCGTTCTGGGACCCAATGGCGCCGGCAAGACCACTCTGCTGCGGTTGGCCGCGACTGAGCTGCATCCGACCTGCGGCCTCGTGCACGTCCTTGGGGAACGGCTTGGTCACACCGATGTGTTCGGGCTCCGTCCACGGATCGGGTTCTCCTCGGCGTCGCTGGCGTCCCGGATCCCCGGTGACGAGGTGGTGGCCGACCTCGTGGTCAGTGCCGGCTACGCGGTGCTCGGACGGTGGCGCGAACGCTACGAGGCTGTTGACAGCGCACGGGCCACCGGGCTGTTGGNNGCCCTCGGGATGGAGGGGATGGTGCAGCGCCGCTTCGGCACCTTGTCCGAAGGAGAACGCAAGCGGGTGCTGATCGCCAGGGCGTTGATGACCGATCCGGAGCTGCTGTTGCTCGACGAGCCCGCGGCTGGGCTGGACCTGGGCGGCCGGGAGGATCTGCTGAGCCGGCTGGCCACCTTGGCTGCCGATCCAGACGCTCCCGCGACGGTGCTGGTGACCCACCACGTCGAGGAGATCCCTCCCGGATTCACCCACGCCATGCTGATGCGCGACGGTGCGGTGGTCGCCCAGGGTTTGCTTGGTGCCGTGCTGACCGAGGACAACCTGTCGAAGACGTTCGGCGTCGATCTAGTACTACGCCGTTCCGGGCAGCGTTACTTCGCACACCGCGCGGCTACTCAGTAGTTCCCACGGATGTAGTAACGTAGTCGCTGTGAGTAGCATCACCAGTGAACCGGGCTGCACGCGGCCTGGACCGTGGAGGGGAAGGCCATCATGATAGGTCTCATCGTCGCGCTGCTCGTCATCTGGCTGATCGTCGCGTGCATCGGGATCGCCATCAAGGGTCTGCTGTGGCTGTTCGTAGTCGGGCTCATCTTGTTCGTCGTCACGACCGCCTTCGGGGTCTTCACAGCCAATAGGTGAGGTGGCCCATCGGGCAGCGCGCCGCCTGGGCTAGCGTGCGCGGGGTGTCGGACGGACCGGACCTCAACCCGCACAACCTGCTCAACATCCTGCTGCACCATCTCGAGGTGCCCGCCGCTTTCATTCCGGGAGCTGTTCTCCTGGGCGGATTAGCCTGGTGGCTGGCGCCGCGTCGGGGTTGGGCTCAGGTGCCGGCGATGCTCGCCGGCTGCGCTCTGGCGCTGGTATTGGCGCTGACCGTGGTGCGGCCGTTCGGNCACTTCACCGTGGGTGGCCTCAACCCGCTGACAACGCTGCGCGAGTGTTCGGTCGGCAGCCTGTCGTTGGCGCATCTCTACGAGCAGCTCAACGTGGCGATGCTGGTGCCGTTTGGGATTCTCGGCATGCTGGCAACTCGTCGTCCGTTGCTCATCGTGACATCCAGCGCGATGGTCAGCGGGTTCGCGGAGTTTGTGCAGGGCGCTACCGGCGGCGGCGAGTGTCAGGTCCGCGATCTTGTGCACAACACGGTGGGCGGCGTCCTCGGCGTGCTGCTGGCCGTGTGGATTCTGCGGCTGCGGGCGCGGCAATCGTCCGGCATCACCGAAGAGCTCGGAGTCGGTGCAGGATCATCGCGTTGAGCGACGTCAGGTCGGCGTCGCAAGCCACCTGCACGGGCCGTTCTGGACCGTTGCCGGACTGCACGGCACCGCGGTCGCATCCGTGCTCGCAGACCACCTGAAGGGCCATCGGACTGGTTGTCAGCGTGCCCGGCACGGTGGCTTCCAGCACAGCCAACGAGTCGTGCAGCGCCATCGGTGTCGATCGCTGTTGCCGGCAATGTTCGATGATGCCGGCCAACGCCGCGCAGCGCGCTCCGGCCGCCGCCACCTCCACGAGCCAGGCACTGTCGATCGTGGCTCGCTGGGTCACATTCAATGGCACCAGCGTGGTCGCCACGTCCTCCTCCACGAGCACCCGGCGGGCGGCTTCGGGATCGGAACCGATGTTGAACTCGGCCGGTGAACCGCCGAGGTTGCCACCCATGATCACGATACGACCAATCCGGGGCTTTACCTCCGGGTGCACAGCGAGCAGTAGCGCGATGTTGGTCAGCGGTCCGATGGCCACCAGGGTCACCGGGGCCACCGCGCCACGCAGCAGAGTGGCCATCAGGGGCACCGCGCCGAGAGCATTGACTGGTCCGCTGGGTTCCGGTAGCAGCTCGGCCTGCCCGCAGAGGCCATCTCGACCGTGCCAGCGATCGGTCCGCTGCGGCGATGGGTACACCAGCGGTCGCGCGGCGCCGGCGGCCACCGGCAGGTTGCCGAGCCCTGCCAGGGTCCGCAGTCGCAGCGCGTTGGCGGTGGTGACCTCCACGGCGGCGTTGCCGAACACTGTCGTCACGGCGAGCAGCTGCACCTCCGGGCTGGCTGCGGCCAGCATCAGCGCCACCGCGTCGTCTACTCCTGGGTCGGTATCGATCATCATCGGTACGGTCACCGGGCAAGCACCTCGTCGATCTCGGCGGCGGTCGGCAGGGAGGGTTGAGCACCGGGCCGGGTAGCCGCCAGCGCGCCTGCAGCGCAGGCCCGGCCGAGCAACTCGGCATCCGGCAGTCCGCGCAGTAGACCTGCGACCGCAGCGCCGATGAACGCATCACCGGCAGCGGTGCCATCCACGGCGTTGACCGACGGGGGGACCGCAGTCGCGACTTCGATGGCTTCGCGAAGCAGCACCGCACCGCGCGGTCCGTCGGTGATGGCAACGGCTCGGGCCGCGTGCAGAGCGGGTAGTGCGGCGTATTCCGCACGATTGACCACCACCAAGTCGGCGCGCCGCAGCACGTCGGTCGGGACCGCGCGGGTCGGCGACGCGTTGAGCACGAACAGCCCGGTGGCGTGTCGGGCAGCGGCGGCCACGGCTTGCTCGGGCACCTCCAGCACGGTAAGCACCGCTTCGGCGCCGGCCACGTCCTGTGCGTCGACCTGCAATGCTGCGTTGGCGCCGGGTACCACAACGATGGTGGTCTCGCCCGCGGCATCGACGGCGATCAGCGCCAGACCGGTCGGCTCGGTGACCTTCTGTAGCCGGTCCAGACCCACACCCTCGTGGCGTAACAGCTCCAGCGCGGTGTCGGCCTCCGGGTCGGCCCCCACCGCGGCGATCAACTGCACTGGTAGCCCGAGGCGGTGAACAGCCAACGCCTGGTTGGCCCCCTTGCCTCCGGGCACCCGGGTCAGCCCGACAGCGGTGAGGGTTTCACCTGGCCCAGGCAACCGCGGCAGTGCGGCCACCAGATCGAGGTTGACGCTGCCCACCACCGTCACGCCCACGGGCCTCATCCCACCACGCCGTGGACGGCACCCGTAGTTGGCGCCTAAATGGTGGCGGTGAGAAGTGTGTCGAGGTGATCGGCGATCTTGGGTTCGGTGTCGACGCCGAAGGTATGCGCGACTCGCAGCAGGGTGGTCGCCAGGCCGTTACTGATCTACAGAGGTACGGAAGAATCGCTGCCGCGTGCTCGGATCTTCTGCGACCATGCCACTCTGAAGCATTTTGTCGGTGGCGGTGTGGTGGCTTGTGCAATAGACGGAACGGTCCGTCACGGCATCGATAATCGTCTTGCCGGCGACAATCGCGCCGCGCCCGGTGCGCCCTGCGTTACCGCGGGGCCTCGGTGCATGCCGCCGATCAGGGTGGCGGTCGAGTGGGAGTAGCCTTCGCAACTCTTAACCGGCGGATGACAGACCCTGGATGCCGCCAACCCGCGGGAGGCACCATGACGACAAAGAATCCGAATGCGATTCTGCGGAATATCCGATCTTCGATGGCCGCGTTGTGCCAGGGCAGTCCGGCCACCACACCGCCCGGCGTGCACGATCTCATCCAGGCCATCAAAGACCTGGATAACCACCTGTCCTGGGGCGGGACTCCACCNGACGAGTGGCGCAGTGCCCCGTTCGCGCTTCCCCCNGCGCGGGTGTCGGACACCGGGATCCATCATGTACGCCTNCGCGGAACACCGTCCCCCGGGCCCGATCCAGTCGAGGACATCATTCGCCGGATGTGATGGTCGGCGCAGCACCGGCACGCTACCTTCGGAAGCATGGCGACCGCCGGTCCACCGTCGTGCGTAGTGATCCACTGCACCGGTCACCGGAGCGACCCGCAGCACGAGGTGTGTATCAAAGGCAGTGANGGGCTCTGCCCGGTGCCGGTGTGCGTCGTTCACCACGGCCGAATCGAGCAGGGTGAACCGTGGCTGTGGGTTCCCTGGCAGCGGTTGAAGGGTGCCAGTTCCGGCTTGTCAGAAGGATGCATCCTGATGGGCGAGGAGTTGGCCGGCTACGGTCTCGTTGTCGACGTCGACGTCCGGATGAGCAACGGCCTGGTCTTCAGCGCTGACCTCGCCGATGGCCGGGAGACGACGACGTTGGCCATCGATGGTCGGGTATTCGGCATGAATCAGCCGGTCTCCCTAGAGCTGGTCCTCGGGCCGGAGACGGTCGCGCATCTCAAAGAGGCGCTGCGTTTCGTCCGGCCCTGAGTTGTGGGCCTACGCCAGGGCCGCCAGGTAGCGGACCGCGGAGATGCTCGGCAGGAAGCAGTAGGCGCCGCCGCGAGTGGTGACGAATCGAGTGAGTCCGTGCAGGATCAGAGATCCTCCCGGCCGCGGTATCGAGAAACTTCCGGCCCCGTTGCCTTGGGCGCCGATCAGTGGATCATTGGTGCGGCCCAGTCCGGCGGTGAAGATCCCGTCGTTCGCCCATTGGGTCATGAGGAATTCGAACTGATCGCGCAGGCTGACCCCGATGAACAAGCCGAGCAGTCCTCGAGCTTCGCCGTCCCTGGGACGTGACGGGTCATGCGCCGGACCGTAGGGGATCCCGCGCCGGATGATACGGTGTAGATGACCGCCATCGCCGGCGACGCGTTGTCCGCGTGGATTCATCCGGCGGATGTGCGATCCGATCGGGCACCGGTGACCCCACTCGTCGCCGCCCTCTCCGGTGTAGTCGAAGTCGTTCAATGCTTCGGGTGGGATCGGCGGCTCGGGTGTGTCGGTGTCAGATGAGAGAACCAGCGGGGTGCCGTTACGCCAACGTCCGCATAGTTTGGCTTCAATCAGTTCTTTCGACAATCCGGTCGCCGATGCGTGCTGGGCCACGAATTCGGCAAACGCGTCGACGTCTTGTTCGAGTACCCGAAATGCGGCGAAGCTGCCGTTGACGCCCAGCTCGGGCGGCTCCGGTACTGGATAGCTGAATTGGTCGAACTGGCTGGGATATCCGAGCAGGAACTCGCCTACCGGAGCTCGCGGCAGGTGATCCGGCAGTCCAGCCAGCGGAACACCGTCGATGGTGGGTTGGGATAAGCCGTCACGGTAACCGAAGTGCGCGGTATCGTCCGGCAACGCCGCGCCGTCGTGGCGGCCCAGCTCCACACAGCTGGCGGACCAGGCCTGTTCTAGTCGCTTCGTTGCCGCGTCGAGCGCGTCACTGGACTGGGCGGACAGCATCAGCAACAGGTGCAGCCCGGGATCCACCAACCACGGCAGCCAGTGGTCAGGTGCGCTCGTACCGACGTCGCCCACGCTCACCGCACGTTGCACCGCACCAGCGCGGTATTCCACAGGAAAACTGTTCAGGGACGCTCGCGACACCCCCAGCGCCGCGAGGCCGGTAAAGGTGATGCCCAAGTTCACGCAGATTTCTGGTTTCGCTGCCCAAGGTTCTGCAGTGGTCATGGACGGTACCGCCGGGTCACTGTCAACCAATGCGCCCAGAAGGGCGCCGGCGCCCTTCGGCTCGCGAACGGCCAGGCCGAAATACCGGGCCACTGGCATGGTATAACCCCTGAGGATGAATCCCTGCACCTCCGCGAGCTCGACGGCTACCATTTCGGTACTCCTTCCTAAGGTATTCAGCTCGAGGCGCTGACCGGCCCGAGAATGTCGAGTACTGTGCGCTCGGGATAGGCGCTGTAGAAGGTCCCGACGCAACCAACGTCGACGCTGTGGACGTAGTCGAGAAACTCCTGGCGATAAGTCTGGACAGGCAGTGGGGGAGCACTTTCCACATGCACCATAAGAGCGTTGAAAACGTCGCCGATAGTGTCGATAAACTCGTTGATGTATACCGCGAAGTCGCCATCGTAGGTGGTGATCACTCCCAGTTGATCATTGCCCAGGAATGCGAATCGGGCGAAGTGTACCGTGCCGATTCTGTTCAGCGCGATGGTGACTGGATTCTGCTCCGGCGGCAAAGACTGAAAGTGCGCGATGAGCCGTTGAAGTGCAGCGTAGTCTTCCGGAGACTTCGCTTTCATCACCATAGTCAACGGGTTCTGGACGGGCTGCAGTGGTTGCTCAATCAAGGAATTTTCCTCTCCGGTGGTCGGTTGGTCGATCAGCATCAGGATTAAGAGCGGGGGGTTAGGCCGCGTTCGTCGAGCCTGCGCCGCAGCTGGGTGAGGGCCCGCGCCCGCGTGGGTCCGATGCCGCCGGCTGGGATTCCAGTATTCCGAGCGACCTCGGCGTACGGTCGCGGGCTATCGAAGAACAGCTCGCGGAGAAGCATTTGACGGCGGGGTGACAGCGTCGCGATAAGGCTCCACAGCAGCCGCGCCGTGTCTGCGTCAATCGCGTGCTGCTCCGGGCCTACGGATGGGTCAGCCAGCTGCTCTATCGCCGCGTGCGGTGGCGCGGTGTGCTGTTGCTGCTGGCGCAGGATGCGCAGGCACTCCCGGCTTGCGGTGGTCGCCAGCCAACCGGCGAGCTGCTCGGGCAGCAGGATCCGATGGCAGTTCTCCGCCAGCCGTAACCAGGTCATCTGCACCGCGTCGTGGGCGTCGGCGTCCTGCAGTCCGAACGAGCGCACCTTCCCGATCACCACTCCCCGGTACCGGTGCACGATCTCCTCCCATGCTCTGGGATCTCGGTGGCCCGCGCGCTGAAGCAGGTCAGTGACGCTCAGGCTGGCCTCAGCTGGGCTGATGGCGGTTGTCATTCGGATACCCCCGGTGCCGCGTGGGTGGGCGGTGGGCACGGAGCGTGTGCCCAGGTATTGATCAGTCAGCGTGACGTTCTGGAGTACGTTGTAAGCTAAACGTACGTTGTACATTTAGGTGTACAGTGTTATAGTAGGCTTCACAAGCTGCTATAGCCCAATCGGGTATACGTTGTACGTATTGCGGTAGTGGCTACGAGGAGGGATCAAGGTTGACCGACCAATCCAGCGTCCCCGGCCGCTCTGACCCGACTACCTGGGTCGGCATCGACGCCAGCAAGGACTACACGCGTCCACCCCCGCTGTCGCGGGCCCGAGTCGTGCGGGCCGCGCTGGGCCTAGTCGACGAGAAGGGTCTGACTGCCCTGACGATGCGGGCGCTGGCCACTGAGCTCGAAGTCTCGCCGATGGCTCTGTACAACCACGTGCGGGACAAAGACGAGCTGGTCGACCTCATGGTCGACCTGATGCTTGCCGAGGTAGACACCTCAGTCACCGAAGGCGACTGGTTGACCCAGCTTCGTGCCCTGGTGCGCAGCTACCACCAGGCCTTAGCGGCCCACCATGAGCTGGCCCGGGTCTACAGCGTTCGAGTCAGGATCGGCCCGCACGGCCTACTGATCATGGAGCGGACGGTTGCCCTCCTGCTTGAAGCGGGATTCTCGCCTGCCGAGGCGTCCGACGCCTTCTTCGTCCTGTTCATCTACACCGCTGGCTTCCAACAGATAGGCGACATCGTTCCCCGGCGCGATAGCGCAACTCGGGAGGAGACCGGCTATTACCCGCCGCTTCCACCGCAGCAGATCCCGTCTATCACCGCGGTGAGCCAGCACCTGAACGGCCCACACCGGCCGGGCCGCTTCGACTATGGCCTTGACCTTCTACTTGCTGGGTTGCAGGTTAAAATGGCTCAGCCTGAGAAGGTCGCGACTGCGCCGCAGTAGTGAGGGCCGTCACCCCGCTGCGTATCTACCGATCGGTAACATTGTGGTCATGAACATCGTGGTTCTGATCAAACAGGTGCCGGATACCTGGTCCGCGCGCACCCTGGCCGCTTCCGACCACACCCTTGATCGGGCCTCGGCGGACGTCGTCCTGGACGAGATCAACGAACGCGCGGTCGAGGAGGCGCTGAAGATCAAGGAGGCGGACGATGGTGAGGTCACCGTCGTCACGATGGGGCCCCAGCGGGCCGCCGACGCCATCCGCAAGGCCCTGTCGATGGGTGCGGACAAGGCGGTGCACCTGTCCGACGAGGGCCTGCACGGGTCCTGCGCGGTCCAGACCGCCAAGGCGCTGGCCAAAGTCATCGGCAGGCTCGGCGACGTCGACCTCATCATTGCCGGCAACGAGGCCACCGACGGCACCGTGGGCGCCATTGCGGCGATGGTCGCGGACGTGCTCGGGTTGCCGGAGCTGACCCATGCCCGCAAGGTCACCGTCGAAGGACGCACGGTAACCGTGGAGCGGGAGACCGATGACGCGATCACGGTCCTGCGGGCTGATCTGCCGGCTGTGATCAGCGTGAACGAGAAGATCAATGAGCCGCGCTACCCGTCTTTCAAGGGGATCATGGCGGCGAAGAAGAAGCCGGTTGCCACTTTGTCATTGGCCGATGCGGCCATCGAACCCAACGCTGTCGGGTTGGCCAACGCTGCCTCGACGGTGATCGAGTCCACGCCGCGCCCGCCGCGGGCGGCCGGGCAGATCATCACCGACGATGGCGACGGCGCGGCCAAGCTCGCCGAATATCTCATCGGCCAGAAGCTGATCTGATCGGCGCAGAGGAGAACCGTCATGGCAGAGGTCCTGGTCCTCGTCGAGCACTCCGGCGGCGAGGTCAAGAAGGTCACTAACGAACTTCTCACGGCAGCAGCGACGCTGGGTGAGGCGTCCGCTGTGGTGGTCGGCACTCCTGGCACCGCAGCCAAGGTCAAGGACCGGCTGGCGGCTTACGGCGCCGCGAAGATCTACGTTGCCGAGTCCGATGACGTGGACGACTACCTCACCGCTCCGGCCGTCGGCGTGCTGGCGGCGCTCGTGGAGTCGGCCGAGCCGGCCGCCGTCCTCATCGCCTCCTCGCCGGACGGCAAGGAGATCGCCGGCAAGCTTGCTGTCCGTACCGGATCGGGACTGCTTTCCGATGCCGTCGAGCTGGCCGCCGACGGCACCGCCACTCATTCGGTCTTCGGCGGCTCCTACCTCGCCAAATCCAAGGCCACCACGCCGGTCGCGGTGATCACCGTCCGGGCCGGCGCGATCCAAGCGGCCGAGTCACCGGGTGCGGCCGCCGAACAGACCGTCGAGGTGCCCGCGGTGAGCGCAACGAGGACTGCAAAGATCATCGAACGTAGACCCATCGAGGGTGGGGACCGCCCTGAGCTCAGTGAGGCCAGCGTCGTGGTCTCCGGCGGTCGTGGCGTCGGCTCGGCTGACAACTTCGGGGTGGTGGAGAAGCTCGCCGACTCGCTCGGCGCCGCGGTCGGGGCCTCCCGAGCAGCGGTGGACTCCGGCTACTACCCGCACCAGTTCCAAGTCGGGCAGACCGGCAAGACCGTCTCGCCGCAGCTCTACGTCGCGCTCGGCATCTCCGGCGCGATTCAGCACCGCGCTGGCATGCAGACGTCCAAGACCATCGTCGCGGTCAACAAAGACCGAGAGGCCCCCATCTTCGAAATCGCCGACTTCGGGGTCGTAGGCGATCTGTTCACCATTGCCCCGCAACTCACCGACGAGGTCGCCAAGCACAAGGGCTGACGCGCCGTTGTGAGTGCAATCGGGCGCAGCGATCAAGCCAAGATCGGCCGTATGTGGCGGCCGCCGGAGGTGCGTGGAGTCGTTGGGGATGTGCCAGGGAAGGCAACTCTGGCGAAAGGTTGCCATCGGTGGCAACTCCGTGAGCTGCAATAGTCCTTCTCCAAATTCTCTCGGACGGTGACATCTAGGACCTCCTGCTGGAGGTCCAGGCCGAGCGCGGCGGCGGGCGTGGTGAGCGGCCCGCACCGCAGCCTCCGCGGGCGCCGTTAGGCTGGGGCCTCGATGACCTACCTCGACCATGCCGCCACGACCCCGATGCTGCCGGAGGCGGTGGCAGCGATGAGCCAGGCACTGTCCACCTTGGGCAATGCCTCGTCGCTGCATGGCTCGGGCCGGCGAGCGCGGCGCACCGTGGAGGAATGCCGGGAGAGCATCGCCGACGCGGTAGGTGCACGCCCGTCTGAGGTGGTGTTCACCGGGGGCGGCACGGAGGGCGACAACCTCGCCGTCAAGGGGCTGTTCTGGCAGCGGCGGGGCGCCAACCCTCGCCGCACCCGGGTACTAGCCTCCACCGTCGAGCATCACGCCGTGCTCGACGCGGTGTCGTGGCTGGCCGATCACGAGGGCGCCGAGGTGGGTTGGCTCGAGGTCGACCACCACGGCCGGGTGCACCCGGAAACCCTCCGCGCCGCGCTGGCCCGGGACCCGGGATCGGTGGCCCTGGTCACCGTGATGTGGGCGAACAACGAAGTGGGNACCGTGGCGCCGGTGCGGGAGCTTGCCGAGGTCGCCGCCGGCTACGGGGTGCCGCTGCACAGCGATGGCGTGCAGGCTGTCGGCCAGTTGCCGGTGCACTTCGGCCGATCTCAGGCCGCTGCTCTGACTCTAACCGGGCACAAGCTGGGCGGCCCTTATGGAGCCGGGGTGCTGTTGCTGGGCCGGGAGGTCGCAGCGACTCCGCTGCTGCACGGCGGTGGGCAGGAGCGCGATGTGCGCTCCGGCACGCTGGACGTTCCGGCGATCGTCGGGTTGGCCACCGCGATCCGCCACGCTGTGGCTAACCAGCCACAGACGACCATCGGGCTCGCGGCGCTGCGAGACGAGCTGGTGGACGGCATCCTGGCCAAGGTGCCCGATGCGGTGCTCAACGGGGATCCGGGTGACGGCCTGATCGACGACGGTCCGTCGCGACTGCCGGGTAATGCCCATTTCACTTTCCCCGGCTGCGAAGGCGACTCGCTGCTGATGCTGCTTGACGCCCGGGGCATCGAGTGCTCCACAGGAGCGGCGTGCACCGCCGGTGTGGCGCAGCCGTCACACGTCTTGCTGGCGATGGGAGCCACCCCGGCCGCTGCTCGCGGCT
>JGI12053J15887_10000120_pt1 | contig 25402 bp, 22 predicted proteins | sample MedBloCAOM1_O3_FD_15887 | JGI IMG/M metagenome (IMG submission 15887)
CGATACGCTCGAGATCGTCACGCGCTCGCCGCTGTCGATGGCGAGCCGGGGAGACAGGCGGGCGTCGAAATAGCCCCAATGGACGTTGTCGGGGCCGGGCTCGAGATGAATGGGCATGGGCTTTATTCCAGTGACCGGCAGCGCCAACACAGCATGTTTTCGCGACCGATCCAACGGGCGTCGCGCTCGTGTCCCAGGATGACGGATCGAAGATCCTGGGCGTTGCAGCCCGCGCGGCCTACAACGCTGCGACGGTGTGCACCTCGATCAGGAACGGCTCCTGTACCAGCCGGTCCACGATCAGAAGCGTGTTGGGCGGATAGACACCGCCCGGAAAGATGCGGGGAAATTCCCGCAGCCGGAACGCCATGAATTTTGGGATGTCCTGCGAATGCACGAGATAGGTCGTGAACTCGACCACGTTGGCGAAGCCGGCGCCCTGTGATTTCAGCGCCGCTTCGATATTGGCAAAGACTTGTTGGCATTGGGCGTCGAAATCGTCCCTGCCCACGCACGCGCCGCTCTTCTCCGTCGCCACCTGGCCGGCGATGAACAGGAATTCGGAGGCTTTGACGCGCGTGATCTGCGAGTATTGCCCGAGCGGCTTGCCGAGCGTCTCGGGGTTGTGAAACGTGATCTCGGGCATGCTGGATCCTCATACGGTGCAATGGCGAAGCGCATTGCACCGCAGATAGCCGACAGGCGCAATACGCTGGTGCTATTGCGCCCCACGCATCACGGCGAGCGCCGCGTCACGTCTCCGGAATCACCGGCAGCAGCAGGTGCGAGGGATGCTCGGGGTCGTGATAGACCTGATGCAGCACGGTCTTGCTGCTGCAGATATGGTAGGGGATGTATTCGACATTGGTGGCGCTGCCGACGCCGGTTGCGACGTCGAGGCTCGTGATCTCGACACAGATGCGGTGTCCGCGCTTGAACTGGTTCGCGGTCGCCATGATCTCGATGGCGTATTCGTTGATCTCGCCGGGAACGACCGGCTGGCGCGCCGCGCGCGTGAGCGGATGCCAGGGCCGGCCGGGCAGGGATCTTGCCGGATCGACCGCACGATGGGACGCCTTGAGCCAGCCGCGGGTGAGCTCACGTTCGTACAGGCCGGGCGTGACGTCGCGCTCGCCTTCGCGGGCGGTCTGCACGCCCACGTCCGGCCCCACATCTTTAAGGATCACGATCCAGTTGGTATCGTTCTGATCGATCGAAGCGAAGAGATTGAGCACACTCGGCCCTGCGATGGTGACGTCCTCGGCCAGCGGCTCGCTGAGATAACGCAGCGTCTGGATCCGGTTGGTCTGGCTCGCCGGCATTTGCGCAAAAGCATCGGGCGCCTGGTAGTCGTCGGCACTCGCGGCGACAAACGGCTCGGTGGTCAGTCGCTCCCAGCCCCGGAGATAGAACTTGATCCACTGCGTCTCCGGCAACGGCCAGTCGCTGCCGCCGCGCCACTCATTGGCGCCCATCACCCAGAACCGCACCGGCGGATCGTTCAGGATTCCTGTGTCGATGCCTTTGAGCCATTGGTCGTACCATCGCAGCATCTCGTTGTGGAACGCCTTGACCGGGCGGTCGAGATGGGCAGGACCCGCGAGCAGGAGTTTCTTGTGGGGCGCGTCGATGGTGCGAAACCAGTTCTGCGCGCCGACGAGATGGGTCTTGTAGCTGTAGCCGTACCAGCCCGAGCCGGTATAGGTCGGGATCTTGATCTTGGAAAACTCGGCTTCGCTTTTCTTGACCGCTTCTTCCTTGTCGTAGGGGTCGACCAGAATGTCGAAATAGGCCGGGAAATGTTGGCCCTTGAGCGCGAGCACGTTGTAGACGTGCGGGTACATCTTGAAGTCAGGATTGGCGATGGCCTCCTGCCACAGCTTTTCCCGCTCGGGCGGCAGCGCCTTCGGCTGGCCCTTTTGCTGATGCGCCGACGCATAGACCTGCAGCAGAAATCGGAACAGGTGAATGACGCCGCCGGGATATTCGTCGCGAAAGCCGCCGGCATCGCCGTATGCGCCGCGCGGATCGAATGGAAAGATCGCCTTGAGGTGGGGCGGCTGCAGCTTCGCTGCCATGAGCTGCTCGGCGCCGAAGCCTGATATGCCGACCATCCCGACATTGCCGTCGCACCAGGGCTGCGCCGCGATCCATTCGATCAGATCATAGCTGTCGAACGCGCGCGAGCCGCCGGCTTCCGACTTGCCGACGCCGCGTGGATTACCGATCACATGGACGTAGCCGCGCCCGACGAAGAAGCGCGTATCGCCCGCCTCCGCTGGACCGGTCCACAGCATCGACCAAGCGGGATGCGTGAGCGACGCCTGGGCCAGTTCGGGACCCTGCAGATCCTTGTTGTGAATCGAGAAGGCCAGCAGGGCAGGGAGCTTTTCCCTCGTTTCCGGACGGTAGACGTCGACCGCGATCTTGACGCCGTCGCGCATGGGCACGAGGAGGTCCTTTTCCACGATCATGCCGGCGTAGGTTGGCGCCCGATCATAGTCGACCGGCGCCCGGTGGCTGGACAGCGCGAGTTGAAAGGCGCGATCGGTCGTCGTCTTCTTCGTCATCATGTCCTCGATGGCCGCGTGGATCGTGTTCGAAAGCAGGTCCGCCGATCGCGTCAGATGTCTTTGGCGTCGATCAGGATGAAGGCGATGCGGCACAGCTCCTTGCCGCGATTGACCCAGGCGTGAATGGTCCCCTGCTGCACTAGCACGTCGCCGGCTTTGAGATGGACATCGGAATCGTCCAGCAGCATGTCGATCTCGCCCGAGAGGACGATGGCGTAGTCGATGCTCCTGGTGCGATGCATGCCGGGGTGGCGCGCCGGCTTGCTGCCGGAATCGGCTGCTGCTTTGCCATCATGGCCCGCGATCTTGGCGAGGAAATTCGGATCGAGGTCGTCCGCTTTCGGGGTCGGATGAAACTCGACGATACGGAAAATCGAGCCGTTGGGCGGCGGCGGAATGCCGACCTTGCGCGTGGCGGCATCGGCCTTGCCGGAGATGTCGGCGGGCGTCGCGTCCGTGACCCAGAGGTTGAACACCTTGACGCCCAGTTCGGCCTCGCCGCCGGTCTGGGGCGCAACATTGTCGTACCCGACGATCGCCTTACCGCTCGCGTCATGGACCGTGACCACGCGCCGAATATCGTTCGCTGCAGGCATCCGTGCTTCCCCCCTGTCGTTGTCACGATGGACGTCACGCCCGATCGGGCGCGCTCACGCTGGCGCGCGCGAGGAACGTATCACGGGAGATCCACATTCCGACAAGCCCCGCGCAACCGTGGCCGCAAGCGCACCAGCCATGCGAGCGCTCGCGGACTTTCGGCCCCGATTGCTGTTGCGTGCGCTGCGCGCACTTGGCAAGGAAGGCTTGCAAAGAAAGCTCGGGAAAGAAAGCTTGGCGCAGAAACCGTGGCAAGCAAGGTCGGCTCGATCGCTCCGAACAAGAACCGCAAACAAACCCCTAGGAAAACGCCCAAGGCACAGATGCTCACGTCCGGGACTGTTCACGCCGGGGTCGAATCGCCCTTCGCCTGGTGGCGGCTGGCTGCCGCCGTCGTGCTGGGTGCCGTCGGAAGCGTCGGCATGTGGTCGGTGCCGGTGGTGCTGCCGGCGGTACAGGCCGAGTTCGGCGTGGCGCGGGCGGACGCTTCGCTGCCGTTTACCCTGGCCATGGTGGGCTTTGCGTTCGGTGGCGTGGCGATGGGACGATTGTCCGATCGGCTGGGCATCGTGGCGCCGGTTGTGTGTGGGGAGATTGCGCTTAGCGTCGGCTACATCGCGGCGGGATTTGCCCCCAACCTCATAGTGTTTGCGCTCCTGCACATCGTCATCGGTGTCGGCGCGTCTGCGACATTCGGGCCGTTGATCGCGGACACCTCGCAATGGTTCACGCGCCGGCGCGGCATTGCCGTCGCCATCGTCGCCTGCGGCAACTATCTCGGCGGCACCATCTGGCCGCCGATCCTGCATCACTTCGTCGCCAGCGAGGGCTGGCGGGCAACCCATGTCGGCGTCGGCGTGTTCTGCGGTCTCGCCACCCTGCCGCTCTTGCTGGCGCTGCGCCGCCGAGCGCCGATGCAGGATACCGAATCGATGGGCGCGTTGAGCGCGGGCGCCCAGCGCGGCCTGGGCTTTTCTCCCAACGCGCTGCAGGCGGTGCTGTGCCTCGCCGGCCTGTCCTGCTGCGTCGCGATGGCGATGCCGCAGGTCCACATCGTCGCCTATTGCGGCGATCTAGGTTATGGCGTGGCGCGCGGCGCCGAAATGCTTTCCCTGATGCTGGGCTTCGGGATGGTCAGCCGCATCGCCTCGGGATTCGTCGCCGACCGCATCGGCGGCGTGGCGACGCTGCTGTTGAGTTCGGCGCTGCAGGGAGTGGCGCTGTTTCTATATATGCTTTTCGACGGTCTGGCGTCGCTCTACGTGATCTCGGCGCTATTCGGCCTGTTCCAGGGCGGCATCGTGCCGATGTACGCCATCATCGTGCGCGAATATTTTTCTCCGCAGGAGGCCGGCACGCGGCTCGGCCTCGTGCTGATGGCGACGCTGTTTGGCATGGCGTTCGGCGGCTGGATGTCGGGCGTGATTTTCGATCTCACCGGCTCCTACCAGATGGCGTTTGCCAACGGCCTGATGTGGAACCTGGTGAATGTCCTGATTGCGCTTTGGCTGTTGATGCGACCGGGCCGGCGGGTGGCGCACGCGTGAGCGCGGCTATTGCGTGCTTGCAATGGCGGAGAGCGGCGCGGCGGATTGGATCGTCACTTGCTGGCTCAGGGCGAGTTGCCAGCGCCCGTCGCGCAGCACCCAGACGCGCACGTTGCTGTAGGGCTTGCCGCCGCGATAGGGCGTGTGCTGGGAGGTCATGAGCGCCGAATTGGGACCGAAGCCGTAAATCCGCATGGAGGTGACGGGATCGCCCGGGGTGCCGGTGCCGGCATCCTGATGGCGCTTGGCGATGGCGACGCGCTCCTCCTTGTTGCGGACCGTGGTGTTGTTGATGATCTGGAATTCGTCGGCGATGAAGCTCGCCCATTGCGCTGCGTCGGGCTTCCATTCGAGCATCTTGGTCTTCTGCCAGGCAGTGAGGATGTCCTGCTCCATCTGCGTCTTCGGCAGGTAGGGCACGGTGCGGCAGGGATTGTCGCAGTCGCCGGCACCCGCGGCCTGCTCGACCGACGCCGGCGCTCCGTTGCCGGCGGCGGGCGTCTCCACCAGGGCGAACGCTTTCCAGCCATGCCGTCGCTTGACGAATACCCGCAGGAAACGGGCGTTGTCGTGGCTCCCCCGCACGGTGAACATCCGCCCGTAGAAGTGCGTCTGGACGTCACCGTCGGCCGCATTGGCGGCTGCAAGCGCAGGCAGCTCCTTGAGTGTTTCGCGCCGCGTCAGCGCTCGCCCCTCGACATCGGTCCAGGTGAAGCGCCGGTCGAGCACCGCGCCGATCGCCTTCCGGTCGCCCTTGCCGAGATTCGCGACGAAAGCACGATGCGCCTCTTTTGCCGCTTGTTCGTCGTTGACCGGAGCGGTGCGTGCGATCACGAGCGTGCCCGCGGCCAGGACCGCAACGGCGAGGGCAGCGATCACGAAACGACGCATGCAATGTCTCCGACGACGTGAACCTGCGGCGCGGATTTGTCCCAGGTTCACTGCTCCGCCTTATAGTCCTCGCGCGGCTGGTTTGCGATGCTGATCAGCAGCTCGGCGTCCTGGCGGTCCTTCTTCAGGAAGGCGGCGAATTCCGCGGGCGTCCCCGGTGCCGGCAGCACCGCCTGCTTCTCGAGATAGTCGGTGAATTTCGGCTCGCGATAGAGCTTCACGAACTCTGCGTTGAGCCGGTCCACGATCGGCTGTGGCACGCCCTTCGGGGCCGCTAGGCCCCACCAGCCGAACGGGGGGAAATCGATGCCGGCCTCGGCAAGCGTCGGCACGTCGGGCGCGAGCGGCGAACGCCGCACGGCGGCGACCGCCAATGGCTTGATCTTGCCGGTTCCCAACAGGCCGAGAAAGTTTCCGAGGCCCATCTTGGCGATCTGCAATTCGCCGGCGACCAGCGCTTGCGCGATCGGCCCGCCGCCGCGATAGGGGATGCCGACGATGTCCACGTTCCACTTCTGGTTCATCCACTTCAGGAACATTTCCGGGTTGGAGCCGGGACCGAGCGTGCCGTAGTTGAGCGCACGCGGATGCGCCTGGGCATAGGCCTTGAGCTCGTTGGCCGTGCCGACATTGAGCGCGCTGTTCACGAACAGCGCCTCGACCAGAAGGTAGAGGTTGGTGATGAGCGTGAAGTCCTTCTCGGCGTCATAGGGCAGCTTGTTGAACATCAGCGGGTTGATGGAGAGCGTGTTGTGGTAGACGAGGCAGAGCGTGTAGCCGTCGGGCGTGGCCTGGGCGCAGGCCTGCGCGCCGGGAATGCCGCTCGCGCCGCCCTTGTTCTCGATCACGAACGATTGGCCGAGCCGGGGCGTGAGTTCGTTCGCAGTGGCGCGCATGATGACGTCGGTCACGCTGCCGGCCGCGATCGGAACGACCACCCGGATCGGCCGGTCGGGATAGGTCTGAGCGTTCACCGGGAACGCCCAGACCATGAGCAGAGCTGCGACCGCAGCGAGGCCAGGCAGCACGCCAGCCAGCAGCCCGCAAGAAAGCCTCGTCATGACGCTCCTTGTGGTGCCGGCACGGTCCGCCGCGGGCGCGCTGGTTATTTGAGCTGGTCGGCGACCTTGTCGATACCGGCCTTGACGCAGGCCTCGTCCTTCTCGCCGCCGGGAGCGCCGGAGGCGCCGGCCGCACCGATCACGTCTTCGCCGACCATGATCGGCAGCGCGCCGCGCCCGGTGGTGAAGCCTGTGAGATACTGCGCGCCCATCTGGGGATTTTTCTTCAGCCGGTCCTCCATCTCGCCGGACGGAATGCGGAACGTGCGAGAGGTGAAGGCCTTCTTGAAGCTGTTCTCCATGGTATGCGGCCCGGTTCCGTCGCCGCGCACTTGCACGATCACCTCGCCGTTGCGCCCGACGACCGTGGCCGATACCTGGTAGCCGTTGCCCTTGCAGGTCGCGATCGCAGTTTCCGCAATGACCAGGGCAGTGGCGGCCGATAGGTCCTTGCGGGCGAGGAGTTGCGCGCTCGCGGGCGCCACCAGGGCGCAGGCGAGTCCGGCGCCGGCTAGGCGATACAACACCACAGACATGATGGAATCCTCCCTTCGTGATCGAGACCGCTCTCATACCGCTCTCATCAGGGGGTGGCGGTCAGCGGGGCGAGCCTAGCTCATTTCCGGCGATTTGTATGGGCCCTCGCCAGGAGTTTCCCGTCCGCGCTTTCGGTGTGGTATGCGAGCGGCATAAAGGGGGATGAGAGGGGGAATGAGAAGCATAAGGATGCAACCGATCCCGGCACCTCGCCTGGAGGTCGTTCCGCCGCCGCCATCCGCGGAGATGTCGCGGTGATCGGCGTCGGCATCGTCGGCTGCAACTATGGGCGAACCGTGCTGCTGCCCGCATTTCGCACCGATCCGCGCTGCACGGTCGTGGCGCTGGCGGGAACCGATGGCCCGCGCACGGCGGAGCTTGCCCGGGCGGCGAATATCGCGCGCGGGTTCGGCGATTGGCGGGCGCTGATCGACGATCGCGCCGTCATCGCCGTTGCTGTCGCGGTGCCGCCCGATCTCCAGCCCGAGGTGGCGCGCCGCGCGCTCGACCTCGGAAAGCCCGTCTTCGTCGAGAAGCCGCTCGCCGCCGACGTCACCGCCGCACAGGCCATGGTCGAGGCGGCGCAGCGGAGCGGGCAGCCGACGATCATCGACTTCAATTTTCCCGAACTGCCGTCGTGGCGCCGCGCGAAGGAGATCCTGGATAGCGGGGCGCTCGGGCGTTTGCGTCATGTGGTCGTGACCTGGAACGTCGAGAACCAGGCCACGCGCCTGCGCCTCAAGAGCTGGAAGACGCGCGGCGGGGAGGGCGGGGGTGGCCTGCTGGGCAATTTCGTCTGTCACTGCTTTCACTATCTCGAATGGTTTTGCGGCCCGATCGCAGGACTCGGCGGCCGAGTGTTCCCCTTGCCCGATGGTGATGCCGAGAGCAGCATCGCGCTGGCGATCGCCTTCGCATCCGGCGCCGGCGGCAGCCTGCAGATGAGCTGCGCGTCGTTCCTCGGCTCCGGCCACCGCGTCGAGTTCTACGGCGAGGACGGCACCCTCGTTCTGGTCAATCCCACCGCCGACTATTTCCGTGGCTTCGAGCTGATGCAGGCACGCCGTCCCGACACCAGCCTGCAGGCGATCGCGACCGAGGACGCGAGGGCCGACCGCTTCTCCGATTCCCGCGTCGCCCCAGTGGCGCGCCTGGTGCAGCGCTTCGTCGATGCCTGCGAGCGGGGCGGTTCTCCGTCGCCGGGCTTCGCCGAAGGCTATCGCGTGCAGGGCCTCATCGACGCGGCGCGCCAAGCCCACGCATCGGGCCGCTGGATCGACGTCGCGCCGCCGGCCGGGAAGGGGCGTTCGTGAGCGCCCGGCGTCTCCTGGTAACCGGCGGCAGCGGCTTCATCGGCTCCGCCCTGGTCAAGGCGCTCGTGCGCCACGGCGACGCGGTGCGCGTGTTCGACGATAATTCCCGCGGCGCCCTGCGCCGACTGCGGGAGGTCGACGCCGATGTCGAGTTCGTCAGCGGCGACATTCGCGACCCGGCCGCGGTCGACGCCGCCATGCGCGGCATCGACGAGGTGCATCACCTTGCATTCGTCAACGGCACGGCGACGTTCTACAGCGCGCCCGAGCTGGTATTGGATGTCGGCGTCAAAGGCATCGTCAACGTCATCGACGGCTGCCGGCGATGGAATGTCGGGCGCCTGGTCCTCGCCTCGAGCTCGGAGGTCTATCAGTCACCGCCGCAGGTGCCGACCGACGAGAGCGTTCCGCTCGTGGTTCCCGATCCGCTCAATCCGCGCCTCTCCTACGGCGCGGGCAAGATCATCAGCGAGATGATGGCGATCAATTTCGGCCGCAAGCACCTCGAACGCGTGCTGATCTTTCGACCGCACAATGTCTATGGTCCGGACATGGGCTTCGATCACGTCATTCCGCAATTCGCGCTGCGTTTGAAACGCACGACCGACACCCATGCGAGTGGGGCGCTGCCCTTTCCGATCCAGGGCAGCGGCGAGGAGACGCGCAGCTTCTGCCATGTCGATGATCTGGTGCAGGGCGTGATGGTCATGCGGGAGAAGGGCGAGCACCTCAACATCTACCACATCGGCACCAACGAAGAGGTGAGCATCGCCGATCTCGCGCGCCGTATGGCCGCGATTGTCGGCCGCGAGATCGCGCTCCGCCCCTCGGCGGTGCTGGCGGGTAGCACGCCGCGCCGGTGCCCGGACGTTTCGAAGCTGGCCGCGCTCGGCTACGCACCGCGCGTTCCGCTCGACGAGGGATTGCCGCCGATGCTCAAATGGTACTGGGATCACGAAAGCATGGCACCGGCGGCATAAGCCGGGTGTAGAAGGAGATGGCATTGTTTCCAGCAAAAGTCGCTCGTGCCGCCGGGAGCGGAGCAAGCGTTCCGGTGGAATGTTGTCAGGTCTGCGGACATGCGCCGCTGACCGACGTGCTCTCGCTCGGCTACATGCCGCCGGTGAACCAGATGGTAGCGATCGGCGCGGTCCCGCGGCAGCAGTCGTGGTTTCCAACCAACCTTCTGCACTGCGCCAAGTGCGATCTGGTGCAACTCGGCCTCGCGGTCGATCCGACCATCATCTTTCCCCCCGAATACCCCTACACCAGCGGCACCACCAAGCTGTTGCGGGACAATTTTGCCGAGCTCCATGCGGAGGCGTCGGCAATGCTGAAGCTCGGCCCGCAAGACCTCGTCATCGATATCGGTTCGAACGACGGGACGCTGCTTTCGAATTTCAAGAACCATCGCGTTCTCGGCATCGAGCCGACCGAGGTCGGCAAGATCGCGGCCAGCCGCGGGATCCCGACGCTGCAGCGCTATTTCAGTCCGGAGACGGCGGCCGAGGTCAGGCGGGAGCACGGCCCAGCGCGCGTGGTGACGGCGGCGAACTGCTTCGCCCATATCGAGGACGTGCACGCGATCGTCGCGGGCATCCTCGATCTGCTCGGCCCCGACGGCGTGTTCATATCCGAATCGCATTACCTCGTCGGATTGCTCGACAAGTTGCAGTACGACACCATCTATCACGAGCACCTGCGTTACTATTCGCTCAACAGCCTGGCCAGCTTGCTGCAGATGCACGGGCTGGAAGTCTTTCACGCGCGGGCGATCCCGACTCACGGCGGATCGATCCGGGTCTATGCCGCGCGGTGGGGCGTCCAGCCCGTGCACGACAGCGTCGCCAAGATGCTGGCCAGCGAACCACGCGGCGAGGCGATGCTGGCGCGGCTCAAGAGCTTCAGGGACGACGTGGTACTGTCCAAGCTCAGGCTCTTCGCCATGATCCGCGACCTCAAGGAGACGGGTGCGCGCATCTGCGGGATCAGCGCGCCCTCGCGCGCCTCGACCCTCGTCAACTATCTCGGGCTCGACGAGGGGATCATCGATTACGTGTGCGAGATCGCGGGCTCGCTCAAGATCGGCAAATGCATGCCGGGAACGTCGATCCCGGTGGTCGAGGAAAGCCGGCTGTTCGCCGATCAGCCGGACTGCGCCATTATCTTCTCCTGGCACATCGCCGATGAACTCGCACCGAAATTGCGGGCCAAGGGCTACCGGGGGAAGCTGATAACGCCCTTGCCGGTTCCGCACGAGCTGTGATGGCGGCGGCGAGGAGCTTGGGCCTTTGAATAATTGGGAAGGCTGGGCTATCACTCGGCGGGTGCCCGCGGGGGCTTCTTCGAGCGGCAATTTTGGAGCGCGTGCGTGAATTTTGCCGGTGCTAAGCCGACGCGGGCGATGCCTGCGCAGCTCGATGCGGCTGACCTCACCATTGTCGGCGGCGGCGGGCATGTCGGCATCCCGTTGGTCTTGGCCTTTGCCGAGGCGGGGTTTCGCGTCAATGTTCATGACACCAATCGCGACGTGCTGGCGACGTTGCGCTCCGGCCGCCTGCCTTTCATTGAATATGGCGGCGAGGCGTTGCTCGCCAAGGCACTCGAGCAGAACCGGCTCGTGTTCACGTCCTCGCCGGCGGATATCTCCCCGACCGGACCCGTCATCATCACCATCGGCACGCCCATCGACGAGTTTCTCAACCCCGTCCGCAAGGTGGTCCAGGACTGCATCGACGCGCTGCTGCCTCATCTCAGCGATGGACAGCTGCTGGTGCTGCGTTCGACCGTGTTTCCCGGTACCACCGACTGGCTCGACGGCTATCTCAAGCGCAACAACCGGGACCTCAAGGTCGCCTTCTGCCCGGAGCGGATGGTGCAAGGGCACGGCATCAAGGAGCTCAAGGAGACACCGCAGATCATCAGCGGCACGACGGCGGCAGCCGAGGAGGAGGCGGCAAAGCTGTTCTCCGGAATCGCCCCCGAACTCGTCGTGGTAACGCCGCGCGAAGCCGAACTGGCCAAGCTGTTCAACAATGCCTACCGCTACATCGAGTTCGCGACCGCGAACCAGTTCTACCTGATCGCGAAGGCGGCCGGCGTCGACTACCGGCGGGTCTCCGATGCGATGAAGCGCAACTACCCGCGCGCCCGCGGCATTCCCTCGCCCGGCCTCGCGGCTGGCCCGTGCCTGATGAAGGACACGGCGCAGCTTGCCGCCTTCGCGCAGAACCAGTTCAGCCTCGGTAATGCGGCCATGCTGGTCAACGAGGGCCTGGTGCTCCATCTCTGCGATGACCTGCGCCGGCGCTATGACCTCTCGCGCATGACGGTGGGGCTGCTAGGCATGGCGTTCAAGGCCGAGATCGACGACACCCGCGCGTCGCTCAGCTACAAGTTCAAGAAGGCGCTCGCGAGCCTGGCCGGCGCCGTGCTGACCACCGATCCGTTTGTGACCACGGACCCGGAATTGCTGGCACTCGACGAAGTGATCGCGCGCAGCGATCTCCTCATTCTGTGCGCGCCGCACGCGGTCTACCGCGATCTCGATTTTGCCGGCAAGCCCGTGGTCGACGTGTGGGGCTTCCTCAAGAATGCGAACGTGATTTCGTAGATCAGTCCGTCGCATTTCGGAAATCTCCGCGATCAGGGCGGAGATGCCTTAGGACTGCATGCCCCAGCGGCGCACGGTCACGGCCTCGATGTTGCGGAAGATGAAGTTTTCCACGATCAGGCCGATGAGGATCACCGTGAGCAGGCCGGCGAACACGGCGGGAATGTCGAGCATGTTCTTGTTCTCATAAATGTACCAGCCGAGCCCGCCCTTGCCGGACGAGACCCCGAACACCAGCTCGGCCGCGATCAGGGTGCGCCAGGCGAAGGCCCAGCCGATCTTCAGTCCCGTAAGGATCGACGGGAACGCGGCGGGGATCAGGATCTTCGCGATGTAGCGCGGGCCTCGCAGACCGTAGTTGCGCCCGACCATCCGCAGCGTGTTCGAGACCGACCTGAACCCCGAATGGGTGTTGAGCGCCACCGCCCACAACACCGAATGCACCAGCACGAAGATGATGGAGATTTCACCGAGCCCGAACCAGATGAGAGCGAGCGGCAGCAGCGCGATCGCGGGCAACGGGTTGAACGCCGACGTCAAGGTCTCCAGGAGGTCGTTGCCGATCCGCGACATCATCGCGAGCGCGGTGAAGAGCATCGCCAAAGCCAGCCCGATGGCATAGCCCTTGAGCAGCAGGAGCACCGAGTTCGCCACCTTCTGCGGGAGGTCGCCATTCATCATGGCGGTCCAGAACGCTTCGATCGTGGCCGTGAATGTCGGCACCAGCAGCGGGTTGTTGAGCTGAAGGGCGTAAAGCTGCCAGGCCGCGGCGATCACCACGAGAATGAACGCCTTCCTGAGCCAAGCTTGATTCACGAGCTGCTGCCAAAGCGTGAGAGGCTTTTGCACAACGCCGATGTCGCCGCTGGCGACAACGTCGCACAGATATTCCGGACGCGACGGCGGTACCGCGAGCTGGCGCGCCACGGTTATTTGGGTGTCAGCCATGGCGGACGACCTCCTGTTCCTCGATGCGATCCGCAAACAGCATCTCGTGAATGCGGTCGGACAGCCTGCGCCCGCTTGCCGGGTCGGACGGATCGGTGCCGTCGCTGTTGAGCTCGCCCTTGACCTGCCCCGGGTGTGGCGAGAGCAACAGGATGCGATTGCCGATCAGCACGGCTTCGGGAATCGAGTGCGTCACGAACAGCATCGTGAAGCGCGTGTCGGCCCACAGCTGCAGCAGCTCCTCCTGCATTCTGCGTCGCGTCAGCGCATCGAGTGCGGCGAACGGCTCGTCCATCAGCAGCACGTCCGGCTCCATGGCGAGCGCGCGCGCGATGGCGACGCGCTGCTTCATGCCGCCGGAGAGCGTGTGTGGGTAGGAGTCCGCGAACTTGGTGAGGTTGACCTTCTCGATGTAGCGCATCGCCTGCGCGGTCGCGGCCTTGCCGCGCATCTTGCCCGATGACTCCAGCGCGAAGATCACGTTCTGCTTGACCGTCTTCCAGGGCAGCAACTGATCGAATTCCTGAAACACGAACACGCGGTCGGCGCCCGGCGCATGGATCGGCAGTCCCTTCAACCGCATGCCGCCCTCGGTCGGCGCCATGTAACCGCCGACGGCCTTGAGCAGAGTCGACTTGCCGCATCCGGAAGGCCCGAGCAGCACGAACCGGTCTGCCCGGTGAACGTCGAAGCTGACGCGATAGGTGGCGGTGACGAGGTGCTTCTCGGTCCTGTACTGCAATGTCACCCCTTGCACCTGAAGGAGCGGCGCGGGGCTGGATGGAACGTTCATCGCGGTGTCGGCCCTTCCGGTATCGGCGCTTGCGCGACGCTCTCTCTTCGCCGTCCCTCAGCTGCCGGGCAGCCCGTGGACCTCCGGGAAGAACAAGTCCTTCCAGCTCGCCGGCTTGATCTTGATCGAGCCGACCGCGTGCATGAACTCGGCATATTTCACCGTGCTCTCCGGCACCATCGTCCATTTCACCTCCTTGCCGGAGGCGATCTCGGCGACCTTCTCGACGGTCAGTTTCGATTTGACGTCATCGAGCCAGTATTGCGCGGCCGGCTTCACGTCCTTGGTGAGCATCTCGGTCGCTTCCTGGAAGGCGCCGACCAGCGCCTTGTACAGCGCGGGATTCCGGTCGTGGAATTGGGTCGTGGTCCATGCCACGGTAAAGGTGTGCGGTCCGCCGAATACTTCGGTGGAGTTCAGCACGGTGCGGACGCCCGGTTTTTCAAGCTGCTGGTACTGGAACGGCGGCACGCTGAACACGCTGGTGATCTCGGAGGAGTCGCTCAGCAGTGCGATGGTGGCGTCCGGGGGCGACATGCCCACGGTGAGCGGATCGAGTTTGGCGAAATTGGCCTGTCCCCACTGCTTGGCCGCCGCCATCTGCAGCATCATCGCCTGCACGGAAACCTTGACCGCCGGCAGCGCAATCTTGTCCTTGTCCGTGAAGTCGGCGATGCTCTTGATATTGGGATTGCGCGTGTTGAGCAGGATCGGCTGCGACGAGAAAGCGGTAATGCCCTTCACCGCATTCGCGGTGCCGTGGGTGCGCGCCCAGATCGTCAGCAGGCCCGGCACGCCGCCGGAGACGATGTCGATGGAGCCGGACAGCAGCGCATCGTTCATCGCCGCCGGGCTATTGAAGGTCGCCCACACCACTTTCACCTCGGGAACGCCTGCGGCCTTGGCGTGCTTTTCGACCAGCTGATTTTTTTCCATCACGTTGAATTGCAGGTATCCCATCGAGAACTGACGCGCGAAACGTATTTCGGGCACCTGTGCGGCGGCGGCCGCGGCAAAGACCGTCAGCGCCATCGCGGCCAGGATCGAGACGGCCGGCAGCCGAATGGCTCGCCTTTGAGCTATGCGCACGGCGTTCCTCCCTTAATTCTTTTGGCCCGCTCAGGCAGCGAGGCGGGCGTAGTCCTTGGTCGCCATGACCTGTACCCGACGCATGTAGCGTGGCTCGTCGGGGCGATAGTCGGGCACCGCGTTGTGCACCGTGCCGATGTTGTCCCACATCAGCACGTCCCCTTCGGCCCATTTGTGCGCGTAGAAGTATTTTTCCTGCTCCTGGTGCATGAAGAGATACTCGAGCAGCTCGTCGCTTTCGGCTTCGGGCAGCCCGTCGATGCGCGTGGCATAGCCCGGGTTGCAGTAGAGAACGGTGCGGCCGGTGATCGGGTGGGTACGAAAGATCGGTTGCGACACCGCCGGCTTCTTGGCCCGCTGCTCCGCGGTGAGGGCTTCGCGCTGGGAGCCGGGTCGCGTGCGCATCATGTCCCAGAACTTGGCGAAGTCGTGCGTGGCCGTGCGCCCGTTGAGCCGCGTTTTGATGTCGGCCGGAAGATCCTCGTAGGCCGCGTGCATGTTGCGGAACTGGGTGTCTCCCAGCGGCACGCCGTTACGCATCGGCACCTTGACAGCATGGAGGACGTTGGCAAGCGCGATCTCGCGGCTGTAGGACATGTCGGTGTGCCAACCCTGGCCGGCATCGCCGAGACCAACCGGCTTGCCCTTGACCATCATATTGGACAGCACCATCACTTCCGGAAATCCGGGTTCGTGGAATTGATTGGCGACGTTGATCTCGAGCTCGCCGAACATGCGCCCGAAGCGCGCGAACTGCGCCGTCTCGAGTTGCTGCCCGGGAAAGCACAGCACGCCATGCTCGCCGAGTGCACGCAGGAACTGCTTGAACGCTCCGTCGGAGACCGGCTGGGCAAGGTCCACGCCCTCGATCCTCGCGCCCATTGTGTTGCCGGGATCAACCTTCATGTCCACGCTCAAGCTTGGACCTCCGTTGCCCGCGATGGTAGCACCCGCCGCGGGCATTGCGGAAGCGCGCGCCGAGCGTCGCCAACGGCACATCGACGTGGTGCGGCGCGCCGCCGCGGCGGTTCCATTCGGATTGTTTGTTGACGTGCTCGACTGGCCCTATCATGGACCGGATCGAGGCCAAGGCGGCGCTCCACCAAGAAGCTGACAGAGCGGGAGACGAGACGATGCCAGGAATGAAGAAGGTCCAACTTATAAGCCGGCGACAGGCCTTCGCGACGGTGGCGGGCGGCGTCAGCCTCATTGCGGCCCCGGCCATCGTTCGCGCGCAAGCTCCGCTGAAGGTGACCTTCGCGCAGCAGCGCGGGCTGCTCTATCTCCCGGTCGACATCATGGTCAGCGGCGGCGTCCTGCAGAAGGAGGCGGACAAGCTCGGCCTCGGAAAGATCGAAGCAACCGCGACCGCGCTGAGCGGGCCCGGCCCGGTTCTCGACGCCATCCTGTCCGGCGCGGCCGACTACGGCACCGCCGCGCTGCCGTCCCTGCTGACGCTGTGGGAAAAGACCCGCGGTTCGGCCAACGAGGTCAAAGCAGTCGGTACCGTGTCGAACGGCGCGATGACGCTCTACACCATCAATCCGAACGTCAAGACCATCGCCGACTTCAAGGACAGCGACCGCATCGCCGTGCCGACGGTGCGGCTGTCGTTCAACGCCATGATGCTGCAGATGGCTGCGGAAGAGCTGTGGAAGGACCCCCATCGTCTCGACCATCTGACCGTCGCGCTCGGCCACCCCGACGCGGTCACCGCCTTGTCGGCGGGCTACGGCAAGGCAGCCATCACCGCGCATATCGCCGTGCAGCCCTTCACCGACCGCGGCCTGAAGCTGGCGGGCGCACACATCATCACGGACAGCCGAAAAGTATTCGGCGGACCGTTGACGCAGATCACGCTGCTGGCAACGAAGCCGACCAAAGACAAGAACCCAACGCTGTTCAAGGCCGTCGCCAACGCGCTCGACGAATCGATCAAGGCCGCCAATGCGGACAAGCGCGCCGCCGCCTTGCTGTGGAAGGACGCGCAGAAGGCGCCCGACAGCGTCGACGATCTGGTGGCCCAGCTCAACGATCCCGGCTTCGAGTTCACCGCGCAGCCGCGCCGCATCGCCTTCTTCGCGGATTTCCTGAACCGTACCGGCACCATGAAGGCGAAGCTCGGCGACTGGAAGGAGCTGTTCTGGGAGACCGCCCATCAGCAGCAGGGCGACTGATGGCGGGCGAGCGCCTCCCCACCTTTCACTCCCATCCGAGCGCGCCGAAGCTGCGGTTGCCGCCGGGCTCATGGGATACGCACTGCCATGTCCTGGGCCCGACGGACAGGTTCCCGTTCGCGTCGACAGCGACGATCAATCCAGCCGATGCTCCGAAGGAGAAGCTGTTCGCGTTGCACGCCATGCTCGGGATCGAGCGCTGCGTGATCGTGCAGACGGCGACGCACGGCATGGATAACCGCGTGACCGAGGACGCGCTTGCGGCCAAGGGCGGCGCCTATCTCGGCGTGGCGCTGCTGCCGGTCACGGTGAGCGACGCCGAGTTGCGCCGCCTCGACCGGCTGGGATTTCGCGGCGTGCGCTTCAATTTCATGCGCCATCTGCATCAGGCCGCCACGCTCGACGAGGTGATGGCGCTCACGCCGCGCCTGGCTGATATCGGCTGGCACCTGCAGGTCCACATGGACGGCGCGTTCATCGCCGACATGGCGGAAGCGCTCGAGCGCTCGCCGGTGCCCGTCGTCATCGATCACATCGGCCGCGTCGACGCCGGGCTGGGATTGGTGCAGGCGCCGTTTGCGCAGCTGCTGCGTTTGATGCGGAACGAGAAGTTCTGGGTGAAGGTCAGCGGCTGTGATCGCATCAGCCGCGCCGGTTCGCCCTACGCCGATGCGGTCCCGTTCGCGCGCAAGCTGGTGAATGAGTTTCCGGATCGAGTGGTGTGGGGGACCGACTGGCCGCACCCGCATCACAGCGGTCCGGTTCCGGACGAAGGCCAGCTCGTCGACATCATCGCCGAGATGGCGCCGAGCGATGAGTTGTGCCGCAAGCTGATGGTCGACAATCCGGGTCGCCTGTACGACCGGCGCGCAGCGTCCTGACTCGCCCGACGGCGAGATCCGACGCTCGCCGGGTCGTCGTCGACCGTTGGCGCATTCGCATTTCACAATATCAACGTCCCTTGCGTGCCCGGCGCCTGCGGCGCCCTGGGTTTTTCACTTTCTCCGCATGTTCGCACCTCACCCCGAGCGAGGGGTGGATGGAGCGCCGACAGGCGCACTCTTTCTTTTTGTCGCGCTTGCGAGGCGCGACGCCCGCGCTTGTGAGGCGCGGACCGGTCCCGGTGCGACCGGGACCCCTCTCGGCGCTCCACCGTGGCGATTTTCGGCCGCGGACCCACGCTGTCGTCTCCGGCAGTGGGCCACCGGAGCCGCAGCGACTGCCCGCGCCAGGCCGTAACTGCCTGGCGGTCGGGGTCCGGACCTCCCGCAGTGCGGTTCGCGCCACAGCCGCGGGACGCCACTCCCCGCTCCGCCTTCAGGATCGTCTCCGGAGACGCCCCTCATGAGCGAGGATGCGAATCTTATAGCATAAACCCGTTACGTAGTCAATAAAATATTCATGATGTGGATGAGAGAGCGCGCCGCGGCCAGAGCCGGAAGCGGGCGCGTCGGGGATGAGCTTTCCAGATAAAATCGCCACGCTACGCTGGTGCCGCAGGCGCTGCGTCGGCAGGATGGCGCGGCGGCGGCGGCGCAAGGCGTCGGGAGCGACTTGGCCGATGCGGCCGACGCCCATTCCGCCGCCAGTCTGTTCTCGGAGAGCAACGGTCTTGAGCAACCGACCCAACGGCAGTGAGCGCACCGCAATCATCACCGGCGCTGCGCGCGGCATCGGCGCCGCGACGGCGATGGCTTTGGCCGCGCGCGGGATCGCGCCCGCCCTTTTTGTGCGTGATACCAGCGCCGCAACCGATATTGCCGACAGGATCCGCGAACGCGGCGTTGCCTGCCGCGTCGAGGCGTGCGACGTCGCCGACTACGGCAGCGTCCGCGCGGCGGTCGCCCGCACGGCCGACGCGTGGGGACGCCTCGACGTCGTCGTCAATAACGCCGGGCAGATCGAGCCGATGGGGTTCATCGCCGACACCGATCCGGCCGACTGGGCGCACGCCTTCGCGGTCAATGTCATCGGCGCCTATCACGTCGTTCGGGAAGCATTGCCGCTGCTGCTCAGGGAGGGCGGCGCCGTGGTGAACCTGTCGACCGGCGCGGCCCACACGCCGCGCGACGGCTGGTCGGCCTATTGCGGCTCCAAGGCCGCCCTGGCCATGTTCACGCGCAGCGTCGCCAAGGAATACGGCGACAAGGGCGTGTTCGCCTACGGCCTGCAGCCGGGCCTGGTCGATACCGAGATGCAGGTCCGCATCCGCCGCGCCGGCATCAACGAGATCAGCCGCATTCCGCGCGAGCAGCTGGACGCGCCCGAGCGCTCTGCAAACGCCATTGCATGGCTTGCGGCCGAGCGGCCGGCCGAGCTCGCCGGGCAGGACCTGCACGTCAGCCACCCGGCATTCGCCGAACATCTCGATCGGTCGGATGGATCGCCGGCATGAGCCCAATGGCCGTCACGAGATGCCGCGTGGGGGCGGAATACAAGATGGCAGTCGACGACAGACACAGCACGCGCTTCACGCACGAATCCAGTTCTCGGAACGGGCAACGGGGAATTTCAGGGGCCGATCGGAAATTTCCGCTGCGCATGTCCACGTGTATCCTATGCTCTTGATGCGGTCTTGCGGTGGGACGTCTCGACGTGAGCGAAAATGCTTATTTCCCGCGCCTGTTCAGCCCGCTGAAGGTCGGGCAGCGCACGCTGCGCAATCGGATTGCGCTGCCCGCCACGACGACAAACTACGGCGCGCGCAACCGCGTCACCGATCGCTGGATCGATTTCCTGGCGGAGCGCGCCAAAGGCGGCGCCGGACTGGTCATCACTGAGATCATTGCGGTCGATCCCGCGGCGCTCTGCCAAGCCTCGACCGTGACTGGCTACGAGGCCGAAAACGAGGATGGCTTCAAGCGAACCTCGGAGGCGGTCGAAGGCGAGGGCGCGTGCCTCATCGCGCAACTTTGGCACCCCGGCCGCCAGCAACTCTGGAGTCCGGTGGCCTCACCCAAGGGGATTTCCGATCAGCCGGATGCCTACAGCTGGACGGTTCCTCATGTCATGTCGACCGCGGAACTGCGGCAAGTGGCCGACGAATACGTGGCGGTCGCCAAAAGGTTCAAGCGATGCGGCTTCGGCGGAGTAGAGCTGCACGGCGCGCACGGCTATCTCATCACACAAATTCTCTCACCCTGGTCGAATCGGCGCACAGACGACTACGGCGGCTCGCTCGAAAACCGGATCCGGTTCGTGCGTGAAGTCGCGCAGGCCGTTCGCCAGACGTGTGGCGACGATTTCGTCATCGGCCTCAAGATGCCAGGGGACGAGGGGGTCGCGGGCGGCATCGATCCCGATGAGGCGGCGCGGATTACCGCTGCGCTCGCGCGGCCGGGCCTGCTCGACTACTTTGCCTATAGCCAAGGCAATTTCACCTTGAGCCTGGAAAATCATGCGCCGGATATGCATTTCCGGCGCGGACATTTCCTTGACATCCATAAGAAGATGCGACGCGCGTCGGCCGGCGTGCCAGTGATGGCGATCGGCCGCATCGCGACGCCCGCGGAGGCCGAAGCCGCCATCGCGGATGGCGCCGGCGATCTGGTCGGCATGACGCGGGCGTTGATCGCGGACGCCGACTGGGCGGCGAAGGCGCGCCGCGGCGCCGTCGAGGACATCAGGCCTTCAAGCTTCGACAATTTTGCCTGGGGTGAGATTCATGTCGGCAAACCGCTGGCGGAGCCGCACAACCCGCAGCTCGGCCACAAGGGCGAATCCGCTTGGCGGCCGGGCGGTGCCTCCACACGCCGCCGCGTTGCCGTGGTGGGCGCAGGTCCCGCAGGGCTCCAGGCGGCCCGCATCGCGGGGGAGCGAGGCCATGACGTGACGCTGTTCGGCCTGTCATCCCAAGTTGGCGGGAAGCTGCGATGGGAGGCCGGGCTTCCCGGCAAGGCGGAGCATTTCCCCGTGATTGCCTGGATGGAGCGGCAGGCCAGAGGCGCGGGCGTGAAGATCGAGCTTGGGCGCGCCGCCACCGCAGGTGACATTCTCGCCATCAACCCGGACAGCGTGGTTGTGGCGACGGGCGCCCATCAACGCCGCCCGAACGATTTTATCGGCGACGGCGTCAGTGCGCGCGACCGGGAGGCACGCTCGAATAGCGGCCGTGTGGATGCGACGGCGGTGCTGTTCGATATGGATCACAGTGCCGCAACCTATGCAGTGGCGGACGCGCTCACGCGCGACTATCGCCGGCTCGTATTGCTCACACCGCGCCAGCAGATCGCGCGCAACGTCAACTATTGCAGCGCGATCGGCATCCACCGCAGGCTCTATGAGGCGAATGCCGAGATCGTTCTGTCGGCGGAGCCGGTTTCTTTTCGCGGTGGCCGGCTCACTTGGCGCAACGTCTTCACCGGGCGAATCCAGGACCTCGACGACGTCGGGGTGTTCGTCTGGTCGACGCCGCGCGTCGCCGACGATGCTGTCGCGAAGCAGCTTTGTGCCATGGGCATCGACACCCGGCTGATCGGAGACTGCATGGCGCCGCGCAATCTTCTTTGCGCCATTCACGAGGGAGAGGCTGCCGCCTTGGCGCTCTGACCAATTCACCAGAGATTGAAGCCGATCGTCATGTTTGAACGCGCGCTCAACATATTCTGGATTTTGCTGGGGGGCGCCGCGGCCGCATATGCGTGGACGCTCGGCCTTGTTGGCTCGTCCGGGCCCGACAGCGGCTTGTTCCCCTTTATCTCGGCGCTGATCGTTATGGGCGCGGGCGTTGTGCTGCTGTTGCGGTCTCCGGTCGAGGCTGTTGCACCTGACTTTCCGCGCGGCGCGGCGCTGGCGCGGGTACTCGGCGTCGCCGCCGGCCTCGCATTCATGGCGGTCAGTATTCCCTATCTGGGATTTGCGGTTGCCGGCTTCGTCACCATGATCATTCTGCTTCGCGCCGTCGAGAAATCCGGCTGGGTGTTCTCGATCTCTTTGGCCTTCATCTCCGTCGTCGTTGTCGTCTGGCTGTTCGGCCGGGTCCTGGGCATGACCTTGCCGCGTGGTCCGTGGGGCTGGTGAGATATGGACGCGATCGGCGGACTTCTCACCGGATTCGGCGTCATTCTGACGCCCGAGAATCTTTATCTCTGCTTTCTGGGCAGCCTGATCGGGACACTGGTCGGCGTGCTGCCGGGCGTCGGTCCGCTCGCGGCGCTGGCCCTGCTGTTGCCGATCACGTTCACACTGACCCCGGTCGGCGGGATGGTGATGCTCGCCTCGATCTTCTACGGCGCGATGTATGGCGGCTCGACGACCTCGATCCTGCTGAACATACCGGGCGAGGCCGCGTCTGTCGTGACCTGCCTCGACGGTCACCAGATGGCGAAGCAGGGACGCGCCGGCGCGGCGCTGGGCATCGCGGCGATCGGCTCCTTCGTGGCGGGCACGCTCGGCGTTATCGTGATGACGTTCTTCGCGCCAGCCATCGCGGCGGTGGCCATCCGCTTCGGACCCCCCGAGAACTTTGCCGTGATGGTGCTCGGCGTTATCTGCACGCTCTATATGATCGCCGGCTCGTTGGTGAAGGGCGTGCTGATGGTGGCGCTCGGATTTCTCACCGCGGCGATCGGCATCGATGTGGTCAACGGGCGCGAGCGCTTCACCTTCGGCTCGATCGACCTCTCCGCGGGCGTCGAGCTGTTGGCTGTCGTCATCGGGCTGTTCGGCGTGACCGAAGTTCTGAACAACGTCGAGAGGATCGTCAAAAGCACCATCGTGACCGACCGCATTCGCGGCCTATGGCCGACGCTCGCGGACTGGCGCGCGTCGTGGCGGCCGATGCTTCGCGGCAGCGGGCTCGGATTCTTCCTGGGCCTGGTCCCCGGCGGCGGGCCGGTCACCGCGTCGTTCATGTCCTACGCCTTGGAGAGGCGCATATCCGGTCATCCCGAGCGATTTGGAAAAGGCGCCATCGAAGGCGTTGCCGGTCCGGAATCGGCCAACAACGCCGCCGTCGCCGGCAGCATCATCCCGGTCCTTTCACTCGGCATCCCGGGCAATCCGGTGACCGCGCTGCTGCTCGGCGCCCTGGTGATCCACGGCATCCAGCCCGGCCCACTGTTTATCACCCAACGTCCCGACCTGTTCTGGGGGATCGTCGCCAGCATGTATGTAGGCAATGTGTTCCTGCTGCTGCTGAATCTTCCGTTGGTCGGGCTGTGGGCCCAGCTCTTGCGCATTCCGTATCGCGTGCTGTTTCCGATCGTGCTCCTGCTCTCCGTGGTGGGCACCTATTCGGCGAACAAGAACGTCTTCGACCTGTGGGTCATGCTCGGCTTTGGGCTCCTGGGCTATGTGCTGCACAAGCTGGAGTACGACCTTGCGCCATTCGTCATCGCTCTGGTGCTCGCACCGCTGCTCGAGCAATCCCTGCGTCAATCGTTGGCGATGTCGTCCGACGGCGCTATGATCTTCCTCCAACGTCCGGGGACCGCGCTGATGCTGACGGCTTGCGCGGTTCTCGTCGCATTGATGTTTCGTCGCGCAAAAAAATCTTAAGGGATGGAGCCCATGAAAGGCGCAATTGCTTTCGCACTGCTTTCCGCCCTGTTTGCAACGCCGGCCGCAGCCCAAGGCGGTGACGCCAAGGCGGAACTCGTCAAGCTCAAGCCGAAGGATTTTCCGACCGGCCCGATCGAGTACACGGTGGTCTATCCCGCCGGCGGCGGCATGGACGTTACTGCGCGATTGCTCGCCAAGTACGTCGAAAAGTGGAGTGGCGACAAGATTATAGTCAACAATCGCACCGGCGGCGCCGGAATGGTCGGTCACGCCTATCTCGCCACGCAGGCGAAGCCCGACGGATACACCGTCGGCGTCCTTGCAAACCTGATGTGGGGCGACGCGATGCTGCGCGCGCAGGGCCGCTGGGCCTACACCGATCTTGAGCCGATCGGCTACTTGAATTCCGATCCGTTGATCTGGGTTGGGCCGACCGATGGGCCTTACAAGGGCATGTCGGTCAAGCAGATCGTTCAGATCGCCAAGGACAAGCCCAACACGGTTCGCGCCGCGACCGTTCCCGGCAGCATGTGGGACTACATTCTTGATCAGGTCGAGGCAAACTCCGGTGCAAAGTTCCTGCGCGTGCCGTTCCAGGGCGGCGGCGCCGGCATCAATGCGTTGGCCGGCGGTAACGTCGACATCGCGCAGGGGTTCTTCTCCGAATTCCGCGGCTTGGCGGACGCCGGCAAGGTGGCTCCCCTTGGCGTCGCGGCCCCGGAGCGACTGAGCTTCTTGAAAGACACGCCGACCATGAACGAGGCACTGGGCGGCAACGAATATCAGTGGATCATCATCCGGTTTGCGGTCGTTCCGAAGGGGACGCCGGCGGATCGCAAGGTCTATCTCGGGGCTGCCGTCCAGGCCGCGATGAGGGACCCCGAACTGGTCGCCGAGTATCTCAAGGCAGGCGTCTATTTCGATCCGAAGCTCACCGATCCGTCGCGCATGGAAGCAAGTCTCAAGGCCTATGCCGAGGCCGAGCGCGAATTTTATCAGAAGACTGGCCGCTTGAAGTAGCCGGCGTCGGAACCTGCCCCTCCCAAACAAGACGGGCGGCGCGGCGCACCCGCGCCCCCCAAGATCAGGCTTGAGAACCCGGTAAGGACAAGGTCATTTTATGCGGCGCAGTTCGGAACGAATTCTGACGACGCATGCCGGAAGCCTGCCCCGACCGGAGCATCTGACCAACCTTTTCGTTCGGCGCTCCCGCGGAGAAGGCGTCGTCTCGGATGAAATTGTCGCAGCTGGCAGGGTCGCGTTGCGCGCGATCGTGCCAAGGCAGGCCGAGACCGGCATCGACGTCGGCAACAATGGCGAGCAGCAGCGCGATTCATTTTTCCTTTATCTCAAAGAGCGTTTGACCGGGCTGGGTGGGACTTGGCAGCGTCCGTCGCGAGCTGACGTCGACCGCTATCCCGAATTCAAGAAGCGATGGATAGAGCAGACGTCGAGCAAGGCCCGCGTATCGCCAAATGAGGGATTGCCGATGGCGATCGGCGACGTGCGTTATATCGATACGGCGATGATCGAGGCGGAGTGCAGCGACTTCGCAGACGTCCTCAAGGATAATCCGGATATCTTTGTCGAACCGTTCATGAACGCGCCGTCGCCCGGTATCGTCGCCGCGGCGATCAAGAACCAGCATTACGACACTGAGTTGAAATATCTGCAGGCGCTCGGAGACGCGTTGCGGATCGAATATGAGACGATCGTTCGCGCCGGCTTCGTGCTGCAGATCGACGCGCCCGACCTCGCGCTG